>Ga0031654_10000084_pt1 | contig 18201 bp, 14 predicted proteins | sample FrelakmetCRP12CR_FD_55268 | JGI IMG/M metagenome (GOLD analysis project Ga0031654, IMG submission 55268) | Freshwater lake sediment microbial communities from the University of Notre Dame, USA, for methane emissions studies - CRP12 CR | ecosystem: Environmental > Aquatic > Freshwater > Lake >...
CCAATAGCGCCCACAGAGTGAGTGTGGCGGCAGCGGTGGTGCCGCTCACCGAGATCGGTATTGCGGACGCGGCTCCCACCGTCGCTCCGCGCACCGCGAACAAGCCCAATGCGGAGATTGCGATCAGCGGCAATAGTTTGAGCACGGTCGTGACGCTCTGTACCCAACCCGAAGCCTTGATGCCATAACAATTGACCACGGTCAGCAGCCATAAGAAAAGCAGCGTGACGCCGGCCGAGGCACCCGGCACGGTTGCAATCCACGGCATCAGCGGGCTCAAATAGCTCACGGCACCGGTTGCGATCGCGGCGTTACCCACCCAGATGGAAATCCAATAACCCCAGGCCACGATGAATGCCGTAAAGGGCCCAAATGCCAGATTGACGTAGGCGTAAGGTCCGCCCGCCTGGGGAAACGCCCGGCTCAATTGCGCGAAAACGATCGCGAGAAGCAACGCGCCGCATCCCGTGAAGCCCCAGGCAATGACGCTGTTGAGTCCGTAGGGCGCGAGCGAGGCGGGCAATAAAAATACGCCCGAACCGATGGAATTCCCGACCACCAGGGCGACGCACATCCAAAAGCCGAGCAGTTGCGGTCGCTTGCGCGGCGTCATCGGCCATCTGGATATTGCAGCGGCCGGCGGGCTTGGACAGATCGCATCGGCTAGATCCTAATCGCTTTGCCCGCACGAATCAAAGCGCACGACCGGCACGATGTACGGAAGATTGGCGCCGGCGGGAGATATAATGAGCCGACCCGGCAACAATGGCGGGGCAATGGATCTTCGAAGCGAACTCGATCGGGGGCGGGCCGTGAAAAAAGCACACATCAAAACCGAACTACCGGGACCCAAGGCGCGAGCGTTGCTGGCACGCGATGCGCTGGTGGACTCCCCGTCCTATCCACGCGATTACCCGTTCGTCATGTCTCACGGCAAGGGGGCCGAGGTATGGGATGTCGACGGCAATCGATTCTTGGATTTTGCCGCCGGTATCGCCGTGTGCAGCACCGGACACAGTCACCCGACCGTGGTGCAGGCGATCAAGGACGCCGCGGATCGCTTCCTTCACATCTCATCGGACTATTGGCACGAAGGTCAGGTGCGGCTCGCCGAACGCTTGAACGACATGTCACCGGTGGGGGTGCCGGCGATGAGCTTCTTCGCGCAATCGGGGACCGAAAGCGTCGAAGCTGCGTTGAAGCTCGCGCGCTACGTCACGGGACGCGGCCGTTTCATCGGATTCCTCGGCGGTTTCCACGGCAGAACCATGGGATCGTTGGCCTTCACCTCGAGCAAATACACGCAGCAGAAGGGGTTCTTCCCGGCGATGCCGGGCGTGACGCACGTACCCTATCCCAATAATTATCGACCGTTGTTTGCCGGCGCCGATCAGGGGCAGGCGGTGCTGCGCTACATCGAAGAGGTTTTGTTCGTTCACAACGTGCCGGCCGGCGAGGTGGCGGCGATACTGGTCGAGCCCATCCAGGGCGAGGGCGGCTATCTCGTGCCGCCGGATGGATTTCTGTCGGGGTTGCGCGAATTGTGCGATCGGCACGGCATTCTGCTGATATTCGACGAAGTGCAGTCCGGCATCGGCCGCACCGGCAAGATGTTCGCCGCGCAGCACTGGGGCGTCGCGCCGGATATCGTGACGCTGGCCAAGGGCTTNGGGTCGGGNATGCCCATCGGCATGATGGTCGCCAAACGCAGCATCATGCAGAAGTGGGCGCGCGGCGCGCACGGCAATACCTANGGGGGTAATCCTCTGTGCTGCGCGGCGGCGCTCGCGACTCTCGATCTGGTCGAACGCGAGTACTGCGCGAATGCCGCCAAGATTGGCGACTATTTCATGAANAAATTGCGCGTACTCGCTCAAAAGCATTCCGTCATCGGCGAGATCCGCGGCAAGGGATTGATGATCGGCATGGAACTGGTGACGGATCAAGCGAGCAAAGCACCGGCGAAAAAACTTTGCGACACATTGATTACCCGCGCATTTCACCATGGCCTGATCTTGCTGTCGTGCGGGCAGAGTACGGTTCGGTTCATGCCGCCGCTCATGATCGGCGAAGCGGATGTGGATGAAGCGGTCGGATTGCTCGATGAGGCGCTTATCGACGCCCTGGCGGGCGAGCACGTTGCTATTGGTCGAGGCGCCGCAGCTGGTTGAGAAGGGCCGCGGTCGACACCGGTCTGCCCAAAAACCGGCGCAACAGATCCGCCGTCTCGAGCGATGCGCCGTATTGCAGCAGATGCGTCGAGGTCCACCCGTACCAGCGTGCATTGCCGGTATCGAAAGGTCCGATCGCCTCCGAGATGCGCTGGCGGATGTCCGCCGTCAACACGGCGCCCAAGCCGTAGTTGATCATGTAGCCGGGCCAGCGGACCAGCTGTACCCGCATTGCCCACCACGATAACTCGGGGTGCGCAACGATGTTCAAATACCGCGCCGTGATGTCGGTCCAAAGAACGTTCGGATCGGCGGCCGGATCGCGCAGGATGCGCAATTCGAACAATCCCCAAGCGACATCGAGCATGACGTCCGAATACAGGTCGCGCAAGGATGCGGCCACGCTCGCGCTGGTCCCGAGATACTTGCGCTGCCACGCGGGCTCCATGCTGCTCCAGGCGGGGACGTCGGCAAACGCCTCGACGAAAAGGTCATCTCCCAGGGAATAAAACGCCGGGCGCGTGCGCACGGCGGCCTCGTGCACCGCATGCCCGTCCTCATGTATGAGTTCGTTGAGCACGGACAAGCCGCCCTGCTGGTAATTCGCCGAGACTCGGGGAATCGTCGGGCGCCAGCGGCCGTCCCGGCGCCGTCCGATGCGTACCTGATCCGTATACGCCAGCGGGGCTTTGCCGGGGCGCACATCAAGATCATGGAGCACTCCGAGTCGCTGCAAATCGGCGCCGAGATCCCGGTAGAACCGCTCGCTGATGGGCAAGACGGCGGCTCGCGGTATGGCGTGGGCGAGCTCGCGGGCGGCCGCCGCGGAGGCGTACCAATAGTCCCAGGGTTCGCGCGCCGGTCCCGCTGCATGCTGCCGCCAGGCGGCGAGAATCTCCTCGAGCCAGTGTTCGACCTGCACGGTGCTCATGCCGAGCGTGGCCGCGGCATCATCGATGGGTGAGCTGCCGCTGCGCCGCGCCTGCGCCGCGCTCAAGCCGATCATGCGCCGATACGGGCTGTCCGGAGTGTCGGTTCCGTTGACCGCGCTCCACAGCGGACCGAAGGCGAAGAACAGCCGCTTGCGCCGTTCGCCGTCGTCGAACTCCTGCAGCCATTGCCATGCCGTGGTGCGCACGACCGTCCTGCCTTCGAAGGAAATCCGATTGCCGATTTCTTCAAAGCAAGCGTACAGGGCCACTTGAAGGGGCGTGGGATCGTCCGCGCCGCCGTTGCCGCCGGAGTTCATGCGATCGGCGCAACGGCCTGGTTCGGCCTCCGAGGTTGTGAGCGCATTGCTTGCCAGCCCCTTGCGCATGGCCTCGAGTGCGCGAGCGTCTTCGGCGCCGAGCGCCGACCCGTCGATGAGTTTGAGCTCCAATTCAAGCGTCGCGGCCAATTGGCGCCGCCGCTGGTCCCACTCGCGGCGATCACGCCCCTCGACGCGGCTCATCAGTCCGGCATCGATGGTGGCCACCGCGCTGGTGGCGTCGAGCCAATCCGCATATTCGCCCTCGGCGTGCGCCAGCGGAACATCGTTCGCAGACGTCAACGGTCCGACGGCAAGCGCGGCAATGAGGCTCAGGTGTCGAAGCATCGCTGCTAGTTTATAGGTACAGATCGCAGGGCGCTGCGGCTTCGCCATATTGGCGGCCGGGCACGGGCGGGCGTCAAATGAGCCATGGCCGCTTTAAACGACACGCGCTATGCGATCGCCAAGTTGGCGTGGATGCGCGATGAGGNGATTTGGCCGAACGGCCTGCGGTATTTGTGGACNGATGCCTTCGGCCTCGTCCTGCTCGTTTCGCTGTATGCCGAATCGGGCGAGCGTCAGTACCTTGATCAAGCGGAATCCTTGGTCGCCGAGGTGCTTCGAGTACTCGGACGCCCCCGCGGCATTCGCATCGGCGAGGCTGCCGATCGCGATGGGCAATATTTTCACTACCTGGCCATGTGGCTCTATGCATTGGGGATCCTCGGCCGGCACATCGCCGATTATCGGCGGCTCGGCATCGATTTGGTGCGCCAGATCCATGAACCATTCGTCCGGCCGGGCCGTGGCGTGATCTGGAAGATGAAAGAGGATCTCAGCGGGCCCTATCCCGGCTACGGATTCGGCGGACTCGACGCGTTTGACGGTTATGTTTCCTACCGGCTACTCGACGAGGCGGCGCTGGCCGACGAGATCGCCGACATGCGCCAGTTGATCGAACAGACGGCTCCCGACTTGTACATTACCCAAGATCTCGGCCTCGGCATGATGTTGTGGATGACGCAGTTCTTTCCGGAAGAAGCCTGGGCCATGACGCAAAAGGCGCGTTGCCTGCAAATGCTCGATCAGATGTGGATCGAGGCCGGCTGCTTTAGCCGGGAGCCCGGTGCTCGCATCAAGTTCGCCTTCACCAACTATGGCGTTTCAGTGGGGCTGCAGGCGGTGAACGCGATGCCGGAGCGGGTACGGCGCCTGAATGCGTATTTCGAGACCTACCGCTCCGGGGATCACTACGATCGCGAGGCGATTACCCACGTGATGGCCTGCAGTTCGCACTTTCCCGGCCATCTCATCCGCGGGTTTGGCCCGTACGGCGGCGCTAGTGTTTGAGCTTTATGAGCGCGCACAACGAAGATATCGCTGCCGCGTTCGACGAGATGGGGGACCTCCTTGCCATTCAAGGTGAGAACGCGTTTCGCATTCGCGCGTATCGGCGCGCGGCGCAGGTCGTGCGCAGCCTTCCGCGTGAACTCGCCGATATGGGTGGCGAGAAGGCATTCGACGACTTGCCGGGCATCGGGGAGGATCTTGCCGCAAAGATTGAGGAACTACTCGAGACCGGGAATATTCACGCCCTGGAGAAGTTGCGCAAACAGGTGCCGAAGGGCCTGCGCGAACTCCTGGCTCTACCGGGTCTTGGCCCCGTGCGGGTACGGGCTCTGCACACCGGGCTCAAGGTGCGGGGAATCGAAGACCTGCGCCGCGCTCTCTGCGACGGGCGATTGGCCTCATTGCGGGGATTCGGACCCAAGATCCGCTCGCAATTGCTCGAGGCGGTCGCGAAGCCGAGCGGGCCCCGACGCCTGCCGTTCTCGGTTGCAACCGAATACGCACGGCCCCTAAAGGCTTATCTGGAGCGCGTTCCCGGCGTGATGCGTGTCGAGCTCGCGGGGAGCTACCGGCGCGGCCGCGATACCGTAGGCGATCTCGATGTGGTCGTGTGCGCACGCAAAGGCGCGACGCCCATCGAGGCGCTGGAGAAATACGACGATCTGCAGGCGCTGACCGCAGCGGGATCGACCAAGGCGTCCGGAGTGCTGCGCAATGGGCTGCAGGTGGATGTCCGCGTGCTGCCGCCGGAGAGCTTCGGGGCGGCACTGCACTATTTGACCGGCAGCCGCGACCACGCCATCCAAGTGAGGCGGTTGGCGCAGAAAAAGGGATTGAAGCTCAGCGAGTACGGCCTGTTCCGCGGCACCAAGCGGCTCGCCGGAGCCACAGAGGAAGAGGTATACGCCGGGCTCGGGCTTGCGTGGATTCCACCGGAACTGCGCGAAAATCGCGGCGAAATCGAGGCAGCCGAGCATGGGGCGCTGCCGAGGCTGATCGAGCGCGCCGATTTGCAGGGGGATCTTCACACCCACACGAACGCCTCGGACGGCAACGACTCGCTTAAGACCATGGCGGCCGCCGCCAAGACCCGCGGCCTGCGCTATCTCGCGGTCACGGATCATTCGAAATACTTAGGCATTACTCACGGTCTCGACGCAAAGAGACTCGCACGCCAAATGGACGAGATCGACAAACTCAACGCGACTCTTACCGGTCTGACGATTCTGAAAGGAGCGGAAGTCGATATTTTGGAAGACGGCAGTCTCGCACTGGCGGACTCCGTGTTGAAACGGCTCGATCTCGTGGTGATCGCGATTCACAGTCAGTTCGGCCTGTCCGAAGCGAAACAAACCGAGCGCGTTCTGCGGGCGCTCGATAGGCCGTACGTGTCGATTCTTGCGCATCCTTTCGGCCGGCTGCTCGGCGAGCGCCCGCCGTATGCGCTGGATTTCACGCGCGTGCTCGCGGCGGCTCGCGAGAGGCCCTGTTACCTGGAGATCAATGCGCAGCCGAAGCGCCTCGATCTCGACGATGTGTATGCCAAGAGCGCACGCGATTGCGGGGCGTTGCTCAGCATTGACAGCGATGCGCATTCCGTCGATCAATTCGATTATCTGGATGACGGTGTCCGTCAGGCGCGGCGCGGGTGGGTGACGAAGGAAGGTGTGCTCAATGCCAGATCTTTGGACAAACTGCGCGGGCTGCTTCGCAGTACCATGCGCTGACGGGGGTGGGTGACATGAAACTCACGTTCTTGGGCGGTGCCGGGACAGTGACCGGCTCCAAGTACCTGGTACGCAGCGGTACGCAGGAACTGTTGGTGGATTGCGGACTGTTCCAAGGCCTGAAGCGGCTGCGGGAGCGCAATTGGCAGCGATTGCCGTTCGATGGCCGAGCGCTCGGCGCGGTCCTCCTGACGCATGCGCATATCGATCACTCCGGATACCTGCCGGTCCTCGCACACTCGGGCTTTTGCGGTCCGGTGTATTGCACCGCCGCGACCGCCAAACTGCTCGCGCTCCTGCTGCCGGACAGTGCGCGACTGCAGGAAGAAGATGCGCGCTTTGCCAATCGGCATCGGTTCTCCAAACATTCGCCGGCGCTGCCGCTGTACACGGAAGCCGATGCCGCCGCCGCCTTGAAGTTGCTGCGCCCGATCGAGTGGTCGACGGATGTGGCGCTGCTGCCCGGCATCAAGGCGCGCTTTTCGCCGGCCGGACACCTGCTCGGCGCCGCCTCGGTATTGCTCGATACGGCGGAGGGGCGTCTATTCTTTTCCGGTGATCTCGGGCGATCCGACGACCCGGTCATGCTTCCGCCGGCGCGGCCTCCGGCGGCCGACTGGCTGCTGATCGAATCCACCTACGGCGATCGGCTTCACCCCGCCTTGGATGCCCAATCCGAACTCGCCGCGATTCTGAAGCGCGCACTGGCGCGTGAGGCGGTGGTCGTGATTCCGGCCTTCGCCGTCGGTCGGGCGCAGTCGCTGTTGCATCTGATCGCGAATCTCAANGCGGGGCGTGAAATTCCCGAGGTCCCGCTATTCCTCAACAGCCCGATGGCCACCGACGTCACCGCGATTTATNGCGAATTCAGCGACCAGCATCGGTTGAGCGTCTCGCAGTGCCGCGCCATGTGCTCGGCGGCGAAATTCGTCAACACCGTCGAGGAGTCGAAGCACCTCAATACCCTGCGCGGACCCATGATCATCATATCNGCGAGCGGTATGGCGACCGGCGGGCGGGTCCTGCATCATCTGAAGGCGTTTGCGCCGGANAAGCGNAATTTAATCCTGTTCAGCGGNTATCAGGCGGCGGGAACGCGCGGCGCCGCCATGGTGAATGGCGCCGAGGCGATAAAAATNCACGGCGANTGGATTCCGGTGCNAGCNGAAGTGGCGCAGCTGCACGGCGCCTCGAGTCACGCCGACCGCAACCAATTGTTGGCGTGGCTGCGCGGCGCGCCCCGCATACCCAAGCGCGTATTCGTCACTCACGGCGAACCGGCGGCGGCCGACACCTTGCGCCAATACCTGCGCCGCGAATTCGACGCCGAGGTTCTCGTACCGGAGCAAGGCGAGCAGGTCGCGCTGGAAAGCGCAAGCGCCGCACCGGCCCCCGGTGCGGCCCCTATCACGGAGGCACTGCGATGATCGGGACTGATTTTCGCTGGTTAAATGAGGTGCGCAGCGTGGGCAGAATGCTGTTGGTTTGCATGATGTGCNNNATTTCNATCCATGCGTCGGCGCANACGCTGCAGGAGCAGAACGAGCTGCTGTTCCGGCAGTTGCAAGAGATCCATGGGTTGAGCGATGCCGAAATGCGCGACATACGCGCGATATTCGCCAAGTCCGGGGTGCTTGGCCAAGGCAATCCCGGCATCACCAAGCATCCGGTCACGCCGCAGCAGTGCGCGGCCAAGCTTAAAGAGCAGAACGTCGATTATGCCAACGCGGATTTCGAACGGATTTGCGGCGGAAAGTACATGGCGCCGCTCTACGATCCGAAGAAAACCACCGCCGACCAGGCGAAAGCCTGCATCGATCAATTCGAGTTTCCGGACATACCGTGCGCGTATCCGGTGGTCTGGGTAAAGGCGCGCGAAGCCGCGGAAATCTGTGAAGCCGAAGGCAAGCGGCTGTGCGATGCGCACGAATGGGAGGGCGCCTGCGCGGGGAGCCTGGAGCCCCCGGATTATCGCTTCGATCTTGCCCAGGGCGTGGCTCCGGAAACAGCGGTCCAGCGCATGCGCAGCGCGCACAATGCGGCCCATCAAGCGGACAAGTCGTGGAGTTACGGGCCTGAATACCAGCGAGGCATCTGCGCGACGGGGAGTTTCAAGACTCCGGGGTGCCCGGGCGGCGGATGGCAACTGTGCGGTTCGAATACGTATCCGGTCGGCGATTTCCCCGCGTGCCGCAGTCCGCTCCATGTCTACGATCTGCACGGCAATGCCGCGGAGCACATGAATCTGCCTCTGAACGAGCATCAGATGTCGAGTCTCGGCAGCAAGGAGCTGGGCTATACGGAAATGAAGGGGAGCTGGTTCATTTTTGACACTTATCGGGCGCATGAGGATTGGTGCCGGTGGCGCGCACCGTTTTGGCACGGCTCCCGGGTCATGGATACGGCGAGCCATGCCAATTATCACCTCGGGTTCCGTTGCTGCAAGACCCTGGGACCTCAAACGCCGCTGCTGCTGCGCAAATGACGCGGCCAAGCTCGCTGGAGACGCGATATTTGGCCGCAATCCATTTGCGGAGACTACGGATTGGTTTCCAGCGCGGCTCAATGTATAGATATTTCACTCTCAATATCAATATGGATTTCGTATCATGAAGCTGCCATTACAGATCACCTTCCGCCACATGGAACCGTCGCCCGCCCTGGAAGAGCGCATTCGCAAACTCATGAGCCGGCTTGACAAATACAGCGCCCATATCATGCACTGTCACGTCGTGGTCGAGGAGCCGCATCAACACAGCCGCCAGGGATCCCTGTTCGAGTTTCGAATCGAAATCACGGTTCCCGACGAGAAGATCGTGATCACCCGAGCACACGATCTCGATCATGCTCACGAAAATGCGTATGTGTCCCTACGAGACGCGTTTCGCACGGCTCGACGCAAGCTCGAGGATTACGAGAGGAGGCACAGACAACAGATCAAGGCGCACGCCGAACCGCTGCAGGGGCGGATTTGCGAAATCGATCCGCGGCGAAGCTTTGGTCGCATCGAGACCGAGGACGGACGGCTGATCTATTTCCATCGCAACAGCCTCATCGGCGGTCGGCTCGAGGATCTGGCCACCGGGGCGCGAGTGCGCTTTTCAGAACAACCGGGAGATCTAGGTCCGCAGGCGAGCGCAGTTCATGTGCTCTCGGCGCAATAGAAACCGCTGATTTATCGGAGTGTTCGGCGCGCCGCTCAGGGCGTGCGCAGCGATTCAGCCAGACTTATAAGATTTTGCGGCCTCACGCGAATGATGCCGGTGCGCGGGCTGTCGATGTCGGCGATGGCCAGGAACGAGGCGGCAATGACAAGCGGCAGCACCGCATATAACGCGCCTTCCGCTTTGACGTTTTTCGCGCCATAGCCAATCAACAGCTGGGATATCACAGTGATCGTCGCCATCAAGAACCAGGCGCCCTGGGGGATTCGGTTCCACCAGGCGGCCTGTGTGTATCCCTGCGAATTCAAGACGTCGTTCATGCCGGCGACCGCGAGTGCAACGATGGGTGTCGGCTGCGCGGAGGCGCTGCGGTGCACCGCCGCCCATAGTTCCGCCTGCAGCCGTGTCGTGCGGACATCGATCTGCCGCAACTGTGTCCCTCCGCGAGTCGTATAGAACAACAGGCGCTCGTCGAGATACTGCCGCAGCAGCGATCGAACCTTGGCAGCATCCTCCGGCGGCAGCAAGTCCGCCCGTACGTACTCCGTGCCGATCGCGTTGGCCTCGGCCTCTTCGTAATTCTTGCGCTGCTCGTAGCGGTTGACGGCCATCGAAAAGCTGAAGCCGATGATGAGCCCGCTGAGGCTGAGCGACGTGGCCAAAATAATGTCGAAGTCTTTGCGGCGATCTTCATCGATCTGGCGTTTTTTCCTGACGAAGGCACCCAACCGCGTCGCGAGCCACAGAATGAGGAACGAAAGCGCGAACACCACCAAAGGAAAGTTCAATAGATCGTACATGTCCCATTCCGCGTTTTTCCAGTCGACGACCTGCGCCTATCCGTCAACGGAGAAGAAGGTTATCACACCACTCAGGTGGCCTTAGCCAGGTGGCAATATACTGACTTTCGCGACCGTGCGTGAACCCAAAGACACATGAGGACCGGGTTGATCGATGACCACGAAGAAACTCTTGGCCTGTCGACGCGTCGAGTCGGATACGATTGGGATCCGCAGGTTGAGCCGATCCTTGCCGGCCTTGATGGTTTCCATACGCGGTGTGACGGGCTCAAAATCCGCTCCCGCTTTGGCGCTTCCGGTTTCGGTCCACCAGATAAATGTCGCGTCTCTGAGGAGGTTGCCTCTGCGGCGAACCGGCACCAAGGCCATGGCCGCGTCAGCGGGGACGTCGGTAGCTTCCCGATCCAACTCTATGCGCGATGGAGAGCTGTCGGCGGGAATTGGCGGCGTAATCCCAGCCGGTTCACCGGCCTGATTGCGTGCATTGGATGAGTCGCTCGCGGGTGAGGGACTCGGTGCAAGGGGCGTCACTGCATTTGCCGCCGACCCGCTGGACGGCGCCGCTGGAGCCACTACTGATTGACTCACTTCGGGCTTCGCGCTTGCGGCCCCCGCTGCTCGGCGCACGGCGTCGGACATTCGTGTGACCAATGCGTCGCCAAGCGTTGCCGCCCGTCGCATCTGGGTTTGCATGATCGCGGCGATACTCGCCGCCGATTCGACGCGCGAAGTGATCCAAACGCCCACGGCCGCGCCCAACGCGATCAAAAGGACCATGGTACGGACAGCCGGAAATCTCCGCCGCGCCGGTGGCATGCTCATTAGCACCGACAAAATCGGCAATTGCCCTGCGCTGTGGTGTCGAAAGACCTGCTGCAGCCACTTCGCGATATCCGGGGGACGCTGCTCGCCCTTGAAGTGCAGTCCTGACCGAATCGCATGCCATTGGCGGCGCGTCAGTCCCGCAGGTCTGCGAGGTTTCAGACGCATGGCACGTGCTTCGGCCGCGCTGCGATTATTGAACGGGTGAAATCCGGTCAATAGCACACAGGCGAGACATGCAAGGGCGCACAGATCATCGCCAGCCTCGGGATGATGCTCCGCCAACCCTCGATAAGTGGCATCGCCCCATGTTGCGACGGAAACTCGTTGATCCGGTGCGAATTCTGAAATCTGCGGGTGCGGCGCTGCGGATCGCGAGGCGCCGAAGCCCAAAACTCGAATGTCACCCTCATCGGTGATGAAGATATTGCGCGGACCGATATCGCCATGCACCACCCCGCGCAAATGCGCATATTGGATTGCATCTCCGACATGTCGGATTATCGTGGTTGCATGGGCCCGCTCCAGGGCCAAGTGTTTTCTGTTCGCCAGCACGGCACTGAGCGGTAGACCGCTGAGCAATTCCATGGAAAAGAAGACGGTGTCCCCATCGCGATCGAATTCATGAACACGCAAAATGTTCGGGTGCGCCAGCGACTGCAAGTACTGAAATTCCCGGCGCTGTTCGATGTACAAGTCGGCGTTCCCGCTGATGGTCTTGTGTATGACTTTGATTGCTATTGTTTGGCCGCTCCCCGACAGATCCAGACGGTCCTGATCGATGGCCTCGTAGACCGTGCCCACGCCGTCCCGATTCAATACTCTTCCGAGGCGGTAGCGGCCGCATAGCAACTCGGTTGTATTTGGGCTTCGTCGTTCACCGTTGGGCTTCGCAATGGAAACCGCGGCAACCGATGCGCCTTTGGATGCGGCGGCGGTAGGCGCTTTTTGCTTTGAGAGCGTGGGGACGCGCCAGGCGCCGCTCGTATCGGCGTCAATTGCGACGGATTGAAATCGTGACTTGAGGCTCTGAAACAACTCCGAGTCAAGTTTTCCCAGCCGATAGTATTGGTCGAGCAGTGAAATCAATTCCCAGGACCCATCGGGGACCGATCGGCAATAATCAGTCATCGCGCGCGAAAAGGCATCGAGGTCGCAGGTGCCCTTTGATAGAGCCTCCAACCATTCTCGTGTTGTGTGTGGTTCCATTGCCTGCGGCGCAGTCGATAAAACCTGCTTAGTCGTGACGCTCACGCGGAATTCCTTAAACTAGCGAACAAATGCCGAAAAAGTTCGCGCTGTTCCAAGCATGTACCGGTGACCATTATGAGCTTACAGACCCACTCGCGCATTGCCAATTGGTGGATTGGGAATGACGGCAGCCTGCCGTGGTTCAGAACAGGCTCGCGAGATACCGGTAGGCCGCGCTCGCGCGGCGATAGAGTTTAACCGACACATCCTCGATGAGGAGCGGCAACCAGACGAAGTTCAGGCGAAACAGGACGATGATGAGCAGATTCATCATGCAGGCGTACTTGAAGCCGACCCAGTCCTTGTAGGAGGACTCGGAGGCCACCCACAGGTTGACGCCGCCCATGACGGTGTATACGGTGGCGAAGCCTAAGTTGATCCAGCGCCACTCGCGGTTCGACAACGCGAAGTAGGCGCCGACGATGATCTTTACGGGGTAGCCCCAGCCGAACAGCGGAGCCGCGATCATGATGGCGGCGAGCGTCCAATAAAGGATCGTGGGTTTCCAGATGGCAAAACCCGCAGGTTCGTCGGATTGGGCATAGAGGCCGAACCACAGGACCCAGGCGCCGAGAGCTCCAAAGGCGATGAGCAGGGCCAAAGCGCTCGGACCCGCCGCCTGACGCGGTCGCCAGAGCCAGGCGATGAAAATCGGTACGAACCACAAGGCGGTGAGAGCCAGCAAGCTCATTTCGTCCACCAGTAAGTGATCAGCAACCCCGCGATCCAGAGAATTTCGAGGGCAATGGCGTTGCGCGTAGAGATTCGGGCGGGCGGCGCCAACTGCACTGCAGCGAGCTGTGCCTGCGCCAGGGCGGCCTGGAACGGCGAGCTATGGGTGTGCCGCAGGGTCTTCTGCACATATTTCAGAGTGCGGGCGGGCGCGGTCTGCAGGCGCGCGAGGAAGCTGCGGCGGCGCACTTCGGCGCCCTCGATCAGCGCATCGCGCATGCAGGTTGGGCACGGTCTGCCGGAGAATCGCAGGTGTCCGTGGCTGCAGAGCGACATCTGGCCGCTTTGCTTGTTGGCATAGAACGCCAGCGCATCGATCCATTCATGCGCGCTCGGCCGTGAATAAGCGGAAGACGCAAAGGCGCGGTCGAACAGTTCGCGCAGATTGTCGGGGAAGGCTTCGTGCACGCTCGCCGGCACCTGGCGCACGCGTGTATTAGCGACCCTTCCGTAGGGGTACAGGCCCTGTTTGATGCGGCCCGCCAACTCCGGCGGATAGTTGCTGTGGTCCGCAGCCACGCCGGTGAAGGGGTGGATGCCGTAGTTCAGCAGGCGGAAAATGATGGTGGCGAGCGCGAAACGGTCCTGAGCCTCGGGGTGCGCCACGGCCTTGTCGTGGAATTCCGGCGCCAGATATTCGGGCGTGACCTGCGGTGCGTCGGAGCGGAACTCATCGGCGTCGATGTGGAAGCCGTCACAATCGAGGATCGACACATACAGCGATTCCTTGTAGACCTTCACGTTCATGGGTTTGAGGTCGACGATGGCAATACGTTTCTCGTGCAGACTATTGATGATGGAGGCGAGATTGAACGAGACCGTCACCAGCTTGCCGTAGTCCGCATCGAAGCCTTCCTGAGCGGACTGCCGGCGGTTCAGCAGATAGTCGAGTTCGAGGGTGCGGTCGAAGGCGATCTTGCGCATGGCGAAACCGACGAAGCGCGACTGTCGCAGGATCAACCCTTCGGGCCAGGCGAGTTGCACGATGTCCTGATACTCGGCCGGGACCTGGGGTAGGGCCGGCTGGTAGTCGACCATCCACTGGATTTTGCGTCGGTACCGATCCAGGTGCTCCTGCGAGGTGGCGGCATGGTAGAGCTTGGCGAGAAATCCGGGCTTGCCGGCGATGGAGAAGATCTCGCCGGCGCCGCCCGACTTGCCGGTGGCATCCAGCGTGACTTGCTCCGAGCGGCCTCGGGCCCAGATGAGCTCTACGGTGTGTTCAGGCTTGCGTACGACGGAGGGCACGGGATCGATCGGGCAGCGGGATCATCGGTTAGAGGACAAAGGCGAGCAGCAGGGTCTTGTCGTCGGGCGAAATTTCGCAGGCGCGCGGGCTCTCCAGGAGATTCCGCAGGGCTGCGTTGCCGTTCGGCGCGGTGGCCTCGCGCAGAAAAGCGACGATCGGGTCGATGAAGGGGCGGAAGAAGCCGCTGCGCGCACGGTTGACTGCGAAGGGCGCAGTGCCGTCGGACATCAGACCAATCAGGCATCCACGCTCGGGTGCCGGCAGCGGCGTAAGCCGAAGATGGTCGTTCCAGTTCTCGTCGGTTACGAAATAGGTTTCATCGGCATACTCGCCGTTTTCCGGATGGGAAAGCGCGGAGTCCCCGTTCGCGGCCTGCTGAATGGCGAAGCCGTCGCCGATCTGGAAGAAGCAGCCGCCGCGGGGCGAGGCCACGCATCCCACCAGCGTGCATGAAAAATCGTGGAGCGAGAGTTGGCGCGAGGCAGCGAGGTCTGCGAGCCGGGTACGAACGGAGTGGATGGTGCCGCGGATGGTTGCCTCGAGGCGCGCATAGCCATCGGCCTGAACCTCGCACAGGCTCCGATCAGCGTGCACTGTGCTGGCGAGTTCCTCAGCCAGCGCATGCGCCATGAAGTGCGACCCCGTTCGACCTTCCGGGACCGAGCCGGCGCCATCGCAGACAATGGCCACCAGGACATCCTCCGTCACGACGTAATGGCTGGCATCCTGTCCGGCGGCGCCCTGTTCCAGGTTGCGTTGGCCGGTAGCCGAGGCACAGAACACTCTCCACATAACTCTTGAGTCCAAATAAATATTGAGCCCGTGTGCGAGGCAGATCCGAAGCCGGTGGTCGAGCGGCGCGCGGGCAGGCGCGCTAACTTCAGGTGGACAATTGCGCCCAGCTGTCGACCGGATTCAACTGAACCGTGCCGCCCGCAGGCGCGCGGGAGACCGCCCGAATGCTGCGGCTCAGCCAGATGAACAGTTCCTTGAACTTGAGCCCGCTGAGGCTGAGCGCGCCCTTGTTGCTGAATTGCCCAAGTGCTTCCTTGTTGGCTTGATCGCCGATTCCGATGGCCATGATGTTGACCTTGTGCGCGCTCTCCGCGCTCTTGCATTCGGCGGCGACCTGGCGCCACTCATCGGTGGATTCCCCATCCGAGAGCAGCATGATGATGGGCCGCTTGTACGACACACCCGCCGTGCGCATCTGCCTTTTCTGCGACTCGACTTCATCCAGGGCGCAACGCATGGCGGCGCCGAGCGGCGTCAGTCCGCCGGCCAGCAGTTCCGGGGGCGTGAAGTCCATGGCGTCGGTCCAGTCGCCCATGATTTCCACATTGCTGTCGCCGCCCAAGGATATGACCAGTACCCGGCCGCAGCGGGCGGCGATCGGGTCGGCCTTCAGATCCGCCGCGAGTGCCTTGAGTCCCTCGTTCAGCAGCTGGATCTTGTTCTCCTCCTGCATGCTTCCGGAGCAATCGAGCACCAGCACCAGCGGTGCGCGCTCGTCGCTGTTGTCGATGAGGGCGACATCCGGTATGACCGTGTTCATGCTTTTCCCCGATCCCTTGAAGCTGAAAAGTGGGCACAAATCCAATCTTCGGCGACCCATGCGCGCCTCGAAGATTCGGGATCCAGCATACTCCGGAATGTCCCAAAACGCACCGGCCCAGCGGCCATGCGGCAGNCCTCCNGAAAGCGTCGCAGCACGGGCCCGAGCAGGACGAAAATTTTGCGCTACGATAGGCGNNATACAACGGGAGTCCGCCGATGATGTCCGAACCCAGGCCTGAGGTCGACGCGGCGGATGGTCATGGCAGCCTGTTGGCGCTTGCGCTTTTGTCGCTCCTGGTCGGCCTGGGCGCCGGTCTGGTGGGAGCGGCTTTTCGCCTTTCGCTCGAGGAGGCCGATCGGCTGCGAAATGCGCTCATCGTTTGGGCGCACGGCGGCCATTGGGCCGGGCTCGTGCTCGTGACGCTCGTCGTCGCGGCAGCGGCCGCCTTGGCAAGCTGGCTGGTTCGCCGATTCGCGCCGATGGCGTCGGGAAGCGGTATCCCTCAAGTCGAGGCGGTGCTGCAGGGACAGGTAGTGCAGGCGTCGTTTCACCTGATTCCGATCAAGTTCGTCGGAGGATTGCTCGCGATCGGTGCGGGNCTCGCGCTCGGGCGCGAGGGCCCCAGCGTTCAAATGGGTGCCAGCATCGGCGAGCGCCTTGGGCGGTCGTTCCGGCGCAATTGGCCGGATTGCCGGGTGCTGATCGCCGCCGGCGCCGGCGCCGGGTTATCCACGGCCTTCAACGCGCCGATTGCCGGCGCGATCTTCGTGTTGGAGGAATTGGTGCGGCGGTTCGAGCCTCGCATCGCCATTGCGGCGCTCGGTGCCTCGGCGACGGCGATCGCGGTGGCACGTATGCTGCTCGTCGACACGCCCGCATTCCATGTCGATGTCTTGAACTACGCCAGCGCCGAGACGCGGCCGCTCTATTTTGCGCTGGGAATCGTCGCAGGCCTGTTTGCGATGCTCTACAACCGCGCGCTGCTCGTGACCCTGGCGGCGGCGGACCGGCTAGAGCGCTGGCCGCCACAATTGAAAGCGGCATTGGTCGGCGCGGCGGTCGGCATGCTCGCGTGGTACGCGCCCGTGCTGGTGGGCGGCGGCGATGCGATCACCCAGCGCACACTCACCGGTGCCGACGCATTGGCCGTCATTCCGTTTATTTTTCTCGTCCGCTTCGCGCTCGGCACGCTCAGCTACGCCGCGCGCACACCGGGCGGGCTATTTGCCCCGCTGCTGGTGCTCGGCGCACAACTCGGCCTGATGTTCGGCGGCCTGTGCCGGTTCGCATTTCCCGGTTTCCAAATCCAGCCGGAAGGGTTCGCCATCGTCGGAATGGCGGCGCTGTTCACCGGTGTCGTGCGTGCTCCGATCACCGGCATCGTGCTCGTCGTCGAGATGACCGCGAGCGTCAGGATGCTGCTCCCGATGCTCGGAGCGTGCTTTACCGCGATGCTGGTGCCGACCCTCCTGAAGGGAGCGCCGATTTACGAATCACTGCGGGCGGCCATTCTGCGGCAGGCCGGCGCAAGCCGATCATCGTCGAATTCAAGTTAACGCGGTCTCGATGATGTGCGGCCCCCTCAGTGCGTCAGGTGGCCGTACTTTTCGAGCACGGCGCGCAATGCCGCGTGCGGGATTGCGATGACGCGATGCCCGTCGACGCCCTCCATGTCGCGCGCGGCCACCATGGCGTTGACGATCGCCTCCTCGGTGGCTTCCACCGTGGCGCGGAACACCGGATCGAGCGAATCGTTCGGCAGCATTTTCAAGTCCACCACATGCCCTTCGGCGGCCGCGCCCGGGTTGGCGGTCGAAAATGCGATGAAGATGTCGCCGGACTCGTTGCCGGAAATGCTGCCGTTGCGGCCCAATCCCAAGGTGACCCGATGCGCGATTCGTTTGAGCTGATGCGCCAATAGCGGTGCATCGGTGGCCACCACCACGATGATGGAGCCGTGTTCGGCGAGATCGGAGGGTATGAACGCGTACGGTTCCGGCGCCGGTATTTCGCGCCCGACGTTGATGCCGGCGATCCGCAAATTGTCGCGAGTTCCGTAATTGCATTGCACCAGCACGCCGACCGTGTATGCGCCGTCTTTGGCATCGAGCCGCCGGGAGGCCGT
>Ga0031654_10000086_pt1 | contig 17904 bp, 49 predicted proteins | sample FrelakmetCRP12CR_FD_55268 | JGI IMG/M metagenome (GOLD analysis project Ga0031654, IMG submission 55268) | Freshwater lake sediment microbial communities from the University of Notre Dame, USA, for methane emissions studies - CRP12 CR | ecosystem: Environmental > Aquatic > Freshwater > Lake >...
GTGACCAAGGTCTCAACTACTACCAATCCTACGATACCACTGACTACAAGTTTCTGGGCAGACATCATTTTATTCATATATTTCTCCAAATGCTAGTCCAGCACATAAAAAAGAGGAGACAAAACAAATTGCCTCCCCGATTTCCCTTTTGATTATTAAGTTTTTCAACTCAAATAGTTCATACGGCTAAATTCAGCCTTTCTGTATATGATATTACATTATTAACACACTTTTGATACTTTGTCAAGCCCTTTTATACAAATTCAGACATATCCGTTACTAAGTACCTTTTATTGAATAGAAACAACTTCCTTGTTTATATCCAATAAAAGGTGGAAGATAAATGCGACAGCCCCCTGCGGTTAGTACAGAGGGCTGTGCCAGAGGTTTATGAACGGTAGATTAATAAGTTACAGATTTTATACCAAGTGCGTATCCATCCCTACCATCACTTGCTTGAACTACTATTGAATAATTCCCCGTAGTTGAGAATGTCCAAAGTACAGAGGAACTACCTGACATTAAGAATATCTCACCACCTGTTTTTGCCCAAATATAAGATAACACATCACCATCGGAATCATTTGCCGTACAGGTTACAATCCAACTTTGATTTGTTGAACCTAACGATGTGGCAATTAGAGAAGAAATGTTTGGTGCGTGATTACCAGAAGGAATTGGCGTTGGCGTTGGGGTAGAGCCATTAGGCGTAGGTGTGACAGCAGGTACGGAAGTGTTTAATCTTGCCTCAATCGCTGCCAATCTACCTGATATATTATAGGACTCCAGAGAAGTTACCCTTACCGTAAGGAACGATAACCCACCTGCCAAATCCGAGAAGTTTAGGGCTTCCAGCACACCAAGCCTTGCATTAATAGGGGAGAGGTCAACTTGCGATACAGCAGCTATCTCAGTAGTTATACGATTACTTAACGCTATATCAGTTTGGTCTTGAGTATAATTTATAGCATCTGAAGCATTTACTCTATCGGTCAAAATCTGTAGTGGTGTCTTTGGTACTGTTTTAGTTGCTGTAGTAGCGTCTTTCTTCCCCGAACAGCCCACTAACGGAATAATCATTAAACAGCATAGAATCAATCCTATAATATATCGTTTCTTCATCTTAACCCCCAAAGAACTTAACTATGTTTCCACTTGAAGTAAACCAGACAATCAGGAAAAACGCTACTATACCCGCCATAACCACCCAAAACCATTTGTTACTAAAGCACTTCATTTTCTCTCCTTATAAGTTTATTGCGCCACTATATAGTATTAAAATAACTATAACGAGGATAACAAAGAACAGTATCTTTGCGCCTAATCTCCTACTCTTTTCTTTAGGAGTTACGTTTTGCTCTTTTTGGAAAGGTAATCTAAAGTGTCCCATATTATACCACCTTCATTAGTCTTTAGCCTTCTTATTAAACCATTTATTGAGATAACCGCCACAAACAAACCCTACATAAACCACAATCAATGACAACGGGAAAAACCACAGCATACTTATATAACCTATCTGACTACCTTCAGCAACACTCATTATAATAGCAAGCACAACTAAAAAATACAGATTGCTCCTGCGTTCCTTAGCAAAACATTCTACCCAAATCTTCTTATCCATTTTTAGCCTTCTTAGCCTTCATGTCTTGTAATTTTAAAAGGCATAAGCCAATACATCCGATACTACCAATTAGACAAAAGGTTAATATGATAGATGCCCAACCATCTTCTACTGCACATAGATATGCAAAACCACCAGTACATAGAGTTGATACCATTAATGGGAAATACCTCATTGTCATACCTAATTTATTCATATCTTCTCCTTCTTAGACTTCATCTTATTTATTCTTATCTTCAACCAAGTGAATGTTAGTAAGAACTTAAATAAATATGCAATCTCTAAATAAGTAAAATGATACCACCAGTAGAATAACGGGATGCCTATAATCAAAACAAATAAAGTTATATCGCCAGCACCATGTAAATTGCCTATGTCTAATATTCTACCTACTATTGTTAAACAGCCAAGAACAATAAGCCATTTAGTACAAAAGAACGCTACAAATTTAGTGAAGTAGTTAGACCTATCCTTTGTTAAGTTGCTTATCTTCATACTTTAACCCTCATCTGGAACAAAGGTAACTTCAACAACATTTTTGCCACCTTTTTTGACATTCACAGTTTTTGTTTTAGTTAAGCGAACTTTCTTTTTATCCCAATAAGGAGATTTACATTTTGGGCAAATAATAACTTCTGGAGAACGGGGATACCATTTATAACCGCATCTTTCGCAAGTCAACTGATTGATTTCTATTTTCATATATCACCTTTACTAATCTTTTATAAACATATCACATAAGTTGCTTCTTGTCAAGTACCCCTATCCCTAGCTATGCGGAATCCAGATTCTATTCGTAAAGTTCAAGGCGGTTTTTGCGGAATTTTGCGATGCCTCCAAGTTTGGTAGGGGAGTGGTAGGGGAGTGGTTAAAATCACATCTTTAAAGCTGAGGGAATTATTTATGTCACGCAATAGCTACAGCAGGGGGGCAGTTTATGTCAAGGACGTCATATATAATGGGGACGTCAGGGGACGGCACAAGGACGGCATAAATAGCCTGTCGTCCTGTCGTGTTTTTAACTCAAAAGGACGTCAGGGGGACGTCAAGGGGAATAGAGCCTTTTTTGACGTCCTGTCGTCCGATGCCGATTTTTGAGGTTATGCCGATGCCGTAAATTTTGAGCCGTTTTTGAGCCGTCCGATTTTACCAGATTTTAGGCTCCCACTTTTTTGACGGATGATTTTTTAACAGGATTTTTTATGCTCCCGTTTTTTGACATTTTTTTGTTGATTTTTTGGGGCAACTTTTTAACAAAATTTCGGGGTCAATTTTCGGGGTAATATTTACGCAACTTTTTTTGACAGATTTTAAGACCTCAGAATTTTGACGGATTTTTAAGACCTCAAAAAATGGGGGTAAAAACTGTTAACCTTTTGCTAAAATGATTATGCAGTATTTAGCGGTTTGTATTTTATGATATATATATAATTGAAACGGATTAAAACGACTTTATAAAATTGAGGGGTTAGGGTATTGACAATCTGATTATCTCGTGATAATATAGCTACAGTATCAAGTTAAGGAGGGGATATATGATAACACTAAATGTAGGCTCAGTAAAGGTAAGAATAGATGCAACGAATTTAACAGAAAAGGACTTGAACAAACTATCATCTGAAATACAAGCCACTATTAACAGAACACTTGAAACACTTACAGACGAATTGAATAGTTACCTTGTCACTAATGTTATTGAATATGAGGTAGCTTGGGATTGTTAGTTTAACCTCTACCCCTTGCCCTTTAGAACATACTAGAGGGCAAGTAGAAGTGGTTAAGCACTATCAAGTTAAGGAGGGGAACATATGAATTGTTCTAAATGCGGTAAAAAAATAATCCATGTTTATACGTTTGAAAATAACGACTATGGTATAGAGTGTTGGAAACAATATTGTCTGCCTCAAATTTTAGCATTAAAGGAAGCTAAATTTAAGGAAATTAAACATGACGAATGGCTTAGGAATTACAGTTTTATTGAGTCTCTAAAATCAAAGGATATGTCAAAAATAACCTCCACTTTCAAACGTGCGTTTATCCCCTCAATTATAGAACAATTCGAGACTAAAGGGTTTATATCTAAAAAGCAAGAGCAAATTTTATCTAGTATGCTCAATGGTAAAGATTATAAGAATATAACTCTAAAACAAATTGAAATGGGTATAGCTAGTGTTGGATGGGAGATAATGCAAGGTTCCCTATCATTAGATGATTTCCCCCTAGAACAGCATGAGGAATTGAAATTAAAGGTTGCAAGAGCGGAACAGGGATATATAGATTAGTTTAACCTCTACCGCTACACCCTCAGACTGTGAGAGTGTGGCAGAAGCGATTAAACGCTAATATAAGAATGGAGGAAAGTATGCTAAATAGTAAAGCTAAAGTCGGAGAGGTCAATCTTACTTGTGATGCATGTGGTAAATGTGTCAATAGCCAAAAATGCCAAGACGATATAAAAACACCGCATATGCTAGTGGATGATATAACCCTTGACGTTTATTGCGCTGATTTTAAGGAGATATAGATGGAAATAGGAATAGGAATATCTATCGCAGCTTTAATTGGATATGTCGTTTTAATGGTTACTTTATATCTGATTAAACGAGATAACATTCAACAGAATAAAAAGTCGCCCAAATAGTTAGTATCTTATATAAGGAGGATTAAGAATATGAATAGCGACAAACCGATTGAAGTTACTCACTCCTGCGGTCATAAGACGTATTATCATGGGCGGTCACTATCCGATAAAACATTTGCAGAATGGGTTGAACGTGCTAAAACTAAAACCTGCGGTAACTTAAAATGCAGGAAGGAATTTACCCCCGCTCACTGTTCGCAATGTAGTATCTACTGTTCTAAGGGATGTCCATTTATAATAGGCAGTGAAGGATGTAAAATCCGATTAGAGATGTGGAAAGTTAAGGGGGTATCTAATGACTAAGCCTTAGAACGTCATAATTTGACGATTTTAAGGGGTTAAAGCATAGACGTATAGAATATCATTAGGGAGGTTAAAATGGCAAAAATAGTAGCAGCTAAATCAGTCGCAGATTATTTACAGAGATACTACAAAAAAGACAAAATGACATCCACTCTACTTAGCACATACGAAGATACTTATCGAGAGAAGGGATATATTTGCACAAGTCATCACGATAATATTTTAGGCGAATTTATATTTTGGCCTACCGCTCCAAAGTGGGCAAAAGTAGAACCTGAATATACTTGCAATAATCCGCATGGTGGAGAATGTGTCTGGTTTGATTGTAAAAATTGCGACTATAAAAAGCAAGTAATATTTCCTGAACCTATACCGCAATAACATAGGACATCGCTACAATGCCCAAATAGCGGCATAGATAGACGTAGGCTATATAAAATCATGGGAGGATAAAATGCGTATTAATTCAATCAAGGGCACGTTAAAGTGTAGGCCGATTATATTTACTATAACTCAGTCTGGAGGTAAAGTCTTAAAACAACCTGTTGCTCTTTTGCCTGAGATGATTGAGATTTATGGAATGAGTGGTATCAACTAAATTTAGTTCGGAATCCAAGATTACAAACCAAATTTAGTTATAACAGTGTTAGGGTATTGACAAACGGATAATCATGTAGTATTATATGTAGGAATCCAAATTAAGGAGGTTAGGACAATGGTAACAAATTTAGATACAGCAATCAAGGCAATAGACCTTAGTATTAAGCAACAAGAAGATATACTCGCAAAATACATCGCAGATGGCAAATATGTATCGGCTGGCTCTACACAAGCATATATTTCGGGATTATCAGTAGCATTGGACATAGTAAAGGGTTGTAAGTAAAGGTTAGGAGAGGATAAAATGATTAAAAAACTACAATGCCCATTTACAAAATCGCCATGTATTAGACATGAGTGTGCCTTATGGATAGCAGACGGTCAAAAGGTTACAAATGTTAAATCAGGTAAGTCTGGTATCAAAGATACATCGGCTTGTGCCATCGCAAAAATAGGAGAAGAATCCGCAATGAATATATGGAATGAGACAGAGAGGATTATAAAGGAAGGAGACGGAATTGACTAACTTTGAAGAACTTGGATTTAGATATATTAATAATGGTTGTTTAAGGGAAATTATTGGTATCGAAGAATCTAATATAATAGATACAGCTATCATTGATGGGGTCAAATGGTTTTTTGACAACATAGGGATTGACGGTGTTGTTGTTCCCGAAGGCAAACGGCTGAAACCTTTAGCTTTAACAATGGAGCTTGTGCCTAGTACTACTTGGGGTACTAAGGTAGGTGATACTTTGCGTCAAGCGATAGATAAAAAGGCATGGCATGATTTAAGGGAAGTAGAAAAAATAAAGTGTGGTAATAAGTGTAGTATCTGCCACTCAGTTAAATATGATATAGAGGGCAGAAAACCTAATTTGATTTTGCATGAAGTATGGGATTATGATACCTCTAAGGTATTACGAATTGACGAACCTACTGAAGGGGAAAAGGATTTTGGTGGGACAACTACTATACGGTGTGAAAAAACACTAATTGACCTAAGAATAATTTGTCCTATATGCAATGGAATTAAGCATTTTGGGCGTATCTATTCTGAGTATGTGCATAATAAGATTACTAAAGAAACATTTATAGAGGTAGTAGACCAATTTTTAATTATCAACTATGAGAGTGGTATTAAACGAAGAATCATAAACACAGTGTATTTCACAAGGGCAGACCAACTGGCTATGTATAAAATATTTTTAGACCATCTCAGCCATACATTAGATGTTTGGTATGAAAAATCACAGTATGAGTGGAATCCTAATTTTGGCAAATATAGCTATTTAGTTAAAAATAAAATGACAATGGAGAAACTAAGATGAACTCAGCAGAACTACAAGCGAGACTTATGGGTAGAACATACACAGAAGAAAAACCAAAGAACTTGACTTCATCTATTCTAAAAGAGAGAATCGAAAAATATATAATTACAAGTGGAATCAAGGTAGAAGGTGCTTCATTAAAAACAGATAGACGGAAGTTGGAGATTAAGTAGGAGGCTTAGATGGAAGAAAGAATAGCTGAGATAGTAATACGAGGATTTAAGCATAAGCAGGAAGATTGTGAAACCTGTAAGGAACTATGGGTTTGTTCTACAGTAGTTGAAAAATGCACAAAAGACCGCATCCTCGCCCTCATCGCCGCAGACAGGGCAGTTAAGGATGAGGCACTAAAACTGGCAAGAAAACACATAGGGCATTTACTACAAAATCCTGACAAGTATAAAAAGACAGGGGAAACACACTCTGTATTAGCCAAGATAGCTTCAGCCTTGAAGGAGATGGGAAAATGAGACAGATACCCATTCTAATTATCAAACCTTACTTTACATTCAGACATAGTAAGTTGGGGAGTTCGGGTCAGGCATCAATAGAATTTAAACTTGTATGGTTGAGGGTTAAGGAGGTACAGAATGGATAAGAAGCCACAGATGATGACTATATGCAAGAAGGGTCATACTATTCCACTAAGTAATAACAAATGCAGAGATACACAATGCAGAAATTTTACTACTGATGAGAGTGGAAATTGTAAGTACTCCGTTGTAGTTGTAGAGCCATCCCCTGCAAAGGATAAGGTGTTAGCTGGCACAAGGCGATGTAGGAAATATGGGTACTCAAAGGCTTCAAAGTGCATACAGGCCATCAGTCCGATTAACGGTTGTGCAGATTGTCCCGAATGGCAATTAGTTGAGCCATCCCCTGAGCCTATGCCACTAATAGACCAAGAATTACTAACAACTATCAAAGGGCATATAACCTTCCAATGTGTATGTGGAAATGGAAAGTGTGCTGCTTGTGAGAATACCTCACGTGATATTATGCACTCTATTCAGGCTTGGCTTCCTGCCCACGACCAGCAGGTGCGGAAGGACTTTGCTAAGGAGTGCATAAAGGGAATGCACATACTAAGAAACCCTTACAACCCAAGAATAGGCAATGACCATGTAAGATTCGATAACACTTGTGCCAAACAATTAAAGGCAGATATAGCCCACCTGCGGGCAATGGCTGGTGAGCGATGAAGCCAAGCCAAGTAAAAGCGTTAGATAAACTATTCTCAGAAGTAATTAGGCTACGGGCTAATGGTTACTGTGAGCATTGCCATAAATACGTTAAGACTGAAGGCATTTCCGCATCGCACTATTATGGCAGGATTCACCATTCTACAAGATGGGATGAGGATAACGTACAGGGCATTTGCTCACCTTGCCACGCAGGATTTCACGATAATAGGATGAGTTACTTTGAATGGTTGTTCCATAGGCTAGGTGCTGAAAGAATGTGCTTACTGGCAGATAAAGCAGAGGTTATCACTAAACAGGATTTTGATGTTATTAAATTACAACTGCAAAATAGGATTAAGGAGTTGCAAAATGGTTAAGAAACGAAAGGATATTGTACCACCAATTAAAAAAGAAGTCAAGGAGAAGTTCTTAAAGGAAGTTCTCTTGAGTCCAGATGATATACAGGAGATGGTTGAACTCGATGAAACCTTTCAACACGATGCGTTGCAAAAGCAACTATTGAGAGGTTTTATCGAATATTTGCGTAGTCCTTGCACAGAAGAAAAACATGGACACAACGAACATTCTCAGATAACACATGAAATATGCTCTTGGTGTAGAAGAATAGCGTGGGAGAGTCTAAAGTAGGGGTATTGACAAAGTAAAATCCAGAATAAAAGAGACTTAACATAAAAGACTTGACAATGCCTAATCCATACTGTATTATACGGTATAACAACACAAAAAGAAAGGACACAATATGGCAGTAGATAAGAAAATCATCATAGACTACACCTGCTACAACTGCAAAGCTCAATTTCCTGCCCCACAAGGAAGCCTCAAAAGGTATTGCCCTGAGTGTATGTCAAAGGCTGTAGCAAGGGAATTACCAGACCAAAAAGGCAACGGCAATACTGAGGAGAAATAAAATGAGTAAAGATACTTATTATTTCCCTCACGATATAAATGCCTTCCTTGACCCTAAGATACGCTTAATAGTGGCAGAATATGGAATTATGTCCTATGGAGTATTTTGGATGATTGTAGAAATGTTGGCATCCCAAAAGGATTACAAAATTCCAGTCACCAACTTTATTAAATCACTAAAACCATTATTGCAAGGTAAAAACATAGAACCTGAATCTGATGATGGATTTTGTGATTATAAAGATGATGATGGGATAAAAATACCACTTGAACTTGTTGGATGCCACCGCATAGAATTGGCATATGCCACTGGCATTTTTCAAAAAATGATTGATGTCGGATTATTTAAAACGGATGGTAAATATTTTTGGAGCAACTCTTTATTAGAAAGAATGGAGAACAGAGAAATAAAATCTCAAAAACAGCGAGAAAACGCTTTAAAAAGGTGGCATCCCGAACCTAATCCAGATATACCCAATGCCACCGCATTGCCAGAGGCTTTGCCAGTGGTAGAGCCACCATTTAACAATGGCAATGCCCAAGAGAAGAGAAGAGAAGAGAAGACAAGAGAAGAGGAAGATAATAAGATAAGTAGTCTAAAAGAAGAGGATAAGAAAGAAAAACTCTCGTCATCATCTTTAAAAGAAGAATTAAATATTTATGAAATATACTCTAGGGAAATAGGTGAATTAACAGCGACTATTAGTGACCAACTTAAAGACGCAGAACAACAATATACAGCAGAATGGGTTACACAAGCGATTAAGCAAGCAGTATTACAAAATAAAATGAGATTGTCTTATATACTTGGAACATTAAAAAAATGCAAAGAAGAAGGACACCCACCACTTTATAAGAAAAATGGTAAAACACCCATAGATAAAACAGACCCCAATTATTACAAAAAAGGTAAGTATGGTAAGGTAGTACAAAGTTAAAGGAGGTTAGGTAATGAGATTGGAGACACAGCCTTATTCTAAAGTTCGGGATTACACACCACCAGCAAAATAAGATGAGTTTGGGTATGCAGGTCGAAAAATGCAACATCAAGGAAGAACGGTATTAGTCGCACAAAAAGGCTTTTTTAAGTGTCCACATTGCTTAAATGGAGTTGCAAAGCAATCAGTAGATGCAAAAGACTTAGTGTGGGATTGTGTAATGTGCGGATGGAGTCAACCTATGAGAGAACCAGAGAGAAGAATTAATCGAGAGGCGTGTAGCTATGATACCAAGCGATATTAAAGAAACCCCGTTTACACCAAGTCCTTATTGTAATCCCGATATAGCAGAGCATCGTAGAGTAGAGAAATGCAAGGATTTAAAAGGTGACAAGGAATTTAGGGCAATCGGAACGTGCCAGCATAGGGGATGCAAAGGTAAAAAGTTTTATAAACACTTTATGGATAACCAATGGGCAGGTCAAGTAGTGCATCAGGGACAAACTTCAGTGAGGTTGCATGACAGATGAGTATCTGGAATAGTCCACCAACGGAATATCAAAAAGCTGCCATAGAGCGAATCAGTAAGTCTCTAGGAGTGGATGATTATATTAAAGACCCGCCTCATTCTATGAATCAGGCAAGGGGAATGTTATATCGCCTTTTGAAAAGACTTGAAGAAAAAGAAGGCAAAGCATATACGAATCACGCAACTGGCAGGAAAGAACCAAGCCTTAAAGTGCGACCTGCAAGGACTACCAAAGTGGAAGAACCTGTAGAATTAGACAAACCAATGGTAGCAATATCACTTATCCGTTGGGCGATTAAAGACAAATTTTCAGGCAGGATTTTAGGACTTCCAGAACAGACAGGTAGCATATTTAATCCAATGACTTTCAACGATAGAGAGAACGCAAGGTTGATGAAGCACTCATTTTATGAGGCTGTAGGTTTACAGACACAGGTTATCAAAGTTGTGGTGAAAATTGAGGAAATATATTCTAGGGGGTAGAGTATGGCGATATTATATTTACCAACTTTAGCAATTCTTTGGGCTAAAGAAATCGGCAATTCTTTTAAGGAAATGTTTTCAAAGGTGGTAAAAAGGGTTGTGGGTTAGGGGCTAGAATCCCTTTAAAGAATTGTTATTAAGCGTTTTAAAGGCATAAAATGTCAAACAGGTGGAATACCATTCAGAAGAATTTTAAGGGCTTAAAAACACGAAAGGTGGATTATGGAAGGATTTAGTAAAAAGTCTCAAGAGATTATAGACTATCGGGTAGCTCATAAGCACTTGCCGATGGAAACTGTTGCTCAAAAGTTTGGAGTTAAAAGGCAATGGGTCTATATTCTTTGTAAAAGGGCAGGTGTCCAATCCGCATCCGAACCATACGAAGGAAGGGTTGTCCATATGAAGGGTATCCCGATAGAGTTGGTCGAAGATGTAAAAAAGAATTCCCATTATGAAGGCTTATCTATGAAGTTAAAAACTATTCAATTATGGGAAGATTACGTTAAAAGCATTGACAAATAGTAATTATCGTGGTAGTATATATAAAAAAGAAGGAGAGTTATGGGAACTAATGCAGTTGCAAAGTGTGTAGGTTGTGGTAGTAAAAGGGAGATTAAAGCAGGAGAAGTATCCGCTAATGATTGCCCAATTTGCAATCTATGTGGTATGCCAATGGTAGCTATATCTGCTAAGTCTGGAAAAGGAGTAAAGTAAATGGGAAACTTAACACAGCATGACAAAGATGTATTCAGTAGGTCAGGATTCATTAAAGAAGAAGTTGACGGGTTTGATAGTGCTGTCATGGATAATGGCGCACCAGTTGTAATCAATCTTGGCAACGAGACTTGGAAGCGTGTATTAAGAGACAGAGAGAGATTTAGGCACAATTACATGAAGGGTGGAGCTTCGCAACAGCAATTTATTGGAATGATTAAAAAGCACAGAGAAAAGCGTAAGGCTGAAGGCGAAAAGAATCCCGAATGGGAATTTCTAAGGGCTGATTATGGTAGATATATAACACCAAGTGGTAAGCAACCTGTGCCAACTGACAAAAGGGCATATAAAGCTGTCACAAAGATAGGCGGTAAGCCCTACTGGAAGGACTACTAGAATGGAAATTAGATTCTATCCAACTTGTTCTAAATGCGGGGTGAAACTTGATGTAATGGGCAGGGAAATGTCCAAGTATGAAGATGAATTGACTATATTTGTCGCACCTTGCCGAACTTGTTGTGCAGTAGACACAGACCAAGAGTGTACTAAACCTTATGCGAAAGTATCTTCGGTAAACATAGAATCAGCGTTAGGATAAATATGCGAATAATCGTTTATTACTATCAAAACGGATACTTATACAGTTCAAAGAGTGGGAAGTCTCAAGATGCCCTAAAAATGATTATTGAGGATTCATCTTATAACGATTTAGGGAATGAGCCTACTATTCAATCATTCTATCATCTCGACCACGCTGTCGCAAATATCTGTAAAGGGTTTACCGAGCAGGAAATCCGCAGATTATGGATTCACTCTACAGACAGCGAAGATAAGTTAGAACATGGGAGAGTTTGGAAAAAGATAGATGATATAAACTATGAGTTCAAGTATTTCCCTAAAACACTGTTTTCAGTTAGTAAAAAGACAGGAGATAACCCATTCGCTATCCTATCCGATATGACACAATATATGGTTACAAAAATAGAACCAGACTTAAAAGACGGTGAGATTTATGGGAGATTATCTATTGCAGAGCAAACCGCAAGAAGTGTATATGACTCCCTTATCAAGTTAGGATTAAGCCCAAAGTCTTTAGTTTCCCCTATAACAGCTTATAAAGACATTATTAAAGCGATGAATCTTCCAACATGGCAAGATGTACCCGATGAAGCGAATCAGTATTATTACAACACTTGCACAGGCGGTTGGATTGAAACCTTTAAAACAGGGCATTGGGATAAAGTTTGGGATTGGGATATAAGGTCAGCCTATCCTCAGAAGATGCGGAACTTGGTAGACTTCCGAAAAGGGACATGGGAAAAGGTTGACAGCGTTCCAGCCCATAAATCAGGAATGTTAGGAGTATTTAATTGCACAGCAGAAATGGAAGCTGATTTACACTGTATAACCTATCGGGATGAACGTGAATACAACTTTAACCCGAATGGAACGTATGACACACTAATAACTTGGAACAAACTTAACTACGCTCATTTCCATGAATGGGGGAAGTTCCACGTTAAAGACGGATGGGTATGGACTCCAAAAGACGGTGTAGTATGTTACCCACTACGCAAAAAGATGGATGAATTGTTCAAACTCAAAGGCGAGGCTGAGACTGACATAGACCGCAAAGTTATAAAAAGACTCAGCAATAGTTTTCACGGGAAGATGGCAGAGCGCATATTCTTTGAGAGAAACGGTAAAATGAGTTCTACAACACTCGGAGAGATATTTAACCCCTGTTGGCGTTCTGAGGTAGAGAACAACACCCATTTGAGTGTAGTAAACTTCTGTATAGAGAACAATATAAAGCCTATCGCAATAATGACTGATGGTGTAGTAACCGATGTGGATTTAAAGATACCGTCAAGCACAGCAATGGGCGGTTGGAAGTTAGATTCGGTCACAAAAGGTCTAGTAATGGGTTCGGGTATACTTGCACTACAGGGGAAGCATAAAGAGGGCGATTTTAGCCTAAATTACGATGTTCTAATGGAAAAGATAGACCCACAATCAACAGAGATAGTATTAGAGAAAGATGGGTTTGTATCAATAGGGGAAGCGTGTGAACGTAACCTGTTTAGCCGATTGGGAGAATACGAAGTTGATAAGCGTGTGATTAAGCTCAATTCGGACACAAAGAGGATTTATCCCAACGAACCTGCAAACTTTGGGAAACTTTTAAAGAATACATACGATAGCATACCTTTAGATGTAAGTATGATTGGAGGGTAAATGAACGGAGCAATAACAGTAGTAGCCTTTATCTTTATAGGTTTATGGATATTAAGTGGTATTAAGAAGATTATGAGGAGAAGATAGTGGGAACAACTATTGCAGGGATAGGATTCTTAATTGCGGTAATAGGTTTTATATATTTTGGAATAAAGCAAAAACGCTCTAAATTTTCTGAGATTCTTTTAATATTAGGATTTATAGTAGCAGTTAGTGGATTGATAGTATATTTAGTAATAGGGGAGTAATGATGGAGAGAATTAAGTTAAGTGGTACATTTTATTTTATTATATCTATTAGTATGGTTGTTAGTGGATTATTAATAATGATTGGTGCTAATAGCCCATTAACGATTCTTGGTGGATATACTCTTTTAACAGCAGGTGGTATTTGCGGAATTGGTACGTGTACTGGTAAAAAATATTAAGAAGATTATGAGCAGGAGAAAGTAGTGTATGCTTGGTTAGTAGTAGTTAGTTTGTTATTTATCGCAATATCTGTCTTAATCTGTATGGAGAAGAAAGAGGTAAAGATGAACTGTGAAGCGTGTAAATTCGCAGAAAAAGGGGTTTGTCAGAGGAAACCTATACCAACAGCCACTAAAGACGGAATCTGTCAATTTTTTATCAAGCAGCGAGTTAAGTAGGAGGTTAGAATGGAAGAAGATGGAACAGTATTAGAAGAAGCTGAGAAGCTATGTAAACACGCAATGCCTATGGTAATCGGCGCACAGGATAATATATGGTGCAGGACTACAAGTCAGATATGTTATAAGTGCCTCGATGAAAAGTGCGATAGTGAGGAGTTTGATATTCAGCCCATAGTATAGGAGAAGCGATGAAGTGGTATAAAGAATCAAAAAATGGTAATTTATATGAGGCTATAGGCTTTTGGTTATTGACAGCTTTTTGGGCATTCTTGGCAGTTTATACTCCTGAACGGATAACACCTGATACACTAGCAAAGGTCTTATGGTACGGGATGAGCATTTGTTTATTTTTACTAGGGTTATCGAACTTTAAATCGTGGCTGAAGCATCGAAAAACAACGCATTATGTGTTACCTCTAAAGAGATAAGGTATATTAACAAGGACAACCCTTAGCCTATAGTATATGGTCTAAATGGCATCTTATATTATAGCGGCTTTGAAGTTGGTCTAACCATCTTTTTGCATTTTCGACAGTAACTATGCTCTTTGCCACCATATACAGCACGTTCAACCATAGTCCCACATTTCTTATGTACTAATTTAGAATATTTCTTAGCCATCTGTCACCTCCATATTAAAGCATTATAAGCATAAAACAGTGATAAAGTCAAGTACCTATCCAACCATTAGTCTACGTCCTTTTTAACCTCAGTATTATCCAACTTCTCGTAAAAGTCAAGTAGGGGCTTTACGTTAGTTATCCCCTGTTCCTCAATTTTACTCATCGTCCGTCCTTAACATCTACTCCAGATACCTGTTCTAATAATTTAGGGTTCTCATATATGTTTCCGATTATTTCCCAATGGGAATTTAAATCAAAAGGTAGTGGTGTTAAATAACGATGTCCCTTAATATACCCAGCCCTATCAATGAAATCCCACCCTGTATTTGCATGGTCATTCCAAATAATTACATACTGTAGAGGCTTGGATGACCAATAGTCAATATTTTCATCAACCATTACCATACATTCCAGAATATCTCCCTCATATATCTCTTTGCCCTGCTTATCGTGCAAGCCTGTATATTGCATAAGCTCTATAGTTGCTTTGTTTTTATCTTTAAACTCATCGTTTACAGTGGCCCAACCCTCAGTAGTACAGCCGTCAGAAAAATGAATACCTCCATGATAGAATCCTATAGTATCTACCATATCTAGCATTACCTTTTTTTCTTTGTCCCAAGCTCTAAACTTAAGTTCTCTCATTTACTTATCCTTCTTATTGTATTTATCTGGATAGCTGTATAAAATAAAATTTAGAAGTCCCAATATTAGTGAACCACCAGACCCGATGCCAACAGCCGTCCAATTAACAGGATTGCTAAACGCACCTTCAATTATTATAACAAGGAATATGATAGGCAATATAAAACAAGATGTAATGTATATAAAATCATCCATTAGTAAACTCCTTATTCATTATATCTAACCTATATGTGGCTTCCACCATACGAATAGTATTAAAATAATAAATAGTATAAGTATTATCCCAGCAATTAGTGTGCCTATATCATTTTTGTTCATTTATCGTCCGTCCTTAACATCTACTTTATCTCTTATGTTTTATACCTTTCATTTCCACATTACATTTTGGACATTTAGTCCCTTTACCTGAAATAGCACTATCGTATGTCTTTTTGCATTTAGGGCATTTCCCATAACCGTATTCTGGATATGATTTTTTCATTTTACCCCTCCTTCAATCTTAGATACTACTTTAGTTACCTTATCTTTAGAGTAATATATAACTAGTACAGCATAGAAGATGGCTATTATCTCTCCTAGAACAACAGAGTGTTTAAACAACGTTTCTATGCCAAGTAAACCTAAAATAGAGAGAGTAGCACACATTAAAGGTGTTATACGCACAATCCACCATGAAATTTGGTATCTTAGTTTATTCATAGCACATCCTTTAAGGCTTAAAAAACTTATCATCATAGTGTATAAAATATAAAGAGAATACAATCATAACAATCAGAAGGATTGGGAGTATTATTTTAGGCATAATTAACTCATCATGGTACATAATAACAGTAATAGATGCTGTAAAGCCAACCATCAGTCCAAGTATAAATATTTCATGCCGTCTAAAAGGTTTCTCTTTTTTATCATGCATTATAATCTCCATAGTAATCCTTATTGTAAATATAAATGACAATTTCAGCGTAAAGGAAACAAAGTCCTATAAATATAAATCCCAACCAATGTAGTTTAGAAAAAGCTAAGGGTACGGCAATCAAATTTAGACCTAAGACCATTAGGATATTAATAATAGGGTACTCAGTGGTTTTCCTCATTAATACCCCCTATATTATTAATTTAGGTGTTTCAAATATATTACCGATTACTATGCTTCTACTCGCTGCCCAAAACAAACTTTTCCATATATATTGGAATTTATAGTTAGTATTGTAGCGATTGCGGTATTTAAAACTAGTAGTTGAACGGCTATCTTCCCAAATAACCTCACCAATTACACCCTTAACTGTTTTAAGTATATCGCCCTCATAAATATCGTTGCCAGTGCTATCTTTTAGCCCTGTAAATTGTTGTATATCTATATCATTAATTCGCTCTATTGTAGTAACATCGCCCTTAGTGTCTCTACAATATTGTTCAAGTAGACCAAACAGCCATGTTTCACCAATAATATCAAATTCAGTAAAAGCCCATTTATTATCCCGTTTATCCCAAGCCCTAAATTTAATCTCTCTCATAGCTCTCCTTCAATCTTAACATCTACTTTAGTTACCCCTGAGACTTTATTTAGCAGCTTAATCTTTTCATAACCTTCATCTATTCTTATTCGTGCCTCTTCTAATGTTGTATAGCCTAGTACACTCATTCCTATTGGGCAGATATGAGCAGGGAATCTATGATTCTCACACTGTTTTGGCTTATGACTATTAATAGAACAGAAGTAGAAATTGCCGTCCTGTAGCACCTTCGGGCAGGGAGTATCATCTGAAGTCAAAGGAGACATTCTTATACAGCAATCCCCACAATGTAAGCAGTACATTACATCTCACCTTTCTCTTTTAACAACTCTTTACATTCATCACTCATAAAGGTAACACCCATAGGACATTCTTCAAGACACGGGCATCCTTTACATTTATATAGATTAATACTTTTATTCTTTAAGTCACTCATTCTTATCTCCTCCAATCTTAGATACTACATCCTTCCATTTATCATAGAAGTCTATTAGCTCATCAATCCTACCATTTATAGTGTCCCCATACTTCATAATAGCCTTTAACTTATTAAGCGTATCGGAATATACGCATATCGAAGTTTTAGGCTTGTGGGTTTCGTCTGCGTTCTTGCTCATCTAAAGCCTCCTGTATAGAATCCTTTATTATATCAGACCGTTTAGCCTGTGTTAAGGCACATCGTATTATGACATCATCATAAGTCTCCCAATGCTTCTTTATATCATTTAAAACCCTTATCGTTAGTGGCTTTACACGGATATGGGTGCTCTTGAACTCGTCCTTCATAGGTATATACTATCACAACTATCAGATAATGTCAATAGCCTAAGACATAAATGTTAACAGGTGTACCACAGATGTACCACAGCAGTTAACAGGTGTACCACAGATGTACCACAGCAGTTAACAGGTGTACCACAGATGTTAACAAGCGTACCACAGTAGTTAACCCACACCCAAC
>Ga0031654_10000089_pt1 | contig 17725 bp, 15 predicted proteins | sample FrelakmetCRP12CR_FD_55268 | JGI IMG/M metagenome (GOLD analysis project Ga0031654, IMG submission 55268) | Freshwater lake sediment microbial communities from the University of Notre Dame, USA, for methane emissions studies - CRP12 CR | ecosystem: Environmental > Aquatic > Freshwater > Lake >...
GTCAGGAAATACAGGCGCCCGGCGTCCGAACCGGCATAGACATAGGCGGCGCCGAATCCCTCGACGATGGGCGTCACGGGCCGCTGTGCGGCCGCGACATCGACCAGATAGACATTCTCGACCCCCTTGTCGCCGACCTCACCCTCCCCGGCTGTCACGACCAGCCAGCGGCCGTCCTCGGACAGGTGCGGTTCGTATTGCCAATCAGGATGATCGGCAATCTGCACCAGCCTCAGGTCCGCCGCAGCGGTAGTGCCGATTGCGTGGTAGAAGACCGCGTCGCCCAAGTCTGCGGCGCTCAATTCGGCGCCCGCCGCGGGAGCGGGGAAGGCGCTGTAGTAAAGCCCCCGGTCATCGTGCGAGAAAACCGGCGCGTAATACTTGGTGTAGCGGATTACGTCCGGCAGGTCCCGTCCGGAGGATAGGTCGCGCAGGTGCCAATCGGTCCAGTCGGAGCCCGACACCGAGACCCCATAGGCGAGCAACTGGCCGCGGTGGCTTGCCACGTAGCCCACCACCGCAAGGCGGCCGTCCTTCGACAATGCGTTCGGATCGAGTGCGACTCGCGGNCGCGCGNCGACCGANTCCGCAACATAGAGCACGCTCTGGTTTTGCAGACCCGANTTGTGGGTGTAGAAAACGCGTCCATGCGCCATGAACGGAACCCCGAAACGCTCGTAGTCGTAAAGTTTTGCCAGGCGCGAGCGCAGGGCGTCGCGCCCAGGGAGAGCGGCGAGATAGCGCTCGGTGAGTTTCGCCTGGGCGTCCACCCAGGCGCGAGTGGCAGTGGAATCGAGGTTCTCAAGGCCGCGATACGGGTCCGGCACCAGCGTGCCGTGGTAGTCATCAACCGTGGTTGCGCGCACCGCCGGCGGGTAGTCGAGGCCCGGTGAGCTTTGCCCGGCNGCTTCGCCCCCGAGCGCGGCGGCGACGAAAATGCCGAAGGCGGCAATGCACTCACGATGACGCAAATTCGGATACTCCTAAGACCAGGCGGACGACGAACCTTACTCTCGCGCGCCGCGCCCGTCACGCGGCGGCCGGCCCTCCCCCTCCGCGATCGATTCCGATTACGATGTTCGTCCCGCCCCAAGGAGCAAAGCGATGTCCAAGCGAATAGATGTCAACGCGGTTCCGATCGTCACCGGCTCCGGATATCCCGCGCCGTTCGATGCGCCGTGCGCGGCGCGCGTCCGGCAACGATTGGGAGACGCGGCGGGTTTGAGCGATTTCGGCGTGAACTTGTTGAGGTTGCCGCCGGGATCATGGTCGAGTCAGCGGCATTGGCACTGCGCCGAGGATGAGTTTGTCTACGTGCTCGAGGGCGAGGTGGTGCTGGTCACCGACAGCGGTGAGGAAATCCTGCGGGTGCGGGATTGCGCGGGATTCAAGGCGGGAATCAAGGACGGGCATCATCTGCAAAATCGTTCCCCGAGGGACGCGATCGTTCTGGAGATCGGCTCGCGCAAGGCCGCCGAGGACGAGGGAGATTATCCGGATATCGACTTGCGTTTCCTGAAGGGAGACGCCGGATACGCGCACAAGGACGGAAAGCCCTATCCCAGGCGCTAGCGGGCCGGCTACGCCGATTGTTCGAGCTTGGCCGCGCGCGACATCCAAATGCTCACCCCGACGATCATCAGCGTGACGACGCTGATGGTGAGCGTCGCCAGCACGTTGATTTCAGGGCTCACGCCGAGCCGTACCTTCGAGAAGACCACCATCGGCAGCGTGCTGCTGCCGGGACCCGAAGTAAAGCTCGATATCACCAAGTCGTCCCATGACAAGGTGAACGCCAGCAGCCAGCCCGACAATATCGCCGGGAAAATGATGGGCAGCGTGATGACGAAGAACACCTTGAGCGGGCGCGCACCCAAATCCATGGCGGCCTCCTCCAGAGCGCTGTCGAAGGTCGCCATTCGCGACTGCACCACCACCGTCACGTAGGCCATCGAAAAAGTCATGTGCGCGATGGTCATGGTGGTGATCCCGCGGCCCGCAGGCCAGCCGATCGACTGCTCCAGCGCGACGAACAGCAGCAACAACGACAGTCCGGTGATCACTTCGGGCATGACCAGCGGCGCCGTCGTCATCGCGTTGAGCGTGAATCGTCCCCTGAACTGCGCGAAGCGCGCCAAACCGAATCCGGCNAGCGTGCCNAATATTACCGCCCCGGAAGCGTTGGTCACCGCGACTTTGAGCGAAATCCAGGCCGCGTCGAGAATCTCTTCGTTGTTGAGCAGCGCGTAGTACCACTTCAATGTGGGAGAGTGCGCCGCATCCCAAACGGTCACGAGTTTCGAGGCATTGAAGGAAAAAACCACCATCGACAGGATGGGCAGGTACAAAAACGCGAAGCCGAAGGCGAGGCAGGTGAGGANGAAATAGGTGCGGCGATAATTCATCGCGCCCCCGCCGACTCGCGCGCCTGCACGCTCTGATACCACATCATGAACGGCACCAACAGGATCAACAGCAATATCGCCACCGCGCTCGCCACCGGCCATGCGCGATTCGAGAAGAACTCGTCCCACAGCACTCGGCCGATCATCAGCGCGTTCGGGCCCCCAAGCAACGCCGGTATCACGAACTCGCCGACCGCCGGAATGAACACCAGCATCGACCCCGCCAGAATCCCGTTGCGAGACAGCGGCAGCGTGATCTTGTAGAACGCCTGCCAGGGTCTGCACCCCAAATCCTCCGCCGCCTCGAGCAGCTGCCAGTCCATTTTTTCAAGATTCGCGTACAGCGGCAGAATCAGGAACGGCAAATACGAATACACAATGCCGACGTACATGGCGAACGGCGTGTACAGCATGGTGAGCGGCTCGTGAATCACGCCGAGCCATATCAGCACGTTGTTGATGACGCCGTTGGCCTTCAGCAGGCCGATCCACGCATAGACCCGCAGCAACAGCGACGTCCAGAAGGGCAGCACCACGAGCAACAACAGCACGTTGCGGGTGGACGCCGTGGAGCGCGCAATGCCGTAAGCCATGGGATAGCCGATGATCAAGCACAGNAGCGTCGAGATGAACGCGACCTTGATCGAATTCAAGAATGCGTGAATGTACAGCGGGTCGGTGAACAAAAACGCGTAGTTGTTGAAGTTGACCTTGATGGCGAGGGAATTCTTGCCGATCCATTCGATCANCGGCTTGTAGGGCGGGATCGCGAGATCGATGTCCGAGAACGAGATCTTCAGGACGATGACNAAGGGCACGACGAAAAAAAGCAGCAGCCACAGATACGGCAGCGTAACCACGAGCCCGCGGCCCGTGATACCCACTTTGCGCAAATGGCCTGAGCGGATCATGCGGCTAGCGGGTCACGACCACCGGGCTCGAGGAATCCCATGACAGGTACACCTGCTGGTCCCAGGTGATCGCTTCGGCATGGCGCGAGGTGTTCGGCTGGGTCACGCGAACCACTTTCCCGGTGGGAAGCTTGACCAGGTAAATCGACAGATCCCCCAGATAGGCGATGTCCTGTACCGCACCGCGGGTCACGTTGTCGGTACCGGGCGGCGGCGCAGTGGACATGAAGATTTTCTCCGGGCGGATGGCGGCCCAAACGATGGCTTCCGGCGCCGCACTGATCCCGTGGCTGATGAAAATCGTCCCGCCAAGCTCTTCCGAGCCGATGCGCACGTGTTCCGGCTCGTCCTCGATCAGCTTGCCTTCGAAGATGTTGACCGAGCCGACGAAATCGGCGACGAATTTCGAGGAGGGAAACTCGTAAATTTCCAACGGCGTTCCGGCTTGGACGATTTCGCCGTGATCCATGACGCCGATACGGCTGGCCAAGGTCATCGCCTCTTCCTGATCGTGCGTGACGACCAGGAAGGTCACGCCGAGCTTGTCCTGGAGGCCGATCAACTCGAATTGCGTGTGTTCGCGCAATTTCTTGTCGAGCGCCCCCAGGGGTTCGTCGAGCAGCAGGAGCTTCGGCCGCTTGACCAGCGAGCGAGCGAGCGCCACCCGCTGCTTTTGCCCGCCGGATAGCTGGTGCGGCTTGCGCTTGCCGAAGCCNCCGAGTTTCACCAGATCGAGCATGGTGGCGACGCGTTCGGCGATCTCGGCCTTCGGGACGCNGTCCTGCTTCAGNCCGAAGGCGACGTTCTGTTCGACGGTCATGTGGGGGAACAACGCGTAGGACTGAAACATCATGTTCACCGGCCGCTCGTAGGGCGGCACGCCCGTCATGTCCTCGCCGTCGATCAGTATCCGGCCGGAACTCGGGATCTCGAATCCGCCGAGCATGCGCAGCAGCGTGGTTTTACCGCANCCCGAAGCNCCCAATAGACAAAAGATCTCGCCTTGATAAATCTTGAGGCTCACATCGTCGACCGCTTTGAAATCGCCGAACGACTTGGTGACGTGCTCGATCTGCACATAGGCGCGGGCAGTCGGATCGCTCCACGGCGTGGNTTTGGCGGGCTCAGCGGATTTCGACATGTTCTATTGGCCCGTCTTGAACTTCTGCCACATGCGGGTTATGGCGCGGGTTTGCTCGGGTGAGTCGGCCAGCTGAACGGCCAGCTTTTGGCGCAATTCCAGCGGCGGATAAATCGCGGGATCGTCCCGCACGNCGGGCAGCACCANCGCCTGCGCCGCGGCATTGGCGTTGGCATAGCGTTTGAAATNCGAAATGTCCGCGATCACCTNCGGCGTCATGATGTAATTCAAGNACGCATAAGCGCTTTCCACGTCGGGCGCNTCCTTCGGAATGGCGAGCATATCGAACCAAAGTATAGAGCCTTCCTTCGGCACCACGTATTTGACCTCGATGCCCTTGTTCGCTTCCCGGGCCCGGTCGCGCGCCTGCAGCACATCGCCGTTATAGCCGACCGCGATGCACAGATCGCCGTTGGCCAGCGCCTCGATGTATTCGGAGGAATTGATGTTGCGGATATAGGGCCTGATCTTCAAGAGCGTGGCCTCCGCNANCGCCAGNTCTTCCGGCTTTTGCGAGTTCGGATCGCGTCCCAGGTAACTTAAGACCGCGCGCATCATTTCCGCGGGCGAATCGAGCACGCTGATGCCGCACTTGGCGAGCTTCGAGGCGACCGCCGGATCGAACACCAGCCGCCAGCTGTCGAGCGGCGCGTCGGGCATCAACTCCTTCACCATTTTCTCGTTGTAGCCGATGCCGTTGGTGCCCCAGGTATAGATCACGCCGTGCTCGTTGCCGGGATCGTGCCGCGCGACCCGCTCCATCAGCTGCGGGTCCATGTTCTTCAGATTCGGCAGCTTCGATTTATCGAGCGGCAAGTAGACGCCGGCCTTGATCTGGCGCTCGAAGTAGGAGGCCGTCGGCACCACGACATCGTAGCCGCTGCTTCCGGCGAGCAGTTTGGTCTCCAACGTCTCGTTGGTGTCGAANTAAGCCACGTGCACCTTGATGCCCGTCTGCTTTTCGAAATCGGACAGGGTGTTCGGCGCCAAATAGTCGGACCAGATGAAGAGATTCAGGACCTTGCCGGCACCCGCGGCAGCCCGGTCCGCCGCTTTCGATCCGCCGCCGGAGGACTCGGAGGACGGGGCACCCGCTCCCGGCTTGCCGCCGCAGGCGCTTAGCAACAATGAACAGCCGAGCGCCAGCATCACCGTCCGACGAACGTTGAACATTGAACGCTTCCCCCTCGTTGTTAAGATCGCTAGTTATATCGCAGCCGGCGTCCGNGGGACAGAGCCCAAGCGTCAAACGTTCAGCAGCAGATGCTCGCGCTCCCAGGAGCTGATGACCTGTGCGAAGGTTTCGTACTCGGCTTCCTTGACCGCCGTGAAGGCGAGCACGAAACGATCGCCGAACACATCCACCAGCGGCTTCGATTCGCGCAGCAGGCGCAGCGCCTCGGCCAGNGTGCGCGGCAACGCAATTGCGAGGTCATAGGCGCTGCCGGTGATCGGCTCNGAGGGCTTNAGGCCTTCGATCATGCCGAGATAGCCGCAGGCCAGAGAGGCGGCAATGGCGAGGTACGGGTTGGCATCCGCACCGCCGACCCGATTCTCGACCCGGCGGGCTTCGGGCCCGGACATCGGAACACGCAGCCCCGCGGTCCGATTGTCATATCCCCAATGCACGTTGATGGGCGCCGAGGAATAGCGGCTGATGCGCCGATAGCTGTTCACGTTCGGCGCGAACAAAGACATCGCGCCGGGCAGATATTTCTGTAAGCCGGCGATATGACCGAAAAACAGCGCGGAGGGTGAGCCGTCGGCATTGCTGAATATGTTTTTTCCGGTCTTTGAGTCCACGATGCTCTGATGCAAGTGCATGGCGCTGCCCGGCTCCTTGGCCATCGGCTTCGCCATGAACGTGGCATACATCTTGTGGCGCATCGCGGCCTCGCGGGCCGTGCGCTTGAACAGAAACGCCTGATCGGCGAGGCTCATCGGATTCCCGTGCAGCAGGTTGATCTCCATTTGTGCCGCGCCGGCTTCGTGGATCAGGGTGTCGATCTCGATGTCCTGAGCCTCGCAAAATGAATACATGTCGTCGAACAGCGGATCGAACTCGTTGACCGCGGCGATGCTGTAGGCTTGCCTGCCGATTTCCGGACGCCCCGACCGGCCCACCGGCGGCTTCAGCGGGTAGTCGGAATCGATATTCGGTTCGACCAGAAAGAACTCNAGCTCGGGCGCCACCACCGGCTCCCAGCCTTGCGCCTCGTAGAGCGCCATCACCCGGCGCAGCACATAGCGCGGCGCCATGGTGACCGGCCCGCCGTCGCCGTAGAAGCAGTCGTGAATGACTTGCGCGGTGGGCTCGGCCGCCCAGGGCACCACACGCACGGTCTTGGGATCGGCCTTCAGCACGATATCGATGTCCGACGGATTCATCGCACTTTGATCATCCGGGTAGTCGCCGGTGACCGTCTGCAAAAAAATCGCCTCCGGCAGCCGCATACCCTCCTCTTCGGCGAATTTTTCCGCCGGCATGAGCTTGCCGCGTGCGACACCGGCCATATCCGGAATGATNGCTTCGACTTCCGAGATACCGTGTTCTTTCAAGAATTGCTGGATGGTACTAGCCATGATTCACCTTGAGCGTGCTGCGCGCCGCCGGCTGGCCTCACCAAAGGCGGCAAACAGCGCGCGGGAAAAGGGATTGCGTTCGAACTGCCATTCGGGATGCCACTGCAATCCGAGCGCAAAGCTCGGCGCGCCCGCCACGCGGAACGCCTCGATCAGACCATCCGGCGCCCGCGCTTCGACCACCAAGTCGCGGCCCAGAGCGGCCACGCCCTGCCAATGCAGCGAGTTGACTTGCAGGCGATCCTGGCCGGCGATATCCCGCAGGGTTCCTCCGGGCTCCAGCAGGACCTCGTGCGCGGGTCCGTACTGCACGTCGAGCGGCGTGGATTCATCCTCTCGGTGGTCGGAATATCCTTCGACCTCGTGCAGGCGCTGGATCAAAGTGCCGCCATAGGCGACATTCATTTCCTGAAATCCGCGGCAGATCGCCAGCACCGGCACGCCGGCGGCGATGGCCTGCGGAATCAGCGGAATCGTCGTAGCATCCCGATTTGGGTCATGTAGCGTTCCCGGCGCACTCGCCGGNCCTCCGTAGTGTTGTGGTTCGACATTCGATGCGCTCCCGGTGAGCAGAAGTCCGTCGCACACATCGAGCAAGGANGCCAGGTTGAGATCGGGCCCCAGAGCGGGCACGAGCACCGGCAGCGCATTCGCACCGAGGGCGACGGCGTGGATGTACTTCTCGCCGACCATGTGGAAGTAGTGCTTCCCACACAGCCGGCGATCGGCTGGAATTCCGATGAGCGGCAAGCGAGACATGTTTAATATATTAGACGCCTAGATGGACGGCCAGGCTTCCTTAACCTTGGTATTACACCACACCGGCACGGACTCGTCCTGGCCGGCGACGCGGAATTGGCTAAGATTTAGGCATTTCCAATACTTAGCGGCGATTGATGCATTGCGTCAATCTTGCGTTACGTTCAATTAACCCGGTAGGCTCACAGGCGCTCAATCCTGTCAATAGCACCAAATTTTAAACACCCGAGATTCTGAGAGTTGTCAAGTGCACCTCAATTATCCGTCCGCCCCCTCTTATTACGCCGCCTCCAGCCCCATGGGAGCGCACCCGCAGCGCGAGTCCCTCAAGGGCGAGTTCCATGCGGACATCGGCGTCATCGGGGGCGGCATCGCCGGCTGCTCGTCCGCACTGCAGCTCGCCAAACGCGGCTACCGGGTGGCCTTGCTGGAGGCTCGCTTCGTCGGCTACGGCGCGTCCGGACGCAGCGGCGGGCAAACAATTTTCGGCCTGGCGGCGAGCCAGAAGGCGCTGGTCGAGCAAGTGGGCGCCCTCGACGCGCGCCGCCTGTTCGAACTCTCGGTCGAAGCTCTCGATCTGACGCAATCCTTGATTCGCGAGCACGGCATCGACTGCGACTACCGCCCCAATCACGTGCATGTCGCGACCAAGCCTCGGCATCTCGATGAATTGGAGCAATGGATACATGAGCTGCACGATGAGTACGGTTATGGCTCGGCGCGCTTGCTCAATCGCGCCGAGCTGCAATCGCACGTGCGCAGCGATCGTTATCTCGGCGGGATACTCGACCCGCGCAGCGGTCATCTGCACCCGCTCAAATACACTCAAGGCCTGGGGCGCGCCGCTGAGGCCGCGGGTGTGCGCATTTTCGAGAACACGCAGGCGCTTGGGTACGAGGATGGACCGGAAATCGTGGTGCGCACGGCGCATGGCAGCGTTCGCTGCCGACATCTCGTGTTATGCGGCAACGCCTATCTCGGCTCCGTCGCACCGGTACTCGCGCGGCGAATCTTGGGCGTAGGCACCTACATGATAGCGACGCAGCCGCTCGATCCGGCGCGCGCCCGCGAGCTGTTGCCGAGCAATGCGGCCATCGCCGACATCAACTGGATCTTGGACTATTTCCGCTTGTCCGCCGATGATCGCCTATTGTTCGGCGGGCGCGTGAGCTACAGCGCCTTGCAGCCGCCGCGCTTGGCTGAATCCATGCGCAGACGCATGGTGCGCGTTTTCCCGCAAACCGCCGACCTCGAAGTTGAGTACAGCTGGGGCGGATTTCTCGATATCTCGCGGAGCCGCGCGCCCGACTTTGGACGCCTCGCGCCCAATGTATTTTATTTGCAGGGCTTTTCGGGCCACGGTATGGCATTGACCGCCCTCGCCGGCAAATTGGTGGCCGAGGCGGTGGCCGGGACGGCGGAACGCTTCGATGTATTTGCGCGTCTGCCGCACCGCGATTTTCCCGGGGGCCGATTGTTCAGGCGCCCTTCCTTGATATTGGCCATGCTTTACTACCGGCTGCGGGATCTGCTCTAGGCGACCGCCTCGCGCCCGCCGGCCGATTCACTTGAATCGCACCACGAAGCAGCGGTGGATTCGCGCATTGCGTTCGAAGTCCTTGGGGATGGTTTCGGCGCTGATGTCATCGACCAGCAAATCCGCAAGCGCCGCGGAGTCGAGCTTGAAGCGCGTGAAATTGGTCGAGAAGACCAGGCGGCCGGCGGGNCGCAACAGCTTCAAGGACCGGCGGATCATGCCCACATGATCGCGCTGCACGTCGAGCACGCCCTCCATGCGCTTGGAGTTCGAGAAAGTGGGCGGATCGACGAAAATCAAATCGAAGCGCGGCCCCCAAAGCGCCTGGCTTTCCAGCCATTGCAGGCAATCCGCCCGATGCAATTCGTGCTCGGTTCCCCCGAAGCCGTTCAACACCAGATTGTCGTGGGCCCAATCGAGATAGGTGTTGGATAAATCCACGCTCACGCTGCTGCGCGCGCCGCCGGCGGCGNCNTACACCGTCGCGCTGCCGGTGTAGCAAAATANATTGAGGAAATCGGCGTCCTTGGACCAATCGCGCAGCANCTGGCGCACGATCCGGTGATCGAGAAACAAACCGGTGTCCAGGTAATCGCGGAAGTTGACCCAGAATTTGAGCCCGCCTTCCTGCACGGCGTGACGCTCGCCCGTGAGCGCACGCTTTTCGTACTGCTCGGCGCCCTTTTGCGCTTTGCGCACCCGCGAATGCACATGCGTCAGCGGCACCGACAGAGCCTCCGGCAATATCGAGAGGACCTCGCGGCGGCGCTCGCGCGCGCTCTGCTGATTCACGGTCTTTGGCGCAGCATATTCCTGAACGTGGACGTGGCGCGCCTCGCGGCCGTAGAGGTCGATGGCGAATGCGTACTCCGGCATGTCCGCGTCGTAGACGCGAAAGCAATCGATGTGTTCCCGCTCGGCCCACGGCTCCAAGCGCTGCAGATTCTTGCGCAGCCGATTGGCGAACATCTGCGCACCGGAGCGGNTCGACCAATCCGCGCGCACCGCCTCCGCCGGACGCTGGACGCTCGCTTCATTCAAGTCGAAGCGCAGCAGNCGGCACTCGATGGCGCCGTTGAACACGCGGTGCGTGCGCTTGGCGTAGACGCCCAAATTGCGAGCAAGTTGCGGATTACCGGTGAGAATCGCCGCCTGCCAGCCCCGGAACCGTTCGCGCAGCGCGCGCCCGAGNTCGCCNTACAACTCCGGCAAACCCGATTCCGCACCGATGCGCTCGCCGTANGGCGGGTTTGCCACCACCAGCCCGATCTCGCCNCGCGGGGCGGCGACTTCGCTGAGCGCCCGCTTTTCCACGTGCACCCACTCGGCTACGCCGGCGCGCTCGGCGTTGGCTATCGACATGCGCACGGCCTCCGCGTCGATGTCCGAACCGATGATGCAGCGCCGCGGCACGCGTTCGGCCCTGCGCGTGCGCGCCTCCGCGCACAGGCGCTGCCACAGCGCGGCATCGTGACCGCCCCAGCCGCTGAAGCCGAAATACTCCCGCTCGAGCGCCGGGGCGGCATCGGCCGCGATCAACGCCGCTTCGGTGAGCAAGGTGCCGGAACCGCACATCGGATCGAGGAGAACGCCGCCTTGCTCGCAAATGGCGGGCCAGCCCGAACGCAACAAAACGGCCGCCGCCACGTTCTCCTTGAGCGGCGCACGTCCGCCTTCGATGCGGTAACCGCGGCGGTGCAAGCTCTCACCCGAAAAATCCACCGACAGGAGCGCGGTGGGCCCCTCGACATGCAGGTGCAGCAGCACATCGGGACGCTCGGGCCGGATGTTCGGCCGCTCCCCGGTGGCATCGCGCAGGCTGTCGCACACCGCGTCCTTCAGCAACTGCGAGCCATAAATCGTGTGGCGGATGGATTCGTTGCCGCCGCTGCAGCCGCACGCCAGCGTCGCGCCCGGCGCGAGATGCTCGCGCCAATCGATGCGCTTCACGGCCTCGAAGAGCTTACCCGGGCTGGTGGCGTCGATCGAGCCCAAGCTCAAGAAGACACGCGATGCGGTGCGCGACCATAGGCAGGCCCGATAGCCCACCTCGAGCGTGCCCTGGAATTTCGCGTCGTGGCTGCGTTCGCGGATGTCGCTTGCGCCGTACGTCGCCAATTCCTCCGCCAGCACCGAAGCCGCGCCCACGGGCGCCGTCGCGATCCAGTAGCGCACATTGTCTTGGCGGCTGCTCAAGACACATCGACGTCGGCATCGTCCCTGTTCGCCATCGCGCCCGCCCTTAGCCTTCGATAATCCGACTTAATGTACATTAATTCGACCCATCGACGGCTCCCGGCCGAGCGACCGCGCGCAAATCCAACCAATCGAGTTGCGGGCGGCTCGCGAGATGGCGCGCCAGAATCCGATACACGTGCGCGTCGAAGGGAACGCTTGCCGCCCTGGCCGCAAGCGAGGCTAGCTCGTCTTCCGAGCGCGCGGTGCCCAGATAGGTCCAGTGATCGACCACGTGCAGGTCGATTGCACCCTGCGGATCGCGCTCGCGCAGCGCCACGCGCCCGGGAAACGGCCAGGGCTTCAAGATGAGCGGGGAGAGCGCCATCCGTAACCGCAACCCATGCAGCACGAGCGGCTCCTCTCCGACGCAGGCGCCCTTGCACTTTCCAAGCTGGTAGGCGATGCATGAACCGGCGCTCTGTTCGAATCCCAGTATCCTCAGGCAAAGCCGCTGCGCCCGGGCGATGTCGGTCAGCGCCTTGCGCGCGTCCTTGTGCGAACGAAAAACGCCGCAGCAGCGCCCGAGTTCCTTCGGGTCAAGCTCGGCGATGGCTGCGAATTCAACCAAACCCGTATCCTCGGCGATCCTGATCGTGATGTCGCCGGATGAGGGCTTGAGACGCCGGTTGTACAGGGGCCTTTGCGTCTTGATCCAGTCGGCTTCGCGCAATAAGGCGCCGAGCTCACCGGCGGTTTCCAGCCAATCGACGCGCCGCACCTGCCGCGCGAGCTTCTGCTCCTTGGCGTCGGAGTGCTCGGCGGCAAAGTGCGAGAGGACGCGTCTGCGCAGACAGGTGCTTTTCCCGACGTAGAGAAGCGCATCGCCGAGCCCAAAAAACCGGTACACGCCCGGGCCTTCGGGCAATTCGTCCGCCAGATCCGCTGGCAGATGCTCCGGCAACCTCTGCGTGCCGAGCACGGTCTGCGCGGCCGCGGCAAGTGCCGTCTCCGGCAGTTCATGGCGCAGCTTGAACCAAAAGTCGCGCAGCACGCACGCATCGCCGAGCGCCCGGTGGCGCGCGCTGCAAGTCAAATCGTGCCGCTCGATCAATGCATCCAAACTGTGGCGCGGGTGCTGGGGAAACAGCCGCCGAGACAGTTTTACCGTACACAAAACCCTGGCGCGGAAGTGCATCTCGGCGCGGCGGAACTCGGCACGCAAGAATGAATAATCGAAGCGCGCATTGTGCGCGACAAACAGCGGCGCCCGCTGCGCCGGCGATTGCAGCTTCTCGAGCACCAGCTCGGCGATATCGGCGAAGCGCGGCGCCGTGGCGACCATCTCGTTGCTGATGCCGGTGAACTCTTCGATGTACCGCGGGATGCGGCACTCCGGATTCACGAGCGAGCTCCATTCCTCGACCGTCTCGCCCTGGTCGACGCGGACAATGCCGATTTCCGTGATGCGGTGATAGGCCGCGTTGCCGCCGGTCGTCTCTAAGTCGACAAAAACGAAGTCTTGCGGAAGTGCAAAACCCTCAACCGCGTCCATCGAGCGACAAGATAGGGTGATACAGATCGGGGCGACGATCGCGGAACACGCCCCAAGCCTGCCGATATCGGCGCACGGCCTCCAAATCGAACGAGGCGGTCAGCACGTTCTCGCTGTTTCGATCGGCTTGAGCCACTATTTCACCGGTGTGCGAGGCGATGAACGAGGAACCGTAGAACGTCATCGTGTATTTTTCGCCCTGCTCCGTGCCCACGCGATTCGACGCCACCACCGGCATGACATTGGCTGCCGCATGGCCTTGCATCGTGCGCTGCCAATGCGCGCTGGAATCCAAGCTCGGGTCCTGGGGCTCGGAGCCGATTGCGGTCGGATACAGGAGGATTTCCGCGTCCATCAACGCCATGGAGCGCGCCGCCTCCGGGAACCATTGATCCCAGCAAATCGCGACCCCTAATTTGGCGAATTTGGTATCGAACACCTTGAAGCCGGTATCTCCCGGCGAGAAATAAAACTTCTCGTGATATCCGGTTCCTTCCGGGATATGCGATTTGCGGTAACTGCCGAGCACCGCGCCCCCGGCGTCGANCATCACCACTGAGTTGTAAAAGNCGTTGTTGGCACGTTCGAACACGCTCACCGGCAGCACCACGTCGAGCTCGCGCGCCAGACCGCGAAAGTGCTCCACCGCCGGATGTCCTTCCAGGGGCTTCGCCATACCGAAATGCCGGCTGGCGTGATCCATGCAGAAATACGGAGTCTCGAACAACTCCTGAATCAGGATCACTTGGGCGCCGCGGCGCGCCGCCTCACGGATCAATTTCTCGGCGCGCGCCATGTTTGCGCCCCGATCCCAACTACACGCCATCTGCGTGGCAGCAACCGTGACCGTGCTCATAGCCATATGCTACCCGAAGACCNGGCTAAAACGTGGGCGGCGAGCTCGCGCTCACCAGCTCGCAATCCTCGCTCCCGGTATTGCGAAAACGATGCGGAATGGAACTCCTGAAGTAATAGGCGTCGCCCGCTTCAAGCAGCCGGGTATCGCCGCCGACCGAGAGCTCGATCGTCCCTTTGACGATCACACCGCCCTCCTCGCCGGCATGTGCCAGCATCTCCTCGCCGGTGTCGGCATTCGGCGCATAGCGTTCGTGNAGTATCGACATGCTGCGCTTGGCGAGCCGACCGCCGACAAGGCGCAGTTCCACGGACCCGGTGCCGATGTCCGCAAGCTCCGCCCGCGGGAAAAACACCTCGGGCTTGCCGGCCAAATCCAACGTAAAGAAATCGGCGAGCGCCATGGGGATCCCGTCGAGAACCTTCTTGAGCGAACTCACCGACGGGCTGACGCGGTTTTGCTCGATCAAGGAGATCAGCCCGTTGGTAACCCCGGCGCGTTTTGCCAATTCGCGCTGCGACAGACCGTACATCTGCCGAACCGCTTTCAAATGAGTGCCCACATCGATGCTCATAGTGTCCATTATATTAAACAGTTATAGCGAAGATGCAGCCAAAATTGAGGAATCTGTTGAATTTCCTTATCATCTATCGCCGCCATTGGCAAAGGACCCCTATGAACGCCCGAATTTCTCCTGCGCCCGCGCAAAGCGACCTCGAAGCTTTTTGGATGCCGTTCACGGCCAATCGCCAATTCAAGGCCAACCCGCGGCTCTTGACGCGTGCCGAAGGCATGCACTATTGGACCGCCGACGGCCGGCAGGTGATCGATGCGGTCGCCGGCCTATGGTGCGTGAACGCGGGTCATGGCCGGCGCGAGATCACCGAAGCGGTGACTCGGCAGCTCAGCGTCATGGAGTATGCCCCGACGTTCCAAATGGGCCACCCGATAGCGTTCGAGCTCGCGAATCGATTGGTGGCCATTGCGCCGCCGGGTATGGACCGCGTGTTCTTCACGAATTCAGGTTCCGAGTCGGTCGACACCGCNCTGAAAATTGCGATCGCNTACCATCGCGCCCGCGGCGCCGGTCAACGTACCCGCNTTATCGGCCGCGAGAAGGGCTACCACGGCGTCGGCTTCGGCGGCATGTCGGTGGGCGGTATGGTCAATAATCGCAAGTTCTTCGGCTCCTCCATGCTGCCGGGTGTGGACCATCTGCCGCATACGCTCGATATCGGCCACAACGCGTTCTCACGCNNCTTGCCGCAATGGGGCATGCACCTCGCCAATGAATTGGAGCGTCTCATCGCTTTGCACGACGCCTCGACCATCGCGGCGGTGATCGTCGAACCGATTTCCGGGTCCGCGGGCGTGTTGCTGCCGCCGGTGGGGTATCTGAAGCGCCTGCGCGAGATCTGCGACAAACACGACATCCTGTTGATATTCGACGAGGTGATCACCGGCTTCGGCCGGGTCGGCAAACCNTTCGCCGCGCAAGCCTTCGATGTCACTCCNGACCTCATGACGACGGCCAAAGGGCTTTCCAACGGCGCCATTCCGATGGGTGCGGTGTTCNCGCAGCGGAAAGTCTACGAGGCGTTCATGCAGGGCCCGGAAAACACNATCGAGCTGTTTCACGGCTATACCTACTCCGCGCATCCGGTTGCCTGCGCCGCCGCTCTCGCCACCCTCGACATCTATGCCAAGGAAGAATTGCTGACACGCGCGGCAACGCTCAGTTCCACATGGGAGGACGCGGTGCATTCGATGCGCGGACTGCCGAATGTGATCGACGTGCGCAACTACGGTCTGATAGGGGCGGTCGAACTCGAACCGCGCGCCGGCAAACCGGGTGCGCGAGCCTTCGAAGTGTTCCTCAAGTGTTTCGAGCGCGGCGTCATGGTCCGCCAAACCGGGGACGTGATCGCTCTGTCGCCGCCCTTGATCATCGAGCGCGGCCACATCGCGCAGATCGTCGAAACGCTGAGCCAGGTAATACGCGAAACCGCTTGACGCGGACCGATCTTATCGAGCGGGGCCCGGCTCCGTCGTCGGGTTCTTGGGTTCGAAAATCGCGTACCATTTCTTGCACGGCTCGGCCACTTCCCAAGTGCCCTCGAATCCGGCAGGCACGACGAAGGCATCGCCGGCACGCAAATCGTGCTTCTCGCCGGTAACCGACTCGAGTCGCACACGGCCCTCGATCAGCACGCAAAATTCGTGTTCGGTATAGCGCACTCGCCACCTGCCGCTGGTGCTGGTCCACAGCCCGCAGAAAAATTGCTGCGTTCCGTCGGCATATTGATTCGAGACTCTGGTGCGCGGTATGCCGGCGAGTATCTTCTCGGGCGAGGGATTCGCGGATTCGCCGCTTTGCAGGCGGTCCAGTATCACGATTCTTGGATGGTCAGCCATATCCTATCGTAGGCGCGTGCCGGCAAGGGAAACAAGTGCGGCGCGGCGACAAAAGACCCAAATGGGCGTTTATTTCAGACCCGCAGCGAGAATGGCGTGAAATTCGTGCCGATGTCGTAGTAGTCCTCGTTCTCCACCCGTTTCAGGAATGCAACGACACGATAGGTGAGGGGGGTCGCGAGGATTTCCCAAGCGCTTTTCAAGGCATATTGCGTGAACATGATCTCCACCAGATGGCTCTGCGGTATCCGGCCGTAAAAGGCGACGAAATAGAAAATCATCGAATCCACCAGCTCGCCGCACAACGTCGAGCCGACGATGCGAGTCCAAAGCCACCGGCCCAGAGTCCAGATTTTCATCTTCGCGAGCACATAGCTGTTGACGAAGGTGCCGCACAGAAAAGCCACCACCGACGCCGCGACGATGCGCGGTGTGTTGCCGAATATGGCTTCGACCGCCGGCTGAGTCGCGCGAGAGCTTGCGGAGGGCGGCAGATGCACGATGACCGCAGCCATGAAAGAGGCAAACGCCAGCGCCGCGAAGCCCGCCCATACCACGCGCCGGTCGCGAGCGTAGCCGTAAACCTCGGTCAAGATATCGCCGAAGATGTAGGAAATGGGGAAGAAGAGGACGCCGGCCAAGAAGGTAACCGTGCCGAGGAACGGCACCTGGATGGACGTTTCCTTGGCGGGACCGATCAAATTGGAACACAGCAGGATGCAGACATAGGCCGCCATCACGAAATCGTAGTAGCGATATTGACGGTGTTCCGAAATTCCGGGCATGGCTGGCGGCCAGTGTAGTAGCAAGTGTGACCTGGCGCCGATGATATGTCATGCCGGCTTCACGCCGAACCCAAGGCGTCCCGGCGGCAATACGCCCGGCGGCTGGCGCGTTTTGGCGAAGACCATCACATCAGTCAGGGCGCCGCTGCGGTAGAAGTATAGCCTTACCCTACTAGTATCGGTCCTATGGAGCAGGGCAGACCCTTTAGCGCAACGGAACGTCCGCTCGTCGACTTCGATGCCCTGTGCCAACAAGTGCGCGCGGCCGTCGAACCGGCGCGCGCCCATGCCGTTTCGCTGCACGATGAACATGGGGATTTGCTGTGGTTGAGTGAAAACTCGATGGGCCCGGATGAGCACAACGCGGTGCGCGAGGCCATCGAAGCATTCTCGAGCAACAGCAGCCCGCCCGTACTCGCCTACGATCTTGGCGACTCCCGCTCCGCGGTGCTTCTGCGTGCGGTCAACGGGCGCCGAGCAATGGTCGGCGCCATCATGATGATCATGGATACGCGCGCGATCCCGCAAGACGACCGGGGCGCCATCAAGCTCATGACGCCGAAATTGCAGCGCGCGCTCATGGAATTCGCAGGGATGCGCCCG
>Ga0031654_10000092_pt1 | contig 17588 bp, 17 predicted proteins | sample FrelakmetCRP12CR_FD_55268 | JGI IMG/M metagenome (GOLD analysis project Ga0031654, IMG submission 55268) | Freshwater lake sediment microbial communities from the University of Notre Dame, USA, for methane emissions studies - CRP12 CR | ecosystem: Environmental > Aquatic > Freshwater > Lake >...
CACGCGCGGCGTCACCTCCGGGTTCGGGCCGTCGTCGATAGTCAGCGCGATCTCGCGGCGCGCGATTGCCGTGGCAGGCAGGCGGTTGAGATTGGGGCCAAGCAGGGTCGTCCGCGGCAGCATCCCTGCTCCGGAAATAATTACCTGATTGATGGCCACGGCGCCAAGCGCCCATGGCCAGTAACCTGGCAAAGCGAGCAAACCGATACCCGCCGCAGCGTGGGTGGCGATCGAAAGTTGGATGGCGGGGCTAGGTGTCCAGGATTGCGGCATGGATATCAGGCTGAAAAAAGACGGCTCACCAGGAGATTTCCCCACGAAGCTTTCCAGACCGGCGAATAGTTGCCTACCGGGAATGACAAAACATTCGCTTTGTTTTGGCTCATGTCGTCGTTGCGCGCGGGACGAAAATAGCTGAAAGCAAGAGAGCCAGTATGGCACCAGGTCCGACGGTGACACCGACCGCATGCAGTACGGGCACCTTGGATAGCGCCAGCGTACCGAAACCGATCGCCGTTGTCAGGTTGGCAACCAGCATTGAAACGAGCGTTTCCGCATCGAGCCGGTGCTGATCGTTGGATCGGTCGAAAAATAGTGCGTAGTTTGAACCGACGGCAACGATCAGGAGCATGCCCACCAGATGCAGCAAGTGCAGGCGCTCACCGATCAAACTGAGTCCGGCAATGACAATCAGAACGGAGAGTACGAGCGGCAGCATTACCGCGCCGAGCCGTCCGGGTGAACGAAGGGTCGCAGCAAGAAGCACGACGATGGCCATGAGGCCACCCAGCGAGAGCAGAATCGCTTCGCGCAGATAGTCGTTGTACAGTTTGTCGAGTTCTGCCTTCAAGTCGATGACCATTGCATCGGTTCCGGTCAATGCATCACGTACGGAGTCAACGGCCAGCGGCCGGCTCGGCTCTCCGACCACGGGATGCAACGGCAGCAATACGCTGAAGCCGCCCGAATGCGGCAGCAACAGAGCGTCGACAGCCAACGCAAGGCCAGTACCTGCCAGGGATTCCCGACTTATCGCGCAATGCATTTTTGCTGCGGCAACATCGTCGATGAAGCCGACCAATTTCTCGGCCGCCAGCGGTGAACCGGTCTGCGCCATTTGCAGGCGAAGCCGCAGATCCGTGGTCGTCGGCAGGCTGGCGCAGCGTGCTTTCTGTTTTGCCACGCTGGGCAGGAATCGGGCCGGACTGTCGTAGCTGCCGATCACGCCTGTGGCGACCAGGTGATCAAGTTTTTCGCCTGTACTTTCGGCGGCCTGGAGAGCGGTTTCGAGGTCGGATGCATTGATAACCACCATGTGGCGCGAGTCCGGCGCAGCGATATCGGCGCGCAAGCGCATATCCAGCGCAGACTCTTCGGACGTCGCCGTACTCAGCACGGAAAGATCAGGATGCCACAGGCTATCGCGGTGAACCAGAAGGTGAGCGGCCGCCAGCACGGCGAGCAATAGTACCGGCCAACGCAAGGAATGCACGGCATGGATGGCCTTGGCCACCGTGCCGCCAAGCGGCGAAAGATCGCGCGTCATTTTCGCGCCATCTGCCAACTGCGGCAAGACGAACCGGGTAACGATCGCCGCGGCCAGAACGCCGGTCAGGGAATACAGGCCGAGTTGAGCGAGGCCGGGAAAGCCCGAAAACAACAGCGCCCCAAAGCCGCAGACGGAGGTCAGCACACCAAGCCGGATAGTCGGCCAGAACCGCTCGCGCCACTCGGCAAAGCCCATTCGCCCCGACTGCACGAAGTAGTAGATGGAGTAATCGACAGCCTCGCCAATCAACGCCGAACCAAACCCGACTGTAATGCCGAAGACGGTCCCGTAGACAAGGCTGACCGCAACGACCCCGGCCAGCACGCCGGAAACAACCGGCAATAGTCCCAGCGTCAAAAGTCGCGGCGAGCGATAAACAAAGAACAGTACGCAGATGATCGCCAGCGAGCTGATAAGCGATAAGCGGGTCACCTCGCCCTTGATCAGAGCCCGTGAATTGACAGCAAAAACGCCCGGGCCGGAGATCTGGATTGTTGCGTCACTGATGCGATTCGCATCGACGCTCGCGGAAAATTCTTCCTTGATCGCCTTGATCGCTGCTTCCTGCCCATCTGTATCGGAGCCAAGCGCCTTGGTCTGAACCAGAAGCATGGCGCGCTCGCCGTCTCGCGAGGCCCAGACCCCTCCATGAAGGTTTGGCTGGGTACCAACGTTCAGGCCACCGAGCAATTCCACCAGTTCGCCCGTCGGATCACGGGTCAGCAAGGGCTTCAAGACAAAGCCAGCGGGCGAGGCAAGAAGGTCAATGCTGTTGGAAATGGCTGACTGCAGCCCGTCGACCGTGAACCGCGCCGGCGTGACCGCCGGACTCAGCAGGTAGCGGTGTTTGAAAAGAAATGCGCGATCCGCGTCGTGGCTACCTGCTTCGCCGTTCTGAATGGAGGCAAATCTGGCGGTTTTCTCGAGCCTCCCGCGCAAGTCCCGGGAGAGCGTGGCCCGCTGATCAGCGTCGCCCCCCTCGATAGCGATCATCAGCAGGCGCGAAACGACGCCTTCCTTGATCTGATTTACCAGGATCTGCTGCTCGGCGCTTGGGTGAGCCGGCAGGAAGAAGGACATGTCGGCGGAAAACCTGCTGTTCCAGACGATAGCGCCGCCAGCCAGCATCGCCAGCAACCAGGTCAGGAAAGTGCGGCGAGCGGCGCTGTTCATCTGCCCTCGACCGCTTCGATGCTCAAGACTGAACGGTCACCATCTGCCTGCAGGTATTCGATGCTGCGAACCTGGCTCTTGCTACCGGTGACGATAATGCGCTGCACCAGCGCGGAAATCTTCTGGTCGCTGGGCAGCATGGTCAGCGTCCAGTTTTCGGGGCTGCCCGCCAGATGCAGCAGGTAGTTTTTTTCCAGGGCAGCGCGGTTACCCGCCAATGTGCCGCGAATACTGTCGATGAAGGCGAGCGCCTCGGGCTGATTGGCGAGATTGATCGAGAGTTTCTGCTTCTCGCGCTCGATGCTGAGCATGTCCTTGTCGAGCACGAGGGTTTCCGGCTTCGGCGTCACGGTGCGTTTTTCGAGCCGGTCCGGGGCGCTATAAGTCATTTCCCCAGTTGAAACGACCGGCTTGTCGAGGAAGGAAATGTACTTTTTCTCGACGAATTTCGCCCTGCCGCCCCTGTTCCTGGACAGATCACTCATCAACTGACCGACGTCAAAAGCACCAAGCGCAGGCAATGCCAGCAAGCCCAGCAAAAGACTGACAAACAGTTTCCTGATCATCCCTTTTTCCAGAAATCGTAGAAATTGAACCAGTTGTAGGGCGCCAATCTGCAAAAGTGATTCAAACGCTCGACGTAGTGCTGCTGTGCGGCGCGCATAGCGGCTTCCCGCTCGCTGCGCGACGTTGCTGAGAAATCAGCCAGTTGCTCAAAGTGAATCTGGTACCGATTGCCGCCCAAGTACAAGCCAGCCATGAAAAAAACCGGCCGCTGCAACAACGCGGCCATGCGGAATGGGCCGAGCGGAAACGGCGCCATTTTGCCAAGAAATTCGCAGTCGACCGCGCCCCGAAGGTGAAAGGGCCTGGCGCTCAAGTCCCCTTGGGGGATGGCATCACCATCGAGCCCCCGATCAGCCAGCATGCCGACCAGATACCCCTTATCCAGTTTGTCGCGTACTTCGAGCATCGATTCCATGCGGCCAAGCGCGATGATGTCCTCGGTCGCCTTCGGGTTGATTACCTCCAGCGTCGCGTTGATCTTGCGGGCATTTTCTTCGTACATCAACATCGCCACTTTCAATCCAGCCCTGCCCCGACCAACGGCACGCAAAACCTCGAAACTACCGAGATGCGCGCCTATCAGCAGTGCCCCCGGTTGCCTGTCCAGAGAGGCGCACAAGGCATCGGCGCCGATCACCTCGATGTCGAACAGGTCGAAACGATCATTGAGGAGGTAGATGCGATCATGAATCGTACTCGCGAAAGACAGCACGTGACGAAATCCATCCGACCACTCCGCCCAACGGCCAAGGGCGCGTCCCAGATATTCTCGACTGGCCTTCCTTGCCGCCGGAGCAAACAGCAAGAAATAAGCGGCGATGCCGTAGAGCACGAGGCGGCCAAGCGCCCGGCCGAAGGTCAGCGAGATCCATACCATCAACTTAAGGATGGCCAGATTGCTGCGCTCCTGCTGAAGCATCCAGCTCGCGGCGGCAGGATTCCCCGTGCTCATGCGAAAGTTTCAAGCAGGAGGCAGGAGGCGACGTCGCGCCCGGCGGCGCGCACATTGATGGCGATTGCGCCGCCTTCCTTGACGTTCAGCGCAAAGATGAGAAGCTCACCAGGCCCGACCGGGCTGAAGAACTTGGCATTTCCGATCTGCCACTTGCGAACCGTACGCCCGAGCAAGTCTTCGGCAAACAGGATGGCACGGTCAAGGAGGACAACGCCGGGCACGATCGGTCGGCCGGGAAAGTGCCCCGCGAAAGCCGGATGATCAGACGGAGCCGTCCACGTGTACTCAGCGCCCGGCATGGCTGACCCGTTCGAAGTAAAGCGCCTCCAAGCTGTTGTGCGGCAACTTGCCGGTACTGTTTCTCGGGAGTTGATCGAGAAAGAACAGCGGCCGTGGCAGAAAAACCGGATCAAGGCGCTCGCGCAGTTCGGCAAGAAGCGTTTGAGGTTTCAATCCGGGAGCGACAACGAAGGCACACAAGCGCGTAATGCCATCCTGGCCCTTGTCTTCAGGCATGAAGAAGGCGGCATCGATCACCCCGGGAATGGCAGTGATCTGGTGGTTGAGGTAAGCCAGTGAGGAGCGCTTGCCGGCAACATTGACGAGGTCGGCACAGCGTCCGTGCAAAAGGAAGCGTCCGTCGGCAAGAATCTCGATGATGTCGGACAGTTCCACCTTGCCCTCGACATGGCCACCGGAAGCGAAGGTCTGCCCGTTTTCCTGTTCCAGCCGGATGTCAGGCAGCAAATGCCAGGCTTGGCTGACCGTCGTATGCCGGCTGGCGATCTGGCCGGTTTCGGTACTTCCGTAAATTTCATGGAGTGGCACGCCAAAGCGATTTTCTGCCTCGCTGGCGAGTTTCATGGACAGCGGCGCCGTGGCCGAAAGCAACAGATCAATGGCCGGCAATTCCAGCCCGCTGACCAGCAAGGCCGAAAGGTGGAACGGTGTCGTAACCAGGAGACGCGGGCGCGGTACGCCTTCAAGTGCCGTAACAATGTCCTGCGGGTAAAACGGCTTTCCCGACCAGAAAGCACATTGTCCATGCAATGCCAGCAGGAAGGTGGACTCGAATCCGAAGGCATGCTGAACGGGAACCGTGCCGACGATGGCATGTGGGCGTTCAAGAAGATTCAAGCGTTCGGCTTCGGCACGCCCGCTGTGAACCAGGCCACCCCAGGTTTTGAAATGTGGCATTGGTGTTCCCGTCGAACCCGACGTGAACAGGCATGCTGCAATGTGGTCGGCCGAAAATTCCGGGATTTTGGTCACCACTTCCGGGTTGGCGGCAGCAAGGACCGGAAAATCAACTCGTGGCAGGTTAAGAGCATCAAATTCGCTGTCGCATAAACACACCACGTCAGGAAAGTCATGCTGAATACAACGAAGCGTTTCCGCGGACTGGGACGCAGGTTGCAAACTCGTCTTTCCGGTTAACAGGCCGGCCGCGAACCCAACGGCAAAACGGTAGCGATCCTGGCAGACATTCAACAGGTAACGGTCGGAGGGGAGTTGCGCCGCCAAGGCTTCTGCGTCAGCAAGAAAATTACGGACCTTGATGGAGCCATCTGGCAACCACGCAAAGATGTCATCAAGGCTGTCGTGCCGAACTAGCGGGAATGACTTCATGGGTGCTTGGCAAGCGTATTGGCACGATGGCGCATCGCTGCTCGGTAGCCACGAATGGTGTCGACAATTCCGGTGCGGTCCGCGGGGGGCAGTACGCGGTGCCGGAAAATCAGCTCTACCGCGAACATCAGCAAGACCAGAGGCAAGGTCAGCAGATTTGCAAAAACCGACCAAGTCGCTTGCGATGCAAACCAGAAAAGCATTGCCGAGACACTTGCGTTACCGAGAAAGAAAGCGGTCCAGGCGGTGGTGACCTGTCTGGTATAGCGTTCTACTGATGGCGTTATCACGCCGTTGTGCGCGAACAACGCAAACTGGGTAACCAGCGGCCTGCGGCCAGCAAGAAGGCTCCTTCCAAAGAGTGCACCAAGTGCGAGGTTTGTGCCGAGGTGCTGAATGAAATACACAAGCGCCACGTTCTGGCGCAGTCCCGCCCAGAACCATGCAAGCAAGCAGAGGGCCCCAAGGCCGCCGACAAGCATCCAGATCACGTTGCCGACTCGCCAGAGCAGAATGAACACCACCGCAAGCAACGGCGCCACCGCCAATGCCAAACCCACATCGGAGACAGCGCTGCCCGCGCTATTGAAGTGTGCCAAAACGGCCCAGGCGATCAACACGAAGGCGAGCCCGGCCCCGCGCATGATCGCTACCGGAGACACCCTGTTCATTTTGTCCGGTGCGCGGCGATATACGTAACCAGGGTGCGCAACGATGTGAATATGCGGATGTTGTCCTCGCTGTCCGAGCGCAACTGGAAACCATAACGTTTGGAAATCACCAGAGCGACCTCCAGAACGTCAATTGAATCGAGGCCAAGGCCTTCGCCAAACAGGGGCGCATCAGGTTCGATCTGTTCAGGGCCGATGTCCAGATTAAGCGCCGTGACAACAAGTTCAGCCACTTCTGGCAACAATGCCTCGGGAGTTACCTGAAAGAGTTCTTGAGACATGACAGTGTTTCCTTGGTTTGTTCAGGCAACGGCGCGGAACGCAAGAACCGCATTGCTGCCTCCAAAGGCGAATGAATTGGATAAGGCGGCAGATAGCCGCCGGTCATGGCGCCCGGTCGTGACGTGATCGACGCCCTTACAGGCCGGATCAATGTTCTCTAGATACGCCGTTGGCGGAATTGCCTTCTCACGAAGGGCAAGTACCGTAACGATGGCCTCTATGGCGCCCGCCGCGCCGAGTTGATGACCGTGCATAGATTTCGTGGCGCTTACCGGCAAACTGGCCGCACGCTCTCCGAAAACGGACCTCAGCGCAGCAATCTCGATCGGGTCTCCTTCGGTCGTCGCAGTACCATGAGCGTTGACGTAGTCTATCTCATCCGGCGCCAGACCCGCATCGACCAGCGCAGCTTTCAGCGCGCGCACTTGCCCGCCCATTTCCGGACGCACAATGTGGCTATGGTCACAACTCGTGCCATAGCCGACCATTTCGCAATGGATACGCGCGCCACGAGCAACTGCATGATCCCAATCCTCGAGAACCAATGCCGACCCGCCTTCGCCGAGTACCAACCCCGATCGGTCTGCACTGAAGGGGCGACAAGCGCGGGAGGAACTGTGTTCATCGCCACTGCCCACGACACGCAGGGCCTCCCACGCACGAACCACGCCATAGGACTGCGGCGTCTCCGAACCGCCGGTCAGCATCACCGGTGTCTCGCCACAGCGAACGCGGCGGAAAGCTTCGCCGATGGCAATCGCTGCGGACGCACAGGCTACTGCATGGTTCGTGCTAATACCACCGAGTCCAAGCTGGATGGAGATGTGTGCATTGGCAGCATTGCCCATTGCCAGAACGACTGACATCGGTGAAATGCGCTCGCGTCCCCTTTGCCATAGTTCCCTGTACGCCTTCTCGACAGCGAAGGTGCCACCCATCGAAGTTCCCCATGACACCCCCCAGTCCTCACGGTTTTCCTCCGAGGAGTCACGGGAAAGGCTGGCATCCTGCCAGGCACCGAAGGCTGCCGATGTGCCCAGTTGCGCGAACCGATCCATCATTCCTGCGAGCGCCCGCCCGAGCGAGGCATCGGCATCGAAGTTTGGGCAGCTTACAAACGGGATTGCCAGTGGAACCGGAACGTCGCTGGTCTGCAGGAAGCGAATAGCGGATTCTCCAGCGAGCAGGCGAGCAAAGAAATCCGCAAGATCCCCACCGTACGGACTGACCAGACCAAGTCCCGTCACTGCCACTCGACACTTGCCCATCCGATCAGCCTTGCTCCCCGCGAAGCCGATCCATCAACGCGGCCAGTTCACCAACCGTAGACGGGCCTGCAAGGTTATTGTCGAGTGCAATGTTGAAACGATCCTCGAATTCAAACATCAACTCAACCAGCATTAAAGAATCGACACCAAGGTCGGTCAAAAGCACTTCGGGAAGCACCTTCTCCGGGCCAATGCCAAGGCGGCTATCGAGAAATTCACGAATAACAATTAGAGACTCCATAATAGGTTGAATTATAGTTCGGAATAGCTGCCTCAGTTTAGTTGCGCGGCATGCACCATGAAAGGGCACGATCCGTTGTCGACGTTTCCCCAGAGCTTTCGTGACCAGTTACTTGGTTAAACTGACCCGACCGCCAATTGGCGAGTCGAGTGCATGGCATAAGCAGGCCGGGTTCAGGGCTTTGCGGATGTGGCCGCTCAAGGCGTTCGGCACAACGGGGTTTATGGTGTTGTTTTTTTTGGGCTATTTCGGGGTAATGCAAAATCCCCTATTCACGCCCACGGTGATGCCGCTGACCATCATCGACGAATTGATCCCATTCACGCCTGTCGCCTTCGGCTTTTATGTTTCCCTCTGGCTCTACGTTTCTCTTCCCCCTGCGTTTCTACTCGATCTGCGCCAGTTGCTGGGGTACGGATTCTGGATTGGTGCATTGTGCATCTCTTGCCTGACCATCTTCTGGGTGTGGCCAACGACAATCCCGCTATTCGAGCTGGATTGGGCACAGTACCCCACAATTGCAAAGATCAAGGGGCTTGATATTTCCGGTAACGCCTGCCCGTCGCTACACGTCGCGACGGCTGTATTTTCAGCAGCGTGGCTGCAACACATCATGCGGTGTATCGGTGCCCCTCGCTGGATGGCTATTGTGAGCTGGATCTATTGCCTGATGATTGTCTGGTCCACCGTAGCACTAAGGCAACATGTCGCAATTGATGCCCTGGCTGGAATTGCGGTCGGCCTGATCTTTGCCGGGTTGTCACTAAGACCGACCGGACCAGGAAACAAAAAGGCCAATCCGAAGATTGGCCTAATTGCTTGATTCCATTGGTCGGGGCGGTGGGATTCGAACTCACGACCCCTTGCACCCCATAAACCTCGACAACCATTTCACCGGGGTTCATCGGGAACCAGACAATTAAATTTTCAGCTTGTAAATCCGTAAGTTAGCGATATAGTTCGTTTCATAGCAGTGCAACTCGTTTCAACTGCTGCCACAGACAAACCGTACCGCCAACCGTACCGCTGCAGTGGTACCGTACCGCCACCCACACATCGGGCGGAAGTATACCGGAGCCAGCCCATGCCTGAAAACAAACTTACGGACAAACACCTTCGCGCCTGCAAGCCAACTGACGTGGAACAATCGCTGGGAGACGGCGGCGGTCTCTGGGTTCGCGTGCTGCCCAAAGCAAAGGGCGGTGCGATCAATTTCTATTTCAGATTCCAGCACAACGGCAAGGAACGACGCTATAACTGCGGCACCTATCCGGAAACCTCCTTGGCACAAGCAAGAGAGCGGAGAAATGCTGCGCGCAATGTGGTACGCAGTGGCCTTGACCCTGTACTAAAGGAGGACAACGATAAGGCCGCACGCTCCGTCGCCCAGTCCATGGAAAGCATGGAAAAAACAGTATCTGAACTATTTGAAGACTGGAAACGTGTCTATCTTTCAGCCCATCGGAAGGACGGTGGGACAGCTGTAGAAGAAACCGTCCGCCGGGATGTCTTTCCCGTGATTGGCAGCATGAAAGCCAAGGACGTTCGTCTTCCACACATTGTCAACGTGATTGATCGCATCTTGGACAGGGGTGCAAGGCGTACCGCAAACTTAGCCCTGTCGCTGATGCGGCAAATGTTTAGGCATGGCATGGGACGCGGCATTGTTGAGACTGACCCCACCCTTGCCCTCTCAAAAAAACAGGCCGGCGGGAAGGAGACCCCTTCTGATAGAAATTTGAGCTGGGCGGAGATTTCCGAATTGGACAAGAAACTCAAAAACTCTGATCTTCATGAAAAATTTCAAGCAGCTATCTGGCTTTTGCTGGCAACTGGAGCGCGTATCGGAGAGCTAATTAAGGCCAAGTGGAGCGATGTGGATGGCGATGCGCGAACATGGACGGTCCCTGCTGCAAATGCCAAGAATGGCCGCGAACACCTGATTCATCTCTCAGACTTTTCAGAAAAGCAGTTAGCCATACTGAATGAAATCAAAACGGGTCCATACCTGCTTGCGGGCCGAAGTGAGAACACCGCAATGTCCGACAAAACGGTATCGAAAGCGATTCGCGATCGAATACGACCTACCCCATTAAAGCGGCGGACACCAAAAACAGCAACCCTCTTGCTTCCGGGCGGCGAATGGAGTCCCCATGACCTGCGACGAACCATGGCTTCCCGCATGGGTGACTTACAAATTGAACCCCACGTTATTGAGCGATGCTTGAACCACATCCAACAAGGAATTGTTGGTGTCTACCAACGGCAGGAATATTTGCCAGAGCGGAAAGCCGCCTATGAACGTTGGGGCCAGAAACTTACCGAGCTAACCACGCGCTCCGAAAAGACTGCTTCAACATGACTTCCTATTGTTCAAGATTGCTCGCGTGGGTAGATACGCTAGAGGCATACGCCCCCCCAGATGAAGAGCATGGCATTTCAATGCACGATCTTGAAATGATTTGTTTGAAGCAAAAGACACCCCTGCTACGTTCAATACTGACAGACTATGGAGTAGCCGGAAGCATTGATCGCACAGGACAATCAAGGGAGAAGCAAAATATCCCCATTGACAAGATCATTGATGATTTTCAGCGATTTTTCAAAGAAATAATTCTTACTGTCAGCTTCTTAAGTTCAAAAAACGCCGTGAGAGAAGCTAGTACAAAGCCCAGCTATCGGAGCGACGAAATTCGAAAACTCGAAGCCCTTGCTGGCAGAACAAAGGCCCTTTCAACACTCATGCGAGGACTCAAGACCGAATGCAGTAGTTGGCTTGGAACCGCCTATCTCGAATCACGTCATAGTGCTGGCAGCCCCTGTGGCTTTAGTCAAACTCGCCGCGGCATTTTCCCGCCCCCTGCTTCCAACTCGACAATCTACGATCTCTTATCCTCATTCGCCGACGACACGCTTGAAGAAGTTGAACTACTGAAAAGCTCAATAAAAGAAGATCGGAAACCGGGGGGCAAAACCAAGTATGACCGTGCACTAACAAAGGCGTTGGGATTATCCTGCCAATCCAACCTCGGCCAAGTGTACCCCTCCCTGATTACGCTCATCATCTCAGCTGCAACGGGGAACCCCGGCGATATATCTACGACGGGAAAACGCCTCAAGCGGCGCTAGCGGCGGCCACGCCGCCACAATGGAACATTCTCGCGAAAGTCACCGAGAATTTGCCTAAGAGCATTCTCCACACAATAGTAATTTAGAGGCTGAATGGGACTACAGCTGCTCTCGTACATCGCTGAAAAACCTGAAATCCAGTCGCATCGAAACCATCCGACACCGACTACGGCTCAGTAAGTTCAGCGACACGAAACCCGGCAGTCAGATTTTCTCGTTCGCCTTTAATGAACTTTTTGGAGAAATAAAATGCAAGAAAAACTGCTGCGCTTCCCGACGATCCGGGAAGTCACTGGTCTGAGCCGGACCACTATCTGGCGGAAAGAGCGCGATGGAACCTTCCCTCGCCACAAAAAAATATCCGCTCAGTGTGTTGGCTGGCTCAATAGCGAAATTATGACTTGGCTGCAGAACCATCATTCAGCAAACACGGTAGGTACGCCACACCTCTCTGTCGAACAAGTCGCATCAGTTGCAACGATGGGGGAGAAAAATCATGTCGGCCAATAAAAACAAAAAGCCCAGCAGCGTCGGGAAACGCTATCCGGGCCAGCAACATAACTTTGGGAAGCAGGTTGCACGGACGAACTATACCAAATTCAGCCCGATTGCCAAGCGTTATGGCCCTTCGGTATTGCCCTCTCCTGCAGATTTCTACGCAAGCGAAATTGAGGGGTTTTCCGAGGGAAACAACGGCTGGGCAAGCGGCGTCTGCCCATTCCACGACGACCACAACCCGTCATTCGCCATGAATCTGGACTCCGGCGGGTACAAGTGCCTGTCGTCGAACTGCGGAGTATCCGGCGGCTCGTTGGTCGGTTTTGTCTGTGCGCTTCATGGGCTTTCTGCCCGAGATGCCTACCGTTTCTTGGAGGCACGCGCATGAACACGACACTGAAAACCGCTCTCGCCCTGCGTGAAATGGGCTTTGCAGTCCACTGGCTGGTGCCGAAGACGAAGCGCCCAGTAGAGTCCGGCTGGGCGGAAGCTCCGATCAAGTCGATCAGCGATCTCCAAGGCACTTACCGCGACGGTTACAACGTCGGGTTCCGCCCCGGCAAATGGTCCGTTGTCGAGGGCAAGGAGGTTGTCGTCCTTGATGTAGATATTCGTGGCGGAAAGCCGTTTGCGGAAGAAGCGTATGCCGTCGCTGATTCGGTACTCAACGGAGCATTTAATCCTGACGTGAAATCTGGGTCTGGGGTTGGTCGCCACCAATATCTGCTGATGCCAGTCGGGACATCACCGGAAAAGGCTGCGACCACCCTCCGTCAGTCAGATGTCTGGGTGAAGGACGGAAAGGTTTGTAATCCACATACCGAAAAGGCTTTGCCCGCTTACCTGATTGAGGTTCTCTCAACAGGGAAGAACTGCGTGATGCCGCCATCAATCCACCCCGACTCAGGCAAGCCCTATGAATGGCTTAATAAGGAGTTTCAGCCATGAAAATTATCGACATTCCCCAAACCACCCTCGACCTTCTGGCGCTGCGTCTTGGCAATGACGAGCCTTGGCCGGAACCTGAAGAATTAGCCATAAGCCTCGAACCGGTTGCACCGTTCGATCCTGATCTGCTGCCGGAAGTGTTGCGTGATTTCGTCATGGATATTTCATATCGTATGCAGGCACCACCAGATTTTGTAGCTGTTGCTGTTCTCACGACGCTCGGCTCAATTATTGGCTCTGGGTGCGGTGTGCGCCCCAAACAGGCTGATGATTGGTACGAACTGCCAAATTTATGGGGTGGCGTTGTCGGTGGTCCAAGCACCATGAAAACCCCGGCAACAAATGGTGGCACCGAGCCTTTGTCATGGCTTGAACACGATGCCAAAGAAGAGCACGAAAGCGAAATGACCCGCTTTCTACTTGAAAAACTGGATCGTGAGCATGAGTTAAAGTTGCTCAAATCGGACAAGGCAACGGAAAAACTTCACATCAACGAAGACGAAGTTCATGCCCGGATTCGCGCCTTGATGGCTAGCACGCCGAAGGAGCCAAAGTTACGTCGTTACAAGACAAACGACTCGACAATTGAAATGGTGACCGAACTCCTCCGCGACAACCCGCGGGGGATTTTATTGATGCGTGACGAGTTAATTGGCCTGCTCAATAACTGCAACCGCCAAGGGCATGAGGGCGACCGTTCGTACTATCTCGAAGGTTGGAACGGGAAACACTCACATGCAGTTGATCGCATTGGTCGTGGCAGCATCGTTGTTGACAACCTATGCCTGTCAATTTTCGGTGGCATCCAACCGGCAAAGTTGCAGGAATACATCTGGGGTGCGGTTGCTGGCTATGACAACGATGGCCTGCTGCAACGTTTTCAACTGATGGTGTACCCGGATGAAATCAGCGATTGGAAATATGTCGATCAGGTGCGGGACACGGAAGCTCGTGACAAGGTGATCAACATTGCTCGCGTACTAGCCAAGTCGGATTTTGTCACCATGGGGGCGGAGCATGAAGGTATTAAGAAGACACCTTACTTCCGCTTCAGTGCAAGCGCTCAGCCGCTATTCGTTGAGTGGCTTACGGGGCTTGAAGAAGACATCCGCAAGATTGAGCATCCGATCATGGCTGAGCACCTGAGCAAGTACCGTAAGTTGATCCCGGCACTTGCGCTGATTTTTCATCTAGTTGACCTTGCCAATGGCCGCCGCCCGCGCAAACCGGGGATTTCCAAGGATGCACTACAACGTGCCATTCGCTGGGGGCAGTATCTTGAGTCTCATGCCCTGCGGATTTACTCGCTTGCACTTGATTCCACGCAGCCAGCCATTCAGGCGCTTGCTGCAAAAATCAAGTCAGGAAAGCTTGCTGACGGATTCAGCGAACGTGAGGTGTACAAAGCTGGATGGGCCAACCTGAATGATGCTGAACTTGCCCACGCTGCTTGCAGCGAGTTGGAGCAGGATGGTTGGTTGCGCCGCATCAAGACTGAAAAAAGCAACGGTCGCCCGCCCTCCCCCAGCTACAACATCAACCCTCAGTTGATGGTCAAACAGGGTTAATGGCCCCCCAAAACCCCCAGAACTAAGGTTGTGGGGGTTGTGGGGGTTGTTCTTTCATATATCCAGCTTTGGCAACGCTTTCACGATTTTCATGGTCTCCAAACTGACCGTGACGACACGCATGAACAGTTCGAGCGGATAGCGTGGATTGCCCATCGTTTCGATTGCCCAATCATTGGCGTCGTTGACGATCCCACTGTCCTTGTCAATTTTTACGCATTGGCGCTCGACCACCCAATCCAGCGCAGGCTTGCCATTGACGATGTATTCGTAAGCTTCGAGGGGGATACCCGTCAGGGTGATCTTGTCGTTGTAGTTCAGCGTGGTGAGGTCTTTATTCTTACCCTCTTTACCGTACTTCATTTTTTCCACTCGGTAGTCGGCATCGGTCAGCTTGGGTGCCGATTCGATCTTGAGCGGGTACGGCTCCACTATTTCGTAGTTTAAGTGCAGGTCGGCCAGCTTGCGGCCAGCTTGGGAGAACGCCCAGAAGTCGGCGGCGGCTTTCACGTGAGGTATGCGCGGTAATTCCTTGCTCAGGTTGTCGGCGTAGCGTTCTCGGTAGTCCGGCGAATGCAGCAGCCCATAGACGTAATAGAACAAATCTTCCTTGCCGATCCGCTCGCCGGGATAGGCGCTCTGGAAATGTGCCAGCCCTGCGTCGGTGAGTGCGTCACGGCGCTGCCCCCCCGTTTTCTTTTCCAGTACGGCAAACAGATTGGCATTTTGCGATTCTGTATCTTCGAATTCAGAATCAAGATCGTCGTACAGGTAAAGAGGAAAGCATTGACAACTCCTCAGGGTGTGAAGACTTGGCAAAGTGTTCGTAATAAGTGTCGAAAATCCACTGTCATCTGCGACCCCGCCTACACATATCACCAGATTCTCAGTTGTCGCACTTGGAAAGATGCGCGGCATCTGCAATACCATTTCATTAAGGCGGCGATTGAAGTACATCCATTGCTTGGTGAAGGGGCGATACAAGCTGGGAGTCAGACAAGTCACCTCAAATGCAAATCGTCGGACTTTGACTAATTCATGTTTTAACCCGCGCGTCCAACTAATTTTTGTCGAGTCTGTATCAATAAAGCCATCCACATTTGCTTCTCGTGCTTTCTTGTCTAAACCAGAAAAGGCTTGATTAAAGCGTGCGGCTTCCTTGTTGTAGAACTCAATCATGCGCGTCATGTTGGCGGCGACGCCAGCTTTGGCAGCGTTGTAGCACCAAGCATCACGGTTTGTAGCAACGCCAAGCGAAAAGTTATCAAAAAGTTTGAGTTTATCGCCCTTCTTGTCACCTAACACAATATATTCACTAAAGCGGTCATCGCGTTGCTTGAGCCAGTCACCGTGCTGGTCTGGCGAAATGGCCTGCCAACCGCTGGCCTCACTGATTCCGGCAATACTGGCATAGTCGGTAATTTTTTCTAGTTTATCTTTGCAGTTTAGGTCGTCGCCGATGTCATGATAATAAATTTGACCATACTGTTTGGAATCGGGATTCTTTACGAACAGCGTAATGGCAATCCCGGTCATGCTACCGCTTCCAAAAATGTTTTGACCTTCTTTGGCTTGGCCTTTACTCAACATGTTTTTGCGAATGTCGCCACGAAGGTTCAGAACATGGATATTACTGAACTCATCCGCCAGACATTTACGGATTCCATCCATTGACGACCTCGTTACAAACCCTGACCCGGAAACAAATCCAATCACACCATTATCCCCGATGCGATCACTAGCCCAACGTATGGCACGAATATAGCTATTAAAAAGGCCTTTTGAGAGCGCTGCTTTAGAGCGTGCAATGTAGGTGCTTTTGATTCGATTATCCAGATACGGATAAGCTACGTTCTGGTTATTATCATTTGCGCTATTTTGTCCCTCTGAATATGGCGGATTCCCCATAATCACGCGAATATCCAGCTTTTTCTGCCGCTTGCGACGAGCACTGTTCTTCTCCAGCAGGGCATCCACGAGGTCTTCCTTCTCATAAAGCTGGAAGGTGTCTGTCAGGCAGATGCCATCAAACGGCTGATAGTCGCCGCCCACGATGCTGTGATAAACAGCTTCAATGTTGATCGCGGCGATGTAGTAGGCCAGAAGCACAATTTCATTGGCATGAATTTCGTTTTTGTACTTGTAAGAGAGTTTCTCGGGACCGATCAAACCGCTTTGTAGCAGCCGCGTGATAAACGTACCGGTGCCAGCAAACGGATCGAGAATATGCACCCCCTTGCTGCCCAGCGTCTGACCGAATTCGGTTTGCAGGATGTGGTTGATGCTGTGGATGATGAAGTCCACCACTTCCACCGGTGTATAGACGATGCCCAGCCGCTCGGTCATTTTGGGGAAGGCATTGCGGAAGAATTTGTCGTACAGCTCCACCACGATCTTTTGCTTGCCGGTGGCGTTTTCGATACCCTCAGCCCGCAGTTTCACACTGTCGTAAAACGACTGAAGCGTGTCCGCTTCCTTGTTGAGATGATGCTCTTGAAGGACATCGAGCACGCCTTGCATGGCCAGCGACATCGGATTGTGTTGAGCGAAGTTGTAGCCCTCAAATAACGCATCAAACACTGGCTTGGTGATCAGGTGCTGGGCCAGCATCTCGACGATTTCGACGTCCGTGATACTGTCGTTCAGGTCGTCGCGCAGCTCCGCAGCAAAAGCATTAAAAGCTTCACGCTCTTTGGCGTTGTCCTCGTTTTCCAAAATGCCGGTGATACGGTCGATGTGGGTGCGAGCAATCTTGGCGATGTCATTCGCCCAATCTTCCCAGTGGTGCCGGTTGCCCACCTTCTGCACCAGCTTGGCGTAGATAGCCCGTTCGATCTCCCCAATCTCGAATGGCAACTCGCCCTGATCGTCTTTACTTGGACGTTTGACAGTATCGCCAATCGTGAAACTACCCTTGCCAGCATCCTTGTTCTTGGTCCCCTTGGCCTTCTCCTGCTTCTTCTGAATCTTGTCGGTGATGGCGATGACTTCCATCTTGCTGGTGTCTCTTCTGTGAATGCCGGAGTAAAAGGGAGCCACTTGGCGGCGTAGTGGAAGCCAGTCCTGACGCCTAATCTTTGATCTGTGATGGATCGAGGAGGAAGGCAGGA
>Ga0031654_10000094_pt1 | contig 17550 bp, 15 predicted proteins | sample FrelakmetCRP12CR_FD_55268 | JGI IMG/M metagenome (GOLD analysis project Ga0031654, IMG submission 55268) | Freshwater lake sediment microbial communities from the University of Notre Dame, USA, for methane emissions studies - CRP12 CR | ecosystem: Environmental > Aquatic > Freshwater > Lake >...
GGTCGATTCGGTGATCAGGTATTCGCATTGCGGGAAAGGCTGGGGCGATTTCAGGATATAGCTCACCGGCCTGCCGATATCACTGGTATATGCGAGCTGTGTTGTCTCCCCATTTTTGGTAATTTCAAGCGAAACTACGCCACTGCCCAGCATATGCCCTGTATTAGTAAACCTTACATTCGTGTTATCATCAATCCGGAATCTCCTGTCATATGCCACGCCTATGAATAGCTTCATGCAGGCGCGGGCATCTACTTCGGTATAGATCGGTTTAACAGGAGCCAAGCCTTTGGCAACACGGCGTCTATTAAACCGTTCTACGTCACTTTCCTGGATGTGCCCGCTGTCGGCAAGCATGATGGCGCACAAGTCGCGGGTGGCATTGGTACAAACCACCGATCCACGGAAGCCGAGTGTATAAACGTAGGGGATTAGTCCCGAGTGGTCGATGTGTGCATGCGACAGGATGTTATGGTCGATTTCAGCAGGGTCAAAACCGAGATTGCGGTTCATACCATCGGTTTCCATCCCTTTGCCCTGGAACATGCCACAGTCGAGCAGTATTTTCGCACCGTTTTCAGTAGTGATGAGGTGCTTGCTCCCGGTGACTTCGCGGGCGGCGCCAAGGAATTTTAGCTTCATAATGAATCAATTATGCACTACAGCGCGGTATGTCTTATTTTTACGCATCGCTATGAGTATCCAAGACAGTAGCGACGATGTTTATCGCACGACATTAAGCTTATATCGAACCAACAGGCCATATTAAACCAATGGAGCTCCACATTGGAGAAGCGTTCAGCATAGATCCAGGGTATCTCGTCACTGAACGAAGTGCCGTTATAGGACAGAGCGGAAGCGGAAAAAGCTATCTCGTAAGTGTCATATGCGAAGAACTTGCCAAAAATAACCTCGGTTTCGCAGTTATTGATACCGAAGGAGAGTACTCAGGGTTATCTGAGCACTTTCCAGATCAAATCAAATCAATCGATATAGAGAGTCTTTCAAAGGACGAAGAGCAAATTCAACAAATTATCACGAAGTCAAAAAGAATCGTCCTCGATGTCTCTGACCTCGATGAAACGGAACAAAAAAAGACCATAAGCGATTTCTTAGAGAGCACTTTTCGGGTCGCAACTCAACTGTTTAAAGCAGGAAGTGACAAGCAGATTCCTTTTTTGATTGTCGTTGAAGAGGCAGACATCTACGTTCCTCAGCAAGCGAAGAACAGACTTCCGATTCTCGAGACCATAAGCAAACGAGGCAGAAAAAGAGGTTTGGGGGTCCTTTTTGCGACCCAGCGACCTGCTTTGGTCAACAAAAACGTGCTAACCCAGTGCAACAACGTGTTCATCGGAAGACTAACGCACAAAGTGGATATCGATTCGGTGCGGATATTCTTCTCCTCAATGGACGATGCGCGTCAGCTTACGGGATTCGAACCGGGGGAGTTTTACGTCCAAGGGACGGTCTCTGATCCATCGTTTATCAAAGTGAGACAGCGAGAATCGCGACACGGGGGTGCAACGCCAACAATAAAAAGTTCTGATGCCACAGCAGATCAAACATCACAGTCAGAAGTTCGCGCATCACAGGATCTCGATGAGAGTGAAGACGCTCGAGTTCAGCGTGCCCTTGACACCATGCGGGGAGCTAAGAAGGCGTCTTTTATACACTACGACGAAATAAAGGCCCTAAATGCCTTAAATAACAACAAGCGTAAGCCCCTCATAGGCACGAGTGAGAGTGTAATGGACGTTAAACGCATTCTACTGCCAGTTTTTTCCGTTAATGTTCGAGAAGTGAAAAAACGACTTTTAGGCGGTACAAAGTTCGTTGATTACAAAGTCTTAATCGACGCCATCACTGGAGAGCTACTCAGTCCTACTGGAGTGCATCGACGGTCCGAGAATCTAATTTACCTCACTGACTTGAATCCTATTCAGCTGAAGGTCATGGATTTCATTCTCACCAATAAAACGGCAAGCTATGCACAGCTACGTGAAGTGCTGCCCGGGAAGCGTTTCAAGCCAAGCTTAAAAAAGCTTGAAGAAATGAACCTCATAGGCTTAAAAGATGACACATATTTTCCCTTGCTCAATATCTCCTATCCAAAATCCCTCGAGTCGCAAAACGCCGACTCTTTGAAGATCAGTAATGGTCGCGCCGACTACGTCACTAAGCCGAAAATTTCAAGGCAAAAACTGAACGAACTTGTCAGAGGCTTATATCCAGGATGCGAAGTTCTCAGTGTAGATACCATATATTCTACGGTTCTTGAGGTCGTCTACGCCCGTGACAGCAAAAAAAGACACGTCAGAATAGACGCATTAACAGGAAAGCGGCTGCATAGCGAATAGAACGCACTAGCGTCGAATCACTCGATTTGCTGCCCTACTATGCGAATTGAACTGTTCTTAATCTTGTTTCGAGCCGATATGTTTATTAGTAGGGGAGTGATCGACTCGACCATGTACGACGCCTCAAGCGGCCCAGCGTCGTAAGGAGTAAGCCCGCCTATATCTTTGATTAGTCCCATAATGACTTGTTTCGGCTTATCTGAACCACAAACGAGGACATCCAAGCCAAGCTCATCTTTGAGATCCAACAAGCGCGCAGCAGGTGTAGTGTGAAACGCGGAAACGACCTCATTATCTGACAGGGTGCTTTGTATCTCCAATGCAGCGCTTCCATACGTCTTGGAAGGCTCATAGCGCAAGAAACCATCCTTAGTCATAGGAACGACGGGTGACACTACTATCGCTCTCGGGTCGAGCTTTTCTTTAATGGCGACTGCTGTGGGCATCGCGTACTGATACTGAAGCGCAAGCACTACCACGTCGCAGTCTGCTATCGCCTCGACGTTTTCTTCGCCGGACAACTCGCATGTAAAGCCCTCCCCCAACAGTTGCTCTTCACATAACGTTGCCGCTTCCTCGGCCTTTTCGGCGCTTCTTGACCCGATCGTAACGTCATGTTTGGGGGCCCAACGGAGCGCGAGTCCTTCTCCTATATGTCCTGTACCACCAAGCAACGCGATACGCATTTGAAAACCTAGTAGAATAGATTAGCAAAGGACAATTATAAGCTTTTGTCCTTGTCTGCGCGCACGTACCCTGTGCCGCATAAAAGCGTGGCGTTCTGCTAAATAAGCAGTAAAAGTCCCTTTGATAGATCAAACGTCCTTATTAGACGAGTTCATCTGTTCAATTGGAGAAAAATAAGAAAGGAGGGAGATCTGTCTNGAGATCCCTCACCGCCTCATCAACAGATAAACCACCCCAGCCAACAGAGCCGGTATTCCAAGCCCAAGTAACGAAAACTCTAGAACTGGTTGTGCGGGTAAGCTCGCGACGCCGTTGGTTTGGGCTGATGGAACCGAAATTCCAGGCACGGAATCGTTCGCTAGCGCTACAGATATGCTAGGGTTCGAGTTTGAAGCACTTGACGTAGCAGCTGCCTTCACTATCTTTGGCGTTGCTGTTGCCTTTACTGTGGGTGTTGCTTTTACGATTGCTATTGCCTTTACTGTCGGTGTTGCGGTTGCCTTAACTACCGGTTTTACAGCCGCCTTTGCCGTCGGTGTCGCTGTTGCCTTAACTATCGGTTTTACAGCCGCCTTTGCCGTCGGTGTTGCTGTTGGCTTCACTGTTGGCGTTGCTATTGGCTTCACGTTTTGCCCGGAGTGCATATCAATGCGGGCTGTTTTGGAGCTAGGATTGACAACGACGGTCCCATATTGGTATTCCCGTTGCCACGTGCCATCCGCATTCTTCACAGCTTTGCCCAACGCTGTTCCTAGCTGGATGCCGTAATCGTTGAACCATTGCGTACCAGTTGGGGCGTAGAAGAAGTAGCCGTCAGTAAGCAGGGCTGAACAATAGCAGAAGTACCGGTCAGCTGTGCCCCCCTGTGCATAAAAGAGGGTCAATTTGCCCTTATTGGAAGCGTCGAGGGCAAAACCAATTGAGTTATCCCACCCTTTGTAGAACGGGAAGCCCTCATCCATCCATCCATCGAGAGCGTCGACGTACCCTGGAATAAAGTAGGCACCGTTGTAGATCACAATCTTGCTACCCGCTGCCTGTTTAATGCTTTTGTAAAGGACGATCGTACTTGACTGCCACTGGCTGTCTGCGCCGGACCAGCTTCCTGGCCAGAGAACGTTAGGGGAGGTTAGGCCATTGTCAAGGACCATTCCATCAAAGCCCTTTTGCAGGGCATTCTGGCTGATCTGGACACACATGGCCCGCCAACCTGAATTAGTCAAATCCATGAGGGGTTCATTGTAACCACTCGAATGAGTGACGCCTGACGCATCTCGCAGGTACCATTCTGTATGTGGCTTTCCCTCCGACCCGCCGAAGAGCGGGTTAAAGTACGCGAAAACAACTGTGTTGGGATTTATGGCTTTGACGGCCTGAACGTGCTGCGCTGTCTCAGTGTAGTGCAAGACAACGACATCGTACTTAGCGAGGTTTGCTGCCGTATCAGCCCCCCAACTACTCTTGAAATCTATATATGTGTGAGGCGCGCTTGCGCCGTTAAGACGCTGCGCGTTGCTGCCGCCAGAGCTAGATGTATTTGACGCTGCCGCAGCTGGCGCGATTACCACAGCTGCAACAAGCGATGACACTGCTAATAGAAAAAGCGCTCTGATGGCATATCTTCTTGCATGTTTCAACTAAACACCTCGGTCTGGTAGTTCAGTATCTACATATCACGACTAATAGCTATTTAAAGGTTTGCGTCAATCATTTTTATAAAAATGTCAAATAATTAAAAAAACAGCTTTGATTTCATTTTAAAGCCCTATAAATAGATATTACTATTTTCGACATAATAAGAGCCTGCGTCAAGTGTATTAAGAGACGAACTGACCGTCATCAATTTTTTGCTGTTTCAGGCCCAACTTGATATCACACGGCTAAAAGCGTCAATTTAATAAGCAACTATAACCCCTATACCTCAAACGTGGTCTTGTTATGGATGGCATGTCTGCGTCTTACCTACTGCTTGCCATGATTTTTGCTCCGACGCTGCTATCACTAATCCCACTAATCCTCGGGGGCTTCACGCGCGGAAAAGCAGTAGACTATGTGTCGTCGGCAATTGCGCTAGCGACCCTCTTATTTGCCTCAGCCCTTGCTATTTCATATACGGGAATCATAACCGCAGCCGTGCCAAACGTGCTAACTAGCGGCGTTCAGCTCTTTTCATTTAGGTTTGACGCACTTAGCCTGCTTTTCTCACTCGTGGTTACATTTACCGGGTGCGTCATCGTGTGGTATTCAAACAGCTACATGGAGGGAGAGACTGGAAGGGGTCGCTACTATTTCCTAATGCTATTTTTTATCGGAGGAATGCTGATTCTCGTCAACGCCGCTAATTTAATCGTGTTTTACATCGGCTGGGAGATCGTAGGCATTTGCTCATATTTGTTGGTCGGTTTCTGGTACGCCGATCCTGTAAGGACCCAGGCCGCAAAAAAAGTCTTCTTTTTTACACACATGCCTGGAGAGGCGCTGTTACTATTCGCCGTTGGTGCTTATGCGTGGACAGGCAGCGTGGATATTAACGTATTCTTAACAGCAACACTGCCCAGTTGGCAGATGAACGTCTTGCTCGTTCTTGCCGTTATCGGCATTTTCGCTAAATCTGCACAAATGCCGTTCTTTTCTTGGTTGCCCAGCGCAATGCAAGGACCCGCACCAGTCTCTGCGTTGCTGCACAGCGCAGCAATGGTACCTGCCGGCGTATATCTTGCTGCCCGGCTCTTTCCGTTGTTTACGGGTGCGTGGCCGTGGGTGCTCGCAATTATCGGCGGATTCACGTTAGTCTTAGCTTCTACATTGGCTATACGCGCTAACGATCTTAAAGAGGTCCTCGCGTACAGTACGATTTCGAACCTCGGTTTTATGTTCCTTGCATTCAGCTTTGGACCAATAGGACTTGTCGCAGGACTGATGCACTTCCTAGCGCACGCCTTCTTTAAGGCTTGCCTGTTTCTTGGCGCAGGGGCTGTCGATCACACAGCGCATACTATGGACCTCAACAAGCTTGGTGGGCTATCAAGGAAGATGCCGTACACCGCTGCCTCGTTCACCGTTGCCGCGGTAACGCTTGCAGGTATGCCGCCTACTGTGGGTTTTGTGAGCAAATGGCTCATCTATTCAAGCAGCATAGCGCCAACGACAACTGGTTTACAAGTATTTGTGATAGTCGTGCTCCTAGGAAGTGTGCTCTCCGCTGGCTATATCTTACGCGCAACTCATAGCGTATTCTACGGCCAACTACCTACCGACTTGAACAGCGCGCACGAAGCGCCAGCTACTATGTGGGTGCCACAAGCGATACTCGCGGTGGGATGCATCGCATTGGGAGTTTTCGCGCAGTATCCTCTCGCGATCATCACAGACGTCCCATACGCCGGCACCGTTACGACTCAATCAACCTTCATTCTTACCAGTATCGAAATACCTGGCGTGTCGAGTTTCGCACCTACCCTAGCAGCTGTATTGCTCTTAACTGCGATACTTGCTGGTCTGATTCTGAACGAGTTTTTAACGCGAAGGCCGCGTGAAGTTGTTCCTGCGTCCAAACAACTTTTCGGCGCGGGGTACGAACTGCCCGAAGGATTTGTGTATTCTTCAGGACGGCATTTTCTATATCAAGTGACACAACCGTTCGAACGACTGCGATGGATTAACCCAGACTATGTCTACGCTGCAATTGGACGTGCCTTGGATTCGCTATCAATACGGTTACGCCACATTCAGAACGGAAGCGCAGTCAGCTATGCAACGTGGATATTCATGTGGCTGATCCTCGCCGGAGCGGTTTTTCTGATATTTGGGAGGCCGTAATGGAAACAGTCCTAGCGTTTGGCATTTTTTGGGTGATATTCGCCAGTTTAATCGTTTTTTTACGCGATAAATGGGCAGCGCTAGCACTTCTCGCTTTGAACGCAACCATCGCCGCATTCTTACTAGTTGAGAACGATTTGGTAGGTGCAGGCCTAAAAGCTGCGCTCGGCGTCTTGCCGCCTGTCATCATCATACTCGCCGCCGCTCGGACAAGAGAGCCGACACCCCGATTTAGCGTGCCCACGCTAACAGTAGGAACTTTTCTGACTATCGCGCTTTCTTGCCTAGCGGCTTTTCTGGTGCAATCTCAATTTCCCGTTGAGCGAACCGTTGAAACTTATGTGCTGTTTGTNCTGTTTGGCGTCGCTTTCTTAGTTATTAGTAGTCAAAGAAGTGTTCTGAAGCTTTTGCTTGGAATTTTAATTCTAGAAAACATTGGAACGCTCTTGCTGGCTTGGGGGGCGGGCACTGCGCTGTTTGCCGCAATCTCTGAGATATTCGTGGTGCTCATCACTTTCACCATAGCCATAATAGCAGTGATTGATTTTGCCGAATATGACACCATCGACAGCAGCAAGCTGATAAAACTGCGTGGATAGTGGAGAACTGTAATGTATATCTTGTACACACTGATCATTCCGCTGGTCGTTGCAGTTATATGCGCATTTTTAAGCCGAAGCTCGAAGATCTGCGCCTACGTCGCAGTCGTTGGGATGACCATCAGCGCTGTTCTATTCACGGCAGATTGGTACATCAGCACGAGCGCGACGACGTACCTTGACTCAGCAGCTGCCGCAGCCGGGCTCTCATCGTCGTGGCTCATCGTTGCGTACCCCGTGATCATCATCGGAACGATCATCACGTGGTTCAGTCTCGCTTACATCAAAAACGCGGGGCGTATCTACTATCCGCTCCTATTGGTCATCATTGGCACGACAGCCACCGCTGTTATTAGCACGAACCTTGTAACGCTCTATGCTCTCCTTGAGATCAGCACGCTTTCTACTGCAATCCTTGTGACGTATCGAAGGGGACAGGCCTTTGAGGCGGCAACGAAGTTTATTATTTTAAACAGTATTGGAAGCTCATTTACGCTTATTGCGCTCATTCTCATGTTCGTCAGCTACGGCACGAGCGACATGGCGAGCTTTGGAAGCATTCCAAGCAACACGATTCTTTTAATAAGCCTCTTTTTGCTGATAGGCTTGGGCACGAAAATCGGCGTCGTTCCGTTGCATTCGTGGGTTCCTGACACGTACAGTGAAGCCCCAATCCCCGTGAGTGCTTTTTTGGCGGGCACCGTAAAATGCGCCAGCGCTTTTATTCTCATTCGACTCTTGTTTGCGATGCATCCGGCCCTTGACGTCGTGCTTTTGTTCATCTCAGTCACTGCCTTGCTCACTGTAGGCGTCGGGGCCATAATGGCGTACACACAGAAGGACTTGAAGCGTTTCTTAGCCTATTCGTCGATCGAACAAGCTGGAATCATTCTGTTTGCTATCGGCATAGGATCGTCGGCGGCACTCGCGGGGGGGATTTTTCAGATTGTCAATAACATGGTCATGAAAACGCTCTTGTTCCTCTGTGTGGGCGCCATCATCGCTGCTACTAAAACGAGGGATATCGACAGTCTCGGCGGCTTGGCAACCAAGATGCCTATCGTGGCAGCGGGATTTCTAGTAGGAGCGTTGGCCCTTTCGGGGATTCCTCCACTCAATGGCTTTGTCAGCGAATACATGATCCTCCAAGCGGGCTTCCAGAAGGGGGGGTATTATCCAGTGTTGTCTGTAATGTTGCTCGTGCTGACGTTGCCAATGTTCGCTGCTTACATCAAAGTGTTTCAACGGACGTTCCTTGCGGGAGATGAAAGCGGAAAAGCGGCGGAAGTTTCCTATCTATCTTTTTATATAATAATCCCTATAATAATTCTAAGCGTCCTTTGCGTGCTAATGGGCATATTTCCGACGGCAATCATAGAACAAGTCAACAATCTATCAATCGCGATATTAGGTGCATAACCATGTTTCGAGCAAGATCACCGTGGGTCTACTTCATAAACACCGGGTCGTGCAACGGATGCGATATAGAGGTGCTTGCAATTCAAAGTCCGCGATATAGCGCGGAACGCTTTGGCGTTCTTCGCGTTGCGTCTCCACGGCACGCAGACGTGCTAGTGGTAACAGGCCCCATCACCAAGCGCATGACTGATCGATTAACGATGATCTATGACCAGATTCCCCATCCTAAAGCTGTCGTAGCCGTGGGCAGCTGCCCTACGTCAAATGGCATTTTTGACGGCGGATATTCGTTGACCGGGCCGTTAGATACTGTCATCCCGGTCGACGTCTACGTTATGGGGTGCCCGCCGAGACCGCTGAACATAGTGTCAGGTATTCTGAAGGCTGCAAAAATGCTCGATTCAAAGCGAAAAGGCAAAGGGGGCCGGTCGACGGAGCGATTTGACGAAGCGATGGCAAAGGAGACGGACGTGGAGCTAAAGTTTCAGTCGTCGGACAACGTTCCCGAAGCAGAAAAATGAAGCGATCGTTTGAAGATGCTGTGCCGACAATTCAAGCAGATCACAAGGGCTTGAACTCCTACTACCGCATAACGCTCGACAATCTTGATGCCGCACTCTCACTTCTCAAGGAGGAAGGGGCACGGCTCAGCACTATTACTGGCAAAGATGCACGGGATCATCTCGAAGTGCTGTACCACTTTGCGATTTGGGGTGAGCTGCATACCGTTATTGTAGAACTCCCCTATGAAAAGCCGGATGTTCCGACGATAACCAACNACTTTATCGCAGCGTTGCTTTACGAACGAGAGCTCATAGGTTTGCTTGGCATTAACGTGCTTGGGATTCCAGATCCAAGGCCGCTCGAGCTTCCTCCGAAATATACTGATCCAACCCCCCCGCTGAGGAGAGTGTAACAATGACAGACGTCAATGAACGCGGCTTTGCACACTTAAAGGTTCCAATCGGGCCAAGTCATCCAGCTTTGGAGGAGCCCGCGAGGTTTCTGTTTGAGGTCGAGGGTGAGAAGGTCGTCGACGTTGACTACGAAATCGGATTCAACCACCGAAGCATCGAACGGCTCTGCCAAGAGCGGCCTTTTTCCAAGATAGTCTATCTTGTTGAGCGCATCTGCGGCATCTGTTCACACGCGCACCCGCTAAACCACGTTGAACGAGTTGAGGACATAGCGAACATCGAGGTACCTGAACGGGCAAAGTACATCCGGACAATTTACGCAGAGCTCGAACGGATTCACTCGCACATGCTATGGGCGGGAATTGCCGGTGAAGAGATCGGGTATCACACCCTATTTATGTACACCTGGCGCGAACGAGAGAAAGTTTTGGACCTTTTCGAAGCGTTGAGCGGCAATAGGGTCATGCACGGATGCAACAGAATCGGCGGCGTCAAGTGGAATATCTCCGAAGAGCAAGCGAGGTCCGCCTTGGGTGCTCTAACTTATCTCGACACTGCTGCCGATAAGATCACTAAAGCAATTCTAAAGGACGGCAACATCGCAGAACGATGCAAGGGCGTTGGTAGCCTCAGCAAAGAGGATGCGATCCGACTTGGGGCGGTCGGGCCGAACGCACGCGCGAGTGGCGTGCCTGAGGATACACGTGTGATGTGCAAGTATGCAGCATACGGCGATTTCGATCTCGAGCCGCAGATAGCAAAAGACGGAGACGTCGTTGCACAGGTTCTCGTGCGCCTAGCAGAGCTTAAACAATCTATTTGGCTCACCAAGGAGCTTTTCACTAATTTACCTGATGGACCAATCCAAGCCGAATACGACGGCGACGTGATTCCGCCAGGAAGGAGCGTAGGCCGAGTTGAGGCTCCCCGCGGTGAGCTTATCCATTACGTTGAGACAAACGGTACGAATTTTTTTGAGCGAATAAAAATTAGGTCCCCGACGCTCGCAAATATCCCTTCCTATGTTCCGAAGTTAATCGGCTGTCAAGTAGCCGATATCCCTATCATAGCTGCTTCAATCGATCCTTGCTTCAGCTGTACCGATCGAATGACTGTGATAAAGGACGGAAAGCGAAAAATTGTAAGCGGACGGGACTTAAAGGCAGGGAGGATCTAATGATTGTCTCCATAGTGGGCGCGCTCGTCTATGCCTTTGTTGCCGCGCTGTTGCTGCAAGGGATTCGCCGTATCGTCGTGGCGCACAGCCAGTTTCGGAAGGGTCCAAGCATCTTTCAGGCGTTTTATGACTTCTTCAAACTGATGAGTAAAGAGAGTTTGACGCCGAATGTAACAAGTCCGCTGCTGTTCAACCTCGCACCGATCCTCAGCGTCGCTTCAATGCTCGTGGCAGCTTTAATTATTCCTTTAGCTGCCTCTACGTCGGCGGTTGGCGCAGGCGATCTTATCGTGGTTATATACCTCCTTGCGATACCACCGATTGCACTGATCCTCGGCGGTTCAGCCAGCGGAAGCCCATATGGGGCTATCGGCGCGGCGCGCGAGGTTGCGCTCCTTATTGCCTATGAGACTCCGTTCATCGTCGCCATGGCAGCGGTAGCGATAGCAGCAGGCTCGTTCCAGCTCAACACTATTTCGGCAACGGCGTGGATAAGCGTCCTTCCGCTGGCGGCAATTGCTGCGATATGGACGCTGCCTGCCGCGGCGGCGGTTCAGCCCTTTGACATTGCTGAAGCTGAGACAGAGATCGTTTCTGGGCCCTATGTCGAATACTCCGGGCCAAATCTCGCCCTTTTGCAGCTCGGGCAGTGGCTTAAGATTTTTTTGTATGCATCACTCATAGCTGCGGTGTTTTTTGGAACGGCGATATTCCACTTCCAGCCAGCGGTCAATTTTGTCATCCAGTTCGTGATTATAGCGTTGCTAGTGACTGTGTTCATTGCGTTTTGGCAGGCGACGACTGGAAGGACACGGGTTACCCGGGTGCTCAGGTATTACTGGGCCGTTCCCACAATGCTAGCGATTGTCGACCTTGTCCTTTATGTGGCAGGCATAAGGTACATGCACTTCCTGTTTGGATGGGCGGGTGTGTAAGATGCCGTCAGGATTTCTAAGCGACCTAGTTCGATCGTTCCTGGTCGGGTTAACGGGAAAAACGTTGACTATTCAGAGCTCCGCTGAAGTTGAGGTCCCTGCATCCTATCGAGGCGTGCCTATCATTGACCCGGAAAAATGTATTTTGTGCGGCCGCTGCGGAAAAGTCTGCCCGGCCGGGGCTATTGCACTCCGAACGAGTGCATCTGAGAAAACTGTAAGAATATTCGTGGGACATTGCGTATTTTGCAGTGAGTGCGCCGTGATATGTCCGGTTTCCGCCATCACTATGAGCAACATTTGGGATACGGCCGTGATAGACAGACTCTCTCGCGATACAATGAGCGCACGCGAGATTAAGCGTCGGCCGAAAAAGAAAGAGACTCAAGAGTTCAACAGCGAGGCTACAGAGAGTCAAGGATCGTCACTTGCCCCTAGCGACGCTACAACAACGCCCCCTGCAGCTGATGAAATTAGACCAACAAACGAGTAAAAGGGACGTTAAAAGCACGCATGGCTTTTCACTATCATCGCTGTTATTTTCCTCAAGAATCAAAATAAGCAACTTTTAAAAATTCGTTTGTGAATTAATTGTATTGAACATAATATGGGCGCAGATCCTACATTACACGATATTATTATCGTTGGTGGCGGGCCGGCAGGACTAACAGCGGCCGTCTACGCAGCTAGAAAGATGTTAGATGTGCTGCTTGTCACCCAGAATATCGGCGGTCAGGCACTCTACAGCCTCGACGTTGAGAACTACATGGGGTATCAATTCATTTCAGGGCAAGACCTAATGGATCGCTTTGAAAAACAAGTCGAAAAGTACAACGTTACTAAAGTCTTTTCAGAGATAACAAGCGTAACAAAAGAGAATGAGGCGTTCATAACGCGCTCCGAAAATGGTGACGAATATCACGGAAAGACCATTATTGTTGCAACAGGAAAAAAGTCGAGAGCGCTTAATGTTGAGGGTCTGGACAGATTGATCGGACGGGGGGTCAGCTACTGCGCGACGTGCGACGCTCCGCTCTTTGTGGACTTGGACGTCGCAGTTGTAGGAGGCGGGAATTCGGCGATCACCGCTGCATACGAGTTAATGAGCATTGCACGCAAGGTTTATCTCGTCAACAGGGGCCCGTTGAGGGCAGACGAAATATATTTGGAGAAAATTCGCGATTCCCCAAACATCGAACGCNTTATCGGATACGAACTCGTTGAAGTGACGGGAGAAGACGCGCTGAACTCAGCAGCGCTCCGCAACCTCTCTGACGGCTCATCAGTTACTCTTCCGGTTGCTGGAATTTTCATTGAAATCGGCCTCATTCCAAATTCGGACATTGCAAGAGACTTAGTCTTACTTAACAAAAATGGCGAAATCGTCGTCAGTTGCGATTGCTCGACAAGCCTTCCTGGTGTTTTCGCGGCAGGTGACGTTACCACCGTTCCTGAAAAACAAATCATCGTCGCGGCAGGTGAGGGCGCTAAGGCTGCGATAAGCGCCTACAAATACTTATTAAAAGAAGGAGAACATGCTGTAATCGGTTATTAAACGCCGAACCGCGTGGGTGAGCCTGTGGCTGAAGTAGTGACCGTCAATCTAAACAGATGTGTAAATTGTGGCGTGTGCGAAATGGCGTGCGCCGAGCGCCACGGCGGAAAAGCGCGCTTGAAAGTCAAAGACGTGCTACAGTCACGGGGGCTCATATTTAACGACGACGCGCTTCCTATCGTGTGTAAACAGTGTGAGAACCCAGCGTGCATTGAAGTGTGCAAGCCGAAGGCTCTCGTCCAGCAGAATGGCGTCATATATGTCGACGAAGAAAAATGCATCGGCTGTGGAAAATGTGCTAAGAGCTGCCCATTCAATGCAATCTTCATCGATGAAACACGGGAAACGCCAACGCCCGAACCGCACGAGCCTGGCGTACTGTTTATGCTGTTTGGCAAAAGAGCAAAGACAGTAGACAGAAGACGCAAGCGAAAGCCCAAAATGATAAAAAGGGCTCTTAAGTGCGACAGGTGCAAAGGTTATCAAAATATGGCCTGCATTGACGCCTGCTATTTCAAAGCACTCTCCTTGCGAGAGTTAAGCACCCTTACGGACGGCGGAAAACCCGAGCACGCTAGGTTACTAGAGCAACAACTGACCAAAAAAGAAGCTCCTAGTGAGGTTTGATCGTAACATTTGCGGCCCCACCACACGAAGCGGGGATTGATCCCACTTCTTTTCGCGGTTAACCTTATATCTTGCACATACTTACCTACTGAGAGGCAACGATGGACGTCCTACTTGTTAATCCACCGGACATCACGTCCAAATATAAGGATGTATTAGGTCTCACTGCGCCGCCGCTCGGCCTTGCGTATATAGGCGCAGTCTTGGAGCAAAATGACGTCAATGTCACCATTTTAGATGCGCCTGCCCTCGATATGGATTTACAAGGGTATCAGCGTAAGCTCGATAAAATGAACGTGGATCTGCTAGGAGTGCAGACAACGACACCGACGATCAAGCAAGCCCTCGCAGTAGGCAGAATAACAAAAGAGCTAAAGCCTGAGTGCTGTGTGTCGATGGGGGGGTATCACGCGACTTTTATGTCAGAGCAACTGCTGCGCGAAAACGACTTTATTGATGTTATTGTCAGAAACGAAGGNGAATATGCTACCCTTGAACTTTCTGACGCGCTCGAGAATGAAAAACCCCNTCGCAACATTGATGGGATCAATTACCGTGATGGGAACCGCNTNNTAGANACTCCTAAACGGCGACCTATTGAAGATCTCGATGCGCTTCCNTTCCCTGCGCGACATCTGCTCCCNATGAGCGAGTACATGCTCTTTGGGCGNAAGCAGGTCCTTGCAACCATGATCTGCAGCAGAGGATGCCCGATGGGCTGTTCGTTCTGCGCCTCAAGCGCAATGCACGGCCGAAAAGTCCGATTCCGATCTCCCGAGAACGCCGCGGATGAGATGGAACGAGTCGTCGACAAGTACAAAGTGAAAATGGTCGGCTTTATGGACGATACCTTCACGCTCTTTCCAAAGTGGGTGTATAGCTTCTGCAAGGGAATAATCAGTCGCGGCATTGATGTCCGATGGGGATGTACCGCAAGGGTTGATCGCTTCAACAAAGAGCTACTCTCCCACATGTGGGAGGCAGGCTGTCGTACGCTTCTTTTTGGCGTAGAGAGTGGAAATCAAAGTATATTGGATAACGTACAGAAGGGTACGAAAATAGGACAAGCGAAGCGCGCTTTCAAAACTGCAAAAGACATCGGTATGCATACGATCGCTTCAATGACCATTGGAATGCCCGGCGAGAACAAAACTACTGTCGATGAAACAATCGGCTTTGCAAAGCGAGTAGATCCTGACTACGCCCTATTCTCATTAGCCACCCCATATCCTGGCACCAAGTTCTACGAGCTGGCGAGCAAGATGGGACTCATCAAGGTAATGGACTGGACTCACTTTACACTCCTTATGCCAGTCCTAGAAACCGTTGACCTCACGCTAAAAGAGCTGGAGGAAACCCAACGGGAGGCATTTAAAGAGTTCTACTTGAGGCCCAACTACCTTCTAAAACAACTGAGTCGAGATAAGCTCCTTTTTGCTCTGGTGATGTACAAAGTGTTTAAGGGAGCGCTCAAGATGAAATCAACGCCCATTCTGGGCACTTCGGTTGATCCGCATGTCAAGGGTCAATAGCGTTGAGCGTGTCCGGAATACCGGTTCATAAGACGGCCTCAACGGCCGTCGCTATCTCGACACCGGCCCTACGTGCGCTCAATTTGTCCTTAAGCTCATTGTACGCTTGCAGGTTATTAATACATCCGATGTCGGGCGCTTTAATGTCGTTAAAATACGCATACGCGCGGGCGCGGCAACCGCCACAAATGTTCCTGTAATCGCACGAACCGCAATGCCCTTTTAGGTCGCTACGTTCCCGAAGCGACTGCATTACTTCTGCATTCTTCCAGATGTCGATAAATAACTCCGACCGCAAATCGCCAACTGGTATCGGCAGAAAAACGCACGGCGTAACTATTCCGTTGGGTTGAATGGCGCTATACATTCTACCGGCACCACATCCACCGATATACTCAGCCAACAAGCCTACTTTGTCGCTGAACTCGGCGGCGCCAACGTGTGCGAGTGATATCACCCCCGTTTGTGAGTTCATCATACAGACGCGCGAGAATTGCGGGGCCGTTGTAAAAAGCTCATACTTCTCGTCTTGACCGCTCAAGTGCTTGTACATCTGCTGCAAAACGTTCTCCCGCACATCGGGGGGCAAGTCGGTATCAATTATGTCTGCGCCCCTCCCAACAGGAATAAAATTGAAGATTAAGGTCCTATCGACACCCAACTTCTTGCTGAATGCCACGAGATCGTCCAGTTCGTGGTAGTTCTCATTCGTAATCGTGTTAGCGATGCACGAATATGCACCATCTTGGGCAACCACATTTTGGATACCTGTCACAGTACGTCCCCACGCGCCGCTGACACCGCGAAATGCATCGTGTTTTAGCGGGTCAATTGAGTCAAGACTTATCTCAAAGTANTGAATGCCAACGTCCATAAGCCGTCGAACTACGTCTTTTGTGAGTAACGTGCCGTTGGTTGCTAGTGAAAGATATAACCCTTCTCTTGCAGCGTGACGCGCGACGTCCCAGAAATCGTCCCGCAAAAGCGCTTCTCCCCCAGAGAAGGCAATAGCAACGACGTCGTTATCAACAAGCTGATCAACTATATTGAGGCGTTCTTCAAGGGTGAGTTCATCACTTGACATCGTACCGGCACGTTGATAGCAGTGCTTGCAGCGCAGATTACACGCATTCGTATAGTTCCAAACGACTAAAAAGGGCGCCTGGAGTTTGAGCGGCTTGCTTATGCCGTACTCTGCTATGCTCTTCACGATATTCGATAGGCCTCGTCGAGTGACTTGCTGACGGAAAAACTCTTGCATCTTAGGCCTATCGACGTGAAATGACATTCTCCCTAGCTCAACGAACGCACAGATGGGCAGCAGCTTGATTTTCTTTAGCAGATCTAGGTCGTTCTGGCCACTATACAAACTTAAGGCGTCATAGACTGTCTGCTTGTCATCAGCGCACAAGCCACGGATAACCTTCCTAAGTAAGGAGTTACCTAAAAAAACATTCACCGTATTGAGGGCAGAAAACAGCGGTTCAGAGTCGTTCATTTTGTGTTGTCGACTCGACAAGAATCTTACCCTGCGCGCTCTTGGCATGGTTAACTATTCTACTTTTACAGCTAAATAACACTTATTCCCCAGCAATAAAGCCGTGACGATTACAGCGAGGGGCGGAGGCTTAGCTTCAACAACGCTAAGCTCGATTGTTATTGCAATTGCAATCAAAAAACCAAAACCAATAGAAACGAAACTAAGATCTTATCTCAGAAACACTTAATTAGGTGTTACCATGGATGTTTCGGAACGAGAAAATGAATTCATCCTCGCACTTTTAACTAAAACTAGAGAAGATCCCAATAAACTCGTTAAACGTGGAGAGCTTTACGCACTTGCAAAGAGGGTGGGTTTTAGCGAACGAGAAGTATATAAATATGCCATGGATTTCGACTTGCACGGGTATGTGAAAGCGGAGC
>Ga0031654_10000098_pt1 | contig 17323 bp, 12 predicted proteins | sample FrelakmetCRP12CR_FD_55268 | JGI IMG/M metagenome (GOLD analysis project Ga0031654, IMG submission 55268) | Freshwater lake sediment microbial communities from the University of Notre Dame, USA, for methane emissions studies - CRP12 CR | ecosystem: Environmental > Aquatic > Freshwater > Lake >...
AATGTTGATATGATTAAAATAGATTTTTCCATTTGGTTATCTCTATGATGATCGGCGCAGGGCACAGGGCGTAAGGCACAGGGAATTATTTCCATTTCCCCNTGAGCCTTACACCTTGTACCTTGCGCCTGTCCTTATTATTTCCCCATTATTTCCCCGCCTTGACCCATTCCTCCAACTGCGTTTTCAATACTTTCTTGTCGACCTTGCCCGAATCCCCTACCGTGGGCAGGGCCGGGACCAATTCCAGGCGCTCGGGCAGCTTATAGGCGGAAATCTTTTTCTCTTTCAGGAAGGCCTTCATCTCTTCAAAAGTAAGGGTCTGTCCGGCCTTGGGGACCACGTAGGCGCAGGCCCGTTCTCCCATCTCCCGGTCCGGGTAGCCGATGATGGCCACGCTGGCCACCGCGGGATGGCCGTTCAGCAGGCCTTCGATCTCCGCCGGGTAAATATTCTGGCCGCCGCGGATGATCATGTCTTTGGCCCGGCCCAGGATCCAGAGGCAGTTTTGGTCGAACTTGACGATGTCGCCGGTGGTGGTCCAGCCGTCCTGGTCAAAGACCGTGGCGGTCAATTCGGGATCGCGAAAATAGCCGGCCGGGGCATGGGGGCCCCGGAACCAGAGGATCCCGGGCTCTCCATCGGGAACCGGGTTCCCCTGTTCGTCTTTGAGGACGACCTTGTTGCCCGGCAACATCCGACCCACGGTCCGTCGGCGCAGGTCTTTGGAATCATCCACCGAACAGCCGGATACGGAGCCNACATCCTGGGTGCCCAGGTCGCTGGTAATGGCCGCCCCGAAGGCCTTTTCGGCCTCTTCCGCCACCTGGGGCGACAGGTAACCGCCGGCCGACCGGATAAACCGCAGGGAGCTCAAGTCATATTTCGTGGTATCCACCTCAAGCATCCGCACCAGGTGGGTCGGCACCACCCCTATGGCCGTGGCCTTTTCCTTTTCGATCAAGGCCAGGGCCGCCTCGGGGTTGAATTCCTCCAGCATCACGGTCTTAGCCCCGGCCAGGGGGGCCGCAAAATAAGTCAGGGTCCCGGCCGCCCCGCCGGCATGGGGGGCGATGGCCATGGTGATATCGTCTTTGGTCAGCTTCCAGATAGCCACCCGGCCCTTGGAGGTGCAGACCCGGGGGGCGATGGGCCACTCGACCAGTTTGGGTAATCCGGTCGTCCCGGTAGTGCTGGTCAGCAGGCCGATGTCCCATTTCGGGTTGAACCGCCGAGAATTCAGCAGCGCCTCGTCGATCGGTTTAGCCAGGGATTCCTCAGCCAGTTTGATCAGGGAATAGGTATTTTTCGGGGCCTCCGGGGGAACCGTCTCCTCAAAAAGAAAAATGTGCTTTAAAAACGGAAAACGGACCTGCAANCCCTTATACATTTCCAGGTAATTGAAATTGCGGTAGATATAACAGATGATCACCGCCTCGGCCTGGGTCTTTTCGACGAAGTGCTCCAATTCCCGCTCCCGCAGATACGGGTAGACGGTCAGGGAAATAAGCCCGGCCCGTTCGCTGGCGACGCGGGCCAAAAAGCCATAGACGCTGTTGGGGGATTGAAGAATGATCCGGGCATCCTTGGGGATGCCCATCTGGACAAAAGTCTGGGCGATGCCGTCGATCAGCCGTTTGGCCTGCGCCCAGGTGAGCCGGTATTTGGAATCCACCAGGGCCTCGCGGTCCCCGAATTCCCGCACGTTGCGTTCATAAAAATCATAAAAAGTTTCGTCGGTCCAATACCCGTCGCGGGTATATTCATCGACCATTTCCTGCGTGTAGCGTATGGGTTTCACTAAGAACCTCCCTAAGGGAACTTTTATTGTTTTTCGTAGGGGAGCGGTTAACCCTCTCCCGAGGTTGGAAATCGAGGATTCAAATTTTTTCCAGGAGCGTGATGCATGCCCGGCTGGGTGCGGGAGGGGATTAACCGCTCCNCTACACTCGAACCCTTGAATCCTGGACCCCTCGACTCCTGTTTTTGGCTATTTTCATACTAACCTCCCCGCACCGAGCCAAGGCTTTCCATGGCGGCCCCCCCTTTCCTGCCAGGGAAAGGGGGGCCGCCATGGAAAAATGAGGAGGATTTTGACTGCGGTTCAGGCCCTTAGAACCCGAATTCCTTCCAGCGGCCCTGGACGCGCTTGACCATGTCCGGGTCCAGCGTGATCGGAATGGGTTTCTCTTTCCAGTCGTAGGGGATGGTGGCGTCCAGGAGCAGCCGGCCNGTGATTTCCCGGGAATCGATGGGCAGCGATGGATCCAGCGGTGTGGACCGCCCGCGCTTGATAACCTGGCTGCGGTTGGGCTGGAAGCGGAAGCTCAGGGCGTACATGACCCGGGGGATGTCCCAGGCGTCGATGTCATCGTCCACCACGATGACGGTCTTCAGCCCGTAAGCGCCCATTTCGGTGGAGATGGCCGCGGTCAGCACCTGGTCGGCGTGGCCCGGGTACATCTGCTTCATGGAGATAATGGCCAGGAAGCGGCCCGATCCCTCGGGCGGGCAATACACCGATTTGATCCCCGGGATCTTCATAGCGGTCAATTGCTGCCAGAGGGTCGACCCGTAGGACAAGGCCATGGTCATATGGGTATCGGTCACCGCCCGGCCTACCGTAGTCCCCCAGAGTATGGGGTTGTTCCGGAAGGTAACGCACTGGACGTCAATAAAATTCCGGGGGTCCGTGCCCACCCCGGANTAGTAGCCGGTGTATTCCCCGAAGGGGCCTTCCGGCAGGAATTTTTCCGCATCCACCAATCCCTCGATGACGATCTCGGCATGGGCCGGGATGGGCAGGTCCACCGTCTCCCCCTTGACCACCTCAATGGGGGCCCCGGTGATGGCCCCGGCCACATCGTACTCGGAGACGAAGGCCGAAAGCCGGGCCGCGCCCAGGATAAACAGCAGGGGATCCCCGCCGATGACCGAGGCCACGGGCATAGGCTTTTTCAGNGCCTGGTATTTCTTGAGCATGATATCGGCGTGTTTGCCCTTGATGAACTGGGTACCGACCTTGTCCTTTGCCAGCAATTGGGAGCGGTAGGTACCCAGGTTGACCCAGCCGGAATCCGGGTCCTTGCTGATGATGTAATGGGCCGTGCCGATAAAACGGCCGCCGTCCTTGGGATACCATTTGGGCACCGGGAATTTGAACAGGTCAATGTCCTTTCCCTTCATGATGTTTTCCTTGCAGGGGGCCTGGTCTCGTTCTACCCAGACCGGCGGGATCAGTTGGTCGCCCACCTTGACCCACTGCTCCATGAGCCCCACCAGGCTGGTCTCTTTGGGCATACGCATGAGTACCGCCAGGCGCTGGGTGGTGGTGCAGACACTGGTCATGACCGGGCTGGTATAGCCCTTCACGTTTTCAAACAGCAGGGCCGGACCAAGTTTTTCTTCGTTCAGTTTGGCCACGTGCGACAGTTCCAGGTTCCAGTCCACTTCCGCTTTGACCCGGTGGACCAANCCTTCCGGTTCACAGATGGCAATAAAATCTCTTAGATCTTTCATGGTTATTCTCTCAGCCTCCTTTAATTTTTTGAATTGTTTTCTTATACTTCTAATCCCTGGGGATGTTGGTTCGAGCCAAATTTTATCCTTTGGGGAGAGGCCAAAGGATAAAAACGATCTCCGGTTTTCAACCCTTCAAAAACCGACGGTCGGCTGTTTCCTAACGGCTGTCCTCTCACGGTCGTCAGTAAACAGTCTCAGCTTAGAATTTCTTCCCCTGCATCAGCCCGGCGACAATATGTTCCATGGCCGTGGCCTTGGGCTGGACTACCGGTTCCACCTTTTTCTGGCTCCAGACCGTTTCCGGCCGGGCCTGGAGGATGCGGACATTCCCGCCGGCCGGCAGGTCCTTGTCCACTGCCCATTCAATATCCATCTGCTTGCCGTAATGGGCCTCGATCAACTTGCCGAACCGGGCCAGTTCCTTAATGTCCTTGTCGATGACCGATTGGACTTCCTTACGTTCCTCTTCGACTTCCATCTCCACCAGTTTGTTACGTTCGGCATTGGTGGTGAAATAGACGTCCTTCCGGGAAATGGTCCTTTTGAGGATCTCCAGATTGATCTTATCCACCACAAACTGGTCCGGGGTCACTGCCCCGCTGACCACCGATTCCCCCACCCCCCAGTTGGCATCGATGACGATGACCGACACGTCCCCGCTGGCCGGATTCAAGGTGAACATGACCCCGGCCGTAAAGGAGTTGATCATCTTCTGGATGCCCACGCTGATCAGGACCTTCTCGTGGTCAAAGCCCATCTTGACGCGGTAGGTGATGGCCCGGGGGGTAAACAGGGAAGACCAGCACAACCGGACCTTGTCGAGGATTTCTTCCTGGGTGCGGACAAACAGGTAGGTCTCCTGCTGCCCGGCAAAGCTGGCCCCGGGGAGATCCTCGGCCGTGGCGCTGGAACGAACGGCCACCGGCATTAAGGGCAGTTGCAGTTCCCGCCATAAATGGTTATAGGCATCCCCGATTACCGTGGTGATCTCCTCGGGAATCGGGGCGCTTTCTATGAGTGACCGCACAAATTGACTGGCCTCCTCCACCCCGGCGATATCCTGCAGGTCCAGACCCCGGAGCCGGTCAAAAATCGGCTTTTTCAATCCCTGTTGGTTCAAAAAGGCGTCATAGGCTTTGGTGGTTATGGCATAACCGGGGGGGACCGGAATGCCAGCCCGGAGTAATTCCCCCAGGCTGGCATTCTTCCCACCCACCAAAGGCAAGGAGCTCAGGTCGCATTCTTCGAACCGTAAAATATAAGGACTGCTTACTTCCTGACCCATGCCTTACCTCCTGATGATGGTAATAACTCCCGTACTGCCGTCCACCTTGACATAATCCCCGGTCTTGATCGCCTGGGTGCCGAGACCGGTGCCGACAATGGCCGGCACGCCGTATTCGCGGCAGACAATGGCCGCGTGGCACATGACCCCGCCCACGTCGGTGACGCAGGCCTTGATCTTCTGGAAGGCCGGGGCCCAACTGGGCGAAGTGGTGGGGGCCACCAGGATCTCGCCTTCCTGAAGCTGGTTGATTTCGGTCACGCTGCGGCAGACCCGGGCCGGCCCTTCCACCTGTCCGGGAGAGCCGGGGAAGCCCTTCAGTTCGGTCAGGGTGCTCAAATCGCCCACTTCTTTGGCCTTGGCCCAGTTGGTCATGCTCTCCGAGGTGACCCCCCAGAGGACAATGGTAAAAGGCTCGCTGATGACCTCCGGGGCGGTCCCGAGGGCCGGTGGCGGGGTCGCCTGCCGGAACTTATCCATTACCCCTTTGCGCCAGGCGATCTCCTTGGGCCAATAGAGGGGTCCGCGGGCCTTGGTGCCCGTGGCCCAGCCGGTGACCAGATCCCAGAGGGCGTCCTTGATCTCGCCGCGGGACAGGTACCAGACATCCTCCACGTCCTTGATAAAGCCGTGATTCACCATAATGCCGGAAATCTTGCGCATCTGTTTCCAGAAGATGCTGTGGAACCAGTGCTCCACGTAAAAGAGGTGGTTTTCCACGTAGGGGAAAACCGTCTTGGAGGTGCCCAGGAGCTGGTCGAAGGTGGCCCGGTCCTCATCGGTTTTCAGGAGCTTGCGGTACTCGGTAGTGATCTTGTCCCGGGCTTCCCGGACTTGGGCCAGGGGCCGTTCAATGGTTCCGCCCTTTTTCAGGGTGCCGATATAGATGCGGATCGAATCCAGCGGGACATTAAGGTCATCCAGCCAGCAGGAGTCGTGGTGGTACCAGCCGGTCCCGGTGGAGATATAGAACCAGGGATCTTTGGCCTTGTCGAAGGCGGCCGCCCATTTGATCCCGGCTTCCGTGGCCTGGAGTTTAGGCCAGAGTTGGTCGATTTTTCCGCCGCCCAGGATGGCGTCGGCCAAACCCAGTTCCAGGGCCAGCTTGGCCAGTTTTTTCAGCTCCTCGTCGGGCTGGTACATGATGACGTCCACCCCGGAGACCATCTGAGTGACCCGCTGAATCGGGATATCCGGGAAGGCCTTCTGGCAGAAATCCAGGAAGACCACATAGGCCGCGTACCCGAGATTGAGAAATTCAAAGTGATACTGCCAGGCCAGGATCCCCAGGTCGATCAAATCGTCGTATTTTTTCAGGAGCTTGTACCCGCTGCTGATCCCCAGTCCTTCCAGTACGACCGACTCTTCTTCCATTTCCGGCAGATCGGAGATTTCGATGGCCGCTACCTTTTCAATCACCTCCCGCATCTTCTTTTCCCATTGATCATGGAGGCGATCCCAGTTCTGATAATAATACCCGGCCCGCTTCATGAAGAGTTCGACCCGCGCCGGGATCGTACTCGGATCGGCCACCGGGACCGGGGTGATGTAGATATTGCCGTTTACAATACGGTGATCGACTCCCAGGGCCGGCGGGACGATGAAAACCCGGGTGTTGTTCTGAGACAGGGCTAAAAACCAGGCCTCATCCCAGATGATGTCGAAGGGATACATCGGCTCGGGATAATGAAGTGCATCATTAAACCAGAACATGCTTTTCTCATAGGCCATTCGTTCCGGGTTGTCGGTGGTGAATTGATAATGATAGGGGTACATGCGCTCCCAGCCTTCGGTGCCGGGGATGGTGGGGATTTCGTGGGGGTCAGGAAACTTCATACTTGGTTCCGGCCATCTTTGCTTCTCCTTTTTTGGTGGTGGGTAAAAATTAAAAGCAAAATACCTGTCCCTAAACTAAAAAACTTTTACCAGTAAAAACGATTCACCTCCTTTGAACGAGAACCTATAAATTCGAAATAGGGTAAAAAAAAAACCCGTCCTTGTCAAGACAATTGATTTTATGATACTATAAGCAAAATTTATGGATCGGGCCTGCGATCATGAACCTTAACCAGTTGAAACTATTTTATATTTCAGGAAAAAGCCAGAGCTTCTCCGCTGCCGCTGAAGAACTCTATCTGAGCCAGCCGGCGGTGACCATGCAGATTCGGCAACTGGAGCATTATTTCCAGGTCCCCCTGTTTCACCGCCACGGAAAACGGATCGAGCTGACAGAGGCCGGCCGACTCCTCTTCGGCTATGCCCGGAAAATTTTCGACCTGACGGCAGCGGCCGAACGGGCCGTCTGGGAGTTGAAGGACCTCGAAAAAGGGACCCTCAAGATCGGCACCACCAAGACCTACGCCAAGCACCTCATGCCGGCCCTGATCTCCTCCTTCCGGGAAAAGCACCCGGGGGTCCATGTCATCCTGGATGAAGGCAGTTCGGCTGAAATCGCCCGCAGCCTGCTGGTCCACAAGAATGAGCTGGCCCTGATCGCCAAGGAATCCTATCCGCCACCCCTGAAGGTGATTTCCTTTGCCCAGGAGGAGCTGGTGCTGATCCTGGGACGCTTCCATCCTTTAACCAAGAGTCGCAAGCTGGCCCTCCGGGATCTGGCCCGGGAGCCGCTGATTATCCGGGAAAGAGGCTCCGGGACCCGGGATATTGTCCTGGANCATTTCCGGGAAGCCAAAATCAAGCCCTCCATTTTAACCGAGGCGGGGAACGTGGACTTTATCAAGGAACTGGTGGAGACCGGTAAGGGGATTTCCTTCGTGGTCCGTTCGGCGGTGGCGGAAGAACTGAAACGAGGCGCCCTTAAAACTCGGGCCCTGGCCGAGGGGCCGTTTTATTTAAATGTGGATATTGTCTACTTGAAAAACCGCAGCCTCTCCCCCACGGCTCAGGCTTTTCTGGACCTGCTTTTGGAAAAAATCGGAATTAGAGCAGAGGCCTTGGACTGAACCGGACACGAGCCCTTGGGCCGGCCCGCTGCGGCGGTTATTCCATTGACACCTTACTTAGTTAAAGGATAGAATACCAATCGAATGGGCATTCTATCCTTTAACTAAGTTAAGATACGGGGTGATTTATGGTCCAGATAAAAAAAATGGCTTTCAGCACGGATTTTTCCGAGAATGCCGATCAGGCCTTTGAGCTGGCCTTTGATCTGGCAAAAAAGTACGGGGCCCGGCTGTTTTTGGTCCATGTGGTCCCGCCCCTGGTCTTCCCCTCCCCGGTCCTGGAGGAGTTCATTTCCGAACAGGCCAACTACCAGTTCATCGAGCAGGTCATTCAGCGGTCCATAGAACAGATGGAAAGCAGTTATGTCCAGCGGATGGGCGATTACAGCAACGTCCAGGTCCGGGTCTTATCCGGACACCCGGCCAGCGAAATCTTAAATTTTATCGACCAGGAACAGGTGGACCTGGTGGTCATGGGTACCCACGGCTTTACCGGGTTGGCCCACTTCTTTTTGGGCAGTACGGCTGAGAAAGTGGTTCGGCGGGCCAACTGCTCGGTTCTTACCGTCCATCAACCCAAAACGACGGAATAATCCTTTGCAATTCTCTTGCCCCGATTTCTCGGCCTACTATATAATCCCTCTATTCAGAAGGTAAATTTTTACTCCTACCGGGTACCGTCAGGCGCATACCTGGAGAACGGCATCGGCTAATGAATCAACTCCATCCCAAAAGCTTCAGCAGGTTTGCCATTCCCTTTCGTGACTGGAAGATACGGAGAAAACTCATCAGCACCACCCTTTTCCTGGTCTTGCTGCCTCTTCTGGTGGTTGTCANNTTCGGCATGGCCCGGTTCAATGACGCCCTAAAAAAAGCCTACGAGGAGGATCTGGAACATTTAGTTAGGAATCTTTATTCCATGAGCAAGGCCCAGCAGGAAATGATTCAAACCAAGACCGGTGCCAACCTGACCCAGGAAAGAAGCCTCAGGACCTTAAAAGATGCCATGGCCCAAATTAAAGTAGGGAGTACCGGTTATATTTACGTTATGGACACCCGCGGCCTCCTCCAGATCCATCCGGCCAAAGAAAAAGAGAATATCCTTGATTCAACGGATTCGAGCGGTTTTAAATACATCCGGGCCATGATCAAAGAGGCCCTGATCCTGGGGGACGGCAAGGTGGGGACTATCCGTTATCCTTGGATGAATCCGGAATTAGGAGAAACCAAGCCCAGGCAGAAGTTGACTAAATATATCTATTTCCAACCCTGGGATTGGATTATTTCCGCCGGGGCCTACGAAGAAGAAATCTATCATTCCCTTTATGAAACCGAACGGTTTATCGCCCTGGTGGTTGTGGTCATCCTGGCCATAGCCTTCGGACTGACCATCGTCCTTTCCAGGGTCCTGACTAAACCGATTCTGGATCTTACCGAGGTAACTACCCGGATGGCGGCGGGAGACCTTTCCCAGAGGGTCACCATCCAGGGTTCGGACGAGATAGGCATCCTGGGAGATTCGTTCAATCGGATGGCAGCCCAAATCCAGAGCAACACCGAGAATCTGGAAAAATTGATTGAAGCCAGGACCCGGGATCTGAGGGTTTCAAGAGAGAAATACCGTTATCTTTCCCATTTCTTAAACAGCATTTTAGAGAGCGCTACCCAATACGCCATTATTGCCATGGACGTTGATGGAACCATCATCGAGTTCAATAAAGGGGCTGAGAGAATCTTCGATTGGAAAAAGGAAGAGGTCCTCAACAAACAAAAAATTTCCATTACCCTTCCCCCGGAGGCGCCCAGAGCCGGGCAGGAGAACGACTTCCTAAAACAGAGCAAATTCGAAGGCATGAGCGAACAGGAGATGGATCGGGTTCAGAAAAACGGCCACCGCTTTCCGGCCCATTCTTCCGTTACCGAAATTGTCGACCCTTCAGGGGAGGTTGAGGGATTTGTTGAAATTGTTCGTAATATCACCCAGAGGAGGACCTTGGAGAAAGAGCTCCGGGGAACCAAGGAATTTCTGGAAAACATTATGGAGAGTTCGGTGGATGGAATCGTAACTACTGATCTCAAGGGGAAAATCACCTATGCAAATCAGGCCATGCTGGAGATGCTGGAATACCGAAGAAAAGAACTTTTGGGAAATCATATCTCCATCGTCTACGTCCGGGGCATACAAGAAGCTTGGGATATCATGAACCTCCTCGGTGCCGATGGTAGAATTGAAAATTTTGAGATGCCGGTAAAGAGCAAAAGCGGGGAGGTCTTGACCATCTTAACCTCAAACTTTCTGCTCCGTGATGAAGAGGGAATGGTTATCGGCACTTCCGGTATTTTCAAAAACATTACCGAACAAAAACGCCTGGAGGCCAAGCTTAAAGAGACCCAGTTCTATCTGGTCGAGGCTTCCAAAATGAGGGCCCTCGGAGAATTGGTGGCCGGGGTGGCCCACGAATTGAATAATCCCCTGATGGCCTCTCAGACGATCTTCTATGTGATCCTGAACAACCTCCATCCGGATTGTCCCAACCGGGAACGGCTGGAACTCATAGGCCGGTGCAACGACCGGATCGAAAAGATTGTTAATCACCTCAGGGAATTTTCCAGACAGACCGAATCCGTTTTTCAAGAGCTCGACATCAACCAACCTATTGAAAATGCCTTAATGCTTACCGGGCAGCAGCTCCTTAACCACAATATAACCATCACCAAGAAATTATCAGAAGGCCTGCCGAAGATTCGAGGGGATTCCAATCAGCTCGAACAGGTCTTTCTCAACCTGATTTCCAATGCCAAAGACGCCCTGGAGACGGCTTCCGGGCTGAAGGAATTGACCATTCATTCCTATCTTAGTAATGAGGTTGAATCCCCGACAGTGGCTGTTTCCCTGAAGGATACCGGAGAGGGAATCCCTGAAGAAATTCTAAATAAGGTCCTGGAGCCCTTCTTTACCACCAAACAAGTAGGCCGAGGAACCGGTTTGGGCCTTTCTCTTTGCTTTGGTATCGTAGAGGCCCATGGTGGACGGCTGGGCATCACGAGTCAGGTCGGTGTCGGGACCGAGGTCAAAATACTCCTTCCCCTTGCCGGCCGTGATCTCAACATAAAAAAGTCTAACCCCTAAGGCGATCTTTTTAAAGAGAATAAGGAGTAAGGAAATGGCCAAACGTGTTCTTATTGTTGATGATGATGAGTTGGTCCTGATAGCTTTGAGGGAACTGCTCCGGTCTGAAAAGTATGAAGTCCATACCTTTTCCAGGGGTTCCGCGGCCCTTGAAAAACTCGATCAGGAAGATTTCGATCTATTGATCCTCGATATCGTTATGCCGGAAATGGATGGATTCGAGCTTTGCACGCTTATCCGAAAGAAAGACCGCTACCGAGATAAGCCGATCTTGTTTTTGACCGCCAAAAACCAGGAAGAGGACATAAAACGAGGGCTTGAGGCGGGAGCCAGTCTTTTTTTATCCAAGCCGATATCACCGCATAAACTCCTGGCTGTGATCCAGGAAACGATCGGTTAACCGATGAGGTCATGATGAAAACTATTTTTGTTTATTCAGGAGAAATGGGCCATTTTGATTTTGGATACGGCCACCCTTTCAAGCCGGAAAGGGCTATCAAGACCTTTGACCTTTGTACCCGTTACGGCGTCATGAATTATCCCTGGATGACCATCCTCAACCCTGAACCCCTGGATCCAAACCTCCTCACCCTGTTTCACAAACCCGCCCTGATCCAGGCCATCGAAAAAGCCAGCCGCGGAGAGTTCGAACTCGAGATGATGGGATTTGGTTTGGGGACAAAAGATAACCCCATTCTTCCAGGGATCTATGAATGGTTTTTACGAGCGGCTGGCGGGACCCATCAGGCCATGGAATCTATCCTCACCGGTCAGGCGGACGCCGCCTTCAACCCCTTCGGTGGCTTTCACCATGCCCTGCCCGACCAAGTCGAAGGCTTTTGTTACCTGAACGATATTGCTATCACCCTATTGGACGCCCTTAAGAAATTCCCGGGAATAAGGATTGCTTTTATCGATTGCGATGCCCATCACGGGAACGGCGTCCAGGCGGCCTTTTACGAGGACCCCAGGGTCCTGGTTATTTCCCTTCATGAAACCGGGAGGACCCTCTATCCCTGGTCGGGAAGTGAAACGGAAATAGGTCAGGGGAAAGGGAAAGGCTTTACCGTCAATGTGCCTTTGGAGCCGGGGACCGACGATGAGGTCTATGCCTTTGCCTTTGATGCCATCGTTCCACCGTTGGTCCGGTCCTTTGGACCGGATATCATTGTGGCCGAACTCGGGGCGGACACCTTGATTTCCGACCCGCTCACCCATCTGAAGCTGACCAACAACGGGTATCAGCAGATAGTCCGGAGTATCAAGAATCTTTGTCCCAAGGTGCTCGGCCTGGGAGGAGGGGGCTACGATCTCTACCGTACTGCCCGATGCTGGACCCTGGCCTGGGCTATTTTGAACAATGTGGTTCCGGTAGATGAATTTGCCGGCCTGGTGGGAGGGATGATGTTCGGGCCGGAGATGGAAGTGGGAAGCCTCTATGACTACCCCTACTTAAGTGAAGGAGAGACCAAAGAAAAGGCCCTTCAGGAAGTCCGAAGGGTAGTGACGTTTATTCAGGATGTGGTTTTTCCTCTCCATGGAATATAAATGGCTTTAGCCCGGGAATCAAACCAATTTATCTTCCAATAAAGAAGTTTACACGGCCGAGAATTAAATGATATAATCAGGTAAAAANGTATTAACGAAAGGTGATGGCTATGGCTATAATTACCATTTCACGAGGAACTTTCAGCGGGGGTAATGCCTTTGCCGAGAGTCTGGCCGCAAGGTTAGATTATCCAAGACTTGGCCGTGAAGAGGCGATCGCTGAAGCGGAAAAGGAATACGGAATCAGTGTGGACAAACTTACCTCAGCCCTCAAGAGTCCGCCATCTGTCTGGCAACAGACGATAGGACCACGCATTGCTTATCTCAAATGCCTGACCTCGGCGATTATGGAGCACGCCCAGGNAGGGAATCTGGTTTACCACGGGTATGCGGGNCATTTGCTCCTGAGCGGGATNCCNCACCTGCTCCGAATCCGGGTAATAGCGGGTATGGGCCTCCGAATCCAGTNGGCCATGAAACGGATGAACTTCACCGAAATCGAAGCAACCGAATANATTGAAAAAGTCGACAAAGATCGAGGCAACTGGACCTATTTTCTGTACGGCTTGGAATGGCAGGATCCCATCTTATATGATTGGGTTTTGAATCTCGACCATATCAGCATTGAAAACGCCTGCGAGCTTATTGCCCACCGGATTAAATTTGATGATTTTAAAACTACCCCCGAATCCCAAAAAGCTTTCGAGGACGCCTTGCTTAGCAGTCGGGTTTGGGCCACCTTTGCAAAAAAAGAAAGAACCAGAGTTGCTTCAATTCAAGTTACCGCTGATTCAGGGATAGTAACCCTAAGCGGGAGTCTCGGGTCCCAAAAAACCCTTGAAACCCTCCTCGAAACTGCCAAAGAGGTACCGGGGGTCAAGTCCATTATCAACCATATGGGTATCGGTACAGACTGGTACTGGTAATCAATACCCCGTTACCCTATTTAGTGGGTTTCTTAAGGATGCGGGAGAGACTAACCGCAATAATTAAGACCGCTGCCGAAATATAAAACGACAGCGAATAGGAACCCGTACTGTCCTTTATATAGCCGGCTACTAAGGGCATTAAAAACCCTAATCCCCAACCGAGAAATACCAGCCCATAATTCATTCCCAAGTTTTTTGAACCAAAGAAGTCAGCCGTAAAGGAAGGCAGGATTGAAAGACCTCCCCCATACTGCCAAAAGGCGACCCCGACGGCTAAGAATAAAAGGGGTATGTTCTCGGCATTGATAATAAAAGGCGTCGCCAATAAAAAAAGGGCCGAAATCAAGCAATTGACGGTATACGCATTAGCCCGCCCGATCTTGTCAGAATAGAGGCCCGAACCTACCCGGCCAAGGGCATTGACCAAACCGCCAAAGGCCGCAATGATCCAGGCATTTTTCGCAAAAAACTCGATCTTTCCAGCGGTCTTGGCCAGGATGGGGGCTGCATTGGCGATAACCAATAAACCGGATTGGGCACTCCCGATAAACATCAAAACCAAAGCATAATATTGCCACCGGCCCATCATCTCGGAAGGTTGAAAATCAACTGCCGCGGAGGTAGGAGCAAGTTTTTTAATTTTTTTGCCGGCGGGTGGTCCGGCGGGGATATAACCGATCGGGGGCTGGGAAAGCAACTGACCGGCAAAAATGATCACTATCGCAAAAATGATTCCCAACCCGATGAAGCTTCCTGAAATGCCGAATTTTTGGATAAAAAATTGTCCCAACGGGGCTATATAAAGGGCCGCCCCGCCATAACCTCCAACCACAATTCCGGCAATTAACCCTCTTCGGTGCGGGCCGAACCATTTCAGGGCTGCGGGGGTTCCTGCGGCATAACCCAGTCCCATGCCGATACCGCCGAGCATTCCAAAACCAACGATCAGGCCCAAATAACTTTTCATTAATCCGGCAATAATACAACCTGCCGCCAGGGAAAGCCCTCCTAAAGTAGCCCCTAATTTGGGACCGTAGCGGTCCTGGAGCTTGCCTCCGGGAATCATAAAAACAGCGAAGATGATGCCGCAAAGAACATAGGCAACGGTTCCTTGCGTGTCTGTCAGATAAGGCCAGCCGGCATTGATACCGGTCATAATTTCCCCGGCATCCGCTTTCCCTTTGTCGACTAAAGCTTTTTTCCAGACACTCCAGGCATAAAGGATCCCCAAACAGAGATTAACGGCAACTCCGGCAAAGACAACAAGCCAGGCCCTTCCCGGCTCTTTCCCTTCTTGTGTTGGCATTTTATTAATCTCCCTTTAGACCTGACAACAGCGAACGCCTACCCGTAAATCGCTGCGTCGGTTGGCGCGCCAGATTAAAAAATAGACCGGACACCCTCACCTGGAATCCGTCTCGAGCTTCCTGCACCCGGGTGCAGGAAGCTCGAAAGCATCTTTATCGGACGAGGTACCCGGGTTTATCCTTACAGCCTGCCCTTCACAATGTCGTCAACGACCGTAGGATCGGCCAGGGTGGTGATATCGCCGAGCTGGCCGATCTCGCCGGAGGCAACCTTCCTCAGAATCCTTCTCATGATCTTACCGGATCTCGTCTTCGGAAGACCGGGAACGAACTGAAGCTTGCCGGGAGAGGCGATCGGGCCGATTTCCTTTCTCACTTGGGCCACCAGCTCTTTTTTCAACTGGTCACTTCCCTCGAAACCGACTTTGAGTATAACATAGGCATAAAGGTCTTCCCCCTTAATGTCATGGGGGAAACCTACGACGGCTGCTTCGGCAACAGCCGGATGGGAAACCAGGGCACTCTCAACCTCGGCGGTCCCAATCCGGTGACCGGAAATGTTCACCACGTCGTCAATACGGCCCATCAACCAGAAATAGCCGTCTTCATCCTTTCTCGCACCGTCGCCGGAGAAGTAAAACCCAGGTTGCTGGATAAAATAGGTATTGTAAAATCTCTCCGGTTCTTTATAGACCGTTCTCATCAGACCGGGCCATGATCTTCTGATGCAGAGCTCGCCGCCTTCATTCACTCCTGCTTCCACGGCCGGCTCATCCGCTGAGGCCCTGGCCTTCAAGATAACTGGATCAACACCGAAGAATGGCAGGCTTGCCGAACCGGGTTTCGTCAACCAGGCTCCGGGGAGCGGCGTAATCAGGATTCCGCCGGTCTCGGTCTGCCACCAAGTGTCGACGATGGGGCATTTTTCCTTACCGATAACCTTATGGTACCACATCCAGGCTTCGGGATTGATCGGCTCACCGACCGTGCCCAGGAGCCGCAGAGAGGAAAGGTCTCTTCCGTTTGGCCATTGGTCCCCTTCTCTCATGACGGCCCGGATAGCGGTCGGAGCGGTATAGAAAATAGTTACCTTATGCTTCTCCACCACCTGCCAGAACCGGTCAGGCTTTGGAAAGGTAGGAACGCTTTCGAAGACGATCGAGGTGGCGCCGTTGGCCAGCGGCCCATAGACGATATAGGAGTGACCTGTTACCCAGCCGATATCGGCGGTACACCAAAAAATATCTTTGTCCTTATAGTCAAAGATATATTTGAAAGTGATATAGGTAAAAACCATATAACCGCCGATAGTATGGAGAACACCCTTGGGTTTGCCGGTTGAACCCGAGGTATAGAGGATGAAGAGCGGGTCTTCAGCGTCCATCGGCTCTGCCGGACAGTGGTCACTAATATCAGCGGCCTTCATTTCATCCTGCCACCAGAAATCTCTTCCCGGCGTCATCGGCACCTCAAAATTCTCCAACCGCCGCACCACCATTACCGTATCTACCTGGTGCCCTTCTTTGGCGCAATACGTCACGGCGGCATCGGCATTGGTCTTGGAGCTTACTTGCTTGCCCGCTCTCCAGTAGCCGTTGGCGGTAATAAGGACCTTGGTACCGGCGTCGAGAATCCGGTCCCTTAAAGACTCGGCCGAGAAACCGCCGAAAACGATGGTGTGGATGGCCCCGATACGGGCACAGGCCATCATAGCAATGGGAAGCTCGGCAATCATGGGCAGATAGATGGCCACCCGATCTCCCTTCTTGACGCCTCTTTTCTTCAGGACATTGGCAAACCTGGAGACTTCCTTAAAAGGTCTTTGTAAGTATATTTCTTGACATCGTCGTCCGGTTCGCCCTGGAATAGTATCGCCACCTTATCACCCCTGCCTTTTTCAACCTGGTAATCGAGGCAGTTATAGGTAATATTGGTCTTGCCGCCCACAAACCATTGAAGTTTGGCATTCTTGAAATCTTCCACATTCACCTGGTCCCATTTCTTAAACCAAAACAGCTCTGAGGCCACACCGCCCCAGAATTTCTCCGGGTTCTCAACCGATTCCTTCCACATCGCTTCATAGGCTTCTCGACTCTTGATGTAGGCCTGATCAACAAACCCCTGCGGAGGCGGGAATTTCCTTGTTTCATCCATCATCGATGTAATTTCTGCCATTGTCTACCTCCTGATTTTATATTTTTGAAACGGGTATTCTTCTTAACATGGATCAGACTATCTTGACAATCCTATTCTCGCACCAGTAAANGATAAACCCCAATTATTGCCGTTTTTGGNTAACTTTCGCCCCCCCCTCCTGTGATAAATAGTAGCTATATTATAATTATGTGAAATTTATTGCAAGTTAACTGGGCTGTCAACACTTATTTTTGAATAGGGATATTAGATTGACAGGTAAAACAATCCAGGTAAAATCAACGGGAAGATTTTATTTCCTATTTTCTGCGGAAAAAGATATGGGTACCCTTCGCTGGCTGGATGATTATCTGCAAAAACGCACCTCGCCGCAGGGTGCCATCCGGCGGATTCAATCAGGGCAAAGGGTTTTCATTGGGACCGCCAGCGGAGAACCCTCCTGTCTGGTAAAAGAGTTGGCCGCCCAGGCTTCCCGGTTTGCTGAT
>Ga0031654_10000101_pt1 | contig 17091 bp, 13 predicted proteins | sample FrelakmetCRP12CR_FD_55268 | JGI IMG/M metagenome (GOLD analysis project Ga0031654, IMG submission 55268) | Freshwater lake sediment microbial communities from the University of Notre Dame, USA, for methane emissions studies - CRP12 CR | ecosystem: Environmental > Aquatic > Freshwater > Lake >...
GCGATCTCGGCGATCTGATCGGGACGCACGAACATGCCCTTCACTTTTGTAGTCTGATCGGCACGACCCATCCATCCCTTAATGCGCATATTCGTGCGCCCGCATGACGAGCGGCCCGGAAGCACCGCGGTAAGATCCCCGAGCGCAAGCCGGATCCAAGGGTGATGCAGATTAAATGATGTAACAACGACCTCACCGACTTCGCCTTCCGGTATCGGATCACTAGTTCCAGGTCGCACGATTTCGACGAGCACGTCTTCGTTGACAACCATTCCTTCCCGTGCGGGAGTTTCGAATGCAACAACGCCAAGATCGGCGGTGGCATAGGATTGGTAGGCATCGACACCACGGCTTTTGATTTCCGTCTGCAACGAGGGCGGAAACGCCGCGCCCGAAACAAGCGCTTTCTTGATCGATGATGCGTTCCGCCCTGCAGTCTTTGCCGCATCGAGAATAATCTTCAAAAAGTCCGGCGTTCCGGTGTAAGCCACTGGTTTCAAATGCTCGATGATATCGAGCTGTGCTTCGGTATTCCCCGGACCGGCAGGAATGACAACGCAGCCGAGTGTCCGAGCGCCGCTATCCAGAATGAAACCGCCCGGCACCATATGATATGAAAACGTATTCAAAACGATATCGCCCTTGCGAAAGCCAGCAGCAAACAAGGAGCGTGCCGCACGCCATGGATCAGAAACAGCGCATTCTGGTTCATAAATCGGGCCAGGCGAAGTATAGAGTCGGCCGAAACTCGAAATTGGGCTCGACAGAAATCCTGCGAAAGGTGGGTCGCTTTTCTGCATGCCAGGCAAAACGGATTTTCGAAAAACCGGGAGTTTTGCGAGTACCGCCCGGCTCGTCACCGATTTCGGATCGACGCCTGAGAGAACTTTGGCCCACGCGGGTGCCTTCATAGCGGTTGTGATCAGGCCAGGCAGCCGATCCATTAGGTCGCGCTCACGAACTTGTGGATCGCGTTTCTCGAGAACATCGTAATGATCAGCCATAGATGGATGCAGCCTTAGGCAAGCCAGCGCTTGCGGCGTTTGTAGTGCTTCCCTTCACGGAACGATCTGCGGCCAGATTCGCTAATACCGAGATAGAATTCCTTGACGTCCTCATTCTCCCGCAGCGATTGGGCCTCGCCATCGAGCACAACGCGACCGTTTTCAAGAATATAGGCATAGGAGGCGTATTTGAGCGCCATATTGGTATTTTGCTCGGCGAGCAAAAACGAAACTTTTTCCTTCTCGTTCAGCGTTTTTACGATGATGAAGATTTCGTCAACGATTTGTGGTGCGAGACCCATCGATGGCTCNTCGAGCAAAATCATTTTAGGTTTTGACATCATCGCGCGACCTATCGCGCACATTTGCTGTTCGCCGCCTGACGTATAGCCGGCAAGCGAATTCTTGCGCTCAGAAAGACGNGGAAAATAATCGTAAATACGATCAAGATCGCGTCGAATCGCCACACGCCCATCGACGCGCGTGAACGCGCCGGTCAGCAAATTTTCCTCAATGGTGAGNTGCGCAAAACACTCGCGGCCTTCCATCACCTGAATACAGCCGCGACGAACGAGCTTGTTGGGCGACAGCTTGTGCGCCTCAATACCATCGAACTCNATCGANCCCTTGCTGACTTCACCACGTTCGGCGTGCAGCAAGTTCGAAATTGCCTTCAGTGTTGTGGTCTTTCCAGCACCGTTCGCGCCCAAGAGAGCGACAATTCCGCCGCGCGGTACTTCGAGCGATACGCCTTTGAGAACAAGAATCACNTGATCATAAATGACTTCGATATTATTGATCTTCAAAATTTGATCGTTGGNGANATTTTGAGCTAGTGCAGCATTCATCGGCGAATTCCCGAATCTCACTATTCAATATGAAATTAAGGGGACGTTCATTCTGATTTGAATGCCCGCCCCCTCAACTTACGCTTTTGGCCTGAGTTACGATGACTTATCGCAAGCTTCGGCGCGTTTCGGCCANCCGGCATTCTTCTCCATGTAATCCTTAGCAGCGGCATCAATCAACGGAAGAACTTTATCCTTGATTGGATCAATCCAATCCGAAGACTTCACCCATTTGGTCCCGTCCCAGGTNACGATGAATACCTTATTATGGCCGTTGTGATCTGCGCAGGAAAGCTGCACGGGAGCACCGAAACCGTCCATGCCGATTTCCTTGAGGCGGGCCTCCGTAATCTTGAGCGATTCAAGACCCCGNCGCATGTCCTCGCCGTTGATTACTTTCTTACCTGTGACCTTCTGGGCATTGCGGATCCCCTCGGCGATCAGCATCGAATTGTAGACGCCGCGGTTATAAAGGTTATCGCCAACCTTATCCTTCGGAGTCTGGCTTTTACCCTTGTCCANGACATGTTTCAGAATGTCTTGGATTACAGGAAAGTTCGAGCCGACCGCGTTGAAGTCTATCGAGCTGTAACCCTTGGCATCAGCGCCGGCTGGACGGGCGTCATCATCACCACCCGCCCACCACACGCCAACCAAATGATCCATCGGGAAACCAATCTTGGCCGCTTCCTTGACCGCGGTGGGATTCATTGCTCCCCAGCCCTGGATATAGATCCAGTCGGGCTTGTCGCGGCGCATATTAAGCCAGAGCGCCGACTGATTCTGCATCTCGGCTGCAGGCACCGGATACAACACCAGCTCAAAGCCGTACTGCTTGGCGAGTTCCTGCAACAAGGGAATCGGCTCCTTGCCATAGGGGGCGTCGAGGTGAACGAGGCCAATCTTCTTGCCCTTCAGCTTGTCGAAGCCTCCCTTCCTTCTGGGCGGCGTACTTCACGAACACCGAAGCACCATCCCAGTAAGTCGCAGGCGCGTTGAATATCCACGGAAACACGGTTCCGTCGGCCGAGGCTGAAAGACCGTAGGCCATGGACAAAACCGGAATCTTGTCGACCGAGGCTTTCGGAATCAGTTGCAACGTGATTCCGGTCGAATAGGGATTGGTCACGACCGGATTCTTACCTTTCGTCGATTCGTAGCATTCGACACCCTTCTTGGTGTCGTAACCGGTCTCGCATTCCTCAATCAAAAGCTTGACACCGCCGATACCGCCGTCACGCGCGTTCAACATGTCGAGATAATCATGCATGCCATTCGCAATAGGAATGCCCGAGCCCGCAAACGGGCCCGTGCGGTACGAAAACAGTGGCACATAAATCGAGTCTTCCGCCGAAGCGCTCGTGACGAAGGCCGGCAATGCCGCCACCGTGGCGATCGCAACGCCAATGAGCAGTTCTTTCAAACGCATTCAGTCCTCCCATTTTTTGGACAGCGACATGACGTCGCTGGCCGCCTGCTTGTCGATACCTTGAACCAGCTGCCTATTAGCCGCAGCGGGGAATTCGGTGGAGTGTGCCCAATTAATAGGGGTATGGCCATACCCTCAGTTTCTGTTTTGCGGTCTGCCATAATCGTGCCAGCCCGTGCGGTTCTACGATTAGGAAAAAGATAACCAGCACCCCGACAATGATGAAACTAAGGTGCTCGACCGTCGCCGAATGAATAGAAATTCCGATCTCAGCCGGAATGATTCGGAGAAGAATCGGCAAGATGAAGATCAATGCGGCTCCCAGGTACGAACCGAGCAAGCTTCCGAGCCCTCCGATAATCACCATAGATAATACGAAGAAACTTTGATTGATTGAAAACACATCGGCTTCAGCGCCGCCATACCAGAGAAAGACCATCATGGCGCCCGCCACACCGCAATAGAAAGAAGAAACCGCAAAGGCGAGAAGCTTTGTGCTCAAAAGTTGAATTCCGATGAGCTCAGCGGCGATATCCATATCGCGTACCGCCATCCACATGCGCCCGATCCGCCCGCGCACGAGATTGGATGCAAGCCAAGTCATTATCACGACAATCGTCAGCACGATCATATAACGAGTCTGCGGCGTAGCCGTCGGACCAGTCACCGGAACGCCCCAAAACATATACCGTGACACTTCAATCGCCCCCGACGTGTTGTAATTGTAAAGCCAGGGGATTCGAACAAAACACCATTGCAGAAAAAATTGCGCCGCAAGCGTTGCAATGGCAAGATAGAAACCTTTGATCCGCAAACTAGGTAACCCGAACAGCACGCCGATGGCCGCGGAAACAAATCCCGAAGCCAAAATCCAGATAAGAATATTAACTTGCGGGAAAAGGGTGTCGAGTTTGTAGCAAGCATACGCCCCCACGCCCATGAACGCGCCGGTCCCCAGCGACAACAACCCCGTATAACCCGTCAGAAGATTCAAACCGATCGTCGCCAGCGTATAAATTAAAAATGGAATCATGACGGCTTGCAGCAGAAAATCACTCCCAAAATAGGGAATTATCGTAAAGGCAGTAAGAAGAATTACGATCAGCCCAATGCGATCTTGAAGAATCGGAAATACGGCCTGATCGCTAGCATAATTCGTCTTGAACTGCCCGGCCTCGCGATAAAACATCTTGGTTTCTCAGATCCTCTCGATGATCTTCTCGCCGAACAAGCCTTGCGGTCGAAATAGGAGAAAGACGAGCGCGATGAAATAGGCAAGCCAGCTTTCGATACCTCGGCCCATAAGCGGTCCCCAGTAGAAATCTCCGAGCTTCTCGCCAATACCGATGATGAGACCACCGACGATTGCCCCCGGAATCGAAGTGAAGCCTCCCAAAATTAGAACCGGGAGCGCGCGCAGGGCGATGATTTCGAGCGCGAAGGAAACCTCCGAGCGCGCGCCCCACATAATTCCAGTCACGAGTGCAACAAGACCAGAAGCGAACCAGACGATTACCCAAATTTGCTCAAGCGAGATTCCAACAGCAAGCGCGGCCTTATGGCTATCGGCGACGGCACGCAATGCGCGGCCTATGCGGGTCTTCGAGAAAAATATCGCAAGTCCGGCCACCATAATCGAAGCGATAACCGCCGCCGCTATATCGATCTTCTGCAAGGAAACTAACCCGCCAAAAATTTTAAAGTCGACCGAGCCTTTCGGAAGATAAAGCTGATCGGCGATCATAACCTTCGGGTTTCCGCCGAAGACGAGCTCGCCGAATCCGATCAGCAAATACGTCAACCCAAATGTAGCCATGAACAGAATAATGTCCGGCTGATTGACGAGTGGCCTCAGCACAATTCTCTCAACGCCTAAAGCAAGCAAAAACATCACGCCGACAGTAAGAGCGAGCGCGAGAAAGGCCGCGGCGGTTGGCACGTTTACGCCACTGCGCGTCAGAAAATCATAAAGCCCAACAAGCGTGAGCGCACCGAACACAACCATAATTCCTTGCGCGAAGTTGAAGACCCCTGAAGCCTTGAAGATCAATACAAAGCCCAGCGCAATCAACGAATAAAGCACGCCGCCTACGAGACCTTCCCATAAGGTCTGCACGAAAAGATCGGGCGCAGACCCCATCTGAATGAAGGGATCGACGAAAATTTTGTAGAGAATCATCAATCCCTCCTTAGTGCGCAACACCCAGATAAGCGCCGATTACGGCTTGATTTTTTTTCACTTCATCCGGCGTACCGTCTGCAATCTTGCGGCCGTAGTCGAGCACGACAATGCGATCGGAAAGATCCATAACAACGCCCATATCGTGCTCGATCAGCGCGATCGTGGTGCCGTAATGACTATTCACGTCAAGGATGAAGCGCGACATGTCTTCCTTCTCCTCGAGATTCATGCCGGCCATCGGTTCGTCGAGCAAAAGAAGCTCCGGTTCCATCGCAAGCGCGCGACCAAGTTCGACGCGTTTCTGCATACCATAGGGTAGCTTACCGACCGGGACGCGGCGAATATGGGGGATTTCCAGAAAATCAATGATTTCCTCGACGCGCTTGCGATGCTCGACTTCTTCCTTCATGGCCGGACCGAAGCGAAATAATTGCCAGATGAAGTGTTTACGCATCTTGAGGGCGCGTCCGGCCATGATGTTGTCGAGTGTGGTCATGCTCTTGAACAATGCGACATTCTGAAACGTTCGCGCGATGCCGCCTGCCGCGGCCGAGTGCGGACGCATGGCCTTTCGAGTCTCGCCCTTAAAGGTGATTTGCCCAATCTGCGGATGATAAAAGCCATTGATGACGTTCAGCATAGATGTTTTGCCGGCCCCATTTGGACCGATAATCGCACGGATCTCGCCCTTTCGAATATCGAACGAGACGTCATTGATAGCCTGCACGCCGCCGAAGGAAAGCGAAACATTCTCGACCGCGAGCAACGCTTCGCCGGCCATAATCTCGATGCTTGAGCGCTCTTTCATGCTGCTTTACCGAAAGCCGAGACACTTGCGATCGGAACCGTCTTCACATCACGGATTTTAATCTGACCTGATATTGTGCCCTTACGGCCGTCCTCGAACGTAACTTCTGTCACCGCACTTACTTCCCTCGACCCGTCATAAAGCGCAGTGACCAGCGACCCGTAACGCTCGGCGATAAACCCACGCCGCACTTTCATCGTGCGTGTGAGCTCACCATCATCGGCATCGAGTTCCTTATGTAAGATCAGAAACCGCTTGATCTGTGCACCGGCCATTGGGCCTTCCTCAGCGAGCGAGCGGTTCACTTCCTCCACATGCTCGGCAAGCATGTCATAGACCTTCGGATGAGCGGCTAACTCCTGATAGGAGGCGTAGACAACGTTATTACGCTCCGCCCATGAGCCGACCGCGATCGGATCGATGTTCAACATCACGCTGACAAAATCACGCTTATCGCCGAGCGCTACCGCTCCCGGATATTCGGATAGAATTTAAGCTTGTTCTCAATATATTTTGGCGCAAACAGTGTTCCATCTTTGAGTCGGCCGACATCTTTCGCGCGATCGATAATTTTGAGATGGCCCGTCTTCGGATCAAAGAAACCAGCATCGCCTGAATGCACCCAACCGTCAGGTGTTTTTGTTTCGGCAGTTTTTTCCGCATCTTTATAGTAGCCAACGAAAACGCCAGGCGAGCGATAAAGAACTTCGCCGCTATCGTCGATCTTGACTTCGACTTCGTAATTCGGCGTTCCAACGCTATCGGCGTAAATCTGACCGTCGGGCTGCGCGGTAATGTAGACCGAGGCCTCAGTCTGCCCGTAAAGCTGCTTCAGATTGATGCCAAGCGAACGATAATAGCGAAAAATTTCGGGGCCAATGGCTTCACCAGCGGTGTAGGCGACACGTACACGCGAAAATCCATAACGATTTTTCAGTGGCCCATAAATGAGAATATCACCGAGCCAATAAATCAGGCGCGCGTGAAGCGGCACGTGCTCCTTGTTCAATATTTTCTCGCCCCAGTGCTGCGCGTGATTGATGAAATAGTGAAAGANCTTGCGTTTCAGCCAGCTTGCATCCTCCATGCGCACCATCGTGAGCGTGAGAAGATTTTCGTAGATGCGCGGNGGTGCGAACGCGTAGGTCGTGCCGATTTCGCGGCGATCCTCAATAACTGTCTCAGGGCTTTCGGGACAATTTACGCAATAGCCTGCGCAATAGGATTGCGCGTAGGAGAAGATGTGATCGCCAACCCAGGCCATCGGCAAATATGCAATCACTTCTTCGTTTTCGCCGAGATTGTCATAGGCGTTGGCATTGCGAGAGCTTTTGATCACATTGTCAAAGGTTAGCATCACGCCTTTCGGCCTACCCGTTGTGCCGGATGTATAAAGAATAACGGCCAGATCGGAGCCCTTGCCTTTGGCAATCGTATTTTCCCAGCGCACTGCGGCAGCGCGCGCATCCTGCTCGCGCCCCAGCTTTTGCACATCCACAAAAGATTTGAGCCGCGCATGGTCGTAATCGCGCAAGCCGCGCGTCTCGTCGTAAATAATATAGGCGAGTTCAGGCAGCTTTTCAGAGATCGAAAGCAGTTTGTCGACCTGCTCCTGGTTTTCGACCACCGCGATTTTTACCCCGGCATGTGCAAGTACATAACCGATCTCCTCGGCAACCGAGTCTTGATAGACGGGAACCGGAACCGCGCCGAGCGATTGCGCGGAGCACATCGCCCAATAGAGTCGAGGTTTATTATTTCCGATAATTGCGATTTTATCGTCACGCTTCAGTCCGAGCTGTTCGAGACCAAGCGCAAAATCGCGGACTTCATCCAGCACCTGCTCCCAGGTCCAAGTCTGCCAGATGCCGAGATCTTTCTCACGCATTGCCGGACGATCAGCGCGCTGCGCCGCGTGCATGAGTAACAATTTCGGAAACGTATCCGTATAGTTCGTCGCTTCCTCGCGCACGACCCATCCCTCCCCAACATCAAGTCTGGCTGAGCCAGAAATCTTTTTTAAACGCTCCTTTACCGGAGCTTAGCTCCAATCACTTGCAATGAATCCTGCGCTTCGCAAGCGGTCAGGCGTTAGAGGCGCCCGATTTCAACCAATCTAACTTTGTTCCCGGACGTGCTCAGATAATAACTACAAAGATATCAATTAGGTAGGTGTTCGTTTAGCGATAAATGCCACGCGAATGCCCGCTGCCCTTCCATTCCGCCCGAAGCGGACCTTCGCCTTCGAAAGCGAAAAGTTAGGGCTCTTATTGGCTGCTAACAGAAAATGCCCGTCAAGAGTACTCAAGACGCCATAAGCCGCCATTTAACGAATGGTGGTCTTTATTCCGCTGCTGCGGCAACAGGAGCCGCTTGACCGCCTTTGGCGGCGTTCCGGAATTGAGTAAGCAGAACCGCTTCTTCTGCCTTGGCGGCTGTTAAAGACCGCGCTTTGACCGGACCGAAGCCGCGGATTTTCTCAGGAATAGATGCGATGGCGACGGCAAGCGCTCGATTTTTCCCATTGAGCGCAATGGTGAGCTCGTCAAGAAGGGCTAAATAATCGGCGAGAAGCTTACGTTCCATTTTCCGTTCCTCGCTATAACCAAACGGATCGAACGGCGTGCCGCGCAGGAATTTGAATTTCGCTAGTATGCCGAAGATCGGCTTAATCCACGGCCCGAAGCTTATTTTTTTCGGGCGACCGGTAGCGGGATCTTTGCGCGCAAGCAGCGGTGGCGCAAGATGGAATTCGAACCTGAGATCACCGTCAAAAGCCGCCGCGATCTGCTTGTCGAACGAACCGTCTGTGAAGAGTCGCGCGATTTCGTATTCGTCCTTATAAGCCATAAGCTTGAACAGATATTTCGCAACCGCCGCGGTCAGCGTCGTGTCGCCCGGTGCCTTCGCCGTCTCTGCGACGCGAACGCGCTCGACTAGATCGAAATAACGCTTCGCGTAGGAAGCATTCTGATAAGCGGTAAGAAAAGCGATACGGCGCTCGATGATCTCTTCTAGCGAACTAGGAAATACGGCGCGCTTCAGTTGGCGCCGAAATAGGTTTCACCAATTTCGCCACACCTTCCGGGTCAACGGCTGCACGACGGCCCCATTCGAATGCGGCCTTGTTCATGGTGACAGCTTCGCCGTTCAATTCAATCGCGCGTAGGATGGCCTCTGCCGAGATCGGCACGCCGCTGAGCTGATAGGCGTAACCTACGAGGAAAATGTTTTGGCCGAGCGAGGAGCCGAACAAAGCCGTCGAGAGTTTCGTCGCTTCAATAAAGTGAGCGTGGTCCCTGTCGGCAGCCTTTGCGATTTCGCGCTTCAGGCGCTCAGTCGGAAGCGAAAAATCAGCATTGCGCGTGAAATCGCCGGGCAGTGTTTCGTGGGTGTTCACAACGACAGTTGTCTCGCCCGTACGCATCGCTGACAGCACTTTCTTTGAGCCGACGACGACAATATCGCCGCCAAGGATCAGATGAGCGCCACGCGCCGGAATGCGGATTGCGTAAATGTCCTCGGGCTTTCTCGCGATGCGAAGATGGCTGAAAACCGCACCGCCTTTTTGCGCGAGACCCGCCATGTCGATCACGCCGGCGGCATGGCCATCGAGATAAGCTGCCGTGCCGAGAATCTGCGCGATGGTTACAATGCCTGTGCCGCCGATGCCGGTGATGATAACGCCAAACGTGCCGTCAATTGCCGGAATCTTCGGGTCCGGCAATGCAGCCATTTGGCCCGCAGAAGCCGCCGCCCCCGTTCCACGCTTCAGCTTCGCGCCATGCACCGTCACGAAGGATGGGCAGAAGCCTTTCACGCAGGAGAAATCTTTGTTGCAACTCGACTGGTCGATCTCGCGCTTACGTCCGAATTCCGTCTCAAGCGGTTGCACGGAAACGCAATTTGACTGCACACCGCAATCACCGCACCCTTCGCACACGAGTTCGTTGATGATCACGCGCTTGTCTGGATCGGGAAATTCTCCGCGTTTGCGGCGGCGGCGTTTTTCGGCAGCGCAAGTCTGATCATAAATGAGCGCGGTGACACCCGGCGTCTCCGCCAATTCACGCTGCACCGTATCTAGTTCATCGCGGTGATAAATCTTCATACCATCCGGGAACTTTATGCTTTTCGGATATTTCCAAGGCTCATCAGTAACGAGCGCGATACGTTTCACGTTTTCAGCAGCCACCTGTCGCGCGATATCGTCGACCTTGAGACCGCCTTCATGGCGTTGGCCGCCGGTCATCGCAACTGCATCGTTGAACAAAATCTTGTAGGTAATGTTCACACCCGAAGCGACAGAAGCGCGAATCGGTAGAATGCCTGAATGGTTATAGGTGCCGTCGCCGAGATTCTGGAATACATGCGCGCGCTTTGAGAACGGCGCCTCACCAATCCAATTCGCACCCTCTCCGCCCATATGGGTGAAACCCATGGTCGAGCGNTTCATGTAAAGCGCCATCGTGTGGCAACCGATACCAGCATAAGCGCGCATGCCTTCGGGCACGACCGTCGAGGTGTTGTGTGGGCAGCCGGAGCAGAAATAAGGCGTGCGGGTCGCGATATCCTGTGTTTCCGCGAGAGCAGCTTGCGCCTGTTTCAGCCGGTTCACGCGATCGGCGATATCGTCGTTGCGTGCGCGCTTCATCAAACGCTCGCCGATGGAAACGGCGATCTCGTTAGGATCCAGCGCGGCCTTCACCGGGAAAAGCCACTGGCCATTTTCATCTTTCTTGCCGATGACGACCGGTTGATTCGGCGCGCCATACAGTTCCTCGCGCACCTGCACTTCGATCAGTGAACGCTTTTCCTCGACAACGATAATGAGATCGAGCCCCCCGGCGAACTCTTTCAAACCCTGCGGCTCGAGCGGCCATGGACAGCCAATCTTGTAGAGGCGAATGCCGAGCTCGTTCGCACGTACCTCGTCGATTCCAAGTTCATCAAGCGCAAGGCGCACATCGAGATAGCTCTTGCCAGTTGTGATGATGCCGATTTTCGCATTTGCGCCGCCCGACGTGATGATACGGTTGAGCTTGTTGGCACGCACATAGGCGAGCATCGCATCGCGCTTGAAATCATGCAGCCGTGCTTCTTGTGCGAGCGCGCCGTCGAGCCCACGAATATTCAATCCGCCGGGCGGCATACCGAAATCACTGGGAATTTCAATTTTGACACGATCGAGCGAAGCATCGACGACCTGTGTCGATTCAATCGTTTCCTTGACGCATTTGATGCCGACCCACACGCCCGCAAAACGTGACATCGCAAAACCATGCAGACCATAGTCGAGGAGTTCCTGGACACCGGCAGGATTCAGGATCGGGATCATCACATCGACGAAATGAAATTCGGACTGATGCGCCGTGGTTGAAGATTCGCAGGTATGGTCATCGCCCATCAGCGCGAGCACGCCGCCATTTTTCGAGGTACCNGCAAAATTCGCATGCCGNAACACATCACCGGTGCGGTCGACGCCGGGTCCCTTGCCGTACCAGATGCCGAAAACACCATCGTATTTTCCTTCGCCGCGAATCTCCGCCTGCTGCGAACCCCAAAGCGCGGTCGCGGCCAAATCCTCGTTCAAACCAGCTTGAAATTTAACTTCATATTTATCCAGCGCCGGTTTTGCCCGGAAAAACGTCTGATCGAGTCCGCCAAGCGGCGAGCCGCGGTATCCAGTGACATAACCCGCCGTCTTCAGCCCAGCACGGCGATCCCGCTCTTTTTGCATTAGTGTGAGGCGAACGATCGCCTGCGTGCCAGTCAAAAAGACGTGGCTTTTCGAGAGATCGAACCTGTCGTCGAGCGAGATATCTGAAAGCGCCATCTGACTTCTCCGCACGCCGGCATTCTTGATCTTAATTTTAGGGCCGTCCCGATGCCGATAGGTCAGCCTTTGCTACCTAAAGTTTGCACATGCGGCCCGCCCGCGCAATTTCCGAATCACAGAGCATTTAAATTGCAGGGAGACCTGCAAAACGCAATTTGGCGCACCGCAGCGCGTGGAGCCGCTGTTATGCCCATCTTGGATCGCGACCTTAGGCAGGCAGCAAGCGCTCCGACGCCATGTAGCCTGTGAACAGCAACGCACCGAAAGCAATAATCAAGATGGCTGCGGCGAATTCAATGCCGAGAACCGCAATGGTCGCGGACCCGGACTTCGACTTCACGATGCGGACCGCTAACCCTTTGCCCCATACCGATAACATTGCGATTGCCGCGACCGTAATCGCGGTTCCCACAGCCATAGCCAAAGTCGCTGTGACGCCTACCCAGAATATTCCTTGTGATAAGGCGAATACAAGAACGAGTATCGCGCCCGAGCACGGTCGTAATCCGACCGCGACAACAGCGGTAATTCCACGCTTCAACCAACCCTTGCCTTTAAGCTCAGAAGGCTCCGGACCATGCAAATGATCATGTCCATCGTGACCGTGGCTATGACCAGGNTGATGGTGATCATTATGAGAGTGGCTTCGATCGTGATGATGGTCATGACGATGTCCATCCGCATACGCACGATTTCGTAGTGCTGTGAAAAACGCGTGGCCTTTCCGCCACGCCAGCATCAAGCCAAACAGGGCGATTCCGCCATAGGCCACCAGTTCGAGAACTTTCACCGTGTCGCCCATCGCACGCGCGGTTGCCCCCAGGAGCAAAGCCGCGATTCCTACAACAGAAATAGCGGTGACAGCCTGCGCCAGGGCAGCAGCAGCCGACAGCAATATCCCGCGTTTCATCGTGGCGTCGTCGGCGACAAGATAAGAGGAGATGACTGCTTTGCCGTGTCCCGGCCCAGCCGCGTGAAAAATACCATAGAGAAAAGAGAGCCAAGCCAAACCAAAGGCAGCCGTTCCGTTTGCCTTCGATTCCTTCACGGCATCGGACAGCAGCTTATAGAACGCCGACTGCTGCGCGAAGATCCATCCGAGCAGGCCGCTTGAAGGAACGCGAGATCCACCGCCGAAGACGCCCTGGGCAAGGGCGTCCGAGACCAAGGCAGTGGCTGACATGTAGACCCCTGCAAAAATTCCTAACTTCACCAGCGGATGAATTTTCACGGACAGCGCACCGTAATGCGGTTAGCGAATTGCGCGCCGTAATCGGCGCCCGCCTGTAGNTGGGTAAAAAAGGACTCGCTAGGATTCGAGGACGCCTCNGAGGGACCCTTGACTTCAACATTNCAGCTAGCCGGGGCGCCGGAAAACGAGACCGGATTATCCTCCGCGAAGGAGAATGAAACGAAATATGTTGGATCGTAAACGTCGATGGCATAGCTACCCTTGAAGCCCCCGCTTTTCACGGGCAGCGTANAATGGAGCGTGAGAACGCCCTTGTCGTCGCCTTCCATCCAATAATCGGTGGGCTCACCGAATTCGATCTTCTTTCCGGCGATTTTACTGACCGTGAAATAATCAAACTCTTTCAGTGAATCGACGTTGGTTTTAGTGAGTTCGGCTAACTCATCGCGCGACAGCTTGCCATCGCCATTCTTGTCGAGCCCCTGCGCTGCGAAGGCGGAGAACATCTCATCGAAAGTCCAGGCGTGGCGGATCGCCTTGAGCTGGCCATCCGGCCCGTAAATGAGCTCGCTCTTCGCAGTGACAAATACATGCGGGTGCGCACTCGCCCCGTTCACCGCGGCGAACAGCATGAAAATCGCGAAAGCCCAATGCCGGCCAAAATAGTTCATTCGCTGCTGATCCAGTTCGGTGCATTAAGACCAAGGCAAGACAGTCCGGCGGAAGCGTGGCGCAAGGTCTCGATTGATGCGGCGGAATGTCGCTTTAGCATCAAGCACCAGCCGCTCCCCCATCTGATCTCGGGTCATGAGCACCTTCGATATAGCCCTTAGGCGTAATTTCGACGCCGCCCGCATGACCCAAAATCTCACTATATGTTTCGGGCAAAACCTCAATATCGTGACCTGCCTTCTTTAGTGCATCAATCAATTCGGGCGGGAATCGCGACTCTACACGCACGTTGGTGTGTTCCGAACCCCAGGTGTGGCCAAGAATGAAACGTGGTCGGTCGATAGCCTCAGCGATCGGCATCTTATAGTTGATGTGACGCGTATAGACAGTCGCATTTGTCTGCGGCTGGCCCTCACCGCCCATAGTTCCGAACGAGAGTACGCGGCCGTCCTCAAGAGTCGCCAGCGCTGGGCATAAAGTATGAAAAGGTCGGCGGCCAGGTTCCAGCGGGTTGAGTGCACTTGGATCGAGCGAAAAGCTAATACCACGATTTTGCATCACCACACCGGTCGAAGGCAGCACACAGCCCGAGCCGAATTCATAGAACAACGATTGGATATAAGAGACGACAAGACCCGAATCGTCGGCCGCTCCTAACCAGATTGTATCGCCCTTCCCGGCCGGGTCCGGCCAAGGCGCGGCTTTTTTCGGGTCGATCGCTTTCGCCTCGCGTTCGAGCGCCGCAATCGTCAGATAAACACCTATATCCTCCTTCATACGCTCGAAGTCGGTCACAATTCGCATCCGTATCCGCGTGCCGCGCTTGGTCGCCTCGATCAGCCCGTGAAGATAGTCGAAACTTTCTGCCTTGGGCTCGCCAAGCTTCTCGAAGATGCCAAGGATAAGGAGAGTGGTCAGCCCCTGTGTCGGAGGCTGTGAGGTATAGACGGTGCCGGAACTGAGTTTGACGGCCAACGGCTGGCGCAAAATGGCGCAATAGCTCTGCAAATCGGCGCGCGTGACCGGGCTGTCGATCTTTTTTAGGTCCGCCGCAATCTCGCGACCGATATCGCCGCGATAGAAGTCATCGAGACCGGCGCGGGCGAGCTGCTCAAATGTGGCAACGAGACGACCGGGCGGGAGCGTGTCGCCAATTTTCGGCGGCTTGCCATCGATGAGGAAAGCTTCATCGAAGCCGGGCGCCTGAATATTCGAGCCGCGGTCGCTCACAAGCCGCCACGCCATCGAATGCGTGACGGGGCTGCCCTTTCGCGCGATGGCGGTGGCCTCCTCGAGCAGCCGTGAGAGCGGCTTTTTTCCACCTAAAGTCTTCGAGATCTCCAAGGCCAGGATCCATCCGCCGATGGCACCAGGTACGGTGAGGGCCGCGTTCGGTCCGCGCTCAGGGATCACGCTCAGGCCCTGCGAGCGATAAAAGTCGATTGTGGCCTTCGTCCCGGCGTAACCGGCAGCCTCAATATAATGAATCTTCCCCGCCGGCTCGCGAATGATCCAAAAACCGTCGCCGCCGATGTGATTCATGTGTGGGTAAGCGGGCACGATGGCGGCCGCCGCCGCGGTCGCAGCCTCGATGGCGTTGCCACCTTCCTTTAATACGTTCCGACCAGCCTCGGCGGCAAGAAAGTGTGGCGCAACGACAACACCGCGGCGGCTCTGCGCACTCAATTCGGTCATGATCCTAGTCTCCGGCGGTTTAGATCAGATGAAAAACGCGGCGGTTGAAGCTTGATCGAGGTGCCGTTACGCGCAAGATTGCGGCCATTCTAGCCGTTTGATGNGCCAAAACGAAACTCTCGGGCCGATTTTGGGGTGAGAAGGATGTCTGAAGCAGCGAGCNGAGCCGGTCGAGTGCGCTGGACCAATATAATTACTGTCGTCAGTGCCGCGATCCTGATCGGAACGGAGATCATCGGCGCCGGATTTGCTACTGGATGGGCGATCGCAGGACTTTTTGGGCTCGGCGACATCGGTGCGTACATTCTTCAAGCGCTCTTTGGCATCGTCGCCTGCTTCATCATCTTCAATTTTGTCCGCCGCGCGGCAAAGATCGAACCCTTCTTCGACCGCTGAGCAGCGTCCGCGTACGCCACTCGATTTAACTTTCGATTCATTTTTNNCAGCGCGCTCGCTGCGCAAATTTTTCCGTTCGTCAAGCAATTTTCTCTTGCATCNGAGAGAAAATTCACTTACATCGCGAGTGCCCAATTTCGCACGTGCCTGTTGTCGCGTGCCGGTCGGCAGAAATCCGGACAAGAGGCCGGAAAGCTGTCGGGGCAGACCGGTAGCCGGAGATAAAACCGGCGAACCCCGCTCTCCGCGAGGGACGCGACTTAAAGCAACGACGTAGCGGGCTTTTTTGGTCTCTTCCGATTCCAATTTTTTGGGGTCGGCAGTACTGAAGAGGCACTACTCTTGCCGGCTGTGCGGTGCGGGGTTCTCCCCAATCCAATCAGTGACATCAGGGTCCGGTTTCCGGAAACGAAATGTCACATCGGCGTTCTGAAGGTCGGCAGGAGCCGACGCGAAGCGGGCGGCGACCCGCCAGAGGCGAGGCGCAATTGCGCAAAACCTTTGGCACCTCCGTCCGGGGAAGTAAGGAGATACTGAGGTGACCGAACGTATCCGCAAATTCCTCCGCAAGCGACGCGACGANGGCCCTTGCCTNGTCNTTGACCTCGAAGTCGTNCGCGAGAATTACCAGGCCTTCGCNAAGACGCTACCTGATACGCGCGTCTTCTATGCCGTAAAGGCAAACCCGGCGCCGGAGATCCTGAAGCTCCTGGCCGACCTCGGTTCCAGCTTCGACACCGCTTCCCCAGGCGAAATCGAGATGGTTCTCGCTGCGGGCGCGACCGCCGATCGCATCTCATATGGCAATACCATTAAGAAGGAGCGCGACATTGCGCGCGCCTACGAAATCGGCGTGCGCCTATTTGCCGTCGATAGCGAGGCCGAAGTCGAGAAAATCGCCCGCGCAGCCCCCGGCTCAAAAGTGTTCTGCCGCATTCTATGTGACGGATCGGGCGCGGAATGGCCGCTATCCCGTAAATTTGGTTGCGTGCCCGAAATGGCGCCGGCCGTGCTTGAGCACGCCCA
>Ga0031654_10000102_pt1 | contig 16975 bp, 15 predicted proteins | sample FrelakmetCRP12CR_FD_55268 | JGI IMG/M metagenome (GOLD analysis project Ga0031654, IMG submission 55268) | Freshwater lake sediment microbial communities from the University of Notre Dame, USA, for methane emissions studies - CRP12 CR | ecosystem: Environmental > Aquatic > Freshwater > Lake >...
GCAGAAACAGGGCGACCTCTGGCTGGATCCAGTCGTAACCAAGGGCGAGTTAGAATCTACAACGTGGATAAAAACGAACACCAATGCGTCAGATCACTTCCAATCTGACATCTTTGGCGGCGAGCTGATAATGGGCATGACCACACGCACGCCTATCGTTGGTGGTGACTGGGCTAACGCCCCAGATCCTATTGCGAACATGAAAGATTCCCAACAGATTTACCAAACGAGCTCCGCGAGCGAAGCATATGCACTGTGCAAACAATACAACTTGAGTTACGTGTTTGTTCCACTTAACAGACTGGTTTTTTGCGGATTTGGATGGATATCAGTTAATGCTACAAAGTTTGACAATAGCGACTATTTCAAGCTCCAATATTCAAACGAGGATGTAAGAATTTATGAAGTGGCTTAACAAAGCAAAAATCCGCGATCGCTTGACGTCACTCGATGCTATCGCTGTCCTTAGATATGGGTTTATTATTGGATTGTTCATCCTGTGGTTTAGCTATCACTTGAATATCCTACGAGGTTATGTAATACCAACGTACGGAAATACCCTATATCATGTAGGAATAGAACGTCTGACGATTGAATCTGGATATTACCCAACGCAAGAGCTATCGTACAACGGTGGCTTCCCTAACTTTTATGTTCCGGCATATCGCCTACTAATAGCGTCGCAGTCATTATTGTCCGGAATCGATCCTATGGTGGTTTCGGGGCTTGTCACGATAACGCTGTCCGTCGTCGTGTTCTGCGTCATCTACACATTCACGAAGCAACTTGTGCACGCGAGCGCAGCCGTTTGTGCTTTATTCTTCCTAATCGTGTCGCCAGAAATGACGATATTCACGATCCGGGCATTGCCAGAGCTGCTCGGACTCTTCATGTTACCGCTTACGCTCGTTTTTGTTCTGGCCAATAGAACAGAGGGATCATTTAAACTCAACGCGTACGTAGGACTCTCCGTTGTCTCTGCGGCAGTAACGGCATTAACGCATCAAATGACGCTGCTAACGCTCGCTCTCGTTTTAGCAGCCTACGCCCTCACGCAAGTGAAGAACAAAAACGAGTTTCTAAAGGCGTTTGTCCCCCTTATGACTGTCCTAGCGGTTTATGCATTATGGCAAGTATACACTTTGCATACGGTGAGCATCCTGGGACTTTCTCAAGTTAAATATCACGAAGGCACACCGGTCGATTTCCTAGCAAGTGAGTTCCGCGTGGGATTCTTCGAGCGAGCTGGGGTGCTACTTCTTCCTTTTGCCGCTATCGGGCTTGCCTGGCTCGAACGAAATAAAACTGACAAGCGGTTCCTGCTTTACTCGTGGGTCATAGCTTCCCTTTTGCTAACGAAAAACGATGTGCTAGGAATAGGAATATTCATGGACCGATTTCTGACTTTTTTTGTTGAGTCCTTGGTTGTGGCAGCCGGAATTGGAGCATTTGCAGCCCTACATTTCCTCGATGCTCGTCTAGTAGGTTCGACAAAAAAAACCCAAGGTGCGTAAACGAACTATGGTTAGGCCGCCCCATTTTCCGTTCCAGCTAGTGACTGCTGCGATAGGCGCGATATTGTTGCTTCCTTTGCAGTTTTTTTTGCTTCCATTACTTTTTTTCCTCCCTGGTTTAGCTTTTTTTCTGCTTTACAAGGACGCCAAGCAGACCGATATTTTGGAGACCGTAACCTACTCCCTTTCACTCTCACTCGTAGTCATACCAACTGCTGCAATATTCGCTTACTTCGCAGGGGTCGGTATCGCACTGACCGGCGCGACCATCGGTCTCGCGATCATTGCGGCGTCGATATTGTCATTTGCCGTAAGAAAAAAAGGCTTAAAGACGCCCGAGGTCGACAGCGAAAAAGACAAGCGTGACCATAAGTTGGTCTCTCTCGCACTCCCTCTCCTGCTAGCACTCTCGCTTGCACTCGTGGTCAGCGTTCCGCTCTCTAAATCGTTGATCGTTGACGACGAAGGGCTCGTAATGAATCCCACCCAAGCGTCTGACCTAAACTTTCACCTTTCTATAATAGCTAGATTCACTGAATCCCCACATATTCCGCCTGAGAATCCCTATCTTCCTGGGCACTACATCGTTTATGATTTTTTTATGCATCTTTTTGTGGGGACACTAAGCATCCTAACTGGCATCAGCTCACTTACAATCTTCAAGATTACAGTTCCCCTCCTCTTCTTCACTCTTTCAATGAATATCTACGTGCTTTGTCGGAGGGCATTCAACAACGCAACAGCGTTAATCGCGATGATTCTGTACACGCTTGGTGGAGGGCTTGCGTGGATTGTAATTATCGCGCAAAGTCCAAGCGACCTGTTTCCCGCTCTTATCTACCGTTTTACCGACACAGCGGCCATCAAGTACGACCAAACCCTGCTATTCTATTTGCTGCCACAAACGCAAACATTTGCACTAGTCGTTCTTACATTTGCATTCATTTTGTGGATAACGTTGATAAAGGAGCTGCGCCTACGAAATGCGCTGATTTTTGGGTTAATTCTCGGCATACTCCCATATTATCACCTCATCACAGCGTCCACGTTGTTTGTTGCAGTAGCGGCCTATGTAGTGTATGAGTGTGCAAGACGAGGACTTAAGCGCGCGCAATATCATCTCGGCGCTCTCGCAGTTGGAGGGGCTATAGCGTCACCAATGCTCTTCCTTATTATAGGGGGGCCAAATCAAGCTGGAATCGCATTTTCAACTTATTCACTCTTTTTCTTGTTTCTCGTTTACGGCCTCGTCGGAATTGTAGCGTGCGTCGGAGCCTACAAGTCGGTGAGAGAAGAAACAGGCAAACCGCTCATATTCTTCGCGCTAAGCGCATTAGTAGCTGTGAATGTTATCGCACTTCCGCTCACTACCAACAGCTACCGCTTCTTAGTTTACCTATGGCTTCCCGTAGCCATTTTTGCCAGCTATTATGTGGCTGCCGTTTTTGCAAAGCCGCCCCGTGAACATTTTTGGTCAAAAACTAAGGCTCTCAAAATTCTGGCAATTTTAGCAGCGCTTTGCCTCGCACTTCCCACGTCGGTCATGTTATGGGAGTTCTACAACGGCGAAACGTACGTCTTCGCTTCCTCTGACGAATTACACGCTTTGCAGTGGATAAAAGCAAATACCTCTAAAGATGCAATCCTTCTTGAAGAACCGTCCACATTCCCTCGAATTCCATTTGAGACCGGAAGACGGGTTGCTTTTGCAGGCGAGCTTTATGCAATTCAGTATAGCGGAATCGACTTGCAGCAACAGATTAACACGTTGATGAACGAGCGTAGTCCAGAGGTTTTAAGTCTCAACCTCAGACAAAACAACGTGTCCTACGTTTTTGTAGGCTCGCATGAACAGCAGTATGAGATAGCGAAGACAGTGAAAGACCCAAACTACTTTGAGATTGCGTACTCAAATCCGTCGGTCACCGTTTACAAATTGAAGGGCACCTAGCATGCGTCAGAAATAGCGAACAGTTTAACTTTATTGTGGCAAGGAGAACAAAAGTGAACATCGAGTTTTCAAGTATCTTACTCTTCATTCTAGGACTGNTTTACTTGATTATGCTCCCAGGTTACCTGATTCTCGCCGGCACAAAGATGCACAATTTTGACTTTATTGAGATGCTGACGGTGTCTTTCGGCATCGGCGTCGGAGTACTAACGACGATTTCGATCGTACTTAGTTTACCTGGGAGTTTAGGTCTGACGGCCGCAAATCTCGCGCTAGCCAACGCGGCAGTGTTAGTTATTGTATTCGCCTGGTGGTACCTGAAATATGGGCGAAAAAAGAGAAAAACGAGGCTCAAGGACACGAGGATGACATAAATACAGAGAGGTAAACAGGAGCTACCGCAGCGTCAGTTCAACTATGAAGTGTATTGAATTGTTTTTTGTTGGAAGAACGAATGCAGGTAAGTCTACCGTAATTAAGGAACTTTTCGGACTGAAAACGCGGATGGGAAAAAATCCTGGCGTCACTAAAGTGCCTGTGCGATACGAACTTGGTGACTTGATAGTCACAGATTTGCCCGGGATCGGATTCCGGCACGGGCTGATCAGTTTTCAGTCTATGCTGCGCGATATTACCGAAAACACACGTGAAAAACGTCAACAACCCCTATTAGCAGTGCAAATCATCGATGCGAAGTCATTCCTAAAAATCATTGAACGGCATTCTAGACCGCTTGACGTTGACCTTTTTGAATATTTGCTAGATCTCGAGATTGACCCGATCGTTGCTATCAACAAGATGGATAAGATCGAAGCGCATGAAGCCAATTTAAACACCATAGTATCGCAACTTGGAATGCTTCCCCCTTACAGACAATGGATCGACCGAGTTGCGCCTATTAGCGCAAAAAAACACGACGTCTCAGAGCTCCGATGGCTAATTACGCACCGATTACAGCACCTGCGTGAGATTGACGAAACCGAAACGGCGTAGATTAACGAGGCATCACCCATGAACCTCGTATTCCCGGACGAATGATGGAAGCCTGTGATGCAACACGATAATGGCTCGGGCGGCGAGTTCGGTCTACGTCTGTCACCTCATTTTAGCCCTTCAATCGTCGCGCGAACAGCGTGGGCATCGCCCCTGCATTGTGAATTAGCAGATAATCGGAACACAAGCAACTTATAAGCCAGTTGCCTTAACGGCATTTCTAAGCAACGTTTATCAGTTTGAAAAGGCACTTGGTAAGCGTGGCTCGCGCATTTACAGCTGCTTTCGATTTAGAAGGGCCATTATCGCCGCAAGACAATGCGTACGAAGTAATGCATTTGATCAAAGACGGACCATCCCTTTTTGAAGTTTTAAGTACGTATGACGATTATCTCGCTCTTCGAAACACTCCGGATTACGAGCCCGGCGATACGCTCAAGCTGATCGTCCCATTTTTGCTAGTTAATGGCGTAACAGAACTAGATATCGTAAAAGTTTCAAAACGAGCAAAACTGGTACTCGGCGCCAAGGAGCTCATCAAGTGGCTTCAAGAGGACAGGTGGAATGTTCACGTCATTTCAACAAGCTATGAACAACACGCTTACAACGTCGCGTCGCAGCTTGATATTGAACGTAAGAAAGTGCACTGTACCCGTTTTCCGCTGGATTCATTTGCTGACATGCTGGAAGAACCAGAGATAGAATTGATCAGAGAGATTCAAGACGACATTCTCTCTTTTTTTTCAAACACCGACGAAGAAAATTCGAGGATTGAGAGACTTGCCACGCAGCTTGATGAGTTTTTCTTCGAAAAGGTGCCTAGAACGCGAATCGGTGCAATTTTTGATAAGATCAACGTAGTTGGCGGTGAGCGTAAGGTTCAAGCGCTGAGGTCAGCTGTCCGGGGCGCGCGTACGAAAGAAACTGCGGCCATCGGCGATAGCATTACTGACTACAGGATGCTCCAGTGGATTCAAAGCGCGGGCGGACTTTCAGTAGCGTTCAATGGAAACGTTTATGCGCTGCCCTATGCCAACATTGGAATGGCGTGTGTTGATATTCGCCCCCTGTACCTCATTCTTACAGAGTTCCGAGCGGGCGGCGTCAAATCTTCACTTGACGCAGCTATCTGTTGGGAACACGAGTGCCGCGAATTTGTGCGAGACCCACGCTTGATACCAAAGCACGCACTAAGACCCGAATTAGCGCATTTTTTTGCCTACGCTTCTGATCAAACAGTCTTTCCGCGTTTCAACGTTTTAAAAAATAGAACTGAAGAGCAGATGCAGCAAATCGCAGCAGTACACGCCAAATTCCGTAGTCTTGTAAGAGGACAAGACACTGCTTTGCTCGGGTAGCAACAAAGCATTGTGCAGGAGGTAGTTGGGGAATGCGTTGTGCAAGTGTGTCTCTAACCAAAAAAATCGAATGCAGCAGCGCGCATCACTTGGTCATTTATNAACGCGACGCGCTTAAGCAAGAAGAGGCGCAGACACTATTCCTCAGGCTTTGTGGCTTTAAAAATCTCATCGAGTGGCTTAGCTCCGCTTTTCTCTACAACGANATTGATCTGACCAGTTTCTGCGGAAATTACCCGACCTCGGACGCTCTTACGCNTTCTAATCCCTGCTCTCTTTGGACGATAGCCNACACCGCTAGTTAACAGCAATCTCTTTCGAACCGTCCCAGGTAGGTCTCGCCGCATNGCGACGCCATCTTTGTCGGAACCNCCCGTTATGACGAGCGCGTAATCGTTGAGGCCAAGCACCTCACCCTGTACCGAGTCACCAATACCTAAACCAAACAGCTTGTTTGCTTGCGCACCTGTAACTTCCATCTTGAAAGCGCTTTTTGTGCTTGGATCAGAAATGATTAACCTAAAGTCTGCCATTCACTTACTCCCCTTGTTGGTGGTCCATCTATCCTCTGTTTTGAGATCTTGCAGTGTGAAGATTTGACGGGTAGAGTTCACTTAGCCCAAAACGGGTTATCCCTGCGCTTGATCGTTAAAAACTCATCAAGCATCAATCTCTCGCCCTGGCTAAGCGCATCGTAAAGTTCTTGCTCCATAACTTTTGCGTGCTTTTCTGGCACTTCAACGTAAAGTAAGTCCCCTTCATTTATTTGTCTTCCGACCGTTGGTCCGTCAATCGAGACCGCAACTTCTTTTCCTTCGCGTATTTCGCTTACGTTTTCGCCGCTGTCTTGCATACCCTTCAGCGTTCCAACCCGGACTCCATCTTCTCGCACTAAAGAGACCCCATTCCTCAGCGTACCACCGAGCACCTGAATTCCTACTATTGCAGGCTTGCTTTGCCTGAAAACGAATCCAGGCAATATTTTGAATTTCCCGGGCCTCACGATAGTCTCGTAGCGTTTTTTTCCGTACAATGTTTTTTGTTTTTCGAACCACGTCTGATATTCTTCGATGAGCCCGTAAATCACNTCATTTACAAACAAACTCACATTTGATTTCTGAGCTTCATCTTTAGCATCTGGCAAGACATCGACGTTGAAGCCGAGAACAACTGAGTACAACGGGTCACTTATCGTTTCTGCTTCGATGACGTCTCTTCGAGAGATTTCTCCCAACCCAGCTTTGCTAACCGGGACCTCAGCACGGCTTAGCTCTCCTGCAAGCGCTTCCAAAGCGCCTATAGTATCAGCTTTGATTACGACTCCAACGTCTTGAGTGTTAATCGTTATCTCACGCATCTCTCTCTCGACATCTGCAACTACTTTGGCGGTATCGTTTGCAACGACTCTAACAGGTGACCCCGCAAGTGCATTTTCAATGCCTGGGGCGGCTATCTTAACCCCTGCAGCTGCGATCACTCTTTTAACCCGTTTGAAGCCCCCTGCCGATTCAGGTTTTAACAACGCCCTTACTTTTGTCACGATTGGTTGCTCAAAAGCCCCGACCACGATCTGGTCACCAGTCTTGAGAACACCATCATATATAATGGCGTCAAGCGTTATGCCGAACCCTTTTTCTTCTTTAATTTCAATGACTGTGCCTAGCGCCGGGCCGTTGGCATGGAGCCTTAAATCCTTTTCGAGAAATCGCTGAGCGAGACCTAGCGAAACCATGAGAAGGTCCGGGATTCCTTCGCCTGTTCGCGCGCTTGTAGGGACGACGCTTATGTTTTTAGTAAAATCTCTGATTCTGTCATACCTATCCGAACTAAAGCCCGCATTATAGAGGCCTTCTACAAGCGTGTAGATTTTCTCGTCAAGAAAGCGTTGAGTTCTCTCGCTCTGAAGCTTGAAGGTTTCAGTGAAAAGCATATTATCGTAGGAGCGCCACCCGTGTATCCTGTCGATTTTGTTAGCAGCCACGATGAAAGGGGTTTTATGCTGCTTCAAGATATTGACGCTTTCTGTGGTCTGCGGCTGAAAGCCTTCATTCAAATCGATGACTAGTATCGCGATATCTGCTAAAGCACCTCCGCGAGCGCGCAGTGTAGTAAACGCGTGATGACCGGGCGTATCGATGAAAAGCAACCCAGGAATTCGAATACCCTCTAAGCGTGACCCGCAAAGCTTAGATATAATATCTAGCGGAACTTCAGTTGCTCCTATATGTTGAGTGATTAGCCCCGGTTCTTTTTCAGCAAAGGTTGTGCCGCGAATCTTGTCAAGAATGGTGGTTTTACCATGATCTACGTGACCGAGCACTGCAACTATAGGTGTCCTTAGATCATTTGGCATAAAAACCCCAGTCCTACATCAGCATCTGCACTTAAATGTCTTCCGTCTAGGCTGCATTTTGAATAATAACCCTTGTAACAACATTTATGGTTAAGGACCGAGTATGTAGCCGTATTGTCGCGGTAGTGGTGTAGAGGCAGCACAAAGGCTTCCCAAGCCTTTAACCCGGGTTCGAGTCCCGGCTACCGCACTATCTAAGCAAAGAACATAGTGTCGTTGAGCCTACGTCACTTGCGGGTGCGTGGCGACAGCGGAGACATCCTGCTGCCGCTCTGTCAAAAGGGGCTTTTATACAAATCGACGGGGTCACCAGCAAGGAGGAAAAGCGGAGGACTGCCTTAGTCAAAAAGCGAATTAGTGACGAGTGTTAGCGTCTATTTACTCGTACATTTGCGAGCTTTATATCCTGCCCTAAGACCGTTTTCCTATCTGCGGTCTTCGTAAGTTCAACGGCTTCGTTGGCAACGGCTGCGCCAAAGCCTTCCGCCTTCTCAGCCATTATTTTTACCGCCGTACGATTAGCTCGTTCAGCTCCAGCAACCTTCATAATGCGTAAAACGACTGCTAGTGGTATTTCGGCCATAATTACCGTTCTNTTTTAAGNTGGTCACACATAAAAAAGTTGTGATTAGCGTTTTACGCACTTTACAGTTGCAATTTGCTCGAGAACGTTGCATGCTGGAAAAATTAATAACTGACTCTGTCCAAGTATCGTGCGGGCTTGTCGTGGAGGAGTGTCAAACAGCGACAGCCACAGCGCAGTAAATTGCCAGTGGTGGCGATCTGAAACTTGGCAGTTTGTAGAGTTGAACCGATAGGACTTCAACAAGAAAGCTGAAAGAAAAACACTAATACCGAGGAAAAGAGCTCCTTAGCTCAGAATATGCGTGCTGTTTTTCTAGAACAACAGCACTATCGATTACGCAGATGGTAAAAACAGACGGCTTAAATGCGCTTACGTATGGCGTACTCGACGCTGGCGTCGGGGTTGCAACAGGGATTATAGGGTATCCTGTCACTGAACTCATCGACAATCTAAAACCTATTTGGATATCCGCAGCTAATGAAAAGGTAGCGCTCGATTTGGCTTTAGGGGCCTCAGCATCAGGCACTTTGTCAGTTTTTATAGCCAAACACGTTGGATTAAACGTAGCAGCAGACTCTTTTATTACAGCAGCAACCCATGGCGTTGGTGCCGGGCTGGTCATAATCGCAGGAGATGACCCCGGCGCTAAATTATCGCAAGATGAGCAGGACTCTAGATACTACGGAAAGCTAGCGGAAATCCCAGTATTGGAGCCACATAGCGCTAGAAATGCGTATGATTGTGCCTTATGGGCTTTTAAGCTGTCTGAGCAACTCGCAGTACCCGCAATAATAAGAGTGACAAACAGGCTCTTGAACGCGGAGGGTTATATTGAGCGCGTACCGTTTGAGTCGCCTCCCGATAAAAGAATAGGAAAAAGCGTGTGGAACCTCACACTTTTGGGAAGGCACCAGGATCTTCTCAAAAACAAATATCCCAAGATGCTCGAATTTGCAGAGACAACAACACTAAATGAAGAAAACGGCACAGGCGTCCTCGGGATTATTTCCACAGGCTTTGCATCTGCAGTGGTTGATGACGCAATCGACAGACGAGGTGACGTGGCGCACCTAAAACTTGGAATAGTCAACCCGTTATGTAAGCGGCGGGTTGAATCATTTCTAAATAATCACGACCGTGTGCTAGTCATTGAAGAAGGTGCACCGCTCGTCGAGGAGTCGATCCGCGGCAAAGTCCTCGGCAAGCTCTCAGGACATTTGCCTCGCTTTGGAGAACTTACGCTAGAAGATGTCAATCGAGCGTTAAATTACCTTGACGCCGATTACATTTCCACACAGTTTGACGTCGAAACACTCGAGAGCAGACACTATAAAGAGGAGGTCTGTGAAGATTGCCCCTTTTTGCCTTTCTACCACGCTCTCGCCAAAGTCGATGAGATGATTGCCGGGGATATGGGCTGTATCATAAGATCGGCAAGTCCGCCATTAAACGTTATCGACGTCGCTTATTCTCTCGGCTCAGCAATTGGAGTGGCTTCTGGATTTGAACATGGTGGCGTAGCAGTGTTAGGAGATTTCGCGTTTTTACACAGTGGCGTTGTCGCGTTAATAAGCGCGCTAGTCTTTAAGCGCAACGTCAAGGTATTTGTGCTCGAAAATCGCATTTCAGCTATAACTGGGGGACAGCAAACGCCTGTGGTCTCTGACTTGGTCGGCGCACTATGTAGAAACTACGGAGCCACCTATAAGATAGTTAATGCAATAGAGATGGGCGAAAAATCGTTCGAGGACCTCCTGCGAGCAACGAAGAACTCTACAGGAACCCTAGTTGTCGTTGTCAGGGCTTCATGCCCCAAATACAGCAAGCCTTCTCAAAATGCCGAAGCTTAATCAGGTGTACATCACACCTCGAACTATGTCCTCGAGCTCCTCCTGAGAGACCGATTTCTTTGTTTCACAAACGCGTTTTACATCGTCAAGAATTTGGCATAGCTCATCGCGGGTCGGTCTATAGCCTAACTGTGCGATCACATACTGAAGTGCCTTTTTTCCTGTATGCTTGCCAATGACGATTCGTCTCTTGTTGCCTACCAAGTCAGGTGAAAACAGTTCGTACGTCTCTGGCTCCTCTAGCACTGCAGCAACGTGTATACCCGACTCGTGTGAAAACGCATTCAAACCGACTACCGGCTTATTTTTCGGCAGGCGAAAACGTGAGTGATATTCGACTATTTTCGACAAATCCATCAGTTTCGTAAGGTCGTACGTGTCAATGCCAAACTGGACACGCAGCGCCACAAGCAACTCCTCGAGGGGAGTGTTTCCAACTCGTTCCCCTATTCCGTTAACAGTTGTGTGTAGCTGAAATACCCCAGCTTCTGCTGCGGTGATAGAGTTAGCGACAGCCATGCCGAGATCGTTGTGACAATGAATACAAAGCGGTTTGTTAATGGCCTTTTTCATTTCAGTTACTAGATCGTAGCACGATGCCGGTCTGAGCGCACCAACTGTGTCTGCGATGCTGAGATAGTCAGCCCCATGATCTTCACCCTGTTTGAAAAAACGCTTAAGTACCTCAGGATTTGTTCTAGTCGCGTCTTCTGCTGCAAATCGCACGATTAAGCCGTGTTCTTTTGCATACTCAAGCGTCGAAAGGGCACATTCCAACATTTCATCAAATCCGCGATGGTACTTGTATTTGAGATGCAGATCGGAAGTGGCCATGAATATCCCGACAACTTCCACATCACAGTCCAACGCTTCATCTATGTCGTGAAAAATCGCTCTCGACAGACAGCATATCTTAGTATTTAATCCCAAATTCGCGATTTTTTTCACCATCGCCTTTTCTTTTGAAGAAACTGCGGGAAATCCAGCTTCGATCATCTCGACCCCAATTGAGTCCAGCTTTGTCGCGATCTCAACTTTTTCTTCCATGCCAAAAACGACGCCAGGCGCTTGTTCCCCGTCACGCAGTGTGACGTCACAAATTTCAATGTGGTTAACGTCTGTTCTCGGCATTGTAAAAGACGATTCAAAGTTACCCATAGACGGCCTGAATGACTTCGCTAAGCACACTCACAGTCTGCACTTAAATAGCTTACTTGCCCGACTTGTAGTATAAAAAGGGAGTTTGGCGGCTTGAGTTAACGTCAAGATCAGCATATTATGCACAAACCAAGCGGGCATAGTTTAGAAGATCCATAAATTGATAATATCGAGAGCGGCACATAGTACTGGTGAATAAATCTTGGATGCTCAAAGAACCATTAGCGAGAAGATACTGTCTAACGCTTCGGGAAAACCTGCGAGAGCTAATGACTTTGTTTTAGCGCAGGTTCACGCAGCAATGGCTCATGATGGTACCAGCGTACTCGGAGTACGAGCATTTGAAGCGATGGGCGCAGATTCTGTTTGGGACCCAAATAAGGTCGTTATAGTCTTTGATCATATTGCCCCGGCCAGCACGGAGGCAGCAGCAACCCTTCAACATACGATCCGCGCGTGGACAAAACGTCAAGGAATTNCTCACTTCTTCGATGTTGGCGAGGGAATATGCCATCAGCTCATGGTCGAGCACGGCCTNGCCCTGCCAGGCACCGTAGTCGTCGGGGCGGATTCACACTCGTGCACGTACGGAGCTCTAGGAGCCTTCGCGACAGGCGTCGGCGCAACAGACATTGCCGAGGTTTTTGCAACGGGAACGTTGTGGTTCAAAGTGCCTGAAACGCTCAAGATAGTCATTAATGGAAAACTCCGCGCTTATGTTAGCGCAAAAGATGTCATTCTCAAAATCGCAGGGATGATTGGTGCCGATGGTGCGTCGTATAAAGCACTTGAATTCTACGGTTCGACGATCGCTGACATATCGATGGAAGGGCGGCTCTCAATAAGCAACATGGCAATCGAAGTTGGGGCGAAAGTGGGAATCATCCCGCCAGATCGAAAAACCATTGAGTACCTCGACCGAATTCAACCTCCTTTGAGTTTTACGCCGTGCTATGCTGATGAGGGCGCTGCTTACACGGATGAGCTCTACGTTACAATTGATGATTTGGGACCTCAGGTCGCGTGTCCTCACGAAGTTGATAACGTGAAAGACGTTGAAGATGTAGCGGGAACGCCGATCGATCAAGTCTTCATCGGTTCGTGTACGAACGGACGTTTTGAAGATCTAATGGAGGCCGCAACCATACTACGCGGCGAGACGGTCGCCGTACGAACGATCATCGTTCCAGCATCAAAACACGTTCTGCTAACTTGCTTGCGAACTGGAATCTTAGAGACCTTGATAGAAGCTGGTGCCACTATCTGTAGTCCAGGATGCGGACCATGTCTCGGTGCGCATAACGGCGTTTTGGGACATGGAGAGACCTGTCTCTCAACTTCCAACAGAAACTTCAAGGGTAGAATGGGTGCAGATGGATTGATATACCTTGCGTCCCCCGCTACAGCCGCAGCGACAGCACTCGCGGGCGAAATCGCTGACCCACGACGACGCTAGGTCTTATCGAGTGCTATCTNATAACTCAAACTTTCAGATGCTGGAAGACCTCTTGATCTCCTCAATCTGTTCAATCAAGATCTTTTCAATGGCGTCTAGCAGATACTCGAGCGATGGGCTTCTGACTGTGAATTTTCTAGGGACCCCTTTATAGGTCACGAGGTCGCCTGTATCAATCGAAATCATTGGTTCTCGAACGACGAGATCTGCTTTGAACTCGCTTGCGGCGATTTTTTCAATTTGGAGGTCCCACATTTTTTCATCAATTTCTTGTTCGAGTTCTCGCGCAAGATGCTTAGCCTTGTGGGTCAAAAACGCAATTTTTTGATTAATTAGATATTCTTCTTTTAAGGACAACGCCACCGACATAGTTCTGCATTGTTTCGGAACTATTAAACACTTCTTCAGTCTTTTAACGCTCACACCATACATGCTCGCCCTCCACAATCCCCGTATACTTTATATCGCTACGTTTTCAATTAGTCCATAATGCTCATCAGGGGAAACGTGTGGAAATACGGTGACAATGTTAACACTGATCTAATAATACCTGGTAAATATTTGAGAACAACGGACGTCAGCGTTTTCGCAGAGCACGCAATGGAGGGGATTGACAGAAATTTTTCACCTCGTGCTGGAGATATAATAGTTGCCGGCAAGAACTTTGGCTGTGGGTCGTCCCGAGAGCAAGCTGTTCTCGCCCTGAAGCACGCCAAGATCGGATGCGTCGTTGCGGTATCATTCGGTCGAATCTTTTTCAGAAATGCAATTAATATAGGTTTGCCAATAGTCGAAGGTAACGCCGTTGATTTTGTCCACAAGGGAGATGAGATTGAAGTCGATTTTTCCGCGGGGCTTGTGAAAACGCGCAATAAGGTCGTACAAGGTTCAAGGCTTCCTAAATTCTTACAGGAAATCCTCGAAGAAGGGGGCCTAGTTGAGTATCGAAAGAAACATCCGCATGGCCCCAGCCTGGAGAATGCTGATATTTCGTAGACGCAGGTGCGTGGCTAAGTAGCCTTTCCTTAGATATATATGAAAATCGCCGTTGCTCAAGGAGATGGAGTTGGGAAGGAGGTCATACCGCCGTGCATCGAGATTCTAAATCTGGTGTTAAAGGACCCAAAATTCATTGATCTGGATTTAGGTTACTCCAAATGGGCCAGAGAAGGCGCGCCTATAACCGATTCAGACATTGATTTGATCAAACAAACCGATTGTATGCTTTTAGGGGCGGTAACTACTGCTCCTGGGAGCAGTGCTGTCGTCCGATTGAGAAGGACGTTTGATCTTTTTGCTAATCTTCGGCCTTTTCGCTCGTACGATTTAACCCCGCATAAATTAAACATGACCGTAATCAGAGAGAACCTGGAAGGATTATATGCAGGTATAGAAGAAGTGTCATTTGATACTGCAGTCACTAAACGTGTGATTACTCGCTACAATACGGAAAGACTCGCTTCCTTCGCTAGCGCGTTACCGAACGTAAAAAAAATTACAATAGTTCACAAAGCAAACGTACTTAAATCAGATGTCTTCTTTCGAGATGTCTGCGCGCGTATTTTGGATGAACATCACATCTCTTACGATGAAATGTATGTTGACACCGCTGCATACAATCTGATTAAGCACCCGGAAATTTTTGACCACATTTTGACATCGAATTTGTTCGGTGATATCTTGTCAGATGAGGCTGCTGGCCTTACAGGTAGCCTCGGACTTTGTCCAAGCGCTAACATCGGGCCCGATTATGCAATTTTTGAGCCAATACACGGATCTGCACCGAACATTGCTGGGCGTGGCATAGCAAATCCAATCGGGGCAATACTAAGTGTTAAAATGCTTCTTGAATGGGCCGGCAAACAAAACAAAGCTCTGTTGTTAGATAACGCAGTCAAGAAGACTATAGAAAATGGCGTGACGACCCCAGATCTAGGCGGTACGAACTCGACAAAAGAAGTGACGCGATCAATACTAAGTTGCCTCTGATGATCACATGATTTTTCCTGACCACTGTATGTATGTTGCAGTCAGAGACTGCGATGATCTGACGGCACGACCATCAGCCGGTGAGCCGGTCTATTTCTCTTCTCGCTACCTCGTATTATTTTGGCACGGACAAGCTGCAATTTACGAAGTCAAATCAAATGGAGAAGGATTGATACGATNCATATCGGTTGTCAACAAGATTGCAGGCTTTAACGAGACTTCTGTNTACGAACAGAAAGTCGACATCTTCAACAGAAGCAGGTTAATTACGGAAGCAAAGCGTTTGTGTAAGCCACCAATAAAAGCTGCACTCTTTCAAGGATTTGACCTTCACTGGACATTTGTCTTCGAGCCGGACGTAAACAGCGTCATAGAGATCGAGGTTTTTGACATCACCCCCCCTGACCCACCCTATCTCGTCACGCTTATCAAGAAACTTGAAGATGCAGGCATTTTTGGGGATCTGTCCGTTCAGTTCAAGCCTGTTGTTCAAGATCTAAGAAGACTTAATACAGGTAACATATTCCCTTGTTCAGCGTCAGGTATTGGATCGAGCCATCTCAACAGGCCTGGAGTTCAAATTGAGGAGGGTTCAGTGCTCGTGGGATGTGACATTTCAAGACAAGTACTCGAAGCGCGATTTCCAGGGTCAAATTTCGAACACGAGAACATATGTCCAACAAAAACCATCAGGCCGCACAAGCCTTTTATCGCAAAATGTTGCAGGTCAGCACGAGTTGGACCTATTGAACTGTTTGGCATACAAGGATACATCGTTCATTGGGGGGCAAACCCGTACGAAGTCGTCTCTGCTATTAGGGAGCTCGTAACGCGATACACTGACGGCGTCAAGAAGGAGTGACTCAGCCCTTCTGCTTAGCGCAATGCGGAGGGAGGGATTCGAACCCACGAATGCCTTCGCAACAGGATGTCTCAAACAACAGTTCTTAAGTCCTGCGCCTTTGACCTGGCTTGGCTACCTCCGCTATAAGTTGACTAACGCATAAACATATAAAAGCTTATTTTGACAGCTAGTTTGCTATGAGAGGTTGATCTGCTGAGAGCTTTATTTAATACGCCCGTCCAAGAGGCTCNCTATCCAACGCTAAAACGCCGTCGAAAGTGACGTTCAACTGTTCTTCGCCTTTTTGATGCAGCTCTCGAACTGCTGCACGCCACTCCTGATAGTTCCATTTTCTATAGGGGCGTCGATACACAATTCTAATAGCACGTTAAATAACATAAATATGTGTTTGATGCGGTTCAATCTGAAGCGTACTTAGTTGAACCAGTTCCGTGTTTCCCGACCGTGAGCGAGGATTCAACAAATGATTGCGTCCACATTGTGCGTGCCATCTGACAAAGTTCAATCATTAAGCTCTTTTAATGATACTTCGAGGATCGCCCGCCGACACATGTTTCCGGGTTAAAAAAGACGCGCTACGCAATATGACTGACAAGATGTAATGACAAACTGATGAGGTGCTCCGGTCGGGATTTGAACCCGAGTCGTTGGCTTGCTTCACTTTATTAAGTTCGAAAGGCCAACATGATTGGCCGGACTACACTACCGGAGCAATATCTCATTTTCGGGAGAACGTAGCGAAAGCGCTTCGCTTTTTCACCCGATCAATGACAACGATAAGCTTCATAAAATATATTTTTTTCTGACTTTTTTAAAGGGGTTTCAAGATAACGCATCACTGTGGTTTCATTAAATTCTGCCATACTACTTCAAAAACGATTTCTATCAAAAAAGATAAGAGA
>Ga0031654_10000103_pt1 | contig 16924 bp, 14 predicted proteins | sample FrelakmetCRP12CR_FD_55268 | JGI IMG/M metagenome (GOLD analysis project Ga0031654, IMG submission 55268) | Freshwater lake sediment microbial communities from the University of Notre Dame, USA, for methane emissions studies - CRP12 CR | ecosystem: Environmental > Aquatic > Freshwater > Lake >...
TGGCTCGTGCTTGTGCCCCGGCGGACGGATCTTATTGAAATCATCCATGTCGAAGCGGGCGAGCAAGCCGTATTTATGGAAGAAATCGTCAAGGCCTCGCGCGCGCTGAAAAACATAACAGGTTGCTATAAGCTGAATGTTGCTGCGCTCGGCAATCAGGTGCGCCAGCTCCATATCCATATCATTGCACGCTTCGAAAACGACGTCGCATGGCCTGCCCCCGTTTGGGGAAAAGGCACGCGCGTTCCTTATCAGGTAAAAGAGCGCCGTGATTTGATTGCAAGATTGAAGAGAGAGCTTAGCGTCGCTTAGTTGCGCTTCGTATTCGCGCATGCGAGTTTCCCCGGACATCAATTGTTAGCGCGCAATGTCCAATCGTTTTCTCCTCGATCCGCTGTCATCCCTTGGCTATGTCGGCTCTACGCTTCACCGCGTTTCGGAGAAGCGTGGCGACGCGGCTTTCGTTCAGGCGGCGCAGAACGATCCGGGCGCGGGTATCTATGCGTTGAGTGGAGACGTTATTTTACTCGCTAAGCACGGCGATACACTCGATCCGCTGCTCACGCCCGCAGAGGCGCACAGACTTGGCACACCGATCGAGACTGCGCTGATTGGGCTTGCGGGGAAGGCCGCGCGCACGGCCATTTCGATTTCGCGCGAGGACGCGGAACGAGCAAAAGAGCGCGGCGATTTTCTGGTGATCGATTTGCGTTCGATCGCGGTGCAAGGTCTTGCGCCCGATCATCTATCCCCGCTCGCTGCCGCGAAGGCATTACTGATATGGCACGCAACTCATCGCCATTGCTCGAAATGCGGTGTGGAGACGAAAAACACCGAAGCCGGTTGGCGGCGAGACTGTCCGCGCTGCGGGACACACCATTTTCCGCGCACCGATCCTTGCGTCATCATGCTCGCGATCGATGGCGAAAACTGCTTGCTCGGACGGCAATCACGTTTTCCGCCGGGTATGTGGTCATGCCTCGCGGGCTTCGTCGAACCCGGCGAAAGTTTCGAGGAAGCCGTCCGGCGCGAGATGTTCGAGGAAGCGGGAATCAAAATCGGCCGAGTTTCTTACTTCGCCTCGCAGCCTTGGCCGTTTCCGATGTCTGTGATGATCGGATTTCATGCCGAGGCGCAGACGACAGATCTGCACCTCGATATGAACGAGCTCGAAGGTGGGCGCTGGGCGTCTCGCGAAGAAGTTTCTCTGATGCTGCACGGGAAGCACCCGGATCACATTTTCGCGCCACCGCCCATCGCGATTGCGCATCATTTAATCCGCGATTTCATTGAGCGTGGCGAGAAGGTCTTGGTGAGCTAGTCTTTTCTCTCGGCAGTCGCAATACGATAGGGATGCGCTGGGTAGACGCCGAGAATTTTCATTTCCTTGGAATAGAAGGCGAGTTCCTCAAGTGCTAGTTTCACGAATTTATCCTCGGGATGGCCTTCAATATCGGCATAGAACTGCGTTGCGAAGAAGTTTCCCTCGAGCTGGTAAGATTCGAGCTTGGTCATGTTGACGCCATTCGTCGCAAATCCACCGAGCGCCTTGTAGAGGGCGGCTGGCAGATTACGTACGCGGAATACGAATGTTGTCACGATGAGCCCCTTACTTTTCGGTGCCCATTTCGATTCATGTGACAGCACGATGAAGCGCGTGACGTTGTGCGCCTCATCCTCGATATCCTTAGCGAGATTATCGAGCCCGTAGATTTCACCGGCAAGCGCTGATGCGATGGCGGCACGGCTCTTATCGCCCGCCTCCGCGACCTGACGCGCTGAGCCCGCGGTGTCGGCACCGATCACGGTCTTCAGCTTCAATTTCTGAATCATCTTACGGCACTGGCCGAGCGCCATGACGTGACTTTGCACGGTCTTGAGATCAGAGAGCTTCGCACCCTTGACGGCGAGCAGTTGGTGGCTAATCGGCAGAAAATATTCGGCGATTATGTGAAGTCCCGATGTCGGCATCAGATGATGGATATCGGCAACACGACCGGCGACTGAATTTTCGATCGGGATCATTGCAAGATCTGCGTCGCGCGAGGACACCGCCGCGAAAGCGTCCTCGAACGTCGCGCACGGCACTGGCTCGTAATCCGCATAGGCCTCCTTGCACGCAATATGCGAGTTGGCGCCGGGTTCGCCCTGGAAGACGATAGTTTTCTTTTTCTGGCTCATGGATTTTCGGCTAAAATTTCAGGCGGATTCAGTGCTGTGCACTCAATATCGCGCGGGCTTTTTCAAGTTCCGCAGGAGTATCAACGCCGAGCGGAACGGCGTCAACGATGGCCACATCGATGCGCATGCCGGCCTCCAGTGCTCGTAATTGTTCGAGCCTTTCGCGCTTTTCCAGCGGCGATGGCTTTAGTTTGCGGAATTTTTCCAACGATCTGCGGCGATATGCGTAAAGACCGATATGGTGATAAAGCGGCCCTTCGCCCGTCGGCGCGGTTGCGCGCGTGAAATACAGAGCGCGCAGGCGACCCTTTGAAATTTCACTGCCTACGACCTTCACGACGTTCGAATTGGAGCGCTCGCGTTCNTCGCGAATCTCCGCGGCGATCGTAGCGATGTCGACCGCTTTATCCTTTAGAGGTTTGAGCGCCGCGCGGATCGTGCTGGGNTCGATCGTCGGCAAGTCGCCTTGCAGATTGACAACGATTTTCGCTTTTTTCNTTGGATCAATCTTGCAGAGCGCCTCAAAAATCCGATCGGAGCCCGAAACATGATCGGCACGGGTCATCGCCGCCTTGCCGCCCGCGCGTTCGACTGCTCGTTTAATCAGGGCATCATCAGTCGCAACCCAGACCGGGCCGATCTTCGCCGCCTCGGCGCGCCGAATCACCTGCACGATCATCGGNAGCCCNGCAATATCGATGAGCGGCTTGCCGGGCAGCCGNGTCGCGCCCATGCGNGCCGGGATTAGCACGAGAATATCGGCATCCTTTTGCGAGCGGGCCATCGGAGCAATCCAGACGCCGCCCGAAGTTAGTAAAAAGTAGCAGCGCGCGGCGGTTATACGGGTTGCATCGGACGGAGCAAAGCGTTAGCAAATGGCCAATGCCCGGCAGGGGAGCGCGGAAGCGTCTCCCCGTCTTTGTGGGTACGGTCAGCGATGGACGGTTTCGAACTGAATAAGATCTTGGGAGCCGTGCTCGGCACGCTTCTGATCATTTTGGCCTTGAATATCGTCGCGAGCGCCGTCTTCAACCCGCACAAGCCGGAGAAGCCGGGCTACGAGATCTCGGTCACCGCAACGCCCACGACCGCGACCGAAGGTGCTGCCGCACCCGAAACTCCGATCGAGCAATTGCTCGCGTCCGCAAGTGTTGACAAAGGGGCAAGTGNTTCGAAGAAGTGCCTAGCCTGTCACGACTTCACCAAGGGCGGNCCGAACAAGGTCGGACCGAATCTTTACGGCATTGTTGGNCGCGAGCACGCAAGCCGTGAAGGCTTCTCCTACACCGGGGCGATGAAATCGAGACCCGGCAAGTGGACGATCCAGGAATTAAACCATTATCTGATCAGCCCGCGCGCGATGGTGCCCGGCACCTCGATGGCTTTCGCCGGCATCACCAAGGCAACGGAGCGCGCCGATCTCCTCGCCTATTTGAACACGCTTTCGGACAATCCGGCTCCACTACCGATCGCACCCGCGCAGACCGCCACGCCGCAAGGAGCCGATCAAAAGAATCCAACACCGACTTCTGCCGCTCCCGCGCCCAAGCATTAAGTTATTTCAGCTTCAATTTAGCGTTAGATTGCGCGGCAAGTGGCGCCGCGACGGAAAAGCGTCATAATCTCCGTCGAATATGATCTTGGCGGCGTCGATGGAGTTACTTGGTGAAGTTATCGAAATTTTTCGTGATTCCGGCGAGCGCGGTTTTCTTGCTTGCGAATGCCTCGCTCCCCGCTGACGCTCAGGATTGGCGGCATAGTCTCTCTCTGCTTGGTACACCAAAATATCCCGCCGACTTCAAACGCTTCGACTATGTAAACCCGAACGCGCCGAAAGGCGGGTTGCTGCGCCTCTCGCAGAACGGCACCTTCGACAGCTTAAATTTTGTGATTCCGCGTGGCACCCCGGCCGCGGGCATCACGCTCATCTACGACACCTTAATGGTGCCATCGATGGACGAAGTCGCGACCGAATACGGTCTGCTGGCCGAGGCTGTGAAATATCCCGCGGATTTTTCCTCGGTCACTTACCGACTGCGTCGCGAAGCGAAATGGCATGACGGCGCACCGGTAACAGCAGANGACGTCGTGTGGACGTTCGAGCAATTGAAGAAACTGAATCCAAACCAGGCCTTCTATTATCGCCATGTTACGAAAGCGGAGATAACGGGCGAGCGCGAAGTCACCTTCACCTTTGACAGCCCCGGTAACCGCGAGCTCCCGCAGATCGTCGGACAGATCAACGTGCTACCCAAACACTGGTGGACCGGGAAAGACGCATCTGGGAAGCAACGCGATATCGCGGCGGGCACCCTTGAGCGACCGCTTGGAAACGGCGCTTACCGCATAAAGGATCTCGTTCCTGGCCGCACCGTGAGCTACGAGCGCGTGCCGGATTACTGGGGCAGGAATCTTGCCGTGAATATCGGGCGAAATAATTTCGCTGAAATGCGCTACGAATATTATCGTGACGAAACAGTCGAGCTCGAAGCCTTCAAGGCCGATCAGTACGATTTCCGCGTAGAGAATTCAGCGAAAAATTGGGCGACGGCCTACGACTTCCCCGCCAAGCGCGAAAATAAAGTAATCCTTGAAACGTTCGCCGAGCGTGCGCGCGGTGTAATGCAGGCTTTCATTTTCAATCTGCGCCGCGACAAGTTCAAGGACGCGCGGCTGCGGCTTGCTCTCTCTTACGCGCTTGATTTCGAGGAAATGAACAAAACGCTGTTCTTCGGCCAGTACAAGCGCATCAACAGNTATTTCAGTGGAACGGAGCTCGCTTCGTCCGGATTGCCCACAGGNAAAGAACTCGAAATCCTCGAAACCGTGCGCGGTCAGGTGCCTTCCGAAGTATTCACCACGGTCTATCAGGTNCCGATGACCGGCAGCGGAGANGCACGACGCNCCAATTTGCGCGAAGCACTGCGGCTCCTGAAGGAAGCTGGTTACGACATTCGNGAAGGTAAACTCGTCAACGCAAANACTAACGAGCCATTTAAGTTCGATATACTGCTGAACAGTCCNGCGATGGAGCGNGTCGTACTATTCTATAAACCCGCGCTTGAGCGGCTCGGCATCGAGGTCACGTCACGTGTCGTCGATAGCTCACAATATATCAATCGCATTCGCAGCCGTGATTACGATGTTATCGTCGGCGGCTGGGGTCAGTCGCTCTCGCCCGGGAACGAGCAACGCGATTATTTTGGCTCCGAAGCTGCAGACCGCGAAGCCTCACGCAATTANGGCGGAATCAAAAATCCCGCCGTCGACGCTCTGATCGAGCGCGTAATCTTCGCCAAAGATCGCGACGANCTGATTGCTGCGACGAGGGCGCTCGACCGCGTACTATTATGGAACCAGTATGTCGTGCCGATGTGGACGATCGATTATGCGCGCACCGCACGTTGGGACCGTTTTGGCAAGCCGGAAAAATTGCCGGCTTACTCGTATGGCTTCCCCGAAATCTGGTGGTACGACAAGGATCGCGCCGATAAAGTCGGNGTNAGGCAATGAACAAATCCGCCGGGTTCTCGCGGCGCAAGGTTCTNGCGCTNACGGGCTCGGCCGCGGCATTCGCCTTTGCACCGCGCGTGACGAACGCACAAGAAATCGAAAGCCATGGAATTTCGGCATTCGGCGATCTGAAATATCCCGTAGACTTCCGCAATTTCGATTACGTAAATCCAAACGCGCCGAAGGGCGGCTTGTTTTCGCAAATCGGTCCGAACAAGCAGTTCAACCAATCTTTTCTTACATTTAATTCGTTGAACAGCTTCGTGCTGAAAGGCGATGCNGCGCAGGGCATGGAGCTGACATTNGCGACGCTGATGGCGCGAGCGCAGGATGAACCTGANGCCATGTACGGGCTCGNGGCCAAGGGGGTNCGGATTTCGGCGGACGGAATGACGTATCGCTTTTTTATCCGCCCCGAGGCGCGNTTTCACGATGGTACCTCGCTCACGGCACAGGATGCCGCCTTTTCGCTCAACGTGCTGAAGGATAAAGGTCATCCAATTATCCGTCAGTTGATGCGCGACATGGAGTGGGTCGAGGCGCCAGATAGGGCTACCCTCACCATAAAATTCTCAGCGAAGCGTGGGCGCGAGATCCCGCTCTTTGCCGCGAGCCTACCAATTTTCTCGCGCGCTTATTACGAGAATAAAGATTTCGAGANCTCGACGCTCGAAATTCCACTCGGTTCTGGCCCCTATCGCGTCGGACGATTTGAGGCGGGACGCTACATCGAGTTCGAACGCNTGAAGGACTGGTGGGGNGCGGATCTGCCNGTGAGCCGAGGAACAAATAATTTCGATATCGTGCGCTACGAATATTACCGCGATCGCGACGTCGGCTTCGAGGGCTTCACNGCACGAAGTTATCTGTTNCGNGAAGAATTCACGTCACGTACNTGGGCGACCCGTTACGACTTTCCCGCCATCAAGGATGGTCGNGTGAAGCGNGAAGTGCTGCCTGATCAAACGCCCTCGGGCGCGCAGGGCTGGTTCATCAATACGCGCCGCGAGAAGTTCAAGGATCCACGCGTGCGNGAAGCGATTGTCAATGCCTTCGATTTCGAATGGACAAATAAGAACGTTATGTATGGCGCATACGATCGCACGCAGTCTTANTTCCAAAATTCAGATCTCATGGCCATGAGCANACCCTCAGCGGAGGAATTGACGTTATTGGAGCCNTTCCGCGACAAACTTTCCGCCGAAGTGTTCGGCGAGGCGTATTTGCCGCCTGTATCCGACGGCTCTGGACAGGACCGCAATCTGCTTCGCCATGCGTCACAGCTTCTGCAGGAAGCTGGCTATACGATCGTGAACGGCAAACGCACCAATGCAAAAGGTGAGCACATCTCGATCGAATTTCTGCTGGAGGAACCAACGTTTGAACCGCACCATGCCCCTTTTATCAAAAACCTTAATGTCCTCGGTATCGACGGCGTGATCCGTCTTGTCGATCCGGTGCAATTCCGCGCGCGCGTCGACGATTACGATTTCGATATCACTGTCGAACGGTTCAGTTTTTCCGCGACGCCAGGGGAATCCTTGCGTAGTTTTTTCACGTCACAGGCGGCAGCGAACAAGGGGTCACATAATCTCGCCGGCATTTCCGATCCGGTCGTAGATGCGCTCGTCGAAAAGATCGTCGAGGCGAAAAGCCGCCCTGCATTGACCGTCGCCTGCCGTGCGCTCGACCGCGTGCTGCGTGTCGGCCGCTACTGGATTCCGCATTGGTATAAGCCGACGCACTGGATTGCCTATTGGGACGTCTTCGCGCGCCCGCCCGAAAAGCCGCGTTACGCGCGCGGAATTCCCGAAACTTGGTGGGCGGCCCCCGCGAAGCAAGGCCAACGCGGTTGACCAGCGAGCCGAACGCAAGCAGTTTCGCCGAATGAGCGCCTATATCCTTCGCCGCCTCGCGCTGATGATACCGACGCTGCTCGGCATTCTCTTCGTTTCTTTCGTCGTGGTGCAGTTTGCGCCCGGCGGCCCGGTCGAGCGCGTGATTGCGCAGCTCACTGGCGACGATGTTTCGGCCTCGAACCGCGTCTCCGGCGGCGGCAGCGAGGTGGGTCGGAGTTTCCAGCCCGGCATGGCGGCAGATCTCGGCGCTTCCAAATATCGTGGCGCGCAAGGGCTCGATCCGAAATTCATTCAGGAACTCGAAAAGCAATTCGGCTTCGACAAGCCCGCGCCTGAGCGTTTCCTACTGATGCTATGGAATTTCGCCCGCTTCGATTTCGGCAAGAGTTATTTTCGCGATGCGAAAGTAATCGATCTCATTTTGGAAAAAATGCCGGTGTCTATCTCGCTGGGAATCTGGATGACACTGTTGAGTTATCTCATTTCGATTCCACTCGGCATCAGCAAGGCTGTGCGCGATGGCTCACGTTTCGATACATGGACTTCGGGCATCATCGTCATCGGCTACGCCATTCCTGGATTTTTATTTGCAATCCTGCTCATCATCTTGTTCGCCGGTGGCTCATTTTATTCGATCTTTCCGTTACGCGGTCTAACATCAGATAATTTTTGGATGTTGCCATGGTGGCAGAAAATCCCAGATTATTTCTGGCACATCACGCTTCCGCTAATCTCAATGGCGCTTGGGGCCTTTGCTACAACAACACTGCTCACGAAAAACTCGTTTCTCGACGAAATGCGCAAGCAATACGTAATCACCGCGCGTATGAAGGGTTTGAGCGAGCGGCGCGTCCTATACGGCCATGTGTTCCGCAACGCGATGCTGATCGTGATCGCTGGTTTTCCCGGAGCGTTCATTCACGCGTTTTTCACCGGATCGCTCTTGATCGAGACGATTTTCTCACTAGACGGGCTAGGCCTCCTTGGCTTCGAAAGCGTTTTGAACCGGGATTATCCGGTCGTCTTTGCAACGCTTTATATTTTCTCGCTCGTCGGACTCTTCGTCGGCCTGATTTCGGATCTCACTTATACCTGGATCGATCCGCGTATCGATTTCGAGACGCGAGAAACGTAAGTGGACGCGCCGACTAAACTTTCACCGTCGATTCCGCCGGACGTGGCCGAAGGCGCGCCGATGCATGCGATTGTGCCGCCGCGCCGAAGATTTCCAGCGCTCTCGGCGATCAACAAGCGGCGCTGGCAGAACTTCAAGATCAATCGACGTGGCTGGTGGTCGTTCTGGATTTTCACGATCTTGTTCTTCGTCACGCTGTTCGCCGAGTTTGTCGCGAATGATAAGCCGCTTCTTGTTTCTTATGACGGCCATTGGTATTCGCCTGTTTTTTTCCATTATGCCGAGACAAAATTCGGCGGCGAATTCGAAACCGAAGCAGATTACCGCGACCCTTATCTGGCGAAGAAAATCGCCGAAAAGGGTGGCTACATGATTTTTCCGCCAATCCACTACGGCTACGCCACGCATAATCTTGATCTGCCGACACCGGCCCCCTCTCCGCCCACCTGGATGCTTACCGAAGATCAATGCCGCGCGGTCGCCGAGAAAAAAGGCGTTAAAGGTTGCGCTGGTCTTGAGAAGAACTGGCTCGGAACCGACGATCAAGGCCGCGACGTGGTCGCGCGTGTCATTTACGGCTTTCGCATCTCCGTGTTGTTCGGTCTCGTATTGACGATCATTTCGTCTGCGATCGGCATCGCCGCCGGCGCCGTGCAGGGTTATTTCGGCGGCTGGACGGATTTGCTGTTTCAGCGCTTCATCGAAATCTGGACTTCGATTCCCGCGCTCTATCTGCTTTTGATTATTTCCTCGGTGCTGGTGCCTGGATTTTTCGTGCTACTCGGAATTCTCTTGCTATTTTCTTGGGTGTCGCTCGTCGGTCTCGTGCGTGCAGAATTTCTTCGCGCACGGAATTTCGAGTACGTGCAGGCCGCGCGAGCGCTCGGCGTTTCGAACATCGTGCTGATGTTCCGCCATCTCTTACCGAACGCGATGGTTGCCACGCTCACCTATCTTCCATTCATACTTTCGAGTTCCGTGATGACGCTCACTGCGCTCGATTTTCTTGGGTTTGGACTGCCGCCCGGCTCCCCCTCGCTCGGCGAATTGCTCTCGCAAGGCAAGGCAAATGTGCAGGCCCCCTGGCTCGGCATNGCCGGATTCTTCACCGTCGCAGTTCTGTTATCGTTACTGATCTTTATCGGCGAAGCTGTACGCGATGCCTTTGACCCACGAAAGACCTTTCAATGAGCAATGACACGCTTTTGAAAGTCGAAAATCTCTCGCTCGCGTTCCGTCAGAGTGGGCACGAGAACGTTGTCGTCGATCGCGTTTCCTTCGGTATTAACAAGGGCGAGACGGTTGCGCTGGTCGGCGAGTCGGGCTCGGGTAAATCCGTGACGGCGCTTTCGATTCTGCGGCTATTGCCGCCGTCGGCAGGATGGGGTGGTGATTCACGAATCTTTTTTCAAGGCCGAAACTTGCTCGAGCTTACGGAGCGCGAATTGCGTGACGTCCGCGGCAATGACATCACCATGGTGTTTCAGGAGCCGATGACCTCGCTCAATCCACTGCATACGATCGAGCGGCAGATCGCCGAGGTCTTACAAATTCACCAAGGGCTTTCGGAATCGGCGGCGCGCGAACGTGTTCTAGAATTGCTCAGTAACGTTGGTATCCCCGATCCGGCGGATCGACTGCACTCCTATTCACATCAATTGTCGGGCGGGCAGCGTCAGCGCGTTATGATCGCGCTTGCGCTCGCAAATGAACCGAAGCTGTTCATCGCAGACGAACCCACGACGGCGCTCGATGTCACGGTGCAGGCACAAATTCTGCGTCTGATGAAAAGCTTGAAAGCGCGCCACGACATGGCGATGCTGTTCATTACCCATGATCTCGGGATCGTGCGCAAGATCGCCGATCGCGTCTGCGTGATGAAGGAAGGCAAAATTGTTGAACAGAATACCGTCGCGGACTTATTTGCGCGACCGCAGCACCCCTACACGCAAGCGCTGATCGCCGCTGAGCCGAAAGGCAAGCCCCCGCCCGTGAACCCTGACGCGCCAGTCGTCGCTGAGACTGAGGATCTCCGCGTCTGGTTTCCGATCCGGCGTGGATTTCTGCGCAAGACTGTCGGCCACATTAAAGCTGTTGACGGTGTGACGCTCACCGTGCGGCGGGGCGAGACACTCGGTGTCGTCGGCGAATCCGGCTCGGGAAAGACGACACTGGGACTCGCAATGCTACGGCTGATTTCGAGCGAGGGACGGATCATATTTTTGGGATCGCCTCTTCAGGGATTGCGCTTCAAGGCAATGCGCCCTCACCGCCGAGAAATGCAGATCGTTTTTCAGGATCCCTATGGATCGCTATCGCCGCGTATGTCGATCGCAGAGATCGTTGGCGAAGGATTACGCGTCCATCAGNCGAAACTTTCTGCCGAGACGCGCGATGCGCGCGTGATCGCAGCGCTGAAGGACGTTGGAATCGATCCCGAAACCCGCGATCGATACCCGCACGAGTTTTCGGGCGGCCAGCGGCAGCGCATTGCGGTTGCCCGCGCGATCGTGCTCGAACCATCTTTTATCGTGCTGGACGAGCCGACAAGCGCGCTCGACATGATGATCCAGGCGCAAATGGTAGATTTGTTGCGCGAGTTACAGCGCCGCCGCGACCTCACCTACATGTTTATCAGCCATGACCTGAAAGTGGTCGCGGCACTTGCCAGCAACGTAATGGTGATGCGCGATGGCAAGGTAGTCGAGCAGGGTCCAGCGGTGGACATTTTTGCGCGGCCGAAGAGTGATTACACACGCGCGCTGTTCGCTGCCGCTTTCAATTTAGATGCCCCGCCCACCGAGACTGTCACGCAATAATAATGTCCACGATTTTGCTCGTCATTCAGGGCTGGGAACCGGATGCATGGCTTTCGCGTTTCCGTCTGCTGGCGGGCAATCGTGAGGTAGCGCTATGGCCCGAGGCCGTAGACCCCGCTCGGATCGATTATGTTTGCGTATGGAGACAACCGCCGGGCTTGCTTGCGACGTTTCCGAACCTGAAAGCGATTTTTTCGCTCGGCGCTGGCGTCGACCACCTCTTGCAGGACACCAAACTGCCCGATGTGCCAATCGTGCGAATCGTCGATTCGGATCTCACTCAGCGCATGGTTGGCTATGTCGTGATGCACGCGTTGTTGCATCAGCGGCAGATGAAGCTTTACGACGCGCAACAGAAAGAGCGCCGCTGGCGCGAGCACTACGAACCACCACCGTGCGAAATTCGGGTCGGTATCATGGGCATGGGTGTCATGGGCCAAGCGGCGGCTAAAGGGCTGCAGGCCGTGGGCTTTTCCGTCGCTGGTTGGAGCCGTTCGGTGAAGAACATCGCTGGNGTNGAGATGTTTTTTGGTGAAGCGGNTCTCGAGAAGCTGCTCGTGCAAACCAACATNCTCGTTTGCCTGCTGCCGCTGACGCTCGCGACAAAAGGGATCTTGCGCTACGATCTGTTCAGGAAGCTTGCACGCGGTGGGGCGTTGGGAGGACCATTTCTAATTAACGCGGGGCGCGGTGGCCTGCAGGTTGAAGATGATATTCTGCGCGCGCTGCAGAACGGGACGCTCGCGGGCGCAAGTCTCGACGTGTTCGAAATCGAACCCTTGCCGCTTAGCAGCGCATTGTGGGCACATTCGAAGGTTTACATCACGCCGCACAACGCTGCTTCGNGCGATCCGCGCGCGCTCGTTGGGAATATAATGGCTCAAATCGAGCGACATGAACGCGGCAAACCTTTGCAGAATCAAGTCGACCGCAAGCTCGGTTACTAAGCAGAGATGCTTTCAAGCCTGCGCACAGCAAGAACCTCGGAACCGTCGGCGCGAATTCGTTCGATCGCATCTTTAAGCGGCTCCTCGGCGACCGCCATGTGAAACGCATTCGCGTGGAGGAACTTCATGTCGTCAGTGACCAAACCGATATGGCCTTTCCAATAGATGAGATCGCCGCGCCGGAGATTTTTGAGGTCGCCAAAAAACGAAACCGGCTTGCCAATTTCGGCTTGCATGTCGCTGTCGCGCGGACATTCAATTCCGGCCGCTTGTAGCGAGAGTTGCACGAGACCGGAGCAGTCGATGCCGGTGCTGGAACGCCCGCCCCATAAATACGGAACGCCCAGAAATTTTCGCGCGCTGGCNATGAAGTCCACCTCGAAGCGATCGAGTGGCGTGAGATGCTTCGCGATAATGGCGCCACGATCGCTGATAGCGAATTCNCTCTCAACACGCTTGATCACGATAAGGCTACCAAANGANAGCGCATTGAGCGGCGGCGTTTTGATATCGGCGATCGGATAAATGAAAGTCCGTTGNGTCGAAACACGATGGGTCGGCCTTGAAAGAGGCAGCATCAGCGCATTCGCTGGCAGAAAGCCGACATAATTGTCGCGTTCGAGCTGCCCCCAGACCCAGCCTTCAGAATTTCTCTCGTAGACGATTACGCGTTCGCCATGGAGCGCTTCTGTATCGAGTGGCGCGTCGTGCTGCGGCTCGCGTCGAAGCGGCGCGAGCGTATCGATTACCTGATGAACGACACCTTCGACAAAGCGTGCGGCATCGACTTTGCCCCTTAGATGCGCGGCAGCGAGATCGGGTCGCACAGGCGTGATGCGTGGATCAAATCTCATCGCGGCAATTCTTTTGCCTTCGCCACCAGCACGTCGCCGAGCCGCTCGACATAGAGCGCGCCCTTCACCGTGCGTTGGACAATGACGTTGCGACGATCGGCCATGTCGCGCCGCCGCGTTAGCAATTCGAGACGCCCCATCGAATCAAGAGCGCGCGTGATCACGGGTTTGGTTACCTTCAGCTTCGCCGCGAGGCCGCGCACCGTGTGCGGCGGCTGTTCGAGATAGACNGTGAGCAGTACCGCGAGCTGGCGTGCGGATAGATCGGCGGCATCGTCATGTACGAGCNCGAACTCGAAATCATGCAACAGTTTCAGCGCTTGNGAAGTGCGCAATTCCACCGCCAAGATAGGCTCCNAAATTCGTTACGGAACCGTATTGTTCCTCGCCAGGCGCTGGNGTGCAAGCGCTCATCGATAGCGCTCCTTGAGCAACGCATAGAGCGCGCGGATCGTCATCGCCTCGCCACCTTCGGGCCGGCCCGGCTTTGAAGATGGATTCCACGCAAAGATATCGAGATGCAGCCATGACTTCGCGCGCTCGACGAAACGCGCGAGAAAGAGCGCAGCCGTGATCGAACCTGCGAACGCGCCAGACGAGACATTGTTCATATCGGCTATTTTTGAATCAAGCATCGAGGCATATGGNCGCCACAGTGGCATGCGCCAGATCGGATCAGCTTCGGCTTTGCNGTGACGTTCGAGCGCAGCGGCGAGTTCATCGTCGTCGGTATAAGCAGCCGGAAGCTCCGGTCCAAGCGCCACGCGCGCTGCGCCCGTTAGCGTCGCGAAGTCGATCATGATGTCGGGCGACTCTTCGTCGGCGAGCGCCAACGCGTCGGCGAGAATGAGCCGACCTTCCGCATCGGTGTTGCCNATTTCGATCGTGAATCCNTTGCGGCTCTTGAACACATCGCCGGGCCGGAAAGCGGTGCCCGATACCGAATTTTCCACAGCGGGAATCACGACACGTAAGTACACAGGCAGTTTGGCATCCATGACCATCGAAGCGAGGCCGAGCGCGTTCGCGGCTCCGCCCATGTCCTTCTTCATCAAAAGCATCGCAGAAGATGGCTTGATATCGAGCCCACCGGAGTCAAAAGAAACTCCCTTGCCGACGAGTGTCACTCTCGGATGCGAAGGATTTCCCCAACGCAAATCGATCAGCCGCGGCATGCGATCCGACGCGCGACCGACGGCGTGAATGAGCGGAAAATCCTCTTTTAACAAATCATTCCCCACAACGGAACGGACGGAAGCGCNGAATCGTTTGCCGAGCACGCGTGTAGCTTCCTCGATATCGGCGGGGCCCATGTCATTCGCGGGTGTATTCACGAGATCACGTACGAGCGATATAGCTTGAACGATGCGGGTCAGTTCTGTGCCGTCAATGCCTTGCAATATTTCGAGCTGAATTTTTTTCTCATCGTTCGAGCGATAGCGCGCGAAGCGATAGGCGCCCATCGCGAAAGCGAGCGTCGCAAGACGCGCGTCAGGCGGCGGCGATACGAAGCGCCAGACGCCGGCGGGTAACAGCACCGCCAATTTCCCCGGAATTAGCGGATCGCGACCGCGCGCGGTAACCGGGTCGAGCCCGAGCAACGCGCCCGCAACTCCGCCCTTGTCGTCCGGCAGCAACAGAAATTGTCCTGATGCCGGCTTGAATCCGGAAGCTTCGGCAAAGGCCCGCGCGGATGCCGGCAAGGACTCCCGTATGACCGCCCAGGAGTCGTTATCTACGCACCAGATGGGCTTCGCGGATGCTGACCCGGCTGGCGCAAAACTCGGATGAAGCTCGTCCGCCAAGATACGCCCTCGCTCAAAACGGGCCTGGAGCAGCCCAAAACCCAAATCCAGCTGTTTAACCAGACATTAGGGTTAATCGTCTATTACCGAAGCGTTAAATCTTGCGGCCTGGAGTATTGTCATGAGTGCGAACGACCGTCTCAAGAGGCTGATTTGCCCCTCCATTGTAGCAATTGCGGTTGCCCTCGGATTGGGTGGCTGCGCGGCGAACCGCGACGATATCACCGGATCGATCTCAGCCACGCGCACGGCTGACAGTGATGTGCGAAAACGTGTTGAAGTCTACGGCGAACAATACAAATCCAATCCTAACAATCCGGAGATCGCTGTTGCCTATGCACAGGCGCTGCGTGCGACCGGCCAGCACGCTCAAGCCGTGGCAGTCCTCCAGAAGGCCTCAATCCGTAGCCCACAGAACACGGCCGTGCTCGGCGCTTATGGTCGCGCGCTCGCGGACAATGGTGAGTTTGCACAGGCGCTCGAAGTGCTGCGTAAGGCGCACCGACCCGATCAGCCTGATTGGCGCATCCTGAATGCGCAGGGCACGGTGCTTGATCAGATGGGAAGCAATGTTGAAGCGCGCCGTTATTATGAGACCGCGCTCAAGATTGCGCCCAACGAGCCTGCGATCCTTTCCAACCTCGGACTCTCCTACGCGCTCTCGCGGGATTTACCCCAAGCGGAAGCAACACTGAGACGCGCCTCCCAGCTGGCGGGCGCCGAACCGAAGGTTCGGCAGAATCTCGCGCTCGTGCTCGGCCTACAGGGAAAATTCGCGGAAGCTGAGCGCGTCGCCGCCGGCGACCTCCCCCCAGACGAAGCGAAAGCCAATATCGCGCAACTCCGCGAAATGATTGGCCAGCAGAATCCTTGGAAGAAGCTCGGCCAGGATAAAGCGCCAGCGAACGGCTAGCCGAAAAAAAATACCGATGCGACCGAGGCCATGGAGAACGGGCGGCCGCTAGTGCCGCCAGGGATCCTTCGACTAATTGAGCGATAATAAAATTTGCCACACCATTCGGTTCGGCTCGCGCGAATCTTTCGTATCGGCGGTGACGAAGGGACAGATCTCTCAATCTCGGGAGCCGTGAATGCGACAATATGACTCTAAGATATTGACGCAAATCTGAGCAATATTGACGCAAAGAATCACTCTCATTAATGCTTCTAGCTAGGCTCGACATTTGATTCGGTGGGGGTCAAGTGAACCATCTCCTCGTTGGGCTTCGTTGTCGGTCGCTTTCTAGCGAAAGCAATTCTCGTTGTACCCGTGAGTAATTAGAAAAGTACGTCGGAATTTGGATTCCGATAGGGGACAGCGTTGACTTTCCTCAGGGCCAGACTTGTCGCCGCCAGCGACCGCATCGCGAATGTGGTGTTATCTCGTCTCCAGAGATGGCCCGCGGGTGTAGCCGTCGTTTTTCTAGCGGCGGCATGTAGCGTCATGGCAACGGGTGCCGCTGCGCAGGCCCCAACCGTCACCAGCATCAGTCCGAATGCCGGCCCAATCGCCGGCGGCCAGGCCGTCACCATTACCGGAACCAACTTTACCGGCGCGACCGCCGTCAGGTTCGCTGGCACCAACGCGACCAGCTTCGTGGTCGTCAACGCCACCACCATTACGGCGATCACACCGGCCCGTGCGGCCGGAGCGGTGAATGTGCGTGTCACCACGCCCGCAGGTACCGGGACCTTGTTCGGGGGGTACACTTATGATGCCGTCCCGACCTTCACCAGCATTAATCCAAGCGCCGGCCCAATCGTCGGCGGCCAGGCCGTCACCATTACCGGAACCGGGTTCGCCGGCCCGG
>Ga0031654_10000105_pt1 | contig 16745 bp, 14 predicted proteins | sample FrelakmetCRP12CR_FD_55268 | JGI IMG/M metagenome (GOLD analysis project Ga0031654, IMG submission 55268) | Freshwater lake sediment microbial communities from the University of Notre Dame, USA, for methane emissions studies - CRP12 CR | ecosystem: Environmental > Aquatic > Freshwater > Lake >...
GAAGTGAAGACCTACCTTTTCACGCAACCGCGTTATCCCACTCTTGACTCACAGCACGCCCAACCCACCCGTCGTTATCACGCGCACCTAGCGAAGTTATTTACGTTCACAGTCACAGAATGCGGTAGCGGTGATATTAATTGGCAAAATGGATTTGCAGTATCTGTGAGTACGTCTATGATGAAGAAGTAGAGGGCGTTCTGTTCAGTGAACTCCCTGACGATTGGGTCTGTCCCGCGTGCGGCGTTGACAAGTCTCTTTTTGAAGAGGAAAGCGTCTAAACCCCCTCACGTACAAGTTCTTTGTGACTTTTTTGCACCTCCGCTGATGGATAATGCTGTCTCTTAAGAGCTGGGACGGCGTTTTTTTCTTACGCTTCTCTCGCTCATAGACTTGATCAATGCAGTTGTAGGCGACTAACCGCGTTTCGAACGAGATTGCCAGCCGTTCAGCAGTCGATGGCTGTCCTCCAACGAATAGAATTTGGGTTGCTGGCTGCTTCCGACACTTTTAGGAGATGCCCGTGAACGCTCTCGCGATGTGCTCCTCAGAAGGTTTCTTTGTCACCAGGCTCACGATGATAACCAATGCAAAGGAAACCGGGATCGCGATAAAAAGCGGGTCGAGCAGGCCAAGGGGGGCCGCTACTTTGATTCCCGTGATCGCTGTAGCCGTTTTCTGGTACACAAAGATATACCACAGAAGTGTCGTTGCAACTCCACCGACCATGCTGGCGATTATGCCTGCTGTCGTTGCCCGTTTCCAATAAAGCGTAGCGGCAAATGGAGCGAGGAATGTCGCACCCAACGCACCGAACGAAAACGTAGCAAGAAACGCGACAGCGTCAGGTGGGTACAAGGAAAGCAGGAGTGTGAGGACGATTACTGCTAACGTCGCGACTTTAGTGACTGTTACCGAGGCGGCGCCGCCAAGGCCCTTCTTGATAGCTTTGTCATAAAGATCACGTCCAACCGCGGCGCCACTAACGTGGAACAGGGAACTGGCCGTCGACATGGAAGCTGAAAGCACGGCAAACAGGAAGAGGTAGACGAACCACACGGGGAACAGCTTGTTAATTAGAGTGGGCATGACCAAATCTACGTTCGTCGGAATGGGTATCCCGTTGTTTTTAAAGATGACGTTGGAGAGCGCGCCTACAGTGAAAGCGACGTAGGTCGTCAGGAAGATGAAGATCACACCGATCGGAACNGCGCGCCGAATCGCGCGGGCACTCTTGGCGGTCATGAACCGTACCGCGAGCTGTGGTTGAGCGAGGACGCCGATACCGACCCCGAAGATAAGTGAGCTGACGACCATGAACGATTGCGAGGCAAACGGTGAGACGGACGTAAGGCCATTCGGGGCCGTAGTTGTGGGCCCAAGCGCGGCCAGTGCTTCGTTCGCGGCTATCGGGCCTCCGAGCTGAATCCAAACAATCGCGAGGAGGATGCCGAGGCCGATCACCATGATAAACCCTTGGACAGTATCAGTCCACATAACGGCAAACAAGCCGCCGAGCAAGACGTAAGCGGCAACGATCACGGTGAATACGATGATGGACACCTGGTACGATGTTCCGAACGTGCCTTGAATAAGGCTCGCGGTCCCTTTAAAAACAGCGGCCGAATACGCAATGATGAAAATCGCGATGACAGCGCCGCCGAAGCCCTGCACAAAGCGCGAATCAAAGCGCTTACCGAGGAGTTCCGTGAAGGTAAGGGCCTGTAGGGTTTTGCTCATGATACGCGTGCGGTTGCCGAAGATGATGAACGCGATCAGGATGCCCACGACAATATTGAGTACTGAGAGCCACAGAAGTTGCATGCCGTAGACCTGAGCTTGTCCGGCGAAGCCGATGATGGCCACAGCGCTGATAAAGGTCGCACCGTAGGACATGGCAACGACCAAGGGGCCGATGCGTCGGCCGGCGACAAGCCAGTCCTGTACGTTTTTCGTAGCTTTATAGCCCCGATAGCCAATATAAACCATTACAGCCGAATAGAGAACGAGCATTACAATGAAAGCGACTACGTCTGCCATTTAAGCCTCCTCCTCCTCATCCTCGTCTTTTTGCGGCCACAATCCATAAACGATGCCAAAAATTACGCTAATGTAAATGAGTATAAAAGCTGTAAAAACCCACACATCCATGCCCCAGATCATCACGATTAACCCTCCGATTGCTAGACCCTGCATTCGGCGTTGCAGAGTAACATACCGTGCTACAAAGTAGCAAAGTCGCGCGCCTATACGTACAAATACTACTTAAGGTTTTTGAAATATGCGTGCTTAAAGCAGTCTAATGGCGTTTCGCCCTCTGTAATCCACGCATTTTAATTAAAAACTGTAAAACTCAACGTACGCAGCTGACACTTTTAATTATGCCTGCTTTTTTATAGAAAAGCACCATAAATACACATAGAAAATTGATATGGCATCACGAGAAGCAGTATCACCAACGGAGATGGAAAATCAGCTCAAAAAGCTAGCAAAGCGGCACCGTGTTGAGCTATCCTTTATCCATCCGAATGACGTTGAAGTACGTAACTGGGTTAGATGGAAGTGTCAGTTTGGCTGCAAGGGTTATGGAAAGCACTTAAGCTGTCCGCCGTATGTGCCTGGGCCCTCTGAAACACGGGCACTCTTGCAGGAGTACGAGCGTGCATACATCGTCCATTTCAGCGGTATTCCCGGCATGCCAACGATTGACCCGAAAGATATACCCGAGAATTGGCATCCTTTTCTACGAGAACTTATTTTGTGGATCGCAGAGACGATGTATACGCTCGAACAACACGCGTTCTACGGCGGCTATTACAAAGCATTAGCATTTGCGGCGTATCCGTGCGTATATTGTGAAGATTGTGTCGCAGAGGAGTCCAAGGGCATCGTTGACGTTTCACTTAAGAGAGATTGCCGTCACGCAGAACGAGTACGGACATCAATGGAAGCCGCTGGAATTGACGTCTTTGCTACCGTCTCAAAGATAGGCCTTCCTATTGACGTTATTCCCTGCGAGGACAACGTGTACGGCAAAATTCAGCATGCCAAGATCAATTCATATGGCCTGCTGCTTCTCGACTGACTCGGTACGGCCAGCGTGACCAGACATCTGTTTAAACGTACTATCTTAGAACGTTTTTTCTCAAGTGAAGCTTACGAGTGAGTGTAGCTCAGGCGCAACTTTAACCGAACTGTCCCCTCATAGGGCATAATTAATAAGATGGCCTGACAACTACCATAACGCGGGATTGAATGAAAGTCAAGTACGTTCCAGATACGAGCGTGTTGATCGACGGTAGGATCACAAAGCTCATAGACGAAGGCGAACTGCGTGGAGCGGCAATCATCATCCCCGAAGCGGTTGTCTCAGAGCTCGAAGCTCAGGCAAACCAAGGACGCGAGATCGGCTTTAAAGGGCTTAATGAGCTTAAAGCACTCGCAGAACGAAAACGCTCGGGTGAAGTCGACGTGACTTACGTAGGAAGGCGACCCACGGCGGATGAAATCAAACTTGCCTCAGTTGGGGAAATTGATGCGATGATACGAACCGTCGCGGTCGAGAATGGTGCAACGTTTATCACGAGCGATATCGTCCAAAGTGAAGTCGCCCGCGCCAAAGGATTGGATGTCACGTACCTCCAGCCTGAAAAGGGGGCGAAAAAACCGTTGCTGTTACAGAAGTTTTTCACCCGTGACACGATGTCGGTGTTTCTGAAAGAGGGTGTCCCTCCACGAGCTAAGCGTGGCTCGATAGCAGACCTTCGATTGGTCAATATTAGAAAGACTCGCATGAGTGAAAAGGAGATACGGGCGATTGCCTCAGACGTCATTGAACAAGCAAAGTCCCGCTCTGACGGTTTTATTGAAATAGAACGCCGAGGCGCCACGATCGTTCAACTCGGCTCGCTACGAATAGCCATTGCCCGACCCCCGTTCTCTGATGGCATCGAGATAACCGCGGTACGCCCGATAGCGACGGTTAAGCTCGACGACTACAAATTCTCTGACGAACTGAAGAATCGGCTGAGTCAATCGACACGGGGCATACTGATCGCAGGACCGCCTGGATCCGGTAAATCGACGTTAGCTGCTAGCGTCGCTGAGTTTCTTGCAGGACAGGACTTTATCGTCAAGACCATGGAAAGTCCGCGCGATTTGCAGGTCCCAGACAACATCACGCAGTATTCTGCGCTCGAAGGTGATATGGCAAAGACTGCCGACATCCTTCTGCTTGTGCGACCAGACTACACGATCTATGACGAGGTGCGCAAGACTACCGACTTCAAGACCTTCGCTGACATGCGCCTTGCAGGGGTAGGAATGGTCGGCGTCGTACATACGACCCGTGGTATCGATGCGCTGCAGCGCTTGATCGGGAGAGTCGAGTTTGGCATCATTCCTCAAGTTGTCGATACCGTCATTTTTCTCAAGAAAGGTGAGATAGAATTAGTCTATGACGTCCATTTTGCCGTCAAAGTGCCGTCAGGGATGATGGAAGCAGATCTTGCGCGGCCGGTCATAGAGGTGCGGAACTTTGAGACGAACAAAGTTGAGTACGAGATCTATCTTTTTAGCAGGCAAATCGTCGTTATGGCAGTAGGCCCTAAAGAGCCGGGAAGAGCAAAACCAACGTGGAAGTTCGCTGCAAGGGAGATTGAGAGGGAGATCGATAAATATGCCAAAGAGCCTGTCACTGTCGAGATCCTTTCTGACACACGCGCCAACGTGTACGTCAGCGATAGAGATATATCGCACGTTATCGGCAAAGGCGGCAAAAACATCGAAAAAGTTGAAGACGTCCTTGGCATCGACATTGACGTCCTTGAAACAAACGAAGAGTCGCGAAGATCCAAAGATCGTCAAAAAGTGGCGCCGCAAAAAGCTCCTTCAAATGCCGAAATTGATCTCGCCGACAGACACGTTATTGTAACGTCAAACGCCCGTCCTGGTGAAATTGTTGACGTTTTAATCGATGACGATTACCTCTTCACGGCTACCATTGGACGAGGTGGCGAGATAAAGGTGACGAAGGGCACCAACATCGCTAATCGTATCTTAGACGCGCTTGACCGTGGAGCACGCATAATGATGCGGAGCGCGTGACGGCCTATTTCAATTGAAAGCGAGCGCGTTATACTGGACCGATTACCGCGCAACTATTGAACTCGTTAATCCACCTACTGAGATCAAAAGAGATTAGTAGAACGACGGGCACAGCTAGTAGGCGTGCGCGTTCGAGAGCGCGGCTAATGGAGCTTATGCCAACATGAAAAAAGATAAGTTCACAGCGGCTCTGTTGTATATCGGAATTTTCGCCGGAATCCCTCTAGCAATCATCGTCGCCCTATTCTTCCTCCCAGTTTTGAATAGCGTCGACCCAACCGCTATCATCATCCTCATTATTTTCACTGTTGTGCTTGCAGCTCTCTGGATTTTTGTGCCATACGAGAAGCCTGTTGTACGACCGCGAAGAAGCGCCAAAGAAAGAAAAGCAGCAGCACGCCGCGCGGTTCCTGCACCAAGCGAAGCTTCTGAGGGGCCGCCCGACGAGGAAAATAAAAGAGTAGAGAGCTCAGAAGAGAGACGCGAGCCATTCATCGATGCCGTTGAGAAATCGACGCACCGTCCATCGACGCAACCTCAAATACGGCGAAAGGCGCAAANCAAAGCCCGGAAAAAGAGCTCGAAGAAGAAGCGCTAAACTGCGAGGAACAGGCCAGCTGCAGTGGCTACAAAAGACAAATGTGGATCACAACAGTGTCAAAGCACGACGGCTTTCGCGACGGATATCCCATCGATCTCTCTGATCTGTGCTAAAACCTGATCTGAAATCGGATCGTCAAGCGCGAGCACCATAACCGCGCCCCCTCTAACTTTGTCGCGGCCTACATTCATTCCAGCGATATTGATGTTGTTATTACCGAGTAACGTGCCGACCTCGCCAATAACGCCGGGCTTGTCGATGTGGGACGTTATCAGCATGCAGCCCTTGGTTTCCGCGTCTACGTGGTAGTCGCCGATCTTGACGATACGCGGTTGATCCCCCAGAAAAAGGGTTCCAGACACCGACCAGTCGCCCTTGTCGCTGTCTATTCTGACCGTTATTAGACTCTGAAAATCTTCTAGACGTTCAGTCTTCGTCTCCGTGATCCTGATGCCCCGCTTCTTAGCAAACATCTGTGCGTTGACAAAATTGACTGGTGACTCCAACACGTGATCGAGCACGCCTTTCAGGACTGCTATGGTCAACGGGTGGACATCGCATTGGCCTACCTCACCAACGTACGTGACTTCGATGCCCTTAATCTGCCCCTCCACCAGTTGAATACAGAACTTCCCGAGTTGCTCTGAAAGCGGCATGTAACTCTTGATCGCACCAAACGTCTCAGCGCGTATCGGAACGTTTACCGCGTTTCGAACCGGTTCGCCTTTGAGTGCGCTCAGCGTTTGTTCAGCGATGGCTATCGCGACGTTTATCTGCGCCTCGACGGTCGAAGCGCCGAGGTGTGGCGTCACGATACATGTATCAAGCGTAAGAAGTGGACTTTCCGTGGGGGGCTCTCGTTCAAAGACGTCTAACGCTGCTCCGGCTATCTTACCGCTTTTGAGCCCCTTGAATAGCGCTTCTTCATCGATAATGCCACCGCGCGCAACGTTTAAGATGCGGACCCCATCGCGCATCTTTGCGATCTCCTGTGCCCCGATTAAGTGGTACGTTTCCTTCGTCAAGGGGGTATGAATGGTGATGAAGTCTGANTTCGCGAGAACCTCATCAAGCGACGCGATGTCGACGCGAAGCTCCTTAGCACGCTCAACGGTAACGAAAGGATCGTAAGCAATAACGTTCATTCCGAGAGCGCGCATTCGTTTTGCGACTTCAGCGCCGATGCGCCCGAGCCCGAGGACGCCGAGCGTCTTGCCAAAGACCTCGACTCCAAGAAAACGCGCGCGTTGCCATTCACCGTTTTTCACTGAAAAACTTGCCTGCGGGATGCTTCGCGAAAGGGCCATCATCAGGCTTATGGTATGCTCGGCTGCAGAGATCATGTTGCCCTCAGGCGCATTAATGACGATGATGCCTTTCGCCGTCGCAGCATCAACGTCAATGTTGTCGACGCCAACGCCCGCACGCCCGATGACTTTTAGATTTGACGCTTCAATTACGTCTTTCGTCACTTTTGTGCCGCTCCTGACGATGAGAGCGTCATAGTTACCGATGACGCGGATTAACTCTTCCGGTAGAAGATCAGTCAGTACGTCAACGTCGTGTTCTCTCTTTAAGAGATCGACGCCCGCCTGCGATAGGGGGTCACTTACGAGTATCCTCATGACTACAATTCCTGTCAAAAAACTGAAGCGCACGAAGTGCGCCAACGCTATGCGAATAACCTACACGTCTAAACCGTATTTCTAGTTTTTGTTGGAAAGGCTTATGTAATCACCACCGCAAATAACAGTCACAAACTGCAAAGGATGCCGAGTATGAAAGACAAACCAACTGTCGTCTGGCTTGAGGACGTCCGTATTGAAGACGTTCCTTCCGTAGGAGGAAAAGGTGCGAGCCTTGGAGAAATGATAAATGCGGAGATNCCCGTGCCGCGCGGTTTCGCTGTCACTGCACAAGCTTTCCGGCGCTTTTTGGACGAAACGGGCATCGTAAANCAACTTTTTGCGANACTTCAAGTAAACGTCGACGACGCAAAAGAGTTAGCAGCGGCTGCTGAAAAGGCCAAGAAGCTCATTTTAGCAACAAAAATGCCGCCGCATATGCGCACCGACATCATCGCCGCTTACAACGAGTTGGCAAAGAGAGAGGGCAGTGAGCCTTTAGTAGCCGTGCGATCGAGCGCGACGGCTGAAGATATGCCCGAAGCGAGCTTTGCAGGACAACAGGAAACGTTTCTCAACGTGAAAGGCGCCAACAACGTCGTCGTCGCGGTTCAAAAATGCTGGGCATCATTGTACGGCGCGCGGGCCATCTTCTACCGAATCAAACAAGGATTTGACCATGAGTCCGTGAACATTTCGGCCGTTGTCCAAAAGATGGTCAACGCCGAAAAATCAGGCGTCATGTTCACATCCAACCCGACAACTGGTGCACCAGAAGCGATCATTGAAGCTTCTTGGGGCCTTGGCGAAGCCATTGTTTCAGGCTCCGTGTCGCCCGATACATACCTAATCGACAGAAAAACCCGCCAAATAAAAGCGAACGTCGCCACAAAGAAGATTATGGTTGTGAAGGACCAAAAAACGGGAGATACGACCACAAAGGATGTCCCCGCAGACCTGCAAAACAAACGAGTCCTCAGCGACAGCGAGTTGAAAACGATTCTTGACCTCGGCGAACTCATCGAAGAGCATTATGAGAGCCCCCAAGATATCGAATGGGCAATCGAAAATGGGGAGGTATTCATCGTCCAATCGCGGCCAGTGACGACGATAAAGAGTGAGGGGGCAGAGCAAAAGACGGTCGCTGCAAGCGACGCAGAGAAGCTTCTCGAAGGCCTCGGCGCTTCCCCCGGCCAAGTATCGGGCAAAGTCAAGATCATTAGAAGCGTGGATGAGCTCGACAGAGTCTTAGAGGGGGATATACTCGTTACAGAAATGACCTCCCCAGACATGGTTCCCGCGATGCGAAGGGCGGCTGCGATCGTGACTGACGAAGGTGGNTTAACGAGCCACGCTGCTATCGTCTCTCGAGAGTTGGGCGTTCCCGCCGTAGTAGGAACNAAAGAGGCCACAAAAAAGCTTACGGACGGCATGTACGTTACCGTTGACGGTGAAAAGGGCATTATATTCTCTGGAGTGCTCGAGCGGGCTGAGGTGGCTCCGGCTGCTGGAACGGTCGCCATCGCCGCATCAAAGCCGATTACTGCAACCGAAGTAAAAGTTAACGTTTCGATAGCTGAGGCCACAGAGCGAGCCGTTGCGACGAGGGCCGATGGGGTTGGACTCTTGCGGGTCGAACACATGATCCTCGGAATGGGCAAGCACCCCCACTGGTATATCGAGCACAACAAAAAAGACGCGTTCGTTAGCGAACTTCAGAAGGGTATTCGAACCGTGGTCGACGCGTTCTTCCCACGTCCTGTGTGGGTCCGCACGCTTGACGCCCCGACCGACGAGTTCCGACAAATGGAAGGGGGCGAAGGGGAACCGATCGAGCCAAACCCCATGCTCGGCTGGCGCGGGATACGCCGCGATTTACGTGACGTTGAAGTCTTCAAGATGCAACTTCAGACGTTCAAAAACCTCATTGACGATGGCTACAGCAACATCGGCATCATGCTGCCCCTGGTTCAGCACCAAGACGAAGTCCGACAGGCGAAGCAGATTATCGCAGAAATGGGCATTGATTTTGACAAGGTCGACGTCGGCATTATGATCGAGATACCCGCATCGGCCCTCATAATCGAGGACCTTATCGCTGAAGGCATCGACTTCGTTTCGTTTGGGACGAACGACCTCACGCAATATACACTTGCAGTCGATCGCAATAACGAGAATGTCGCCTACCTATATAACGAGCAACATCCCGCAGTGCTCAAGCTTATAGAATATGTCATTAGGCGCTGCAACAAGGCAGGCGTCGTGACGTCTATCTGCGGACAAGCTGGCTCAAACCCGAAAATGGCGGATAAACTGGTTCGCATGGGAATTAGCAGTTTATCGTCAAACATAGACGCCGTTGAGCGCGTCAGAGAGGCCGTGGCGCGGACGGAGCAACGCATCATCCTAGAGGCCTCACGTGACCTGACGAACGGAGATTAGTCGTCGCTTCGTTCAACTAATAACTCAGCAATGCATGAGGACAATGAACTAAATCANGTAAACAGAGGCTACGACCGAGTTCTTAGCTCTATGTGCACGTACCCGCACCCAGTGGCAGTCAGGGCGCATATCGAACACATTCACACGAACCTCGGTGATCCGAACCTGTTTCCCGAAATCGCCGCGTTCGAACGACGTGCCATTGCTATCCTCGGGGGTTTACTCGGCGCAGCTGACGCCGTCGGTTATATTACTTCCGGTGGAACGGAATCGAACATACAAGCAGTTCGAGCGAGCAAGCTAATCTCCAGCACGCGAAAGCCGAACATCATTGTTCCGGAGTCGGCACACCAGTCGTTTGAGAAGGCCCGGGATTTTACTGGCGTAGAGGTACGTCAAGCAAGTCTCGATGAGCGTTACGCCGTTGACGCAACCGTGGTTGAAGAGCTTGTCGATGAGGATACCATTTGCATTGTCGGAATTGCAGGCACTACGGCGCTAGGCGTGATCGATCCGATTCCCGCCCTTGCTCAGGTCGCTTTAGAGAATGATGCTTTTTTACACGTCGATGCGGCTTTCGGCGGCTTCGTCATCCCATTTCTTGAAAAAAAGTACCGTTTTGACTTTACCGTTGAAGGCGTTCGATCGATGGCCATCGATCCACACAAGATGGGTATGAGCACGATACCGTCAGGTGGGCTACTTTTTAAAAGGCCCGCTGACTTCGACGCCCTCGGTACGAACACGTTCTACTCAGTCGAGCGCTCTATGACCGGCACGAGAGGTGGCGCTTCGGTTGCTGCAACGCTTGCCGTGCTTGAACATCTTGGTGTCCAAGGATATCGAAACGTCGTTCGTAAATGCATGCGTTTGACGAACCTCTGCGTAGAAGAAGCTGCTGAATTCGGCGTCTATCCAGTGATCTCCCCAGTCATGAACATCATAGCATTCAAGTTGCCACGGTTACAACGGCTAGCGCTCAGACTCACCGCGCGCGGCTGGCGGATATCTGTCATGGGGGGCGCCCTGCGAATCGTCATAATGCCACATATCAATGAAACGACGATTCTGGAGTTTATAAGTGATTTAAAAGAGCTCGTTAAGGTTTAGCGGCGCTCACATTTTATCGTCATCGTCAGAAATCTTGAAAGCTGCTCGTTGGATAACATGGACTTTGAAATTGAGCGAATCGTTGAACTCGCGCGGGAGAATAGAGCACGCGTGCTGCAGCTCCAATTTCCCGAGGGGCTAAAGCGGTATGGNCCCCAAGTAGCGAAACGTATAAAGGAACACGTCAACGTCAAGGTTCTACTCTCGGGCAATCCGTGCTACGGCGCATGCGATCTGGATTATGACACTCAAGCTGATCTGCTGGTTCACTTTGGTCATGCAGAAATTCCTGAGCTCGCAGCACTCAACGTCTGTTTCGTCGAGGTGCGAAGCGAGGTCGATGTGATTCCGACAGTGAACGATGCGCTTGCGCTCATCAACGGACCTCGGGTAGGCATCGTGACTAACGTCCAACACGTCCATACTCTAGACTCGGTTCGCAGTCATCTCGAATCAGCCGGGTTACGTTGTTTCATCGGATGCGGTGACGGGAGAGTCAAGTATCGAGGTCAGATTTTGGGCTGCAACTTTTCGTCCGCGCGGGCGATAGACGTAGAGGAGTATCTTTACATCGGAAGCGGCGCCTTTCACGCTGTTGGCGTAGCGCTTGCAACGGGGAAACGGGTTATCGCCGCGGATCCATTTCTACGAAAAACTTCAATTGCGGACGTTGACCTCATTATTAAGCAACGGTACGGACTCATTTCGAAGGCAATGGACGCACATACATTTTGTGTGCTGGCTAGCACCAAGACGGGCCAGCAAAGGTTTGACCTTGCTTTCGAACTCGTAGAGGAGGCGATAGGACGTGGTTACGACGCGTACACAGTGACAATAAACGAAATAACTCCATGGACGCTTTACCAGTTCCCTGCAGAAGCATATGTGAACACAGCTTGTCCGCGCGTTGCGATAGATGACTCAGCACTGTTTAAGGCCCCGATGCTAACGCCCATCGAATTCGAAATGATACTCGGAAAACGAGATTTAAACGAATACACTCTTGACGAGTTTTCTAGCGGCTGAAGGGGTGCACTTATGTGAGCCCTCTACGTCGCCTGCCGACAGCTTAAGCGGAAGGAGATTGCAACGGGGGGGTGGTGGCTCGCTCACTTTTCTTCTTTGCGTTAATCGCGAACGCATCGAGTTTCAGTTGCATAGCTCGTTCAACAGGTCTCTCGATCGGATAAATGCCAGTGAGACAGCCCAAGCAGAGCTTTTCGCGGGGAAGGCCGATTGAATCAATCAGGCCGGCGAGGGTGATGTACTTAAGTGAGTCAACACCAATCATCAGTTTTACGCCGTCCACACTTTTCCGGGCGGCAATAAGCTCCCCGTATGTGGGCATGTCGATTCCAAGATGGCACGGCGAGACGATGGGCGGCGTCCCAATGCGCATGTGCACTTCCTCGGCCCCAGCTGCTCGCAGCATGTCGACGATCTTACGCGACGTCGTTCCGCGCACAATCGAGTCGTCGATCATCACGACCCGTTTGCCTGCGACGTGCTTCTTAATTACATTTAGTTTGAGCCTTACGGCCGTTTCACGCAAATCTTGGCCAGGCATGATAAAGGTCCTACCTACGTAACGGTTCTTTATAAGACCCTCTGTATACGGCAGCTGTGATTTTTCCGCGTAGCCAACTGCAAAAGCGATTCCCGAGTCGGGAACTGGGATGACTATGTCAGCCTCTACGTCCCCCTCTGCAAGCGTTTGACCAATCTTTCGCCGCACTTCGTAGATCAGGGAACCGTCGAGAACCGAGTCTGGGCGAGCAAAGTAGACGTATTCGAACATACAATGTGCCGTTACCGCTTTATTAACTGCCCGTTGGCTCACAAACCCATCGGGCTTGAGGACGATGATCTCGCCCGGGCGGACGTCCCTGAGAAGCTCACCCCCAAGCGTGTCAATCGCCGCACTCTCGCTTGACAAGACATAACCATCGTCAAACTTTCCAACGCATAGTGGCTTGATACCAAAAGGGTCTCGGACGCCGATGACGACATCATTTATAAGCAGCGTAAGGGAGTAAGACCCGCGGAGCTTGTTCATTAGCTCCTGAACGGCCGTGATAGTGTCGTATCGCATCAGTTCCTTCACCAGAAGGTGCGCGATGACTTCTGTGTCTGAATCTGACACAAATATACGGCCTTCTGCCTCGAGTCCTTGCCTGATATCAAAGGAGTTGACGATATCGCCATTATGTGCAATCGCAATGGTGCCGCCCCGATAGTTAACGAGTGCCGGTTGGCAGTTTTCTACTTCACTGAGGCCCGTCGTGGAATACCGCACATGCCCTATGCCTCGCGGTCCTTTAAGGTGTCCCAGCCGGTGTTCGTCAAACACCTCGTGAACGAGACCCATCCCGCGCTCAATATGGATTGCAGAGTCGTGCGTCGCAATTCCGGCCGATTCTTGACCGCGATGCTGCAACGCGTAAAGCCCGTAATAGATAGGTAACGCGACATCTTTGGAATCCAAGGCGATTCCGAACACACCGCACTTGTCTTTCATCGACTGTCCCTATTTAAAAATATGACTAATACTTGTTAAGGTAGCTGTAGTTGCGAAGCCTTGTGGAGCGACCAAACCCACAATGGACGCACGTTCTTTTACGAAAGTTGTATGAGACAGCGCCACAGCGCCTGCACGCCACGTGCGTGCGTTTCTGCCGCTTGCCCATTGATGGTGTTCCCTTAGTCATTCGATGACCTCGCAGAGTGTCGCTTTACGTTAAGGTGAAATATATACGACGTTGTCGCCGCGAACGACGATGGTGCCAAACTTCTTGATTGCCTCGCCGCCTTTGAGCTCTTCGGCTTTATCAAGAACGAGATTTAGATGAACGTCATATCCCTGAAGCTCCCCCCTAAAGTCTCTACCCCCTTTGAGCCTCACGATTACGGGCGTTTCCAAGGATTCATTCAAGATGTCAAGCGGCCTCTGACTCAATGCACACCTCTCACAAGTAGTTCTTCCCTGATAACATACTTAAGTTTATCTTTGAACCTTGAATAAGATTCGTATNCATGACGACGAAAAAACGGCATTTCATGAAGGCAGATACGGCGCGGCGTGTTGTAGCTATGCTGAGCACNTACGAAACTAAGAACGCGCTCCAGGGCAAGCTCGAAGTGCTCGAAACGTCTGATCATACGCTTATTCTTCTAAACGGAGTGCCAGTAGCCCTCTGCATCGACAAAATGCCCTTTTTCACTGTACGAGGCGCGATTGAACTCAACCCGCAACGGCACCTTGTCACCGTTGATATGGGCGCTGTGCGGTTCATACGAAACGGAGCGGATGTGATGAGCCCTGGCATCGTCGATGCCGACGAAAGTATAACGCCAGGTGATTTCGTTGTCATTATTGACGAGAGGCACAAAAAACCACTCGGCATCGGAACGGCGCTTATAGCTGGTATTGAGATGATTCACGAAACAAAGGGCAAAGCTGTGCGGATCGTGCACTACGTAGGCGATAAAATTTGGCACGTTTCGCTATAATCGCACTTGTAAAAATATATCGCAATGCCCTCATTAACAAAGAAGCGAGCATCGCCCCAATAATGACAGCGCTACGTGCCGCTTCAATCTACGATGACCAAAGCACGAAAACTATAAGATGCCCATTGCGTAATAGGTTAAGAGTCGATTGTAGGTGAGAGTTCCAAATGGCGCAAAAAAGTTTGATTGATAGAATTTTTGGAAGCCGTCCGCATGCTGAACCTGATGAATATCTGGAGCTGGATCTCGGCGAGTATGAAGAAATAGTCGAAGAAGAGCCCGCAGGAACGTATGTCAAGGTCGCAGAGTTAATTAACGTCAGCAGTCTCACATCGCTGAAAGACGAGGTTTACAAAGGCAATATCGTTATCATTGACATAGCTCACATAAAGCAGGACCGCGTCACACTTGATAGAGTAGTCAAGGAACTACGACAAGTTGCAACGGACATTCATGGGGATATTGCCGGACTCGGAGAAGATCAGATTGTTGTGACCCCGATGTCGATAAAGATAGACCGCAAGAAGCTCGGGGCAAGCGCTTACTAATATTGCAAGTTCGCTCAATACCAAGCACATTTTTTTTGTCATGACGCATAAAGCAGCCATCGACAGTACGTGCCCTCTATGCGCGGACGTTCTCACCTTCAAGTTCAGCACCGATGATATTCCTTTTTTTGGCGAAATAATGCTCGTGAGCGCGAATTGTTCGTGTGGCTTCAAGTACGCTGATACGATAACACTCAATGAGCGCGAACCTGCTCGATATCAAATAGAATTCGATAGCAGTGACTTCACAACGCGAGTAATCAGATCCTCCTCAGGCACCGTTCAGATTCCAGAACTTGGCGTAACCATTGAACCGGGTTTGGCTTCTGAAGCATTTGTTTCCAATGTCGAGGGAGTCCTCTGCAGAGTAGAAGAGGTGATCGCCATGGCTACGAAATGGTCGTCGAACGATCCGGGAAAAACCAAGCTGGGAACTCAACTACTTCAAATGATCGACGCTGTACGAAAGGGCGAAAGTACAATGACCCTCGTGATCGATGATCCATTTGGCAACAGTGCAATTATTTCGCCGCGAGCTCTGCGCCGAACGCTCTCAGAAAGCGAAGCATGCACGCTTAAAACCGGGATATTAACTGTCGACGTTTCGGAGAAAGTCAGCTAGACGCGCCGCCTCAAAGCATTAGCTGCGACGTTCGAAGGTTGTGCTCGTTTAGGCTGTGAACCAACGACGAATTTACGCGCAGGTAACGTTGTCGCCGTTGTGAGGATATTTTTCTGCCATTTTGCTGTCTTTTGCCGTTCAAATGTCGAGAAACGGCAGTCTTTTAAGGACTGATTCGCCGTCGCATTGAAATTTAATTGAAGTCACCAGTTCTGTAAGAACAGATACGCTAGAAGGCTTACCAAACTTAGATATACATTTGTTTCTTGTACTTAGAAGCACTGAGGCAAAACAATGCTAAAAACGGTAGAGAATCTTGCAAAAGCCTTCGCGGGCGAAAGTATGGCGCGAAATATGTATATATCCTTCGCAAAAATAGCTAAAAAAGAGGGATTTGAACAGATCGCGGCGGCGTTGCAGTTAACGGCCGATAATGAACGAGAGCACGCTAGTTGGACTTCCAAACTTATCAACGCGCTTAACGCAGGCACAACTGAAAAACTTGATGAAATAAAAATCGACGCCACCGTTTCGCCATCGCTGGGCATCACCGCAGCGAATCTCAAAGCAGCGATCGAGGGTGAGCTTCACGAAGCTACGACGATGTATCCAGAATTCGCTGACGTGGCCGACAACGAAGGATTGCCCGAGGTTGCTAAGAGGCTACGGGCTATTGGTGTTGCTGAAGCACACCACGCAGACAACTACAAGAAAATGCTCGCCCAGGTTGAAGCGGGTACCTTTTTCAAGAAAGACCGGAAGGTTGAGTGGGTCTGCAGAGAATGCGGTTACGTGCACTTCGGCGAAGAACCTCCAGAGAAGTGTCCCGCTTGCGATCACGACCGAAGTTATTACCAGATTAAGTGCGAAGAGTACTAGCTGAGCGAAAATCTGAGAGATGCAGGCCCCGTATGCTATTTTGCTCGATGTGCTAGCTGTCCTGCAATTTGAAGCGCAAAAGCGCGGCGATGCCTCCAAGCTTCTCTAATCGCTTGCCCGGCTCGAATTCGGTGCTAAAAACGACGACGTGGCCGTTCGAACTGTTCACTGCAGTCAACAGTTCGTCGACGGCCACGCCTTTTTCTCGCTCATTGCGCAATGTCTCATCAGCAATAAGCAGCGTAGCGATGGCCCCCCACTCATGCGCTTTGACGACCTCGCCCATGCCATAGGCAGCTTTG
>Ga0031654_10000106_pt1 | contig 16726 bp, 15 predicted proteins | sample FrelakmetCRP12CR_FD_55268 | JGI IMG/M metagenome (GOLD analysis project Ga0031654, IMG submission 55268) | Freshwater lake sediment microbial communities from the University of Notre Dame, USA, for methane emissions studies - CRP12 CR | ecosystem: Environmental > Aquatic > Freshwater > Lake >...
CCTCGTCTTTCTGACTACAGCCTCCTAAGGCCATATTAACGGCAATGACAATCAGCAAACCAAGATACGCTAAATTCCTCATGGGCATGAAGATTACAGGATACAAAAGACCTTTTCAACGAAATTCTGCGCTCTTTTGAACTTGACACACCCCTGCCTCTCTCATATAGTTTCCACGATTTGCGTGCTATTTTCCGCAGAAGCACTATTATAATCAGTACAGCCGCTCTAAAAACCATAAGCCCATGTCTGAAAAAACAAAATCTAAATATGATCAATTGAAAAGTAATATGGAACGGCCCCATCTCGTTCTTGCCACAGCATGGGACATCCTCTGTAACGCGATAAAAAATTTCCAGGCCAACGGTAATACAAACCAGGCTGCAGCTATTTCACTGTATGCAATGCTGTCTTTTATTCCCCTCTTCATCTTAACTATGCTGGTAGCAAGCTACATTTTCAGCTCACATCCAAACATTCAGAACGAGCTAATTGAAAAAATCCAGGGTTTTCATCCTTACTTCTCAGAATCCCTCCTATCCCAACTGGGACCTATGGAGAAAAAAAAACAACTCCTGGGCTGGGTCGGGATCATAAGTCTTGTATGGTCCTCTGCCATGATCTTCAACGCTATTGAGACAGCCCTGAACATGATTTTCCGCGCGAGAGGCCAGCGAAATTACATCGTCTCAAACCTCCTTGCCATTGCAATGATTCCTATGGGGTGGGCTGTAGGCGTCGCCAGTGTTGGGATCACATATATTTCAACAATCCTTGCAAAACAATCTCCTCTTTTCGGCAATGAGTTCATGATTCTTCCCTTCTTGTATGGTGCTTTGTTTCGCTATGTCCTGCCTTACATGCTGACGGTTGCATTTTTTACAATTGTCTACAAAATAATTCCAACAGGAAAAGTAAGCCTGGGAAGTGCATTGACTGGTGCTGCCATCTTTGCAGCTTTAATGGAAATCGCTAAACATTTTTTTACCCGGTATATGTCTGGTGACGCAAAATATAATCTAATATTTGGCTCTCTGGAAACCGTAGTAATCCTTGTGCTCTGGGTTTTCTACGTGGCATTAATCCTACTATTCTGCGCAGAGCTTATTTCTTCACACCAGAGAAGAAATCTGATCCTCCTTGAAAAGGCATTCCTAAAACCCAGAAAAAGAATCATGAAAATCGAGGAACGCCTGTTCAGGAAGTTCGGTCGTATGTACCCCAAGGACACTTATGTTTTCAGACAAGGAGACACGGGACAGGAAATGTACTACATCCTCATGGGTAACGTGCGCGTGGAGAAAACTGCCGGCCAGATAAAGAAGGTCCTTGCCGAAATGGGGCCGGGAGAATACTTCGGCGAAATGGCAGCGTTGATTGAAGCACCTCGTACAGCTTCAGTACAAGCCACGGAGGACAGCAACGTGGCTGTAATTGACGCGGACACTTTTCGAACTCTCTTGAGGGAAAGCGTTGACGTGTCTCTTTTTATGCTTAAAGAATTTTCCAGCAGAATCAGGCAAACAGGCAACGCCCTCGGAGAACTGACCCAATCCTGGACAAGATTAGTTACCGTTCTATATTTTATCGTCAAGTGGCCCCTGCCGGACAATGGCGACTCCCTTCATGAACTCGCCAGTTATACCAGAAAAGAGCCCGTTGAGATTCAACAGGTATTGTCTGAACTCAGAGATCAGGGCGTAATAACCATCCGGGACGGACATATTTCCGATTTCAGTAAAGAACGTGCCTGGGCATTGCTGAATGAACAGGTTTTTTTCTCGGAAAGACGTCTAGAGAAACGAGAGATCAACGTCCATATATAAATTTTCTTTAGATCTTCCAATTGTATCATCGTGAAGTTCATGCCGTAAGCGCATCCTCCAAAGTATCTTTGTCCGCAACCTATTGGTGGCTCCTGCGGCAAGCAACAAATACCAAGAATGATGACCATCAGAAGCCCCCTGATGCGCTTGATTAAGGCAACGCCTCTGTATGTGCTGCCATTTTGTCATAAAACAGGGTCGTGAGACGATTAGGCGCGGGGGACCCTTTACAGGAAGTCTTTGCCCTTGACACCGCGATGAAAAGCACCAAGTTATAAAAACTTGCAACCATTTGGACGATATACTAAAATAACAAATATACATGAACAACAGCAGAACAATTTACTCTCCCAGACCAGCATTTAACCTCTGGACATAGCCTCTCAACAAGCGGTTAAGGATTAGTCTCTGGCAGATGGTATGAACTGAGGCTCTGAGGCAAATATATGATAAGTATCTCAAGATTATGCTGTGGCATAACCGAAACTATGGATTCACTCCGTTATGGAAGCGAAAAACACAAACGGCCTGTGGTCGTCTGGAACATGACCAGAAGTTGTAATCTCAAATGCATACACTGCTATTCAAGTTCCCGGAACATTAGATACAGTAATGAATTAACTACAGACGAGGGGAAGGAACTAATATCGGATCTCGCCTATTTTGGATCACCTGTGCTCCTTTTTTCCGGCGGAGAGCCCATGACCAGGAAGGATCTCCCGGAGCTGGCCGAGTTCGCAGTAGATCAGGGCATGAGGGTTGTAATATCAACCAACGGGACTTTACTAACAAAAGAAATGGCATATAATCTTAAAAAGATCGGTGTTTCTTATGTTGGCGTAAGTATCGACGGGATGGAAAAGACGCATGACAGCTTTCGGGGCGTAAAGGGAGCCTTCGACATGACCATGAACGGAATTAGAACCTGCCGTGACGAAGGAATCAAAGTGGGATTGCGTGTTACCATGAACAGGAAAAATTTTGCAGATATCCCTGCCCTTTTCGAACTTATTGAGAAGGAAAACATACCCCGGGCATGTTTCTATCACCTAGTCTATTCCGGCCGCGGTTCGAGACTTGTGGACGATGACCTCTCCCAAGATGAAAAGAGGCTTGTCTTGGATTTCATTATGGATAATACCATGGACCTTTTCAAACGGGGAAAGCCCAAAGAGATACTTTCAGTCGACAACCACGCCGATGGACCGTATGTATATATGCGCCTGCTGAAAAATAATCCCGAACTGGCAAGGGAGGCTATGTCACTCCTCATGGTGAATGAGGGCAACAGTTCCGGAAGCGGCATAGGCTGCGTGAGCTGGGATGGCGAGGTGCACGCTGATCAGTTCTGGAGAGGCATCTCATTTGGAAACGTGAGAGAGCGTCCCTTCGGTGAGATATGGATGGATACGTCAAACGAGCTCATGTTCAGGCTTAAAGACAAAAAGAGATACGTGAAAGGAAGATGTGCCGTGTGCCGCTGGCTCGATATTTGTGGTGGAAATTTCCGGGCCAGGGCAGAAGCGGTAACGGGAGACATATGGGCTCCCGATCCGGCATGTTATTTAACGGACAAGGAAATAGCAAAGTGATGGCCTGAAAAATAGGCATTTAAGAAATTGCTCAAATGTCCCGAATATTAATCTTGCAAGAATTGATTAAGGTTGATAGTTAATCTTTAAACATTTTGATATAGAATTCCTGTTGAAACAGAGCGTGTTCCGATGGATCAAAAAAATCCAGCCAGAGAATGGTTCATGGAAGGGTGCAGATATGACCTTCTTGATCCACAATCTGATAAGGCAATAGAAGCCTACAAGAAAAGTATCATCCTTGATCCAAGATTTACGGATGCATATGTTAACCTGGGGTTCATTTACCTCCAGAGAGAAGATTACGACTGGGCCCTGATATGTTTAGAGCGGGTGGCTAAATTAGAGCCCAACAATCCGGAGGCCTACAACAACCTTGGATATATCTATGAGAGAATGGGAAGGTTGGGACGTGCACGGCAGATGTATGAACGGGCGCTAATATTAAGTCCGCTTAATATTGAAGCAATGTTTAATATAGGCCACATCTTAGAATTGGAAGGAGACTATCACGGCGCTGTCAGACAGTACAAGAAAGCCATTGAGACAGACCCAAGTGCTGTGACGCCCCGGTTCTTTTTGGCCCTTCTATATGACCGCTACGATATGTTCGACGAAGCAATACAGGAATATCAGTGTGTCCTGGAAAGAGATCCCTCCCATGTGAAAGCCCTCTTCAACCTGGGGACCCTGTATGTCCAGTTAGGCGACTATAATAAAGCTATCGGATTCTTTAAGAATGTGCTGGCGATTGATGAAAAGAACCCCGAAGCATGGAATAACTTGGGGTCTATTTTCGAAATAACAGGCCAACCTGAGGAAGCAATCAAGGCGTATCAGAAATCTCTCACGTTAAACCCTTACCAGGAAGAAGCCAACATTAATCTCGCTCAAATCCAGTATGAAAATTATCACTCAAAACCTGATATTAGAAAGAAAGAGGAACTCGTCCGGCGTCTCCACTTTGTCCTTTCGATAAATCCACAAGATACAAGGGCTCAACACCTTCTTCATGAACTTACAAAGTAAAATACTCAATAGAGAGAGTCGGTAGGATTCATCCTTCTCTCTCATTTGAGTTTGTTNGCGATAAAATCCCGTATGTCACTCCAGAGTGAAATATGATCAACTGATGGTGTCGATATCAACTCTTCGTGCTTTTTCATGATCTGAGCGGCAAGAGCCCCCGCTATCTTCATCCGATGCTCATGAGTGGACGATTGAGCCTGCTTGACAATATGGTGGGGAATATTCACCTCAATTTTTAAACCGCCTACATCCACTTCTGTGGAAATGTCTTTCATGTTCACACGCGTTTCAGGAGAAGGTGCAGGAATATCCGAGGGCTCCTCTTTTTCTGTGACGAATCCCTTTTCTTGCGTTCCCTCGATATCCTTGCTAGGGAGACGCTCCCCAAAAGTCTCCGCGGAAAGTGCCTCAGCATCATCGGAAACCTGTGCAGCTTCCTTCTCCATTCGTTCTTCGAGAACTTTGCTTCCAGATCGTTTTCTATGCCTTCTCTTCGGGATAGCTGGGCCTGTCAAGTGTCGGAAGCGCTCTCCGACCTGACGAACAATCTCCCCTGAAATCAGCGTAAACCCATTCGTCTCCCCCGTTTTTAGTGATAATTTGCACATCTTGTTTATCAGCCGGGGTACACCATGTTCAGAATACTCCCACAAAAAACCATATGCCTCATCAGCAAAAATCTGCCTCGCTCCTCCCGCAAGCCTAAGCCGTGTTTCAACGTAGCTCTTTAAAAGATCCTCGGATTCTATTTTATCTATCCTGCTCAACGTCCCTATTCGTTGCAGAAGATTGGCACGTTTGGGATGTTCCAGTCTTCTGGCCAATTCCAGCTGACCCGCAAGTACTATGGTAAATAAATTCTTCTGATCCTTCTGCATATTCGTCAGTAATCTCAGGCTTTCCAAATTCGTGGGCGATATAGCATTTGCCTCATCAATAAATATCAAGACCTTTTTTCCTGAGTCTATAGTGTCGAACAGAATCTTGTTGAATTCTTCTAAGAGATCAACTTTTCTTCTTTCTTCACACCTAGTACCGGAAAGTTGACCAACGATTTCCCTCAAGAGTTCATTGAAGGACATATCAGGGTTTGCAACAAGTGCAATTTTATATCTATCAAGATCCAGAGAATCAATGATTATCCGTAGGGACAAGGTTTTCCCTAGACCAACATCGCCTACAATTACCGCGATGCATTCATTCCCTTCTTCTATAGCGAATAGAGTCTCAGCAATGGCATTCTCCATTGAAGAATGAGAATCCGAGTACATCGTCGGATCAGGGACATTATCAAAAGGTGGCTTTTGCAGGCCCCAATAGTCGTAATACATACACTTATAACCTCCCCGATGTCTGCATTAGACACTCGAAACTACAAACATTTTATGACTCGGAACTACCAGAAACCTCTTCACTTCTTGAGAGATAATCAAGGACATCCTGCAACAAAAACCGCCTGAGCCTGCCCACCTTATAGCTTTTAATCTTTTTTGACTTGACAAGGCTCATGAGCAGGCCGTTGCTGATCTGTAGCATTTGGCAAACATGTTTAGCCTTGAGCATTCTTACAATATCTACTCTCTTGAATTGGAAATTGAAAACAATCTGGCCCTCTTTGTGTCTTTGAATATCTAAAGACACGCCCGTTCCGTCTCCGTTCAGAAAATATTTCACATAGCGGTTTGATTTGACGAGATCATACTGTTCTGGCGTTAAATTAATTGAAATCGCATCATTAATATCCGTAGTAGTCGTTTCCAGAGTGTGCGACTCTTGCCTCACGTACTTGGGAGTTTGATTAAACACGATGGATGGAATCTCGATCAATTCCTTCTCGTGAAGCGAATTAGAACCAATTCTACGGTGTTGCTCTCCGTTAGGCTTAAAACTAACGTCTTTGCGTCTTCTAACAATTGAAAATTTTTCCATGCTTTTTCCCTTTTAAGAAAAATAAATAACGAGTCATTCACTTTCCACTTCTGTCTCAAGCTTGATCAGTGAATGACGTCGCACTTTTTTGTGTCTTTAATTCCAAATAATTGCCTGTAATCTTAATGAACAGTGAGAGATAAATCAATATAAAAGATAAATCCATCTGTAAAAAGGACGGCGGTCACAAAAACAAAAGCTTAACATTCTTACATGACAAAAAGAGGGGCATGATTGGAGGTAAATATGGGTGGGGCTTTTCTCAGTATCGAGGCAATGGCAGGATGCCTCTTAAATTCCCTGTCCAGAAATTGCCTCACAAGACTTCTTTTCCACCCTCGGGGATGCAAAAAATCCCTGTAAAGTGACAGGTCTCCTTCATAAAAATCACTCACTTCGAGATCCTGTGCTTCCGGGCTGTGAGCGGGGAGATTGAAGATTGCAAGGTTCAGAAAATCTATCTGCCCGCTATGCTGGGCTGCAAAATCAAGGGTCTTGCGCGCCTCAGTTAATGTTTCCGAAGGAGTTCCGAAGATCAGGTACACATAGGTCGCAATACCGGCTTTTTCCAGGGCCATGAGCGCGGCGGAAGCTGTTCTCAGATCAAATCCTTTTTGCATACTATCTAAGACATCCTGGTCTCCCGATTCCAGCCCAAGTTGCAACATGACGCAACCTGATCGTTTTAAAGACCGGCAGAAATCGAGATCCGTCAGGTGCGAGGATACTTTGGCAAATGCATACCACGGAGAGCTGAAAGATGATCCCGCGATAGCATTTAGAAGTGCAGGACTAACTGCATTATCGAGGAAATGGACAAGGGTGGGTTTCGTTCTTCGAACAAGGCTATGAATATCCACAATTGCCTTCTCTACAGGCACCGGTTTATAAGGATTCCCCTCTGCCTTCTCTGGACAGAAAGAACACTTGTTCCAATAACAACCACTTGATGCACTATAAGGCAAAATGAAACCTGGAGACAGATAGCCTTCCATGGATGACACGGCATAGTTAGGGGTATGATGACACTGCTGACAGGCAGTCCCGTGAATTGAAAGAAGAGCGGCCTCTCCCGGTCCTGCCACCATGTCGTCAACGAGGCCACCGAATGGATTAGACCATCCTGGTCGCCGTACCCACGATGTAACCAGCCCGCCGCCCAAGACTACCCTGATGCTGGGGCATTGCCGTTTTAAGAATCCGATCATAGCAAAGGTACAAAGTGCCTGACTCAGATAGTTCAATGAAAAACCTACAGCGGCAGGGCATTCCTGTTCTATCGCCGTCAGAAGACGCTTCTTGAAATATGCATAGAACGGATTGTGTTCGGGTGTTTCAGAGGCTCTTATCAAATCTGCGCTTCTGACCGGAGAGAGATTTCGATCGACGTAATTAGATAGACTCAGATACGCATCGCCGTTAGAGGCCGTCACCTCGAGAACCCGGTTTAGATCAATTACCGCACGCTTATAGCGATCAATATTCCTGTAGGTCTCCCAAGAGGTTAAAGCAGTAATGTTACTTCCCAGATAACGAAATGAACGGCTTGTCCAAGTGTTCAATAAATTTTCCGTAATCGCCTTATTGTTATCATCGATCCGACTTTCGTGTTTATATTCCCCCCTCCCTCCGTCCATGAGCAGGCTTGAGAGGCCCTCCAAATTGGCATCAATAACTTTACAGGGAATGTCGTGTTCATGCATGACACCTGCCAGTTTCGCCAGTCCCGCTGGCGGTTCGCAAGGTTTCACAACTGGTGGATGGATAAGAATCATGTTATGGGGTCCAGTCCGTTACAGAGTTTACAATAATTACAACTGCCATTTCTCATTGTTAAGGCACAGAAATGGCGGTTGCATTGCCAACTGCCGCTTAGGCTCGCTCCTGCCTATTTTGACAGGCACAGGAATTTTCCGGTTAATCGCATTTGATGTAAATAAGATCTAAGAGGACTCAGTTAAGACATGTCTTCTCTGTCAATTCTTTTGAGCATATTAACCATGTTGTGATGTATCTTTCCATTTGTGGCCAAGACATGCGGAGCTTCAAGGCGGAATGCGCCGCCGAAGAGGTCCGTAACAATACCTCCCGATTCACAGATCATAAGCCACCCGGCAGCCGTATCCCACGGCATGAGTCTCAGTTCCCAAAAGCCATCAAAACGGCCCGCTGCAATATAGGCCATATCAAGAGCCGCGGACCCTGCCCTACGAATAGCCTGAGCGCTTTTCGCCATCCCATTAAAGTAATTGATATTGTTGTTCCTATTAGACCTTATGTCATAGGGAAAACCGGTAGCCAGAAGACTCTTGGAAAGATCCGTCGTATTTGATACGGCAATTCTCTTGCCGTTTAAGAAAGCCCCATTGCCTTTTTCTGCAACGAACATTTCATCTAACATAGGGTTGTAGATTACGCCCAGATGGATTTCATTTTCTTTTTCAAGAGCGATGGATACACAGAACACCGGATAACCGTGAGCATAATTAGTCGTCCCATCCAAGGGATCAATTATCCATCGGCACCTCGAAGATCGAGCCATTCCTTTAGATTCTTCCGCAAGAATATCGTGATCGGGGTATCGCTCGCGAATTCTTGAAGTAATCATCTCTTCAGAAAGCCTGTCTTCCTCAGTGACGATATTTATTTCCCCTTTATAATCTATTACGTGCTTGTCATTTAGCCTTTCTTTCAAAAAAATGCCCGCTTCTCTTGCTACAGCTATTACAAACTCAGTGCAATCATCCATAAGCTAATTTTTCCTATCAAAAGACATCTTGTATTCTGGTGGACTAATTCAAATTCGAATAAAAATGCTGGGCTTTCTTGTTTGATGATTTGTTTTCTTAATATTCGCTTTGTTTGAGTTCGTGCTCGGACTCTTGATTTTAGTCCACCCCGGGTTCCTTCCGCTATAAGCATTAGAAGGACACTCTCAGATTTTAATTTTAGCAATATTGACACATATACCAAGCTTTCCCATTTTTTGAAAGTTGCATCTTTCTATTGCGTGGTTCAGAAATTGGTGGTAATTATTCATCTGATATGATTTGCTAAACGTAATGCCTTGAAAGCCGTTATCATTCTTATCTTAGAATCGAACCGGAACATTAAAAATGGATGATACAATAAAAACAACAAAACATTCGACAAGACCTTATCAGGGCTCGGGTATCACAGAATACGACCTTAAATCCATCAGGGAATCCAAGGGCCTTACATTAAGAGATATATTCGAACGCACCCGGATCAGCGTAGCTATTCTTGCAGCCATAGAAAATGGCGACTTTCACCTGCTTCCACCGCCAGTTTTTACGAAATCCTTCATCAAAATATATGCGAAGTCCCTGGCCATCGAGGGCGATGTAATACTTACTCGTTATGAGCAATACCTGGAAACACTCAATCCGACTCACCGGGATGTGAAAATCAAAGAAATCCCTAAATCTACGCGGCTTTTCTACAAGGTTTTTTTGTGGGGATTGTCAATTATTATTACCGTTGGTCTTATCACTTTTTCTTTATCTACATATGAAACGTTAATTGACGTCGTAAAAAACCAAGCCTCCGAAGAGGAACATAAGTCATTCAGTTTAAAGAATACCGATACTATTGAAAAAACCCCCAAGAGTGAGGCTCCGGATCAGACAAATGTGGTTTCCAGAACTCAAGAAGGTGATGCCCAATCAATCCCTCTTGCGCAGGCACAACCGACCCTCCCCGAAGCTCAGGAGAAGCAGAAGATGAAGCAGGGTACGGCATCTGCGGAAATCAATAGAAATCAGGGGAACACAGCCGAAACATATCAAATAACCATGGAAGCCAGAGAGTTGACATGGTTAAGAGTCACCGCAGATAATAATCCGCCATATGAGATTTTACTGCAACCCGGTGAAAAAATAGAGAGAGATGCGTCTATCTTTATTATTGACGTTGGTAACGCCGGCGGTATTGACATCACATTTCAGGGAAAATCTCTGGGAAACTTGGGTGAACAAGGTCAGGTTGTTCATTTAAAGCTGCCGCAAGATTATAGGTTTGACTAAGGCGTCTTGGTGCTTTAAATCTATTTTTTATATCAGAAGAGGTCACCGAAATATGTTTGGAATAGGAGTGCCTGAGTTAATTGTAATTCTAGTCATTGTTCTCATCATCTTTGGCGCCGGTAAGCTACCGGAAATTGGCGGTGCCATTGGAAAGGGCATCAAAAACTTCAAGAAATCAGTCCGTGAATCCGATGAGAACGAAACGGCGCCAGACCATAAGAAGGTCGACGAAAAAAAATAAGGCGCAAGCAGACTAAAAGGGAACATCATCGTCCGGCGCCGATTCGGGCCCTGCAGGCGTAAGAGCCTGCTCATCAACAGCCGCATCCGGGCTCCGCGTTTGCCCCTTCGAATCCAGCATTTGCATATTTGACGCAACAATCTCTGTTGTGGAGCGCTTTACGCCGTCTTTGTCTTCCCAGGACCTTGTCTGAATTCTGCCTTCAATGAATATCAATTTCCCCTTGGAAAGATAGTTGCTGCAGATTTCGGCCAATTTGCCGTATGCCACTATTCTATGCCATTCCGTTCTCTGAATCCTTTCTCCGTTCTTATCCTTCCACTGAAGATCAGTTGCTAATCGAAAATTAACCACCATGGTCCCGTCAGGTGTGTATCTTACCTCAGGATCTGCCCCCAGCCTGCCAATCAATAATGCTTTATTAACCATCCTTATCCTCCCTTCCTGCCTCCGGTGAGTTTATGCATCATACAAAACATTACAGATCTTAGCAATCTAAAACTGGACACACGTCGAATCCGTTAGCGAGCGCACTCCCCGTAGCTTGCTGCGGGGTAAGCGAGCGAATGGGGAACATTGTTATTCCTTAAGGATCGAAGCTTCTCCGCATTTCACTGCGGAGAGCTTCAATTTGTGCTTGATTTCATAAGAAAAATGAATTATAAGTAACAATCTACTGACTTTGCAGGGGTGCCGACCAGGCTGAGAATATACCCTTAGAACCTGATCTGGATAATGCCAGCGGAGGAAACCGAATCTGCGTAATATCTATAGTGGGGCATATCCTTAAAAGGGGTATGCCCCGTATTGCTTATATAGTTCTTGTGACAGGAGCGTTTATAAAATGACTCAATTGAAGAGAGCACGCAAAGGCTTCGTATCTGAAGAGATGAAGCTATGTGCCAAAGAGGAAGGGGTATCCCCTGAATTTATCCGTGACGGTGTTGAAAAAGGCACTATCGTGGTGATCCGCAATAAGGAACACACCGAAATAGCGCCCCTTGCCATAGGCAAGGGTCTCAGAACGAAGATCAATGCCAATATAGGTACATCCAAGGATCGCGTCGAATTAGACATGGAGCTGGAAAAAGTAAGAATTTCAGTCGCTGCGGGGGCAGATACGATCATGGACCTCTCCACAGGAGGAGATATCAGGAAGATCAGGCAAGCAATCATCAAAGCATCAACCGTTCCCGTAGGGACTGTTCCCATATATCAGGCTGCCGCTGAGATGCTGGAAGCAAAGAAAACTATCCTGGAGATGACTGCTGAAGACATGTTTAGGGTTATCGAAGAAAATGGCGAGGATGGCGTTGACTTCATCACCGTGCACTGTGGCGTGACGAGGAGAAGCGTAGCTTGTATCGAAGAAGAAGGACGCATTTTAGGCATTGTCAGTAGAGGCGGTTCCATCATTAGAAACTGGATGTCATTTAATGACAGAGAAAACCCCCTCTATGAGAGGTATGACAGACTGTTAGAAATCGCGAAACGTTATGACATGGTTCTAAGCCTTGGTGACGGTCTCCGGCCGGGGTGTATTGCCGATGCAACAGATCGCGGACAGGTACAGGAACTCATTCTCCTGGGCGAGCTTGCAAAAAGAGCAAGAGGGGAAGGAGTGCAGGTCATGATCGAAGGCCCCGGTCATGTACCCATCAATGAAATCCAGGCCAACATACAATTGCAGAAGAGTCTGTGTGACGGCGCACCTTTCTATGTCCTGGGGCCACTGCCAACGGACATAGCTCCTGGTTATGACCACATCACTTCGGCAATTGGCGGAGCGATAGCCGGATCGTTGGGTGCAGACTTCCTCTGCTACGTCACTCCCTCGGAACACCTGCGTCTACCCACACTTGAAGATGTCAGGGAAGGAGTCATAGCCTCAAAGATTGCGGCGCATATTGCAGACATAGCAAAGGAAATCCCCGGCGCCATCGAGAAGGACATCATGATGGCGCGATACAGAAAGGAATTCGACTGGCAGGGCCAGGTGAAGGCCTCCATTGATCCGGAGAAGACTGAAAGACTTCTGGAAACCAGCAAAAGTGCAAAAGAAGAGGGCTGTACTATGTGTGGCGAATTCTGCGCCATCAAGCTGGGAAAAATAGGCAGTCATGGCTAAGAGAGTCCCGAATTGTAAACAAACACTACTATTTTAAGACCTCCCCTACTGCAACCTCTTATAACGCCTTCACTACTCTTTGCCTTGAACTCAGTTCAAATTATGAGTCCAGAGAGACCTGCCGTCGCTCAAAATCCTTTTTTGCAGATACTTTAATTAGCTCACTGCGCTGACAAATCTTAAATCATGCTTGACTAATCCCCAAAAAAAATATAGTCAAATTCGGTTTATATGAACTGGATAGGTTATCTATGGAAGACAGCGAACTACTAAGGAAGAAAAAGGAAAAGATAGTATCCCTTAAGGTTGACGGCATTGATCTTTATCCCAATGATGCCCGGGTCAAAGACACGGCCGCATCCATCATCAGCCGCTTTTCCCACATGGATAGTGAGGCCCTCGGCATAATCGCCGAGAGATTCTCCATAGCGGGCAGATTGATGGCAATTCGAGATTTTGGAAAAGGCTCTTTCGCCATCATTCAGGACAGAACTGGGAAGCTCCAGACCTTCATAAGAAAGGAAAAAGTCGGAGAAAAGTCCTATTCACTGTTTAAAAGGCTCGACGTGGGAGATATAATTTTTGTCGCGGGAAAGATATTCAGAACCAGGACGAACGAGCTAACGGTTGATTGCGATGAACTGAGGCTCCTTTCAAAGGCGATACGGCCTCTGCCGGAGAAATGGCACGGCCTTACAGATATAGAGACAAAATACCGTCAACGTCATCTCGATCTCATTGTTAATCCTAATACTAAAGAGGTCTTTGTCAAGAGGAGCCGCATCATACATCTGATACGTTCCTTTATGGAGGAAAGGGATTTCCTGGAAGTGGAAACCCCCATGATGCAGCCCAAGGCGGGCGGTGCCATGGCACGCCCCTTTAAGACACATCACAATGCCCTGGGTATGGATTTTTATCTGAGGATAGCCCCTGAATTGTATCTGAAGCGACTGGTTACAGGCGGTTTTGAGCGGGTCTACGAAATAAACAAGAACTTCAGGAATGAAGGTATCTCCACTTTTCATAACCCTGAATTTACTATGCTGGAATTTTATCAAGCTTATGCCACGTACGAGGATCTGATGGCTCTGACTGAAGAGATGTTTAACTTCATCGCCTGCGAACTCTTTGGCTCCCCGAAGTTTCAGTACTTAGGAACTGAGATTGATCTTACCCCCCCGTGGCCGCGCATCTCAGTAAGAGATGCAATTATACAATATGGTGGCATAGCCGCTGAAGTCCTCGCCGATAATGCCAGTATTATCTCTTGCGCAAGGGATCTCGGCCTGAGCATCAAGGACACTGATGCGCCGGGAGTGGTCATGATGGCTATATTTGAAGAACTAGTGGAGGACAAGCTGATTCAACCCACTTTCGTAACTCACTATCCGGTTGAGGTTTCTCCCCTTGCCAGAAAAAATTCCGATAATCCCGAGGTGACTGATAGATTCGAGCTTTATATTTGTGGGAAAGAAATCGCCAATGCCTTTTCCGAGATTAACGACCCTGTTGACCAACGGGAAAGATTTGTGATGCAGCTTAGGGCCAGGGAAGCCGGAGATGATGAGGCGCACGAGATGGATGAGGATTATATTCGAACCCTAGAATACGGGATGCCGCCGACGGCAGGAGAAGGCATAGGTATCGACAGACTCGTGATGCTCTTAACAAACTCTGCCTCCATAAGGGATGTTATCCTTTTTCCCCTTTTGAGAAGCAAGGAAGAATAAGATTAATCATGTCCTTTGAATTCTTTATCAGTCTCCGATACCTCCGAGCCAAGCGAAAGCAGATCTTTGTCTCCATTATCACATTCATATCCATTGCCGGGATATTCTTAGGTGTTGCCGCACTCATCATTGTCCTTGCTGTAATGAACGGTTTCGAGAACGATCTCCGGAATAAAATACTGGGAATCAATTCTCACGTCGTTCTCATGCAGTACACAGGAGCGATGAATGACTACCAGAAGGTCTTGACCGAGGTTGAACAAGTCGAAGGTGTCGTCGCCTCCACACCATTCATATTCAGTCAGGCCATGCTAAGAAATGAAGGTCGTACCAGCGGTGTAATCCTGCGGGGAATGTCAGTAGATAGTGCCTTTAAAGTCATTAATCTGGGAAAGATGCACGAAGGAAACATTGATTATCTTTCTGAAAGACAACGCAGTACCATAGGACTCGGCAAGGATAAATCCGTGCTTCCGGGTATTGTAATAGGCAAAGAACTGGCAAAAAATATGGGGCTTCTACTTTTCGACCCCGTGAGTATAATCTCTCCCATGGGTATTTCCACGCCTATGGGAATGGTTCCCAAAATGAAAAGGTTTGTTGTTGTGGGTATCTTCGATTCCGGATTCTATGAATATGATTCAACCCTCGCATATGTTTCCCTCAGAGACTGTCAAGATTTCCTAAATCTGGGAGAACGGGTAACGGGCCTTGAAATCAAGGTTAATGACATCTACAAAGCTAATATCATTGCAAAATCCATAGAGAAAAAACTGGGGTTTCCTTTCTGGGCAAGGAACTGGATGGAAATGAATAAGAACCTATTCTCCGCCCTCAAGCTGGAGAAGCGGGTCATGTTTATCATCCTCAGTCTCATTGTTCTCGTTGCAGCGTTTAACATAATATGCACGCTCATTATGATAGTCATGGAAAAAAGCAAGGATATTGCCATTTTGAAATCCATGGGAGCCACTTCAGCAAGCATCATGAAGATATTCATTTATCAGGGGGTGACGATCGGCGCCATCGGCACACTTATGGGCTGTATCGGAGGGCTTGCAGTCGCCTTAAACCTTGAGAAGCTATCTGTATCCATCGAAAATCTTTTCGGTTTCAAAATACTTCCCGGAGATGTATATTACCTAAGCCAGTTACCTTCCCAGGTCAATTACAGTGATGTAGTCATCATAATAATAGGGACCATGCTGATATGTTTCCTGTCGACTATTTATCCCTCCCGGAGGGCTTCTAAACTGGACCCGGCGGAAGCCCTGAGATATGATTGATTGCTGGAGAAGAGACCCCAGGGGCTGAAGCCCAAACGCCGGAGAATACAGAATTACAAATATCCGAAATGTTAGGATTTAGATTCTAGAATTTAGTATTTTATTTGATGATACAGCTAAATAATTTAAGTAAAACCTTTATCAAGGACGGTAACAGGATTGAAGTTTTGAAAAGCCTGGACTTCACCATAACCAGAGGTGAGTCTCTTGCTATTCTGGGTGTTTCCGGTGCGGGAAAGAGTACCCTAATTCATATTCTGGGAACGCTGGATCACCCCACATCGGGCACTGTGCTTTTTGACGACATTGATGTCTTCCAATGGGACAAGAAAAAACTGGCAGAGTTCAGAAACAAAACAATTGGTTTTGTTTTCCAATTCCATAATCTGCTGCCCGAGTTTAACAGTCTGGAAAATACGATGATGCCGGCTTTGATTCACGGTATGCCATACAGAAAAGCAAGAGAGCGGGCCGCAGCTATATTGCATGAAGTGGGACTCGGCGACAGATTAAACCACAAACCCGGCGAGCTTTCCGGAGGCGAACAGCAGAGGGTTGCCGTGGCGCGGGCACTTGTCATGGAACCGGAAATCATTTTGGCTGATGAGCCTACGGGGAATCTTGATAGCGAAACGGGCAAGAAGATAGAAAATATCCTGCTGGACCTCAATAGAACAAAAAGAATCACCCTTGTCGTCGTTACCCACAACAGAACGCTGGCCGACAGAATGTCAAAGAACATAGGTTTAAGAGACGGAAAAATTCACAAGTATGAATAAGAATAGTCTTCTCATAANAATCATCATTCTCTTGGCTTCTCTCCTGCTGGTACATCATCATAATGCTTTTGCAGAAGGCTTAAAGAAAATTGCCATCCTGCCCTTTGAAGTTCATGCCCAGGCAAATGCAGCCAATC
>Ga0031654_10000107_pt1 | contig 16721 bp, 14 predicted proteins | sample FrelakmetCRP12CR_FD_55268 | JGI IMG/M metagenome (GOLD analysis project Ga0031654, IMG submission 55268) | Freshwater lake sediment microbial communities from the University of Notre Dame, USA, for methane emissions studies - CRP12 CR | ecosystem: Environmental > Aquatic > Freshwater > Lake >...
GCGAGGGGTTGCCGAGGAGGCCCCGAACGCCTACAAGGATGTCGCCGCCGTGGTCGATGCCGCACAAGCGGCTGGTCTTGCGCAAAAAGTTGCAGAACTCCGGCCCCTTGTGTGCATCAAGGGATAGCAGCCCACATTGCCGCTGCGGTCTTCTCGAACGTTCCGTGCGCTCAGGCGGCCAGCTGCTGGCCGGCCGGATGACAAATAGCGGCGAGGCTGTCGCCTACCGCTTCCTCCGTGACATCCGATTTGCCTTGCGCGCGCTCACGAGCAGCCTCTCGCGATATCCCGGTCGGCCACGATGCCGATCGCCACCATCGCCCTGCCGCGCGGTTCGACAACGATGACGCAGCCAACGTTTCTGCGGCGCATTTCCTCCGCCGCCTGGCGCACCGGCTCGGCGGGATCCATCGTATAGACTTCGCGCGTACACACTTCGCCGATGTCCACCTAAGCCTCCGTGGCAGTGAGCGCTGCCGCAGGTCATCCCAAGCACATTGTGAGCGAACCACGCCGCCGGGCAAACCCGCGAATGCCGCGGATTGCTGGGTGAAGCTCCGGATTCAATCAAGGCGCGGCAGGTTCCATGAAGAGAAATTAAAATGCGCTCGCGCCCTGTGCATGAGACGGGCCGCTGGAGTAAAATCCGCGTCTGCGCGCCAACGGGTGTGCCCCTGAAATTCATGATCCGCGGAGAGATTCTTGACTACTTATCGTGTTGTTACCGCCATCACGGCGCTCATCGCCATGGCCGGCGCCTCGAGCCTCTGGGCCGACGACGCTCCGCCGCCGCCGCCGCCCCGGGGAGTTTGGATCGGCAAGGGACAATTCGGGTTCCTGAATTCGCAGGGCAACAGTGTTGCCAAGTCGGTCAACGGTAATCTCGATCTGTCGCGCTACGACGGAGACTGGAAGAACCAGGGGAATTTGAGCGGCTTATACGGCGAGAGCGCCGGCATCGTCTCGGCCGAGCGCTGGGAAGTGCGCGCACAGACCAACTACGCCTTATCGAGCGATCTATTCGTGTTCGGCGGGCTGCGCTACGAGCGCGATCTGTTCAACGGATTTCAATACCAGGAGAGCGTGACGACCGGTGTCGGCTATACCTTCATCAACACGGACACGACGACCCTCACCGGACAGGTTGGTCCGGGCTACCGGCGGTTGCGTCCCGAGACCATTACGAAGAATGCGGCCGGGGAAGTCATCTCGAGGGTTCCTCTGGAGGCGACCGGCGAAGCGATCGGAGCGGCTGGCTTGGATTTCTCGCACAAATTTTCCTCGACCACGACCTTGACGAATAAATTCCTGGCGGAGTCGGGCTCCAGCAACACGCTGCTGCAGAACCAGCTGGCGCTCGCCGTCAAGATGTCGACCAAGCTCGCGCTCACGGTCGGCTATGGCCTCATCAACAACAGCAATCCGCCGGCGCCCCTGAAGAAATTGGATACCGTGGAGACCGTCAACTTGCAATATTCATTCTGACAGGAGGGATTCGACATGGGTTTACTCGACGGATTATTGGGCGGCGTGGTCGGCGCGGAGATGGCGACCGCGGTCAACGGATTGATTGAGAAACACGGCGGCGTTCAGGGCATCGTTGCGCAGTTGGAGCAACAGGGACTGGGAGGCACGGTTCGTTCCTGGGTGGGTACCGGCGCGAATCAGCCGCTCACCGCGGAGCAGATTCACCAGGCCTTCGGTTCCGATACGGTCAAGCAACTGGCCGCCAAGATCGGGCTGTCGCCCGAGGATTTAGCCGCTAAGCTGGCGACGGCCCTGCCGCAGGCGATCGACAAACTGACTCCAGGGGGCGTGGTCCCTAAGACTTGATCGCAGCGCCATCCTGCGGCGCAGGCTCGGGCGCGACTCGACTTATAATTTGCAAGCGTTCTCAGAATAACCAGGGAGTGAATATCCATGAAAATGACACATCTAATGGGCATCATCGCGGCACCGTTGATGACGTTCGCCTTGATGCTGCCCAGTTACGCAGCCGATTCGGCCAATCCGACCACCTGCAAGGACGGCACGACCTCCGCCGCCACCGGCAAGGGTGCCTGCAGCGGCCATGGCGGCGTTCAGAAGGCGGCCAAGTCTGGCGCCGCAGCGACGGGCGCGGCTGCGCCCGCCGCTCCAGCCCCCGCGGCTGCGCCAGCTGCTCCCGCAGCGAAATCGACTGCCGCCACGAAATCGGCACCGACTGCCGCGGCCGGCAACACCGATCCGACCGGTGCGACAGCCAAGTGCAAGGATGGAACCTACTCGAAGTCGAAGCATCACAGCGGGACCTGCTCGAGCCATGGTGGTGTCGCCGAATGGTTGACCCCCGCGCACTAGCCGCGCGGCGGTCTCCATTCGATCAGAGGATTTGACGGCCGGAGCGCGGAGGCGATCGTGCCCCCGGGTAGGCGGCCGTCAANTCCCGCCGGCTGAAGTGTCCGCAGCGCGTATCNGTATCCTGCGGCGAAGGAGATTCCATGCCGCCCGCACCGTGTTTCGGACCTACGAAATGAAGATCTGAAGNCGGCCCGTTTGATGCCGTAAACTCTGGTCCATGGTGAAATTGTTCTCGCGCCTGCCGATGCGGGCGCTGTATGCATTTGCCGGTTTTCTCTACTTTCTTGCGTATTACGTCGTGCGCCACCGCCAACACGTCATCCGTGAGCAGCTGGCCAAGGTCTTTCCGGCCCTCAGTGAGACCGAGCGGGATGCGATCCACCGGCAATTCCTCAAGAATTTTTGCGATGTCATGGTGGAAGTGCTGAAGTCGGTGTCGATGAGCCCTACGCAAATGAGTTCGCACATCCGTATTCTCAATCTCGAGGCGGCGCGCGGCCATCTGGAGGCCGGTCAATCGGTCATGTTCGTGACTTCGCATCTGGGCAACTGGGAGTGGCTCCTGCAGGGCGTCACACTGCAGTTGGGCTATCCCGTGGATGCGGCCTACAAGCCGTTGCACGATGCGTGGGCGGAGCGCTTGATGCGCAAGGTNCGCTCGCGCTTCGGCGCGCGGCTGATTCCCGCGAAGGANCTGCTCGCTGATTTTCTGCAGCGTCGCGGCATCGTGCGTGCGGTGGCCATCAACGCGGACCAGGCGCCGGTGTCGACCGACAAGCGCTACTGGACGCAATTCCTGGGCCAGGAAACCGCCTTTTACGTGGGCGCGGAACAAATCGCCCGCGCGACCCGATTGCCGATCCTGTATCTGGTGATGCGACGGGTGAGGCGCGGCTATTACGAGGTTGAGCTGCGTCCGTTGTGGGACGGACGCGAGACGTTGCCGCCGCATGCGATCACGGAGCGCTACGCGCGGGCCTGCGAGCGCGACGTGCTCGATCATCCGGCCGATTGGTTGTGGTCGTACCGGCGCTGGCGCCTCAAGAAGCCGCTGTACGGCGCGGCCTGAGACTGGCCGGGCGCCCGGTGAGGGTGATCGTCCTGCGCCGCCCCTCGCGGCTAATTCTTAAGTTTCCCCTGAAGATGCTTGGCGAGTTCGGCGACGGTGGGGTGATCGAAGAGTTCCGTGAGATCGATGAGCCCCGGGAAATCGCGATCGATGTTCTCGTGGATTTCGATGAGTTTCAAGGAGCTCGCGCCGATTTCGAACAGATTGTCGTTGACCTCGATGCGCTTTCCCGGCAGGGCGGCTTCGCAAATCGCCTGCAGCCTCGCTTCGAGCTCCGAACCGAGCACATGGGGTCCCGTGTGCGCCTCGCGCAGCGCACGCAACTGGGTTAAGTCCGCGTCGAACTCGCCCGCAATGTGGGACTGCTCCAAGAGGTGCCGCTGCACCTTGCCACTGGTGGTTTTCGGTATCCGCTTGACGGGAATGACCTGCGCGACCTCGAGCCCGGTGTGCTCGTTGATCAGGCGGCCGACCGCGGCGGCGGTGGGCAGGAATTCCTCGAGGCTGCCGCGATGCAGGACGAACACCACGAGTTCCTCGCCTTGGGCGCCGGGCTTGGCGACGCCCGCGGCCACCACCTTGTTGAGATCGAGCCCCGGGGCCCGCTGCGCGATGTTCTCGAGGTCGTAGGGATAATAGTTCTGGCCGTTGATGAAAATGATCTCTTTGCTGCGCCCGGTGATGTACAGCGCGCCTTCGTGCAGCACACCGAGATCGCCGGTGTCGACCCAGCCCTCGGCATCGATGGCGAGCGCGGTCGCTTCCGGATCGCCGAAATAGCCGCGCGTGACGCTCGGGCCGCGGATCAAGATGTGCCCGACCACTTCGTCCGGGATCGCCGCGCGCATGTCGTCGGCAATGCGCAGCTCGGTGTTCGGCACCACCCGTCCCACGCACATCAATTCGAGCGCATCGCGCGGATCCGTGGGGTTGATCTCGATGCTCGAGCCCATGCCGAGTTTGTGCCGATTCGCGCGGATCCACCGGTAGTCGCTGTCGGGGTCGGGGAAGCTCACCGCGAGACAGGCTTCGGCCAGGCCATACACCGGATACATGGCCTTGTGCTTGAGTCCGGTGTAGGCAAGCTTTTGCATGAACTCGTTGCACAGCGGCACCGAGATCGGTTCGGCGCCGTTGTAGATCGAACGAATGCTCGACAGATCCACGTTCTCCAAGCGCCGATCGCCCAACACCTTGAGGAAATGGCGGTAACCGAAATTGGGCGAACACGTGAGCGTCGCGCGCCTCTTGGAGGCCTCTTGCAGCCACAAGAGCGGCCGGCGCACGAACAGGTCCGTGGGCATCAGATGGACGTGGGCGCGATTGGCGAACTGCACCAGATAGAAACCGATCAGGCCCATGTCATGGGTGAGCGGCATCCAACTCAAGGTCACGTCCCGTTCGTTGTATTTGCCGACAGTCGTGGCCCCCTCGATGTTGGCGATGAGGTTGCCGTGCGTGAGCATCACGCCTTTCGGCTCGCTGGTCGAGCCGGAGGAGAACTGAATGAATGCCAGGTCTTGCGGGTTCGGGCGCTGCAGTTTGCCGGGCCGCGAGATGTCCGTGATCGATTCGACCAGGAAGCAACGGGTTTTGAGCCGCTCGAACTGCACGGTCTCGCCCACCTGGGCCGCGAGGCCCGCCAGGCGCTCCAGGTTCTTCGCGTCCGTGTACAGCAGCGGATCGCCGAGCTTGCGCGCCACCCGCAGCAGTTTGTGGCGATGCTCGTCGCTGATGCCGACGGCGAGCGGCACCGGCACGATGCCGCCGCACAGCGCGGCCCAGAAGCCGTCGAGAAACTGCTCGTTGTTGCTCAGGAAAATGATCATCTTGTCGCCGCGCTGCGCACCCATCGCCTGCAGGTGGTGCAATATGCCGAGGGCGCGCGAATACACCTCGCCAAAACGCACGTGCCTCTCGGAGCTCTCCCCCTCAATGTAGGTGACCGCGCGATCGACCTCGCGGTTCTGCTCGAGAATGTCCAGCAATGTCGTTCGCGTCATCGACGCACCTCCACCCGCATCATGAGATTGGAGCGCGGCCGCAAATTGATTTGCGCCTCGAGTTCGATCGGATCCGCGCCGACCCGCGTCAGTCGAAAACGGCGCATCATGCGATTGACGTGCACCAGCATCTCGAACATGGCCATGTTCTCGCCGATGCAGTGCCGCGGGCCGACCGAAAACGGAATGAAGGCGAATCGGTGCCGCTCCTTGGCGTCGACGCCGGCGAAGCGTTCCGGGCGAAATTCCTCCGGATCGCTCCAGAACGCCGGGTGCCGGTGCAGGGTAAAAGGGCTGATGAACACGTCGGTGCGCGCACCGATCGCATAGCCGCCGAGTTCATCGGGCTCGATCGTGCGCCGCGTGAACAGCCACCCCGGCGGATACAGCCGCAGCGCCTCCTGGATCACCTGGTGGGTGAAGGCGAGCGATTCGGCGGCATCGAGGCGCAGCATGTCGGCGCCGCTCCGATCCGCTTCGGCCTCGAGCTCGGCGGCGGTCTCGGGGTGCTGGCTGATCAAATACCAGGTCCAGATGAGCGCGGCGGCGGTGGTCTCGTGGCCGGCGACGATCAGAGTCATCACCTCGTCGATCAGCTCTTTTTCGCTCATCGCGGTCTCGTGGTCGCGATCGCGCGCCGCCATCAGCATGCCCAAGAAATCCTCGTGAGCGGACGCCTCGCGCCGCCGCCGGTCCATCAGCTCGGCGACCAGCTTGGTGAGCGAGCGGAAGCGGAATGCGAATTTCAAATCGCGGTTCTGCTCCTTGGCGACCACCTCGAAGGGGTTGGCGCCCAATTGCCGCTCCAGTCGCTCGAGGTCGGAGCCGAAAATCGAGTGCAGCACGATCTCGAGGGTGAGTTCGCTGACATCGTCGGTCAAATTGATCGGCTCGCCCCGCGCCGCTTTGGCGGCCCAGCGGTGCGCGAATTTCTCATTGACCTCGTGGATCAATTGACTGAAGCGATCGATGATGCGCCGATGAAAGCACGGCTGCATCATGCGCCGCTGGCGCCGCCAGAACTCGCCCTCGCTGGTCATGATGCCGTTGCCGAGCAGGATCTTGACCTGATCCATGCCCTCGCCCTTGGTGTAATTGCGGTGATTCGACAGCAGGACGTGCTTGACGTCGTCGGGATGATTGATCACGTAGTTGTAGACGCCGCGGCTGGGGGCGAAAACGCGGTANACGTCGCCGTAGCGCGCGAAATACTCGCGCAGCCGCGCCAATGATTCATCGCTCCCGCCCAGGTCNTAACTTTCGGCGGGTCCCGGAGGAATGGCCGTGGTTTGCATCGCCACATTGTATAGTAGGCCGGTGAAAAAACCTGCCGGCGGCCTTCGCAACACCCTCTACCAACAACAGACGCGCTCGGCCCGGCGCCTGACGCGCAGCCGCCTGTTGCTCTATAAAATATCCGTGCCGGTGGGCCTCGCCGTCGCGCGAATGGTCTGGGGCTGGTGCCGGGTGGTGCGTGTGATCGGCGTCGAGCACATCAGCGCCGCGCTCGGGCGCGCGCCGTCCTTCATCCCGGTCTATTGGCATCAACACCAATTATTCTGCGTCAAGCAATTGCTGGCATTGCGAGGCGCGGGCGTGAAATTGGGATTTCTGATCTCCCCGTCGGTCGATGGCGAGCTCGGCGCCATGATCGTGCGCAGTTTGGGCGGGGAGGTGATTCGCGGCTCCTCCTCGTACACCGGTGCCCGCGCCCTGCGCGACTACTACCAGGCGCTTTCGCACCAGGGCATTTCACCGGCCATTACGCCGGATGGTCCGCGCGGCCCCCCATGGAAGTTCAAGCCGGGGGCGCTGCTGCTGTCGCAATTGTCGCAGCGGCCGATCATTCCCATGGCCTACGCGGCCTCGCGAGCCTGGAAGATCAAATGGGACCGCTTCATCATCCCCAAGCCGCTGGCCCGGATCGCCATCGTGGTGGGCGAACCGGTCTATGTGCCGAAGGGCCTGGATGCGCCCGGGCTTGAGCGCCTGCAGCTCGAGATGGAGCAAAAATTGCGGCAACTGTATCGGGAGGCGAGCGCCGTTGTTAAGTAAAGCTCAGNNTCAAGCCCTAAGAATACAAGTGCTTAGCTTGTATTCCTGACAACTTATGCGAGAATCCTNGTCTATGTAGGCCAGAGTGCCCAATTTTGGGAACTGTGTGGCAGATTCGCATTTCAGGCCAGATCGAGTGGCAAACTATTGATCTGCAACCGCAATTGTAATCCGGGGACTCTCGACGGCGCATGGCGATAGCACCCAACGATCCCCGACATCCGGACCTCACCGCCTCGGATGTCCTGGCGCCGCAGACCTGGAGCAGGCGCGGTCTGCGTCCCGCCGTCGGCCTCGATGTCATCTGCACCAAGGTCGCGGTCGATTTTCAGTCCATGACGGCGGCGAATGCCGTCGAGTGCATCACGGCGAATCTTGAGCTGCTGCGCGAGGCGACGCGCACCGACACGGCGTTTCACGTGAGCATCGATCCCGAAGTGCCGACGTTTTCCGATGTGCAGGTGGCACGCGGCTTGTTGGCGACCGGTAACCCGGAACAGCTGCGCGGTCAGAGCTTGGATGCGCTCCCCTGGCTGCGATCGCGGCTCGCGCCGCTGCGCGTGTCGGAGATACGCGATACCTCCCGTACCCGCAACGATCAGGCTGAAGACGCGGCCCTGTGGTCCAACTTGGGCATCGGTTCGGTGCTGATCATCGGCTACTTCATCCGGGGACGCGCGGCGGGCCTGCTCGGCATTGCCGGGGCGCGGCCGCGCGATGACTGGGANGTTCAGCTGCATCTGCTCATGAAATTGGTCGGATGCAGCCTCTCGACCGGACTCGAGCGCATCGAAATCCAGGCGCAATTGAGCGACCTGGAGGAGCGCAATCAACTCGCGCTGCCGAGCGCCAACGACGGCCTGTGGGATTTCGATACGCTCAACAATCGGGTGTATTTGTCGCCGCGCTGGAAACAGATGATGGGCTACGATGAGGTNGGCGCGGGACCGGCGCCGGATTGGCGCACCCTGGTGCACTCCGACGACATGTCGCGCGTTCAGNCCGCCATCCGCGATCATGTCGCGGGGAAAACGCCGATCTTCGAGAGCCTGCACCGCATGCGCCATGCCACGGGCGAATGGCGCTGGGTCATCAGTCGCGCCAAGGCGAAGGTCGACGGCAAAGGCCGGCTGTTGCGCCTGGTCGGCGTCGAGCTCGATATCACCGAGCGCAAGCTGTACGAAGAAGCCCTGTTCCGCGAGAAAGAGAGCGCGCAAATCACGCTGCAGAGCATCGGCGACGCCGTGATCACCACCGATGCGAAGGGCGTGATCGACTACTTGAACCCGGTTGCCGAAGCGCTCACCGGCTGGCGGCTCGAGGACGGCCAGGGGCGGGCGATCGAGGAAATCTTTCGCGCCTTCCACGAGGAGACCTGCGAACCCCTGGAGAACCCGCTGGCGGTGGCCATCCGACGCACCCGCTCGATCAAGTCGGTGCGCCCGATGCTCCTCATCCGGCGCGACGGCAACGAGATCTACGTGGAAAGCACCGCATCGCCCATTCGCGACGGCAGCGGCGCGGTATCGGGCGGCGTGCTGGTATTCCACGACGTGAGCGAGGCGCGCGAGCTGAACCGGCGGCTCTCCTACCACGCGAGCCACGACGTGCTCACCGGCCTCGTCAATCGGCGCGAATTCGAAAACCGCATGGAACGGGCGTTGAAGAGCGCGAAGGCGCACGAGACCTCGTATGCGCTGTGCTGCCTCGATCTTGATCAGTTCAAGATCGTCAACGACACCTGCGGCCACAGCGCCGGCGATGCGCTGCTCGGACAAGTGGGCGCGATGCTGAAATCGAAAGTCCGCTGGCGCGACACCCTGGCGCGGNTGGGCGGNGATGAATTCGGGATCTTGCTCGAGAGCTGCACGCTCGACGAAGCGATGCGCACGGCCGAATCGCTGCGCGAGGCGGTGCGCAATTTCAAGTTCACCTGGGAAGAGCGCACGTTCCGCTTGGGCGCGAGCATCGGGGTGGTGCCGCTATCGGCCGAGAACGCCGACGTGGCCTCCGTACTGAGCGCCGCCGACAGCGCCTGCCAGGCGGCGAAGGAGGCGGGCCGCAACCGGGTGCACAGTTTCGAGGAAAACGACATCGATCTCATGCGCCGGCGCCGCGAGATGCAGTGGGCCGCGCGCATCAACAACGCGCTCGAGGAAGGCCGCTTCGAGTTATTCCGGCAGACGATTCTCCCCCTGCAGCAGGCCGAGACCGGCGCGCACTACGAGCTTTTGCTGCGCATGCGCGACGAGACCGGCAAGATCGTCACGCCCGACAACTTCATCACCGCGGCCGAGCGCTACGGCATCACCCCGCAGATCGATCGCTGGGTCATCGATAACGCCTTTCGCTGGTTGGTCTCGGAAGCCGATGAGCGCGAGAAACTCGCAATGTGTTCGATCAACCTGTCCGGACAGAGTCTCGGCGACGACAAATTCCTGCCGTATGTGATCGATCAGTTTCATCGCAGCGGCTTGGATGCGAGCAAGATCTGCTTCGAAATCACCGAGACCGCGGCGATCGCGAGTTTCTCCCAGGCCAACCGCTTCATTCAGGCGCTGAAGGAGCTCGGCTGCAAATTCGCGCTGGACGATTTCGGCACGGGGCTCTCCTCGTTCGGCTACCTCAAGCACTTCCCGGTCGATTTNCTGAAGATCGACGGCAGCTTCGTGAAGGAAATCCTGCACGATCCGATCGATCGGGAAATGGTGCGCTCGATCAACGAGATCGGGCACCTCACCGGCAAGCAGACGATCGCGGAGTTCGCCGAGAACGTCGAAATCATCGACATGCTNCGCAGTCTCGGCGTCGACTACGCGCAGGGCTACGGCGTGTCGCAGCCGCAGCGGGTGCTCAAGGCTGCGAACATCGCCTGAGCCTGGCCGGCGCGCGGCCCGGCCGGTGGATTCAACCTTCCCACTGAAAGCGCATCGACAGATCGATCGCGCGCACGTGCTTGGTGATGCTGCCGACGGACACATAGTCCACGCCGGTTTGCGCGATGCCGCGAATCGTCTCCAGGGTCACGCCGCCGGAGGCCTCGATCTTCAAAGGCTTGGGCGCCGCGCGATTGATGGCGACCGCCTCGGCCATGGTTTCGAGCGGGAAATCATCGAGCATCGCAATATCCGCGCCGGCCGCGATCGCCTGGCGAAGCTCCTCGAGGCTCTCCACCTCTACTTCCACGGGCACCTTGGCCCCGCTCGCTCTGGCCGCGGATACCGCCCGGGCAATGGAACCGGCGGCCATGATATGGTTTTCCTTGATCAGAATGCCGTCATAGAGCCCGATGCGATGATTTTCACCGCCGCCGACCCGTACCGCGTACTTTTGCGCCGTGCGCAGCCCCGGGATGGTCTTGCGGGTATCGAGCAGGCGGCACGCCGTACCCTTCAGGAGCTCGACATGGGCATGGGCGGCGGTCGCGGTGGCCGACAGCAGCTGTAGAAAGTTGAGCGCGGTGCGCTCGCCGGTCAAAAGGGCGCGGGCTGGGCCGGTGACCTCGAACAGGCATTGGTCGGCAAGAGCGGCGCCGCCTTCGGCTATTTTCCATTCGATCCGCACCTTGGGGTCGATGCGTGCGAAGGTGGCGTCGACGTACGGAATGCCGCAAATGATGGCCTTTTCGCGCGTGATCACCGAGGCCCGCCCGCTCGAGCCGGCCGGAATCAGCGCCGCGGTCAGATCGCCGCCGCCGATGTCCTCCGCGAGCGCCCGTTCGATCTGTTGCGGCAGGTCTTTGGGAACCGGTACCGGCGAATTCATGCATGTCCCTTGGGTCGGGGCGCTTCGGAAATTGCGCAAGCTTGAAAGAATAGGGACCCGGCCCCAATACTGCAACGATGGCTGACCTGCGTCCCCCTGCGCCAATATGTGCGTGCTCGATGCACACGGATATTGCATGGGCTGTTATCGTACAATGAGCGAAATAGGCGCCTGGGGGCGCTTGAGCGTCTCGGATCAGCGGGCCGTGCTGGCGCTGCTGGGCAAGCGCGCGGCAGAGCGCGCACCCAAACCCAAGTGAATCATTGTTGGAGATCGTCGACCATGAATGCTATCGAAAGGATCAAGAGTCAACTGTCCGCCGCGCCGGTGGTGCTGTACATGAAGGGTACGCCCGATTTTCCGCAATGCGGCTTTTCGGCGCAGACGGTCGGCGCGCTGCGCGCCTGCAACGCGAAGTTCGCCCATGTGAACATTTTCGAAGACCCGGAAGTGCGCGAAGCCCTGAAGGCCTATTCCAACTGGCCGACCTTCCCGCAGTTGTACGTGAACGGCGAGCTGGTCGGGGGCTGCGACATCACCATCGAGATGTACAAGAGCGGCGAACTGAAGCAGCTGCTGGCGGAAGCCGGTGCGGTGACCGCCGGCTGAGGCGTCACGGATCCGCGGGTGTCTCGGGCTCGATCTCGAGGGGCCCCATGGCCGCCAAACGGCGGCGGCTGGCCTCGAATACCCCCTGAAATTGATTGCAGACCGTGCAGAAGAGGTCCGCGGTGCGTTCGGCATCGTAGGCGGCCGAATGCGCGGATCCCGAATCCCATTCGAGACCGGCGGCCAGCGTCGCGCGCATCAGCACGGTTTGCCCGAACGCGACGCCGCCCAAGGTGGCCGTGTCGAAACTCGAGAAGGGATGGAACGGGTTGCGCTTGATCTGGGTGCGCGCGACCGCGGCGTTCAAGAAGTTCAAATCGAAGGACGCGTTGTGGCCCACCAGCACCGCGCGCGTGCAGTCCGCGGCGCGCACGGCGTTGCGCACCTCGCGAAATATTCGATGCAGCGCCTCGTCCTCCGAAATCGCCGGCCGCAGCGGGTGATGCGGATCGATGCCGTTCACCGCCAGCGAAGCGGGCTCCATATTGGATCCGGGGAACGGCGTGACGTGAAAGCGATGAGTCTCGCCGCGCCACAAGGTCCCGTCGCTGCGCATCTCGACGAGCACCGCGGCAATTTCCAGCAAAGCGTCCGTCTGGGCGTTGAATCCGCCGGTTTCAACATCGATCACCACCGGCAGAAAACCGCGAAAGCGCGTGGCGAAGGTTATGGGCGGAAGCTGCGTCATGCCGGTTCCGCAGGAACAAGACGCCAACCGACCGCTTCGCCGCCGCGATAGGGGACCACGGTGCCGGCNCCGAAGCCGTAGGATTCCGGGGGCATCCAGGGCTCCTTGATCAAGGTGATGGTGTCGCTGTGACGCGGCAATCCGTAGAAATCGGCGCCGAAATGGCTGGCAAAGGACTCGAGCCGATCCAGGCGGCCGGCCCGCTCGAATGCCTCCGCGTACAACTCGATCGCGGCGTGGGCGGTGAACATGCCAGCGCAGCCGCAGGCATTCTCCTTGGCCGACCGCTCGTGCGGCGCGCTGTCGGTGCCGAGAAAAAAACGCGGGCTGCCGCCGGTGGCGGCCGCGACGAGAGCCTGGCGGTCCTGCTCCCGCTTCAGTATCGGCAGGCAATACAGATGCGGCCTGATGCCGCCCGAAAAAATCGCGTTGCGGTTTTCAAGCAGATGCTGAGGCGTGATCGTCGCCGCGACTCCCGCGCGNGCGCNCGCCACGAATTGAACGGCGCGTGCGCTGGTGATGTGCTCGAAGACCACCTTGAGCTTCGCGAAGCGCTCGAGCAGCGGCGCCAGCACCGTATCGATGAAAACCGTCTCGCGATCGAAGACATCGACGTCCGGGCGTGCCGTTTCGCCGTGCACCAAGAGGGGCATGCCGAGTTCTTCCATGCGCGTGAGCGCCGCGTAGGTCTTGGCGATGTCGGTGACGCCCGAGTCCGAATGCGTGGTCGCGCCGGCCGGGTACAGCTTGACGCCGTGCACGAACCCCGAGCGCGCCGCCCGCTCGATCTCCGCCGCCGTGGTGGCGTCGGTCAAATACAGGGTCATCAGCGGAGTGAAGCGGCTCCCCGCCGGCAATGCGCCGATGATTCTCTCGCGATAGGACGCCGCCAGCGCGGTGGTGGCCACCGGCGGCTTGAGATTGGGCATCACGATGGCACGACCGAAGCGCGCGGCGGTGAACTTCACCACCGAGGCAAGCGCCGCCCCGTCGCGCAAGTGCAGATGCCAGTCGTCGGGCCGCTGAATCGAGAGTGTGATCATCGCTCTGCCGGTGCCGGGGGCCATCCGCGGCGCAACAGATCGAGCGTATAGCGCACGCCGAAGCCCGTGATTTCGGTTTGAATGTGTGCGAGGCCCCCGTGCCGCGAACCGGCGGCAAGGTCCAGATGCAACCAGGCGATCGTCTTGGGGACGAAGCGGTTCAAAAAGCGCGCCGCCAAAATATGGTCGCCTTTCGAGTCGGCGCCACATTGCATCACGTCGGCCACGGCGCTTTCCAAATCCGTGTCGTAGTCCTTGTCCATGGGAAAGCACCAAACGCGCTCGCCGCTGCTCGCGCCGGCGGCCTCGATGAGTTCGCGCGCCTCGGGACGGTTGGTGAACGCGCCGCTGTAGCGCTCGGTGAGCGCATACACGCAGGCGCCGGTCAGAGTGGCGTAATCGATCATGGCGCGCGGATTGTTGCGCGAGGCGAGCGAGAGGGCGTCCGCCAGCACCATGCGCCCTTCGGCATCGGTGTGGATCACTTGAATGGTGGTTCCATTGTGCGCGCGAACCACGTCTTGCGGCTTGTAGGCAAGCGGGCCGATCCGGTTTTCGGTGATGGCCAGCCAGCAGTCCACCGCGGCCGGTGAACGCAATGCGTGAAGCGCGTACAGGCTCCCGACCGCCACCGCACTGCCTTCCATATCCATGTGCATGTCGAGCATGCCCTTGTGCGGCTTCAAATTGGTGCCTCCGGTGTCGAAGCACACGCCCTTGCCGACGAGGGCGAGGGCCGGCGCGCGGGCGCCGCGCGGCCGGTAGGCGAGACGCACGATGCCCGCATCGCGCGTCGCATTGCCGCGCGACACGGCGAGGAAGGCGCCCGCGCCGAGGCGACGCAATTCCCTCTCTCCGTAGAACTTGTACGCGAGGCCGAGACGGCGCGCGAAGTCCTTCAGCAAGCGGCGGTAAGCCGCTGCATCGAGGGTGTTCGGCGGCAGCGCGGTGAGCCACCTGGCGATGTTGTTGCCCGCCGCCGATGCGAGGGTCAGATCGAGCCCGGGTAATTGATTTGCCGTGGCGAGGTCGATGCGCGCCAAGGCCGAGCGCGGTTTCGGCTTGCTTTTGAACGTGGCGAAGCGGAACGCGGCGGCTTCGAGTGCGGCAATGGCGGCGTTGAGCGCTTCATCGGCCGCCTCTTGGGCGCATCCTTGCTGCCACAGGAGGAGCGATCGCGGCTCGGATTCCATGACGCTGCGCGCGAGCTTTCCGGCTGTTTGCAGCCGCTCGAATACGCTCGCCTGGCCGTGAATGCAAGCGACAATCAGCAGCGTTTCGGCATGCTCGCCGACCCGGATCTGAAAGCTGTCGCCTTCCTTGCGCACTTTGCGGTCATGTAGATTCCGCAGCACGGCGCCGTGGGGGACCGCCGCCCAATCGCCGCGGGTCGGTTTGAGCGGCAACAGGAGAACGGCGGTCGAATATCGAGCGAGCTTCGAGGGCGAGAGCCGCGTGGCGATCTTGCGCACGGGAACCAGCAGGGAATTGAAGGGCAAGCGAGTCGGCATATCTTTGAGCAATGCACGCCGGCGGCATTGCGAGCTGATCCCTTTGCTTGACCGAGAAAAACCAAACCCTGAAGATAGTGCTACCGAGTCCCCAGTGGCAGTTCGCGCAAGGGCACTGTAACGTGCCCGGCATCTTAACAGGACACGTGGGCGAGTGCATGTGCACGTGCCTCTGTGCAGGGTTTTACCTATGACGGAACAGTCGCCTTACGAAGACATCGACCCGACCGAAACACGGGAATGGCTCGAGTCGATCGACTCGGTGATGCGCGCCCAAGGGCCGCAACGCGCGCATTTTCTGCTCGAAAAATTAGTGGACTTCACGCGCCGGTCCGGCGCCTATCTGCCCTTCAAGCCGAATACCGCCTACCTCAACACCATCTCCAAGGCGCAAGAGCCCGAGTATCCGGGCGATCGCTCGCTCGAGCGGCGCAACGAGGCGTACATGCGCTGGAACGCGCTCGCCATGGTGGTGCAGGCGAATCGAACGAACTCCGAGTACGGCGGCCATATCGCCACCTACGCCTCGGCGGCGACGCTCTACGAGGTCGGTTTCAATCACTTCTGGCGGGCGCGCAGCGCCGCGCACCCGGGCGACATGATTTTCATGCAGGGGCATTCCAGCCCGGGCATTTACGCCCGCGCCTATCTGGAAGGCCGTTTGGACGAAAATCAGCTGCAGCGCTTCCGTCAGGAGGTCGATGGCGGCGGCTTGTCCTCCTATCCGCACCCGTGGCTCATGCCGGATTTCTGGCAGTTTCCGACGGTGTCGATGGGATTGGGTCCGATGACCGCCATGTTTCAAGCGCGATTCGTCCGCTACCTCGAGCATCGCGGCATCGTCCCGCCCTCCGACCGCAAGGTCTGGGCGTTCTTGGGCGACGGCGAGATGGACGAACCGGAATCGATGGGCGCCCTCACCATGCCGGTGCGCGAGCAGCTCGACAATCTGATTTTCGTCATCAATTGCAACCTGCAGCGGCTCGACGGGCCGGTGCGGGGCAATGGCAAGATCATTCAGGAACTCGAGGCCGCCTTCCTCGGCGCCGGCTGGAACGTCATCAAGGTTCTGTGGGGTTCGCGCTGGGACCCGTTGCTCGAGCGCGATCACGAGGGACTCCTCAAGCGCCTGATGGAGGAGTGCGTGGACGGCGAATACCAGAATTTCAAGTCCAAGGGCGGGGCCTACACGCGGGAGCACTTCTTCGGCAAGTATCCGCAGCTGAAGGAAATGGTCGCCAACATGTCCGATGAGGAGATCTGGCGCCTGAACCGCGGCGGCCACGACCCGCAAAAAGTATTTGCCGCGTACGCGTCCGCGGTCGCGAACAAGGGCTCGCCCACGGTGATCCTGGCGAAGACGGTCAAGGGCTTCGGACTCGGCAAGGCAGGGGAAGGCCTCAACGTCGCGCATCAACAGAAAAAGGTCGGCGAGGAGGAACTCAAGGCGGTTCGCGACCGCTTCAACATCCAGATCACCGATGAGGAAATTGCGGGCTTGTCGTTCAGGAAGCCGTCGCCCGACAGCGAAGAGATGAAATACCTGCAGGAGCGGCGGGCCACTCTCGGCGGCTATCTGCCGGCGCGCCACTCATCGGCGCCGCCGCTCGTGGTGCCGCCGCTCGAAGCGTTCAGCTC
>Ga0031654_10000111_pt1 | contig 16431 bp, 17 predicted proteins | sample FrelakmetCRP12CR_FD_55268 | JGI IMG/M metagenome (GOLD analysis project Ga0031654, IMG submission 55268) | Freshwater lake sediment microbial communities from the University of Notre Dame, USA, for methane emissions studies - CRP12 CR | ecosystem: Environmental > Aquatic > Freshwater > Lake >...
CTGGTTATTTATGGACGGAAATCGGACACTTTCCTGAAGCCGGCCGCTGAACGTTTTAAAAGAAAACTGCCTTCGGCCGAATTGGTCGGGATGGAAAATACCAGCCACTTCGTCCCTATGGAACGCCCGGAAGAAACGACGGCGGCTTTATGGTCGGTCATCTCAGGATGGCCTTGATGACCCGGAAGATGGTTTAGGATTGTTTTAAATTTTTGCGGCGAGCTGGGCCACGCGAAGAACGGTCTCTCGATCCCGGTCTAAAGGAATAAGTAACCGGGAAAGCAATAATTATTGAAAAATCAAGAAAATCCGGGACAGATCTTCATCCGGGATGTCCTTTAGAATGCGGGCTATGCGGTTTTCGAGTTCCAACCGGTTTGCTGTCTCATGTTCAAACCTGAAGAGCTCCGGTAAGTTAACTCTAAGGGCCGATGCAATTTTTGTTAGGATACCAAAAGAGGGATACGGAGGGGGGATTCCTTCGGCAAGATCTTGTGGGAAATGGGGAGAGACCCAAATCATGTGTCAAGTTCTCTAGTTGACCGTTTGAAGGTTTTGATTGACTTGATAGAAAAATCCTTCTCCGCTTTTTCCCTGGATTCGGAAATCCGATTGCTCTCCATAGCCTCCGGATCGGCCCAGGCCGTGGTCGAAGCCCTAAAAAGATCCCACCGCCGGAATGTCAAAGCGATCTTGGTTGATGCCGATTCCACCGCCATCAATGAGGACCGGAAGACCATTGAGTCTTGTGGACTGGACGATCGGTTTTCCCTGATTTGCAATAGTACCGGGTGTCTGGAAGATGTCTGCGCGGAATTCCAACCCCATATCATCGAAATGGTCGGCTTCCTGGACTATCGACCCCGGAAACAGGCCATCCAATTGATTGACCGTCTGGCGGACCTACTGATCCAGGGCGGCTTCGTCCCGGAGAACATTCGTCTGATCTATGAACCCTTCCGCTATTAACAGGGAAGAAATGATGACCGAGCTGTCTATGGTTAGCCTTTTCACCAGGCTCTCCCACGTTGTTGAGATATTTCTTCCGCTGCCGAAACGTCATCCCATTTGGTGGAGATTTTGTTGCCCAGTTGTTTCCAGGTATTGATTTTTTTGGGCCCGACANTTTAATTTCTTGAGCTTTTTTAAAACAAGTTCTTTTTTTATTTTGTGTATCTCCTGGATCAGGTACTCGACTCTATTCTCTAATGTATCTTGCCTGGGGATATGCCTCCTCCTCCAACAAACGGTGGAAATAATTAAATTTTATAATCTTTTTTTGTGAGTTGTCAAACGAGTTATGGGAATCGGAAGCTAACTTACCTCTGGCTAATTATGCCCGGAAATTAAAGGATGAGATCCCGGTTTAACGCTCGATAATAAACCTGTTCCACCCGCTCGAATACCCGGGTCCAGGAGTATTCTTCCAGGATGGGGGTCAGCAGGGACGGGTCCATTTTTGGCTCCTGCCGGACCGCTTGCAGTTGGTCCCGGATGGCTGCGGCCAGATGCGCCTCGAATGAGGCTTCGTCCTCGGGGAAGGGGGTGTCCAGCCGCTCCAGGCGGGGCAGGTCCACCAGACGGCAATAGGACCCGGGCAGTTCCCCCAGCACCTCCCCGAGGCCGGGGAAGTTGGTCGAGACCAGCCGGCAGCCGCAGGCCAGGGCTTCCAGCAGCACCAGGGCCAGTCCTTCGTAAAAGGAAGGTAAAATCAGGAGATGGGAGCGCCGAAAAATCTCCGCCAATTTTACCTGGGGCAAAGGGCCGTGAACCTGAACCCGATCTCCCAGGCCTTCCGCTAAGGAAAGGGCCTCTTCTTTTTCCGGGCCAGCCCCTCCCCCGATCAGGTGCAGCCTCCAGGAGGGTTCGCTGACTTCCGAGAGGGCCCTCAACATCCAGGGGACTCCTTTGGCCCGGCTGAGCTTGCCGGCATAAACCATCTCGATCGGCGGGGGAAGGGGTTTCGGTTCGGGTCTAAAGATTTCCTGATGGTACCCTACTCCCACCACGGTGACCTGATCGGGAGCAAATCCATAGAGCCGGATGATCTCCCTCTTCTGTGCCCGGCTCAAGGCCATGATGCCTTCCAGACCAGCGCAGCCGGATTGGACCCGCGGCTGAAGGTCAATACATTTCTGGAATTGCCGCAGGTCGGACCCGTGGCAGGTGGTCACTACGGGGATATCCGGGAAGGACCTTTTTATGAGCGACGTAAGGAGCCAGAGGTGATGGCTGTGGATGATATCCGGATGGAAGTCTCTGACGGCCTCTGCCAGCCGTTCCGAAAAGCATTTTTCATAGACCGCCAGGTCCGCCGGGCTCAAATCGGAAAACCGCCGGCTGGGATAGGGCATGACGTCGCTCATGCCCACCACCGGAAAAGGGAGGCGGCCGGTTTCGAAATGAACGAAGGAACATTGATCGCCGGTCAGGCAGTCAAGTTGCGGCTGATCGCCGGAGGGGATGCCGGCCAGGAGGAAATTCTCGTGTCCGGCCCGAAAGGCCTCGCGCACCATGGCCCGGACATAGATGCCGCTGCCGGTGGCCTCCGGCCGCTGGCTGAGGGCGTGGAGGATACGCATAATTCCGATCAAAAACCAATTCTCAATNNTCAATTNTTAATTAANAATTGAGAATTGAGAATTGGTTTGTTTTTTCGTATTAGACTTTCGGCTCCTTCCACCAGGGATAAAAATCAGGGAGGTCCTTGGTCGGGCTCAAGGAAAATTGAGGGGGTCGTTTCTCCAGGAAGCTTTGCACCCCCTCGTAGGCATCCTTATTTTTTCCGGCCCAGAAAAATACGCGCGAATCGATCAGGTGGACCGACTGAGGATCGCCTTCGGCCAGCCCGTGCCAGAGCAGAGCCTTGCTTAAAGTGACGGAAACGGCCGAGGTGTGGTCGGCGATTTCCCGGGCGATGGACAGGGCCTTGGGGAGAACCTCTTCNCTGGGCAGCACGTAGTTGAATAACCCGGAGTGGGCCTCTTCCACGGCCCGGAAGATCCGGCCGGTGAGCACGAGTTCGGCGGCTTTGGAAATACCCACGATCCGGGGGAGGAACCAGGAAGAGCAGGCCTCCGGCACCACTCCCCGGCGGGCGAAGACGAATCCGATTTTGGCGTCCTCCGCGGCGATCCGGATATCCATGGGCAGGGTCATGGTGATCCCGATCCCCACGGCCGGGCCGTGGATGGCGGCGATCACCGGTTTGCGGCAGTTATAAACAGCCAGGGCCACCTGCCCCCCTCCGTCGCGGTGGCTGCTCAGGCGTATCTCTCGGCCTTCCCGTTGGGCCCGGTCAAAGGTGGAACCGCCGGACGACAGGTCGGCTCCGGCGCAGAAGGCCCGGCCGGCGCCGGTTACCACCACTACCCGGACGGCGTCATCCTGATCGGCCACCTGAAAACAATGGATCAATTCCTCCCGCATGACCGGGGTCAAGGCATTCAACTTTTCCGGCCGATTCAGCCGGATCAGTTGAATGCCATTGTTTACTTCGTATTCTGTTTGTTTCAATTCCATCGTGAAAATTATCCCGGTTGCTGATTTAACTGGTCGATCGTCTCCTGGACCAGTTGAATCAGGGGGCCGTTTTCCTTCCAGAGCTGGCAGCTGTTGACCAGGATGGACAGACCCTGAACCTCGTCCATCGACTTGGGCACCGGTCGGGGTTTCCTGGAATGCTGCGTCCAATAGCCGTGCAGGATGGCCGGGGCCATGGCCAGGAGCAGGTGGGTTAAGTGAGAGCAGCCCTCCAGACCGCCCAGAAGACGCCTTACCTGGTCGGTGAAGCCGGAGGCAATGGTCAATCCGATGGTCTTTTTCAAAGATTCTTCGAGGGTTCGGCAGAGTTCGTGGGGGATTTCCACCATCTCCGCTTCCGCCTCCTGGATAGTGAGAGGCCAACCGCCGACCAACAATCGGATTCCCAACCGGTGAACGACCCCGGGAGGTCGGGGCCGGCCGTCCCAATGAAAACCGCCGACCCGTCGATCGTCTTTAAGCCAGCCTTCGACAATGATTTGCTGCGGCCCTGCCGGGTAAGTGCGAATTTCAATTTTTCTTTCGTGTACGGGTGCGCCCTGGATCATCTGTTTCAGTTGAGACATGCGGTCACTCCTGAAATTGAAAAAGGTTTAGCTTCCCAGGAGGGTATTCATAAACATTTTATCTGTCAATCGAAATGTGGGCTCCAGTTCCTGAACTGTTTCCTGGGGCGGGATGGTANAGGATAGGGTCAGGCGGCTTCCCGGATCAAAAAAATCTTCTCCTTGACAAAAAGGCATAGATAACCTAAGATAATTAATCAAAAATTTCAGGAGCAGCNTATGGAAAAAAGAGACGAAGAATTGATCGACCAACTCCTGGCGGCGTCGGGAAATGATGATTTGCGTCGACTCATGAAAGACCACCGGGAATTCGAAGCCCAGTTGGTGGAATTCAGCAAGCGCCGTTATCTTTCCGATCAGGAACAGGTGGAGCGAAAACGCCTGCAGAAGCTAAAACTGGCCGGTCGGGACCGTATCGACCAGATCCTCACCGACTATCGCCAAAAGGGGATGGGAATTTGAAATTATCGGGCGCCGAAATCATAATCGAGAGCCTGCTTCAGGAAGGGGTGGACACCATCTTCGGTTACCCCGGCGGAGCGACCACGGACATCTACGATNTCCTGGAAAAAAGACCTATCCGGCATATCCTGGTGCGGCACGAACAGGGGGCGGTCCATATGGCCGATGGGTATGCCCGGGCCTCAGGCAAGGTAGGGGTTTGTCTGGTCACTTCCGGGCCGGGGGCCACCAATACCGTTACCGGGATCGCCTCCGCCTTTATGGATTCCATCCCGGTGGTGGTCTTTACCGGGCAGGTGCCGACGCCGCTTATCGGAAACGATGCTTTCCAGGAAGTGGACATNGTGGGGATTACCCGGCCCTGCACCAAGCACAATTATTTGGTCAAGCGGGCCGAGGACCTGGCCCGGGTTATTAAGGAATCTTTCTATTTGGCCCGGGCCGGCCGTCCAGGCCCTATTTTAGTNGATTTGCCCAAGGATGTGCTCAAGGAGCAGGTCGAATTCAAGTACCCGAAAAAGGTGGAAATGCGGAGCTATCGCCCCACCTATGGGGCCCATTCCGGTCAGATTGAAAAAGCCGGCGCCTTGNTTCAAAAAGCCAGGAGGCCGGTCATTTACGCCGGTGGAGGAGTGATTTCCTCCCAGGGGTCGGNGGAACTTAGANNCCTGGCCGAGGCCCTTTCGATNCCGGTGACCACCACCCTGATGGGCTTGGGNGCCTTCCCGGGAACCCATCCCCTNTGGCTGGGGATGTTGGGGATGCACGGCACCTACGGGGCCAACATGGCCGTAGCCCATTCGGATGTCTTGATNGCCATCGGGGCCCGGTTCGATGACCGNGTGACCGGCAAAGTGAATCTGTTTGCTCCGGAGGCCCGGATCATCCATATTGATATCGACCCCACCTCCATTCGGAAAAATGTGAATGTTGAGGTCCCGATAGTGGGTGATTGCCGGGACGCGTTGACCAAACTCAACAGCCTGGTCCAGAAATGGACGAAGCAGGATTGGTCGAAAGTCCGTCATCCCTGGCTGGAACAGATCCGGGAATGGAAAGAAGGCCATCCGCTGGCCTACCAGCCTAATGGGGGGAAAATCAAGCCCCAGTATGTGGTCGAGAAGATCTACGAGGTGACCAGAGGTCAGGCCATCATCACCACCGAAGTGGGACAAAATCAGATGTGGGCGGCCCAGTTTTATCACTTCGATCAGCCGAATTCCTTTATCACCTCGGGCGGCTTGGGGGTGATGGGGTATGGTTTTCCGGCGGCCATTGGGGCCAAGATCGCCTGCCCGGACCGGATGGTCTTTGACATCGCCGGGGATGGAAGCATCCAGATGAATATCCAGGAGATGGCCACCGCGGTGGCCAACAACATTGCGGTTAAGATCGCCATATTNAACAACGGCTGCTTAGGGATGGTTCGNCAATGGCAGGAATTGTTTTATGAGAAGCGGTATGCCCAGACGTTATTGAAGGGCAATCCGGACTTCGTCAAGCTGGCCGAGGCCTATGGGGCCGTNGGATTGCGGGCTNCCANNNCGGAAGAGGTGACCCCGGTGATTAAGAAAGCCCTGTCGATCAACCGTCCGGTGATCATGGATTTCGTGGTCTGCGAGGACGAGTGTGTTTCCCCCATGGTGCCGGCCGGGGCGGCCATGACGGAAATGCTCTTGGTGTAAAGTTATGGAAAATAATCAGAATCAAAAACATACCATTTCGGTTTTAGTGGATAATGAACCCGGGGTGTTGTCCCGGGTGACCGGGTTGTTCAGCGGCCGGGGATTCAATATCGAAAGCCTCTGTGTGGCGGAAACCATGGAGCCCGAGGTTTCCCGGATCACCCTGGTCACTCAGGGCAATGAGCAGATCGTCGAGCAGATCACCAAACAGTTGAACAAACTGGTGAACGTGATTAAGGTGATTGATTTCACCCACACCGAGTTTGTGGAAAGGGAAATGGCCCTGGTCAAGGTCAGGGCCGAAGCCGCCACCCGGGCGGAAATCCTGCGGATCGTGGATATTTTTCGCTGCCAAGTGGTGGATGTGAGCCCCCAGGAGTATACCATCGAGGTCACCGGCAATGAAGGCAAGATCACGGCCATCTTGGACCTGCTGAGCCATTTGGGGATTAAAGAAATCGCCCGGACCGGGGCCATCGCCCTGGCCCGCAGCAAAAAAGAGGGCTCCCTGAAACGTGAAAAAATAAAGGGATGAAGGGCTATCGACGTTATCTATATTAGACTGAGGAAGAAAAGATGCGTATTCCCGTCGCCCGCCAAGGGGCTCCCATTATCGCCTTGGGTTTGGGACTGCTGGTCCTCTTTGGATGGTTGGAGAGCCGGATAGGCTTGAGTTTGGCCGGTCTCTTCGCTATCTTTGCCATCTCCTTTTTTCGGGACCCCGAGCGGGTTTCCCCGAGCGGAAATGGGGCTATCTTGGCGCCGGCTGACGGGCGGGTGCTTCTGGTAGAGGAACAGGGGAATGGGCCGGGGGGGAGGGAACGAACCTTGAAGATCAGTATCTTCATGTCGGTCTTTAACTGCCATGTGAACCGGATTCCACTGGGAGGGGTTATTGAGGAGATAGACTACCGGCCGGGGAAATTTTTTGCGGCCCACCAGGATCGGGCCTCCGGACAGAACGAACAAAATATTCTCCGCTTGAAAACGGATAAGGGAGATCACTTCACGGTGGTCCAGATCGCCGGGCTGATCGCCCGCAGGATCGTCTGCTGGGTCCGATCCGGTGATCGGGTCAGCGCCGGCGATCGTTTTGGTTTGATCCAGTTCGGGTCTCGGGTGGACCTCTACCTGCCCCTCGAGTCCCGGATCACTATTAAACGCGGCGACCGCACCAAGGCGGGATTGACCGTGTTGGGGTATTTGTCATGAGCCTCCAGCGCAAATCCAAGAAACGTCGGGAAAGAAGGAGAGGCATCTATTTATTGCCGAACCTGGTGACCACGGCCAGTTTATTTTGCGGTTTTTATGCCGTTATCGCCGCGATCCAGGGCAATTTTTACCAGGGGGCGATTTCCATCCTGGTGGCCGCCGTGCTGGATGGACTGGACGGGCGGATNGCCCGCATGACCCATACCACCACCGCCTTTGGGGTGCAGTATGATTCCATGTCGGATCTGATTGCCTTCGGCCTGGCCCCGGGCATCCTGGTTTTTTTGTGGGCTTTGCGGCCTTTCAACCGCCTCGGTTGGCTGGCGGCCTTCCTCTACGTGGTTTGCGGGGCCCTGCGCCTGGCCCGCTTCAATGTTCAGGTGGGGCAGGTGGACCCCAATTACTTCGTCGGGTTGCCCATCCCGGCGGCGGCCACCATCGTGTCCGCCACCATTCTTTTTGTTTATCAGATGGGGGGTGCCGGCTCGACCGGGTATCTNCTCATCTTGATCCTGATTTATATCCTGTCTTTCCTGATGGTCAGCAACCTGAGCTATCCGAGCTTTAAGGGCTTGAAGCTGGCGGAGCGGCGTTCCTTCAATGTCCTGGTNGCCGGGGTCCTGCTGTTCGTCCTGATCGCCATGGAGCCCTTTGTTATGCTGACCGTTTTTATCTTCGGGTACGTCCTCTCGGGTCCGGTGGTCAGTCTTTATTTGTGGAAGAAAAAACCGGCGCCGGAACCGGCCGAAAAGCCGATCTGAATCCTCGGAAGGAATGCGGTTTTTTTATGGCGGAACGTATTATCATTTTTGACACCACCCTTCGGGACGGCGAGCAATCCCCGGGGGCCAGCATGAACAAGGCGGAAAAATTCCGCCTGGCCCGCCAGTTGGAAAAATTAAAGGTGGACGTGATCGAGGCCGGATTCCCGGTGGCCTCGCAGGGGGACTTTGAGGCCGTGAGTCTCATCTCCAAAGAGGTCCGGGGGTTGACGGTGGCGGCCTTGGCCCGCACCCAAAAAGGAGATATCGACCGGGCCTGGGAGGCCATCAGGACCGCGGCCGCCCCCCGGCTGCATATCTTCATCGCCACTTCGGATCTCCATCTGAAATACAAGCTGCGCAAGACCGAGCGGGAGGTGCTGGAGTTGATTCGGGAAGGAATCGGTTACGCCCGCCGCTATACTCAAAACATAGAGTTCTCAGCCGAGGACGCCTCCCGGTCCAAAATCGGGTTTTTGTCCCAGGCCCTGCAGACGGCCGTCAAAGCCGGGGCTACGACCCTTAATGTGCCGGACACGGTCGGCTATGCCCTGCCGGAGGAATTCGGAGAAAAAATACGACTCCTGCGGGAGAAGGTCCAAGCCCCGCCGGAGGTGGTCTGGAGCGTGCATTGTCATAATGACCTGGGCTTGGCCGTGGCCAATTCCCTGGCGGCCATGGACCAGGGGGCCCGCCAGGTGGAGGTGACGGTGAACGGCATCGGGGAAAGGGCCGGGAATACCGCCCTGGAGGAACTGGTCATGGCCCTTCATACCCGGAAGGACCTTAAGCCCTATGCTACCCGCATAGATCGGCGACAAATATTCCCCACCAGCCGATTGGTCAGCCGGATCACCGGTCTGGTGGTGCCGGCCAACAAACCCATTGTGGGGGCCAATGCCTTCGCCCATGAATCCGGGATCCATCAGGACGGGGTACTCAAGAAACGGGCCACTTACGAAATCATGACCCCCAGGGACATCGGCCTGGATCAAAACCTGCTGGTCCTGGGGAAGCATTCCGGACGCCACGCCTTCCAGGAGCGGCTGAAGGAAATGGGCTATGCGCTCAGCCCGGAGGATTTCCAGAAAGTCTTCGATCGTTTTAAAGACCTGGCGGATAAAAAGAAAGAGGTGGTCAACGAGGACCTCGAAGCCCTGATCGCCGATGAAATCCTGATGATCCCCGATACCTACAAGCTGGTCTATCTGAACGTGATCAGTGGTAACGTGGCTGTCCCGACGGCTACGGTCCAGATCGAATGGAACGGGGAAATCCTCCAAAAGGCCGGATTCGGGGTGGGTCCCATCGATGCCACTTTCAACACGATCAACAAGATCACCCGGACCCGCTCCAAGCTCTTGAGCTTTTCGGTGAACGCCATCACCGGGGGCATGGATGCCCAGGGGCAGGTCAACGTGCGACTGGAGGAGCAGGGGATCGTCGTCTTAGGCAAAGGCGCCGATCCGGATATCATCACGGCCAGCGCCAAGGCCTATGTGAATGCCTTGAACCGCCTGGAGTATTTAAAAAAGAACCCGATTAANNAATTGCGATGANNCGAAAAGCCCAGACCATTACCGANAAAATCNTNGCCGCCCANGCCGGTTTGAAAACCGTGGCGCCCGGCCAGTTGATTCAGGCCAGAGTGGACCTGACCCTGGCCAACGACATCACCGCCCCGATTGCCATTCAGGTNTTTAAGGAAGCCGGCGGGCGGAGGGTCTTTAACCGCCGGAAAGTCGTGCTGGTGCCGGACCACTTTGTCCCCAACAAGGATATCGCCGCGGCCGAACAGTGCCGCCTGATCAGGGAGTTCGCCCGGGAGCAGCAACTGGAATATTTTTTTGAACTGGGCGAGATGGGGATCGAGCACGTCCTGCTCCCGGAGAAAGGATTGGTGCTGCCCGGCGATTTAGTCATCGGGGCGGACAGCCATACCTGCACCTACGGGGCCCTGGGGGCCTTTGCCACCGGCGTGGGCAGCACGGACCTGGGGGCGGCCATGATCACCGGGGAGACCTGGTTCAAGGTCCCGTCCTCCCGCAAATTCGTCTACCATGGCCGGCCGCGGCCCTGGGTCTCCGGGAAAGATCTCATTCTTCATACCATCGGCGATATCGGGGTGGATGGGGCGCTTTATCAGGCCATGGAATTTTGTGGGCCCGCCGTTACCCGGCTCTCCATGGCCGACCGGTTTACCATGGCCAACATGGCCATTGAGGCCGGGGCCAAATCCGGGATCTTTGAACCGGATGAAACCACCTGGGCCTACGTCCGGGAACGATCGAAGAAATTAGGGCGCCTTTACCAGTCCGACCCGGGGGCGGAATACGACGAGGTGCGGGAGTACGACCTGAGGGATATCGAACCGCAGGTGGCCTTTCCCCACCTGCCGGAAAATTCCCGGCCCCTGTCCCGGGTGGGCCGGGTTCCGATCGACCAGGCCGTTATCGGCTCCTGCACCAACGGGCGACTGGAAGACTTGCGCGTAGCGGCCCGGGTCCTGAAAAACCAGAAAGCGGCCAAGGGGGTACGGTTAATCATCATTCCGGCCACCCCCTGGATCTACCGGCAAGCCATCAAAGAAGGNTTGGTGGAAATTTTTCTCAAGGCCGGCGGGGTAGTCAGCACGCCCACCTGCGGCCCTTGTTTAGGGGGGTATATGGGGATTCTGGCCCAGGGGGAGCGGGCCATCGCCACCACCAACCGCAATTTTGTGGGCCGGATGGGGCACCCGAAGAGCGAGGTCTATCTGTCCAACCCGGCGGTGGCCGCGGCCTCCGCCGTTCTGGGCCGTATCGGCGGGGTGGAGGAGCTACCCCGGACAGGAAGGCGTCGGGTGCAAAGCGCAGACCGCGCGGCGTAAGCTTTTTTTATTCTGCTCTCCTTAAAAAAATGAAGTTTGGGTTTTTCGTAGGGGCGTGGTTTATCCGCGCCCGTGCTCGGGAGGGGATCAACCCCTCCTCTTCACTCGAACCCTTGAACCCTGTTCTTGGTTATTTTCGTATTAAACAACCGTTGCTATTGCCAAAGGATAACGAATGATTTATAAAGGGCAGGCCTGGAAATTCGGGGATCATGTGGATACGGATGTGATCATCCCGGCCCGGTATTTAACGTCTTCCGACCCTCAGGAACTGGGTAAGCATTGTCTGGAGGATGCCGATCCCCAATTCGTCCGGAAAATAAAAAAGGGCGATATCCTCGTGGCCGGAAAAAATTTCGGGAGCGGATCATCCCGGGAGCACGCCCCCATCGCCCTCAAGGCCGCCGGCATCTCCTGCATCATTGCGAAAAGTTTTGCCCGGATTTTCTATCGCAACGCCTTTAACATGGGGCTGCCCATCCTGGAAAGCCCGGAAGCCTCCGAGGCGATAGATCCCGGGGATTCACTGGTGGTCAACACCGATACCGGGATGATCGCCGATCGGACCACAGGAGAAAAATTTCAAGCCCAACCCCTCCCACCCTTTATGCAGGAATTGGTCCGGGATGGAGGGTTGATCCGGCATATCAAAAAGGGGCAAGACGCGGGGCGCAGCGCGCAAAAAGTAATTTCCCGGTAATAAATAACTCAGAAAAGAGCCTTCCATGAATTCAAGAACCTATCAGATTGCGGTATTGCCCGGCGACGGCACAGGACCGGAGGTGGTAGCCGAGGGTCTCAAGGTCCTCCAGGCCCTGGCCGGGTCCGAAAAGCTTTCCTTTAGTTTTATTCCTTATGACCTGGGTGGGGACCGCTACCTGAAAACCGGAGAGATCTTGCCGGATTCCGTACTCCGGGAACTTCGGCAAGCCGATGCCATCTATCTGGGAGCCATCGGCCATCCGGAGGTGAAACCCGGCATTCTGGAACAGGGACTGCTGCTCAAATTGCGCTTCGAACTGGATCAGTACATTAACCTCCGGCCCGTGATCCTTTATCCCGGGGTGGAGACCCCGCTGAAAAATAAAGGACCGGAGGATATCGATTTCGTGGTCATCCGGGAAAATACGGAAGGGCTTTACGCCGGCACCGGCGGCTTTTTGCGCAAGGGGACCCCGGACGAAGTGGCGGTGCAGGAATCGGTCAATACCCGTATGGGGGTGGAGCGATGCGTCCGCTATGCCTTTGAAGGCTGCCGAAAAAGAAACCGGAAAAAGAAGCTGACCCTCTGCGGCAAGACCAATGTCCTGACTTATGCCTTTGATTTATGGGAGCGGGTTTTCAAGGAAGTGGCCACGGAGTATCCCGATGTGACTACCGATTATGCCCACGTAGACGCCGTCTGCATGTGGATGGTGAAAAATCCCGAATGGTTTGATGTGATCGTTACCGACAACATGTTCGGCGACATTATCACCGATTTAGGCGCCATGATCCAAGGGGGCCTGGGTATCGCCGCGGGCGGGAATATCAATCCCCGGGGGGTTTCCATGTTCGAACCCATCGGGGGATCGGCCCCCAAATATAAGGGCCGAAACGTCATCAATCCCCTGGCCGCCATCGCTGCGGCCCAGATGATGCTGGAACAACTGGGCTTGGAAAAACCGGCTCAAAAGATCGAACAGGCTATCCGCCGGGTGGTTCTGGAAAAGGTTAAGGATCTGACCGCCGGAAAAATGGGTTACACCACCCAGGAAGTCGGCGACCTGGTGGTGGAGTACCTTTAAGAAAAAAATGATTGAGGTGAACCTATGAGCCGCTTATGGAACGTGGCCGTGGCCGGGGCTACCGGCGCGGTGGGAAACCAGATGATTCGCTGCCTGGAAGAGCGCAATTTCCCGATCAAGCAGTTAAAGCTGTTGGCCTCCTCCCGCTCGGTGGGTAAAACCCTATCTTTCCGGGGGGCAACGATTGCGGTGGAGGAATTGACCGACCATTCCTTCGAGGGAGTGGACATCGCCCTTTTTTCGGCCGGCGCCTCCACCAGCCTGAAGTTTGCCCCGGCAGCGGTTAAGGCCGGCTGTGTGGTAGTGGATAATTCCAGCGCCTATCGGATGGATCCGCTGGTCCCCCTGGTGGTCCCGGAGGTTAATCCCCACCGGATCGTCAGCATCCCGGGCATTATCGCCAACCCGAATTGTTCCACCATCCAGATGGTAGTCGCCTTGAAGCCGATCCACGACCGATCCCGGATCCGACGGATCGTGGTGGCCACCTATCAGGCGGTGTCCGGCACGGGGCAAAAGGCCGTGTTTGAACTGCAGAACCAGATCAAGGANCTGTTGGACGGTAAGGCGCCGGAAATCAAGGTCTACCCTTACCAGATTGCCTATAACTGTCTGCCCCANATCGACGTNTTCCTGGAAAACGACTANACCAAGGAAGAGATGAAGATGGTCCATGAGACCCGGAAGATACTGGAGGACGATTCCATCCGGGTGGCGGCCACCGCGGTGCGGGTCCCGGTCTATTACGGCCACTCGGAAGTGGTGCATGTGGAGACCGAGGAGAAGCTTACCCCGCGGGAAGTGCGGGACCTTTTGAGAGAGGCCCCGGGGGTGGTGGTCGTGGATGAAGTGACGGCCAAGAAATATCCTTTGCCCATTATGGCCGCCGGGCGGGATGAGGTATTCGTGGGACGGATCCGGGAGGATATTTCCACCGACAAGGGGATTGTCCTCTGGGTGGTGTCCGACAACATCCGCAAAGGGGCCGCCACTAACGCTGTTCAGATCGCCGAAAGGGTGATCAGTTTTAAATAAATTTTTTTGCCGATCCAATCGACTAAAGCGGGTCGGCAAATAAAATTTATATGCGGATTATAGCGGGNAGCAGAAAGGGGTTTCGGCTGGGGCCGGTGNAGGGGCGGCGGGTACGTCCAACCCAGGACCGGGTCCGGGAATCTCTATTCAACATCCTGGAACAGGGCGGGCCGTTTACCAACATCGCGGATCTCTTTGCCGGCACCGGGGCCATGGGATTGGAGGCCCTCAGTCGCTGGTCGGGGCGGGTTCTCTTCGTGGACTCGGACCGGGGGGTCATTGAAAACCTGCGNNAAAATATTCGGCNTTTGAAGTTCGAAGCCGCCTCCCAGGTGGNGGTTCGGGATCTTTCTCGCGGAGTAGGTTTTCTGAAAAAGATGGGCGCCCCCTTTGACCTGATTCTGGTGGATCCGCCCTATCTCCGGGGCTGGGGACAGCGGATCGTGGAGGGAATGCTGACTGAATCCCTGTTGACCGAGGAGGGCCTCCTGGTCCTGGAGCACGATCAAAAGGAAACCGTGCCCGAGCGGGTGCCTGGCGGGCTGTTGGCCGATCAGCGCCGTTACGGTCAAACCCTGATATCTTTTTACCGAAGGGATGAATCCTCATGAGCCGTTGCGCCATATACCCCGGTTCTTTCGACCCCATCACCAACGGGCACTTAAGCCTGCTTCGGCGCGGCCTGCAGATNTTNGACAAGATCATCGTAGCCATTGCCATCAACCCGGAAAAAAAACCACTCTTNACNCTGGAAGAGCGGTTGGATATGCTGGGGCTGATCCTGAAAGACTATCCCCGGGTCCAGGTGGATCATTTNCAGGGTCTGCTGGTGGACTATGTGGCCGGGCAGGAGAGCAACCTGATTCTGCGGGGACTCAGGGCCTTGTCGGATTTCGAATACGAGTTCCAGATGGCCCTGATGAACCGGAAATTGAACCGCAGGATCCAGACCGTCTTCATGATGACCGATTACAAGTGGTTTTACATCAGCTCCACCATCATCAAGGAGGCCGCTGCCTTGAACGGCAAGATTGACGGACTGGTCCCGGAGATCGTCAACCAGCGCCTCAAGGAAAAATTTGGTTTTGCCCCTAAAAGCGAATCCCCCCTCGTTGGTAAAAACCCGATCAAGAATTCAACCCGTAAAGCCATTTGGGAATAGCCCCCGGAATCTTTGCCTCTTGGCCCACTTTCCTCTTCCTCTGATTAGTGTGCATTTTTTACTTTTTAAGGAGTTAACCCATGCGTAATGACGGGCGAAAACCCCACGAATTAAGACAGGTCCGGATTATCCGTAATTATATCAAACAGGCCGAAGGCTCGGTGCTGATCGAATTAGGCGAGACCAAGGTCATTTGCACCGTTTCCATCGAGGAAAAGGTCCCCCCCTTCCTCAGGCATTCCGGCCGGGGTTGGGTCACGGCGGAATATGCCATGCTGCCCCGGTCCACCAAGACCCGGACCACCCGGGAATCCACCCAGGGCCGAATCGGCGGCCGAACCCATGAAATCCAGCGCCTGATCGGCCGGTCCCTGCGGGCCGTAGTGGATATGTCTCTCTTGGGGGAAAGGACCTTCTGGGTGGACTGCGACGTCATCCAGGCCGACGGCGGGACCCGGACGGCCTCCATCACCGGGGCCTACGTGGCCCTGGTGGATGCCATTGAGCATTTGCGAAAAGAAATCTCGATCCCCCGGGACCCGATCCAGGATTCGGTGGCGGCCATCAGTGTGGGCCTGGTCAATGGGGAGATCTGCCTGGACCTCAACTATCGGGAAGATTCCTCCGCCGAGGTGGACTGCAATTTCGTTTTGACCGGGCACGGGAGCTTCATTGAGATCCAGGGCACGGCCGAAGGCCGCCCCTTTTCCCGGGAATCCTTTGACCAAATGACCCAAATGGCCGTTCAGGGGATTGATAAATTAACGACCTTCCAGCGCCAGGTCCTGGCCCAATGATTTTGGTCCTGGCCACCAGTAACCAAGGCAAAATCCGAGAGATTGAAAGGGCGCTGGATTTGCCCGGCCTGGAATTTCGATCCCTTCAGGATTTCCCGGACCTCCCCGAGGTAGTGGAAGACGGCCGGACCTTCCTGGAAAATGCCCTCAAAAAAGCGCGGGCCTGCGCCCAAGCCACCGGCCGCGCGGCCCTGGCCGATGATTCCGGTTTGGAGGTGGACTGCCTGAACGGGGCCCCGGGCCTTTATTCAGCTCGCTTTTCCGGAGCAGAGGCTACGGACGAAACCAATAATCGGAAATTGTTGTCCCTGTTGGGAGGGATTCCCGAGGAAAGACGGACAGCCCGCTTTGTCTGCCAGATGGTCCTCTATTTGCCGAAGGGTAATTGGATTCAGACCGAGGGTTTTTTCCCGGGAATTATTGCCCCCGGACCGCAGGGAGAACACGGCTTCGGGTACGACCCCGTTTTTTACCTGCCGGAATTCAATAAAACCATGGCCGAACTTCCCCTGGAGGAAAAGAACCGGATTAGCCACCGCGCCCAGGCCCTGC
>Ga0031654_10000114_pt1 | contig 16316 bp, 25 predicted proteins | sample FrelakmetCRP12CR_FD_55268 | JGI IMG/M metagenome (GOLD analysis project Ga0031654, IMG submission 55268) | Freshwater lake sediment microbial communities from the University of Notre Dame, USA, for methane emissions studies - CRP12 CR | ecosystem: Environmental > Aquatic > Freshwater > Lake >...
TAAGCTTGCAAATGCAATATGGAGGTGACCATGGCTAGTGTTAAAAAATTGCAGCCCTCGATGAATGACGAGGCTATTGTTTCAAAAGCGTTGCTGAATGCCGCCAGGGTAGTGGACCAAGACTGGGGTCTCGATTGCTGACAGGATATCCAGGAAGTCAGTCCAGATGTTCTTCTCTTTATTTGCGGTGTCAGCCCACAGGCTGTGCTGCACGATGCCCTGAGCGGTTGTGACGCGGATGCCGATGAGGTAATAGACATCGCGGTCTGGAAGCCCCTCGACATCCAGAAAGACCGGCGTACCCTCGACCTTGAGTTCTGGACTGCCGACGATGTGGATTTTTCGCTCTCGAATCGCGAGGGCCTTCAAGGAATGGTGATACTGCTCGCGCTTGGCAGCAAGCCGCTTTGGCCGGCGGCGAGGCCGGAAGGTATAAGAAAGTTGCGTGACGGTGAAGAGGCCTTTACTGTTGAACTTCTTTCGCTCCTTCTCCGTCATGCTGGACAGCAGGCTCAGGTCGTCTTTCTCACCCGCCTTCTGTCGACACCGCACTTGGAATTCGCATGCGCTACAATGCCGATTCAATACGAGGTCGGGCGGCGACGGGCTGGACAGCATTGCCTCAATCTTCCCAATACGTTTCCGCACCTCGCCCGCCAGTGCAGTTATCTTTACCTTCAGCGCGGCTTGGTTGTCCCCATGGATGATCTTCCCCAGGCCGACTTTGCGGCCTAGCATGTTCGACAACACGAGCGCATCGAACGCCAACAGCAGCGTGTCGTCTCGATTAAGTTTGTTGGTGAAGACGAATCGAATCGGGATGAACTGGCCGAGCTGGCCTCGTCCTTCTGACGGAACTCGTTCCACCGCGTGCAGTCTAGATTCAAGATTCTCTGTGGTGGCGATGAGGTCCCCGACCCGCCGCCACTTAGTCGTCTTCCAGTTGTCCGTTCCGGGCGAACCGATGATGCCGTCATCGTGTGCCGCGCTTGCCATGAACGCTTTCAGTCCCGCGCTACGGTAAGACTCGGCCTGAGTCCGAACCCAGTCGGCGTAGCCATTCCCCGTCCCCGTTTCTCCGAGTGATTGGAGAAAGCATTTGGTCAGACACTTGAGGCCAGCTTCAAAGAGAGCGGTGGTGATTCTCATGTCGAAGAAGGTGCACTCCACTCACGCAGCGACACAAGACAGCAGCATTGACCATACTCCTGTCTTTGCTAGACGCCATTACGCTGCGACTTCAACCCGAATAGTCCTCCCAAGACGCGCTTCAAGTGTGATCAGCATTTCGAGACTGAACTTGTCCCATTTACCACGCACGAGGTCGGAGACACGGGATTGTGCGATGCCCAGGCGCTTGGCGGCTTCTGATTGGGTGAGCTTCTGCTTCTCGATGTAGAGACGAAGATCGCTCATGAGGTTCGCGCGCATTTGAAGCACTGCAGCCTCGGCCGGATCAAAGCCGAGATCAACAAAGACATTGCCGCTTGATTTGGTAATCCTCTTGTTCATGACCGGTCTCCAATCTGGCGGTAGCGTGTACGAGCCAACTCGATATGTTCTTTTCGTGTCCTCTGTGTTTTCTTCTGGAACGCGTGAAGCACATAGACAGCCTCAGCGAACTAGGCAACTTAGAGGACCCGCCATTCTCCCAATACGTGTACGCGAATCTCCCGGACACCGGCACCCACTTCGTTCAAGGGCTTCCAATCCGAGGGGTCCAGCCCTCGCTGAACGAAGCCCAACTCAAAACCAGCAGCACGTCGGGCTTCTGCCGGAAAATCCCTGAGCTCATCCAGGCTGGAACCGACGAACTCGAGAGACNTNATGNGCCTATTATATAAGTTCATTGATGTGCTTATCAATACACCACGCTACGTGCCAGGTTAGCGAACGTAGAGGGCCAGGCAAGTAAACTGCCCTTTGGGCTCGGGCACTACGAGGGACTGCAATCTTTGAAGCAAGCGAGGTGTGAGGGCAGGAAAGGTGTCTCATGACTGCCCAGTGGAGTGTCATGGGACAGTCCCCAATGCGTAACTTATTGATTTCTGGTTAGCCGATCAGGACTCGAACTAGAAACAATTGCGGTCGAAAAAATGGTCGTATAATAGTGGAGCTACTTTCCACTAATTCCCGATCACTCCATCTCACTCCTTCTCAGATCACAAGTTTTTGACTTTCTGGCGTAAAACCTGTGAAACTCGCGTCAGTCTTGAAGGGACTGAAATGGCCCCAGTGGGGTATCCATTTGACNCAAGTCGGTGTTACCCGTTGTGGTCGGACGGGTGCTTTCTGCGCCGTGGACCACAATATCTTGAGGTTACTGGAGTGAGGTGGATACCCCACTGGCCTCCAATCAAATCCCGCCTTCGGCACTAACTTAAGGCGCAAGCCCTCTGTGCTGCTATAAACCGTATTTCTTTTACACCCTGTGGGATCCCGATGGCGCCGTCATTCGATTGGACCACCTGATAGCCGTCGGTCGTGGACGTCGGCTAAGGGTCGATAGCTGACACTGACTGCCAGGTCGAGTCTGAACGACTACACCGTAACCGTACTTTCGGTTCCATTGCTCCCCAAACCCCAAATTGCCAGGCGATGTTTCCACGATCACCGCCGGTTCGAATCCCTCCTCCTTCAATCGGCCAGCGGTGCGTCATCCGATGTCGTCAAGCAGGGTCAGCCGGTGCTCGCCGCTCGGGCGAATGTTCAAGCTCTTTCGGTCTTGAATGGGCCACATTTGAACAGCTATCGGGGTAGTAGCTTAAGAAACTGTGCCGGCTTGACGATCTCGATTCTGAGGTAGCGCTTGATACTGGGTGTTTTTGACTAAAACCGCAAAAAGTCAATTTGTGCCAGTTATGGGGCTATTCTGCCTTCAATTTGCCTGTTTGGCATCTTCGCTGTCCCATTCCAATGCCGCCAACCGACTGACCACTTGATCGAGGTCGACGATCCCGCCGGCGTCTCGGAAGGTGTACTTCCCGTAGCAGTTCACATGCGTCCAGCTCACCGCACTGATCGACTGGATTCGGTTGGCCAGGTCGAAGTCTTTCTTGCGCTCCGCATACTCCAGGAGGTGGGATCGGAGGCAGGAGTTGAAGTAGATGACGTAGTTGGCCAGCAAGCGCGAATACTCGCTCCGGCGCTGCCGTTCCAGGTCAGTTTGACCCCACACCACGGCGCGCATCCTACGCGTGACCGCTCAAACGCTGCAGTCTCATCTCAGACTCTTCAGTCTCATGCTGTGCGCGACAAAGAAATTCGATGTCGCCACGGCTGATCATGGCTGCGAGCGTGCCGCCCACCGGTTGATGGCCAGGCACAAATCGACAAACAGCCGACTACTGTTCGCCCCTAAATTGACTTTTCTCGGTTTTAGTCAAAAACACCCAAACTGGAAGCGTGGACATACCAGTTACGCAACACCCGTTGCGCCGATGGCGAAGGCCATCACAGCCGTTGTCGGCGGCTCAGAAACTAGGCCGACGGGCGCGGTTCATAGCGCTGAACATGAATGCGCTTCGCCAACCGCCGCGTTTGCGTGATGTCGTGCGCATTCTGCATGCGCATCAGTGTTTCCATATCGACCCCGAACGCCTTCTCGAAACGGAGTGCCATCTCGCCTGACAAATCCGCCCGGCCATTCAAGAGACTGGATAAGGTCGGGCGCGACACGTGCAGGATTTTGGCCGCGTCCGTCACGGACAACCCATAGGCCTCAATAATCTCCGTGCGTAGAAAATGGCCGGGATGCATCGGTCGCAACATGCGCTGCGCTTTCTCCTCAGTGATAGTCTTCATAGTTCACCTCCACGATCGTGCCTCCCACCACCCGGAACGTCAGCCGCCAATTACGCGTGACATGCAGACTCCAAACTCCTTTGCGGCTCCCCGTCAATTGATGGGCTTTCCACAAGGGGAACGCCCGCAGATGATCAGAATCGCGCATGTCCTGCAAGAAGGTCAGCATGGCCCGCAATTTCTCCACGGCGTCGGGAGGAAGGCCTTGAGCCTTATCCTCCAGGTAGAGCTTCTTCAAACTCTTATGGGCAAAGCTGACGATCTTCACGCATAGAACTGTAGCCCGTAACATTACACATGTCAACACTGCAAATCGTGATCAATGGCTGCTTTCCACTTCCAACGCGGCCGGTTCTGTCGCAAACAGGAGCTGGAGACGAACAGGAACGCATCGACCAATCAGGTTAGGCGGCGAGGGCATAGANCATGTGGGCAGGCGTAGGCTCCTTGCCCGCCCGGATTTNCATGTGCCCCTGCTTGATCATCGCCATGACTGCAATCCCGAGGTGCGCTGCGCCGCGTAAAAGGTTTTGAAGCCAAGCATGGGTCGTGTCAGTCTTGTGATGCGTCGGTGATCGTGTTCGATCATCTTGTTCAGATATGTGCACTGACGAATCATACTGCGTGTGTGAGGCTCACGATTCACCTGTTGTAAGCCTGCGGTGTGCGCGCCGCGCTGCTCACTAGTGACCAGACTCGGTGTACCAGTGTTCGTGATGGCGTTCTTGAAACAACGCCGTGCGGCGGTCCTGTCCCGGGTGGCGGGGAAGAGACAATCGATCGTGGTGCTCTGCTTCTCGACCGCGCGATCAGAGTATGCCCCCGGGCCTTTGACTGTGATGGAGGTCTCGTCCATTCTCCAGCGCCCACCGACGGGTTGCTTCTTTCGCCTAAAGGCCGCGTCCCGTTGTGGGGAATCGTGTAAGACCCCACGATTGAGGGTCCTGTGATCGACAGAGAACCCCCGTTCGGCCATCAATGCTTCAAGGTCCCGATCACTGAGGGCGTCGGCGAGAGACCACCGCACACGTTGGAGGATCATATCCTGTTGAACATGCCGCCCCTTGAAGGGTATGGTGGCCAGGGAAGTCGTCCTTGAAAAGGGCTGATGGTACCACATCACGCGCTTTGCGACAGAACCCCTCAGGCGCTGGTCGAACACGAACTCGAGCACCGGCGCAGGGATGTCATCTCATTGCGCCAGCGCTCGGCTGCATACTTCCGTAGTGGCAGCCGGGGGCAGAGGAGATCGAGAGGAAATTGGACGCCCGACAGCAGACGGTCGTGAACGACCGCCATGGGTCGAGAGCTGACGGTCGATGATGTCCTCGACGGGATCCGCACCCTTGCTTCCATCCAAATGGATTCGGCTCCGTGTCGCCTAACCTTCGCTCGCGCCCTGACGCGCAACGGATTGTCCCCCACAGGTCCTCGCGGAACCCCGCGTCAATCCTGCGCGCGGCGCCCTCCCCGCTCGGGATTGTGCTCCGCTGTGCTAGGTTGTTCGCGCCCAACCCGTGCGAGCGGAGTGTTCTCGGGAAGGAGGTCTTCATAGACGATACCTGCGACCGGATATTGTCCGCCAGGCGGGGATAGTACGTGGTCAAAGACGCGTTGAGCGCACGTCTGTAGATCGTGGCCGGGCAATGCGCGTGTGCACGCGTTGATGATCCACTCGCTCAGCTTGCGCGCAGACGGATTCAGCATGACCACCGTCGCAGCCTTGGAGGTTTCAACGGCGTGGTTTGTGACGCGATAGGTGCATTGTTGAGTTTCATACCGCTCCCAGCCTGGAACACTCACCGGCTGGCAGTCCTGCTCCATATACCTGGCTCTCTTTAGCTTCGGTTCAATCGTGGTGGCCTTCACCGAAATGATTGGGTGAGATGAGCAATCGCGTCCGACAGCGCATGATCGAGCGCGGAGCGCAGCGCGGATTGTAATTCGTAGTCGCTCGCATAGTCGCTCCACTCGCCGGACGGGGGAGTTGGTATGGCGGTGACGATGTCGTGGTACAACACCTCGCCGCTCTCCACCGATATTATCTTGCTCGATACGACGAGAGGCGGCATCTTCCCATAGAAGCGAGCCAGCAGCCGGTCCCTCCAACTCGGTACATCGATCCGAAAGAAGAGCATGCTATCCGCGCCGAGCAGCTTCCCGACTCGCATGGCGCCGTCATCCGCCACGCGCCCGGAGACCTGCAATCGCTGCTCATCCGTCAACGGCTCGATGTTGCGCCGATCGACGATCTTGACCCACGACCGCTGCGTCTTGAGCTGGAAGGCCGCTTGCTCAAGCCGGCTGTACCCGTACGCCACGTCCTGTTCCGACGTGCGGGGGTACCACACGGCTAAGTGCCGGACCTGCTGCGGGACTGGAACACCACTCACCGCCGAATCTACAGGGGCTTGATCGACGGCGACGTGTGGCGTAGGCCGACACGCCGTTTGCGTCCAAAGGCTGAACATCACGGCAGTGGCAGCGAGGAGCGCCAACCGCTTCCTGCGAGGTCCGGCAGTCATAATATCATGATACACCTGCAGACAGGGGGACAACCACAACCCTGCGTATAGGGGGAAAGCGGCGCGTGGTGCGCGGCGGTCACCGTGATCCACGACCTGGAATATGGGTAGCGGAAGCAGTCAACACTGCGGGAACAACCACCCAAGAGCGACCGCTATCTATTCTGAGGCGGTGGGGACGCGCAAACGGGATTTATTGGAGGGCAGGGGTTCCTACCGTCGTTAACCGACGCGCTGCACTTTGATATGCAAGGGATTGCGTTGGTGGCGGCCTGACCGCCGATACCCAACTGCTTCCGCCTACTTCTTCCGCCACTTTCACGGCGGTACCGGTTGCAGATCAGCCCACAACCCCTTTCTTCGCCTCTCGGGCGTTCTTCTCCAACCCTTCCAACCTCACATCCGCCGGCGCATACTTCCGATACCACCAGCATCAGCCGTCCTTGAGCAGCGTGTGATTGACCTGGGTGCCATCGGGCGTGATCACTTCGTGCTGCATGNCACGCGCCGCAAAATACATGTTTGCCAGAGCATCAGTTGGCCAGAGCATCAGTTGACCGCAGTTCCGGGTGGGCGTAACATCAAAGCCTGACCGTTCAGATCACATACGCGCATAGGATGCTCTCGTGGAGAATCAAGTCGAAGATCAGCCGGTCCTCAATCATATTCAGCGCCTTGTCGCAGAGGAACACCGATTGCATGAGCAGAGGGCACACCCCAAAGCCGATCGGAAGCGACTCGCGCAAGTCCAGGTTGAACTGGATCAGTGCTGGGACCTCTTGCGCCAGCGACGTGCACTGCGCGACGTCGGGCTTGACCCGGACGAAGCGGAAGTTCGCCCGCCGCAGGTTGTCGAGAATTATGAGCAGTAGGGAGTGAGCTGAGGTGAGAGGAGGGTGAGGAAAAAGTCGAACCGCCACGCGCCGCTCACCTGCTGCGCTTCCACCATTCCCACGGCGGCACCGGCTGCGGATCGACCCACAAGCCTTTCCTCGCCCCTCGTGCTTCCCTCTCCAGCCCTTCCAGCACCCCTATCCCCCGGCGCATACTTCCGATACCACCAGCCCTGCTTGACGAGTTCCTGATTGAGATGCATGCCATCGGAAATGATCACATCTCCAAGGATGTGCGTGTACTTGTCGTGGTCGAGCGTGTAAGCGGTGACGTTGTTACTTGCGGCTATACCGGCATCCACTCCTGGGGCAAGGTACGGAAGCCAATCCTGTCGCGGCCAATCACTTCCGCTGTCAGGGCTCGAACATACCCGTATTGTACGTGGGACAGCCCTTGAGGATGTGGATCTTCTCCCTGCCTACGCGCCGACAAGATGTTCTCGTTCAGACAATCAGCCGACACTCGGCTACTCCGATCTCGCTTCTGCTCACCGCTAGTAGATTTGCTCCTCATGACTAGGGTTCCTCCTAGTATCACCATCTCTCCAAGACGCCCATGCTGGCATCGCTCCTCCTGAGTGAAGCGGGAGGGCATGGCACTGGATGGCTTGGCCGGAGCCCCTCGGTAGTTGGAGCGCGCTCCCATGCTGATCCACAGTCTAGTAGCTAGTCGTCTCCACTCACGCCCTATTTCCGGTGTGCACGCATTCACCGGTCTCCCCGCACTCGCAAGTGTCCATCTTAGCGTTTTGCCGAGAGTCGCGAATACAAATCTTGCTGAGCCACACATGGGGTGCGTGACGAGTTTCACATTTCATCTACCCTTCAAACAGTCAAGAAACTCACGCTCTTGGCAATGCAGACGAGTGAAACACGCGGCAAAATTTCCTTACATCCGCACCCATAGGCAACCAGAAAGATTTCTGTCGTCCCTGTCGAGGCAGGTCAGAGAAGGCGGGCTCGCCACGCGCCGCGAAATGGTTTTTCGCACCTTGTTCTTTCCATTCAGGTTTTATTACACACGCTCATATCCCTCCGGCCTTAATAAAAGCGCTCCAAATCTTGAGGGAGGGGGGCCACAGGTGCGGGAGGCACAAGGCTTTCAGTCGTGTTCTGTGTCGGCAACTCGAGATTCCACGCTCCAGCAAATTGTGGCTGGGGTACGGGGCATGACACGTTCGCGCCCATTACTCGATCTGGGGTGTCGAATCTTCGTCACCACCGCATGCATGATCCTCGTGGTGACACTCGCATTCGTCCATATTGCCGGAGCGCAGTCGTATCATGCCCACACGGACGTCGAATTTGCTCTTGGAGCGGGCGTGTTAAATGGAACATCCCCCGACAATCCTGAGGGGGTTCCACGGACCATAAAAATGACGGCGCAGATCTTTGCCGACAGGCTATTCCCCGTCACCACCATTGGGGAGGGCGTGTTGGAGATCGGCCCCTATGCCAAAGGCGCACTCCTCGACGGGGTGAGCGTGCCGCTCATCGCTGGAGGAGCGATTCTGGGGTACCGGGTTGGCAGGTATGAAATACTCGTGCATGTCGGTCTCGCCTATGCGACGGAGCGTATTGGCGAGAATACATCGAATGGGGTTACCCACCTTGGCCAGACGAAGGCGACGTATGATCTTGGTTTTTCATTGCGGTATGACATCAATCAATTTTTCTTTTCTGCGGGGTATCAGCACAATTCCGATGGGGCAGCTTTGGGAATACATATTATTGATGGGAAAGGCCAAAATCCCGGATACGATAATGTGCTCTTAGGAGTTGGACTCCACTTCTGATGTGCGAGGGAGAAGAAACAGGTATGCCGTGAGATGCCGCCTTTCCCCAATGACGAAGCGAGTCAGTTCAATCAGCCCCAGTAGTGAGGCCACCCTTCACGTTCTTTCATGCCGAGATGGGTCGGTTCCCCGATTTTGCTACCGATTTGAAGGAGCGTTTCCAGCATATCAACTGTCCCACCCAGTCCCTCAACGGCCTCTTTCCCATCTCCTCCTCTATTCCCGACGCGCATGCTCCTGCCGACCGGAGGCAGGGTTGATCCTTTTAATCAGAGGGCAGAATTCTCTTATGACACGGGCCCGAAATGGGTGGTCCATTGGCGGGCAAGGAGTGCACCGACATCGTGCAGGCGCCTTGCCTCCCCGATAGACAGGGGGTTAAACCGTCTCGCACGGTCGAGATTCTCCTCGAGTTCATGGTGTGTGGCCATGCCGATAATGGCGCAGCAGACATGGGGTTGGCTCAAGGCATAGCGAAATGCCATATCGTGATACTCAACGGGCATCTGGGAATGGCTTAAGGTATTCGGAGGCGGATTCTGAGCACCACCGAATACCTTCATGGCAATGAGTCCGATGTTCGCTTGAGCGGCTGCCGGCCAGACTTGTTCCTCAAAATTGTAGGTATGGCGGTCGACGAAATTTACCGCATTCAACAAGACGTCAATATCGAATTGGCGCACGGCTTGAAGAAACCGCGACGGACGGCTATGTCCTGACAAGCCGACGAACCGGGTCAGCCCAAGCGCCTTTGCTTTCATCAGAGCGGCATACGTTCCGTGCTTGCTGAAGACGATCCTCGGGTCCATCTTGTCAGCGCCGACACTATGCACGAAGACCAAGTCGGCATGCGTGGTTCCGAGTTCCCTGAGGTTGCTCTCGAGCAGTTGTAAGGCACGTTCTCCGTCCGGTTCATAACACTTCGTTACCAGAAAAATTTGCGGCCGAACCTGCTTGAGCAAGTGACTTAACTGGCTTTGAGCCTTTCCGTACCCCGCGAATTCAGGCGCCGTGTCAAAATAGGTAATGCCTTCGCGAAAGGCCGTCTCATAGAGACGAACGGCGTCCCTTGTATTCAGACGAAGGCCCGTGGGTGCGGTCCCAAATCCCAGGATGGGGAGGGTCACACCTGTCTTGCCGAGTGAGCGTGCCGGGATGGGCGGTGTGCTGTTTTGGATGAATCGGAGCACTCTAGGCCAGTCCATTCTTATGAGTATCGGACAAGAAGGAGCGCGTTGCACGGACAGGCGAACCTGGTGCCGTGGCTCTTCCAGGCAAATGCACCGGTTCCAGGGTTGCCATCAAAAAAGTTAGTCGAAGCAACTATGCTGAGCGTTCCCGGTTCGACTTCATACCATTCACCATGCTGCAGGAGCACCGCCGTGACTTTGTCGCAGTTTACACTTTCAGACATGGTCCACCTCCTCTGTAGATGATTACCTGTCCCTAGCGAACTCAGCCCTACGTATGAACATCCTCGCGCCAGCGCTTGCGCCTTCTCGAGCTTCCACATGGTGGAGGCGGCGGTTTCTTCGAGGGACATGGATTCGCGGTTGGGGCGGTTGTTGATCATTCGATGTTCTCACCGGATTCCTGTATGAGTCGGTTGAGAAAGTGCTCCAACCGACTATGCGTCTGCTGCTCAATCGCCAAGGTTTCCAGACCGAACTCCTGGCCCCGGACCCAGCACACGATCGCAGCAGCCACAACGATGCTTTCTTCGATCGGCAAGTTGACGGTCAAGGAACACGTCTGCCCAACTTGCAAGGGAACATCGCCCGAGAGTTTCCACCCGCTCAGCGAAAAGTTCCAGACAGTGCCTTGTCCTTGGAGCAGGCCAGCGTGGTACGTGACGGAGCAGTACACGGGGAAGCGTTGGTAGAGACGAAGCGTGAAGGGCATGAGCGCCTCGCTGGGAGGCTCATTCTAGGAGCGGGACGAGCAAACTGCAAGGCGGGGGAGCTGGAACATGATGGTATGTATTGGCTGTTCTTGAGGGCCGAGTGTTTTCGGGCATCGGTGCCCAGATCACTATGGAATCAGTGTCCGGGGTGTCTCCAGATCACTGCGAGCGACCTCTTTTGTGGCAATCAATTTCCAAATCAACCCAGCGATTCCACCCTTATAGATGTCCGAATGGGACGAAATGATTGAGTCGGCTTTTACGTTCCAGATTCTCCCAATATTGGGCGTCCACTCGTTGATAGTTCCGGCCTCGTCAACAGTGAGCACAGGGGCAGAAGGTTCTCCACATGCCCCTATCGAAGAGTAGGGCATCTTGAGATTGAGCGCTTCACTGATAGGGAAGAGAAAACGGTTTGCCCAATCCCGTTCAGAGTAGATATTGAATATTCTAAGATGTTCGGGCTTCATCCGCCTCACCCAACAGCTGGTTTAGCTCTAAAATAAATTGGGAGGCCTGCGAATTTTCTATGCCTGGTTCGATCGCGGGCAGGAGAAGGACAAAGTTTACAGAGCTAAAGTAGTGAGGACGTCCGTCGATCATGCTCTTACGAAAATAATCAGAAACGGCCTTGATCAGCATTCTTGCGCCAAAACTGTGACCGATAATGTGCAGACGCATCTCATGATCAGGTTCTGCGGTGTCCAGGATCGCGGGTCAGAGCCGCTTTTGAATTCCTTCCACGGCAAACGTATCGGCCCGCGCTCTTATGATGTAATAGGAGACGGGTTTTATCAGCGGGAAGTCTTCGTAATTGCGGAGTATTGTAGAGGGCCAGGATACGCCGATGACTATTGCCTGGTCTTCGGCCAGATACTGCTCGTCCACCCCACGCCGGTATAAGCGACACAGAAACTCTTGATCGTCCCTTTCTGCGCTCCCTGCGGTCCTGTCCCAACCATGAACGAAGATGATGATGTCCCTTCGTGTTATGGTTGCAACCGTCGCAGCGTGGAGCTGATCCTCGTACAGAATGTTGCCGTCTACATCGAACTCCACAGGGTAGAAAAACCTGGAAGCGGGTGACTCGCAAGGAAGGCGCGCAAGGTCCTTGCTGGCGTAGATCGGGCTGAAAGTGCTACTGGGCAGCAACAAGACAATTGCCAAGACCCAGACAGCCTACGATTTTCCATGTTCAGAATAGACTTCATTCCTGCTGCTTCAGAGCCTTGCGTTCATGGAAAGCTAGGCTGTTTGGCCTTCCGTAGAAGCCCGCGCCCACTCAGGCAATAGGAGGTTGGGCGAGAGGGGGCTGGACAGCTGAAAGGCTAGGCCGTCCGTAGGGAGGTGTCAAGCAGTCATGAGATCACATAAAGCGGGTTAGCCCCTAGATCAGCGCCCTTCGATCCGTAGGCCGCGGCCGTAGGGATTCGTGGGACTGCTGGGGCTGTAGGGATTTCCCGCGCCGTAGGGGTTGTTGATCGAGTTCTGTGAGAACGGAGAGCCGTAGCGACCGTAGGGGTTACTCGTCGAATCAGGGTCGTACGGGTTCGCGCTCAGCTTGCCCCTCTACTGACCCTGCTGATCGTAGAGCCTTGGGGCGTCTGTCGCATAGGGATTCGTCGCCGTTTGATTACTGAAGGGACTACCGTAGGGGCTGAAAGGATTGTTGATGCCGTCCGACTTGAAGGGACTGCCGGCTCCGTAGGGATTGGACGTGGAATCAGGATTGGAGGGGTTCGCGCTCAGCTCGCCGAGATCTTCCGCATGGACGGAGAGAGTCAGTGGTAGCAGCAGGAGCGTAAGAAGGAAGACAGCCCACATGGCGAGCCTCCGATAAGCGAAAGAACCAGCGGGCTCAGCCTACTCTCTACTGGAGATGAGAGCAAGAGGGCAGGAGATTGAGAAGGTCTATTGGATGGGCATGCGGTGCGGGAAATTCGCGGACATCATCAGAACTATGCGGCTGTCGGGCGCGTTCCTGATAGATCCTCGAGGAGGCCGAGTTGTTGGTGAAGAGCCGAAACAACGTATGAGCGAGCAGCGGGAATGCGGACGAGCGTGATCCCTGCTTGTTGCAGCACGGACTCCACAAATCCATCGCGCCGACGGCGATGCGCTGCCTCACGAGACCGGTCATCTACCTCGATCGCCAGGTGAACCCGCAGATCTTGCGGGTCGACCAACACCAAATCCACTCGCTTGCGATCAATCTGATTGATAAATGAAACCTGGGCGGAGGCACTCTGCGCATATCCTTCAAGAGTACTCTGTAGGGACAGTTGCGGGAAGATCAAATATTGCTCGCCAACGGCGGCCAGGACTCGGACGCACAACCTATTGATAATTGGCGGAGAGGGTGGGGATCGAACCCACGGTCCCGTTGCCAGGACAGCAGTTTTCGAGACTGCCCGATTCGGCCACTCTCGCACCTCTCCGCATGGTAGAACTCGCCCCACGGCAGGGTAGGGTAAGGGGTAAACTTCTTGTCGTTGTGCTCGACCGTGGAGGCAGCTTACTCTGGGGAGTGTGATTTTTCAATCGGTTTTCTTTCCGTTTCAAGAGCCGGTACTATGGGTGAGCCGAGGGGGGTGATGGGGTCTCTAGTAGGAGGGTACTGGTGAATCGTGGAGTCGGTGAGCCGGTTATGGCCTTTCCATCGATTGGGTTGATTGCAACAGCCGCCTGGTGGGCGCCGATCACAATGGAGGATCGGACCATTCATGTCTGGGCCTTCTCGCTCGACGGAAGCCTGTCATTCATGGAGCAGTGCCGTTGCTGGTTGAGCGAAGATGAACGCGGGAGGGCGGATCGGTTCATCCACCAACAAGATCATGTTCGATTCGTGCTGGCGCACGGAGGGCTCAGGGCAGTGCTCAGCCGGTATCTTGGAATCGATCCCGATGTGGTAGCGCTCGATCGCAGTGAGGGCGGGAAGCCCTTCCTCTCAAGGGGGCTACGAGGTCAGTCTGCGATCACGTTCAATATGTCCCATGCGCATGGCCGTGCGCTCATTGCGGTCTCAAGGGGGCAAGAGATTGGAGTTGATCTCGAACGAATTCGTTCGGACGTAGAGGTTGCGAAACTTTCCGAGCGCTACTTCGCGCCTTCCGAACACTCCGCGATCATGCAGTCGGCTCAGGAGCAGCGTGCAGCGAGATTCTTCCGCTACTGGGTTGCGAAAGAGGCGGTGCTCAAGGCGCAAGGGATCGGGCTCCGGGCGTTGAGTCAGTGCGAGATTCTTTTTGGGGCGGAAGGGGGCGGCGCGGAGGTGTTGGTCCCAGTGGGCTCTCCGCTCCAAAACAATTGGCGGGTTCGCCTCCTCTCGTGTGACGAGGGATGGGAAGCAGCGGTGGCTGCTCAGCGGATGGACTTGGTTCTGCAGTGCGGTCTTGTGCGGTAAGGCTTCGGCTGCCCCCCCTAGTGAGTTGAAAGTGGTTTTGTCGCTGATGATGCCTCTCGGATCTCCTTGAAAAACTTCTGAATAAGGGCCTGACTTTCCTGTTCGAGGACCCCGCCGGTTACCAGGACTCGGTGATTTAACTTCGGTTCTGACGGCAGATCAAACACCGAACCACAGGCGCCGGCTTTTGGATCCCATGCCCCAAAGACGACTCGTGACACTCGTGCTAAGAGTGTGGCGCCGATACACATCGAGCAGGGCTCGACAGTCACGTAGAGGGTCGTGTCGGTCAATCGCCACGAGCCTAATGCGACCGCCGCCGCGCGGATTGCAATAACCTCCGCATGGGCCGTGGGGTCTTGCCAGAGTTCGCGATAGTTATGAGCCTGGGCAAGAATCTGATTGCCTTGAACGATCAAGGCGGCGATCGGCACCTCGCCGACGGCCGGTGCCTTGGCCGCCTCTTCCAGGGCCATCCGCATAAACGTGAGATCCTGTGTGCGCTCGTCTCCTGGCATTGTTATCTCCTCCACGCAGAAGCAGGCTAGCAGAATGCTGAAAAGTCCGCCAGCCTGCCTTGCTCATTTGGTCTATCTGGTCTATTCGGTCTGTCTCGTGGGTGTGGATGAACGAAACTCACCGGATGAACCAAATCACCCAGAAAAAACAAAACAGACCAGATCAACCGGATGGACCAGACAGACCGGGTTAGGATCGACTCAAGAGATACANCGGTCCGGTCGGTTGAGGGCTCCCGCTTGAGGGNTCCAAGCTGACGGCAAAGGTCTTTGCGTCCAGGAAGCGTGGCACCTTCTTGACCAATAGGTGCGCGGTTTCGCCTGGGGCCATGTCGAAAGTCCCGACGCTTATGGGTTTATTGGAAATGGCCCAGAGCTGATAGATCGTGCCGTTGGGACATTCCGGCAGGTTGATGGAGTAGAGCCAGGCTTTTTTGGTTCGCGCATCGTACAACAGGAATCCCGCGGCCTGTTTCGCCATATCCGATCCGGTGAGGGAGACGGCCTTGGCGTTGGGAATTCGAAGCAGTGTGGCGAGTTCGTCTTGCGGAATTTCGGCGGTGCGAGTGTTTCCTCGCTGGCTTAATTCAACACGCATCTCCTCCAACTCACCCTCACGCTGGAGCAGTTGTTCTTTCGCGTCGGCTGCTTCGGTCGTTCGTTGCTGGAGTTGGTTGCGTAAGTCGGTGAGGGCGCTGGCCTGGTTGCTGACCTCGCGTTGTACCTCGGCAAGATTCGCCGCCTTTTCCTTGAGCGAGGCTTCGAGCTGATGAATGTTCGCTGTCGCGATGGAGCGTTGTGTCGACAGGTTCCAGGCGACATATCCGCCGACTGCCACGATCAGGAGCGTGCCCAAGCCCAGGACCCAGGGGAGTGATGACGACCGGGCAGGGGCGACGGGAGGAAAGAGGTGGTCCATCCATTCGCCGGGTTCCAGGCTCTGCCGGGCCGGTTCGCCCGGCGCTGCTTCAGCTGGAATTGGTGCGGGGTTTCGTCCGGCGATGATCGCGGCTTTGAGGGAGCGTGGAGGCAAGATCGGATTGAGACTGAGTGGGAGGAGCGCGGCGATGGATTGATAGTTCTTCAGCGCACTGTGACAAGAGGTGCAGCCCGAGAGTAAGTGGGCCTCCAGCGCCTGGCGCTCGATCCGGTCCAGCGCGCCTGCAGCATACAAGGGAACCGATTCTTCGAGTTCTTCATGCGTCATTGGAGCCACCATGGTTCCCCCACTGTTGGAGGCCATCTCGGAGTTTAGACATTCCCAGCTTGATCCGTGTCTTGACGGTCCCCATCGGCTGGTTCAGCCGCGCGGCGATCTCGGCATAGGAGAGTCCTTCGTAGTATGCGAACTCAATTGCTTGTTGCTGCGCCAGGGGTAATCCAGCTACAGCCGCCTTGACCGCAACGCGCAGCTCTTCATCGGCTTGCGTCTCAAGCGGACTTGGACCGGAGTCGGCCACCGGCGGCGCGGTTC
>Ga0031654_10000115_pt1 | contig 16302 bp, 10 predicted proteins | sample FrelakmetCRP12CR_FD_55268 | JGI IMG/M metagenome (GOLD analysis project Ga0031654, IMG submission 55268) | Freshwater lake sediment microbial communities from the University of Notre Dame, USA, for methane emissions studies - CRP12 CR | ecosystem: Environmental > Aquatic > Freshwater > Lake >...
TGGCGTACGGTTAGGGATATTAAATCGGTCTCAGCGGGTAGAACGGAGACAGTCATCGGCCACGTAGTTAGCGCTACGCACAAATCGTACAGAAACAGAAAGGCATATGAGGTAACCATAGAAGACGGAAGCGGACTGCTTACGGCGAAATGGTTTCAAGGGAATCTAACTTACCTGAGAAAGATTTTTAGCAAGGGCGTACGCGTTATAATGACCGGCGAAGTCAGCAGTTACCTTTTCAGCAAGGATATGGTGCACCCCGACTTTGAGGTTCTGGATGAAGCTGACAATGGGGAAGATCTGATTCACTTCAAGAGGATTGTACCCGTTTATTCAGAAACAGAGGGTCTTCACCAGAAATATATAAGAAGGATTATGGCGCATGCGGTCGATAACTATTCAGAATATGTCCTAAGCCCCATACCTCATGAAATTTGTGAGAAGCGTGGTCTTCGAGATATTCATAGTGCCGTTCGCAACATTCATTTTCCTGCAACTGATGAGCGTATCGAAGCATACAATGAAATGCGTTCGGATGCTCACCGAAGACTGATATACGATGAATTCTTTTTTCTCCAGTTAGGTATGGCCTTAAGAAGAAAGGACAATATGCTCGATGAGGGGATTGCATTTAAGACCCAAGGCAGGAACCTTGATAAATTTTACAAGATTCTTCCCTTCACTTTGACCGGTGCGCAAAAAAGCGTCATCGCAGAAATCGAAGCCGATATGGGCAAAAACTCCAGCATGAACAGACTTCTCCAGGGCGATGTAGGATGTGGAAAGACAGTTGTTTCCATGGCGGCAATGATAACTGCATGCGAAAACGGTTATCAGGCAGCCATAATGGCGCCTACTGAGATCCTTGCTGAGCAGCACTACAACCGCATCAAGCATTGGTCTTGCGAGCTTGGTTTGAAAGCTGTTTTACTGACGAGCGGTATAAAAAACACGGAAAGAAAGAAAATTATTGAAGGGATGAAGAAAGGAAATACTCACATCATCTGTGGGACGCATGCGTTGATACAGAGGGACGTGACTTTCAGAAAGTTGGGTTTCGTTGTAATCGATGAACAGCACCGCTTTGGAGTTGTACAGAGGGCATTATTAAGACAGAAAGGCGTAAATCCCGACGTTTTAGTTATGACTGCCACTCCGATTCCTAGGACACTTGCCCTGACTGTGTATGGCGATTTGGATATTTCGGTCATTAATGAATCCCCCCCCGGCAGAAAAGAGATTCGAACGAAGGTTTTTTTTGAAGACGAGCGCAATAGGGTTTACGAAATTATGAGAATGGAACTCATGAAGGGAAACCAGATCTTTGTTGTTTATCCATTAGTAGAAGAATCTGAAAACCTGGATCTCAAAGATGCAACTAAGATGGCGGATTATCTGCAAAGAGAAATATTTCCAAAGCATAAGGTAGGGCTGATCCACGGGCGTATGAAAGGAAAAGAGAAAGATGAAACTATGGCAGGTTTCATAAACAGAGATATAAATATACTTGTTTCCACAACGGTCATTGAAGTGGGAATTGACATGCCCTATGCATCCCTAATAGTGATAGAACATGCGGAGAGATTTGGGCTGTCTCAATTGCATCAATTGAGAGGAAGAGTGGGGAGGAGCGATATTCCTTCATTCTGCATATTAATGTCGCATCGTAGAGGTTCTGAAGATGCAACAAAAAGGTTGCAGGTAATGGAACAGACGAATGACGGTTTCAAAATCGCCGAAGAGGATCTAGCCATACGGGGACCTGGTGAATTTATGGGAACCAGGCAGTCAGGAATTCCTGATTTCCGTATTGCCCATATTTTGAGAGATGCGCACATCCTGTTTGAGGCAAAGGCAGATGCTTTTTCATTTACAGAGAACATTTCAGGTCTGGATAATGGTGAGTATGCATTGCTGAAAGAAATCCTCCTGCACAGATGGGGAGGCAGGTTTGAATTCGCAAGAACCGGTTAGGCAAAGACTTAATTTCTTTTGACAAGCGTGCGTTAACTGTTATAGAAGTGACAACATTTGATTCCAAGGAACAGAATAGTTCTTTCCGTAGGGATCGAACATAGAAGAATTCCGGAAAGTAATACGGGCAGGGCATTATGGAGAAAATAACTATCGGATTAATCGGTTTCGGTACTATAGGCACAGGGGTTGTAAAGCTGCTTCNTGATAGCAGTGAAGTCATCGAGAGCCGGTTGGGCGCAAGACTCTTCTTAAAGANGATTGCTGATCTTGATGTTACAACGCCGAGACAGGTTGCTGTAGAGAAGGGTTTGCTAACTGCAGATGCGAAAGTAATCCTGGACGATCCTGAAATATCCATAGTCATAGAACTAATNGGTGGATATGAGCCTGCGCGCTCTTTCATACTTGAGGCAATCCGGAAACGAAAGCACGTAGTAACCGCAAATAAAGCCCTCTTGGCCACTTATGGAAATGAAATATTTCAGGCTGCAGAGGAAGAACAGGTGGATATCGGCTTTGAAGCTAGTGTAGGCGGCACAATCCCCATAATTAAGACCTTGAAGGAAAGCCTGGCAGCGAACCGTATAAAATCGATTTTCGGTATTGTTAACGGCACAGCCAACTATGTATTGAGCAAAATGACGGATGAGAAAAAATCCTTTCAAGTCGTGCTGAAGGAAGCCCAAAAGTTAGGATTCGCAGAAGCCGATCCGACATTTGACATCGAAGGCATCGATACGGCTCACAAGCTTGCCATTACGTTATCATTGGCATACGGTAAAAGAGTAAGGCTTGAAGACGTTCACAGGGAGGGTATATCCGGTATTAGTCAGCAGGACATTGAATTTGCCAAAGAACTTGGGTATCGGATCAAGCTGCTTGCCATTGCTATCCTCAGGGATGACTGTATCGAAGCAAGGATTCATCCGACTATGATCCCCCTTAGCCACCTTCTGGCAAACGTGAATGGAAATTTCAATGCATTTCATATTGTCGGTGATGCGGCGGATTCAGTATTTCTCTATGGCCAAGGTGCAGGAATGATGCCTACAGCGAGTGCCGTAGTAGGTGACGTGATCGATATCTCGCGTAATCTGCTGAGAGGCGTATCGGGACGCTTACCAGCCCGCTCACTTAGAGAAAATGTAATCGATGATATCAAGCTAATGCCATTTGACGAAATCATGGCAAACTACTACTTCCGTTTTTCTGCCCTGGACCGGCCAGGCGTACTTTCCAAGATATCAGGAATTCTCGGTGCAAATGATATAAGCATCGCCGCAGTTATCCAAAAGGGAAGGCAGAAGGCAGGCCCCGTTCCTATAGTTATGACTACACACAAGTCGAAGGAAAAAGATGTTCAGAAAGCCATAGCGGAAATAGATCAACTTGAAATCATTCACGGAAAGACGATACTGATAAGAATCGAGGACGAAAGGTTGTAAAGGTTTCGAAGTAATGACCATGCTAACGTCATCGCATTCGTTTATTTGAGGAGTACTCAGACTGTAATGAAATATATTATCCTCCTCGGCGATGGTATGGCGGATTTTCCTCTAGAAGAACTAGGCGGCAAGACACCCTTGGAATATGCCCATACCCCGTTTATGGACAGGGTTGCAAAAGAAGGAACATTGGGCATGATCGATACCATTCCCACCGGTTTTTCTCCGGGCAGTGACGTGGCAATTATAAGCCTCCTTGGTTATGACCCTGCTCTATGCTACACAGGTCGAGGGCCTTTGGAAGCTGCCAATATGGGGGTTCAACTCGGAGTCGATGACATAGCCTTCCGCTGCAACCTTGTGACCCTTAGGGGAGATGCAGAATATATGATGGAAGACTTCACGGCAGGTCATATAACAACTCAAGAAGCAAAGATAATCATAAGCGATATAGACAATGATCTGGGCAGCATTAACTTTCAATTCTATCCTGGAGTGAGTTATAGACACCTATTTGTGTGGAGGTATGGCAAAGCTGATCTTGAGACAACCCCTCCCCATGATATCACGGGCAATGCAATCAAGGATTATCTGCCCCGGGGAGAGGGGATGGAAGAAATAAGAAGACTCATGGAGCGTTCGCAGGTTTTTTTGCGCGATCATCCTGTAAACCGGTTACGTATCGCAAAGGGCAAAAGGCCCGCAAATTCGATATGGCTATGGGGGCAGGGAAGGGCGCCGAAATTTGCCAAACTGACGGACAAGTATGGTTTGAAAGGGGGCATGATATCAGCCGTAGACCTCTTGAATGGCATCGGTATTTACGCTGGACTCAAAGTCATGCGCGTTGACGGGGCAACGGGGTATGTTGATACTAACTATAATGGAAAGGCACGGACGGCTCTCCATGCCTTGCAAGAGGCCGATTTTGTCTTCGTACATGTCGAGGCCCCCGACGAAATGGGTCATGAAGGAAATGTAGCTGGAAAGATTCGGGCCATTGAAGATTTTGACGAGAAGATCGTAGGTGCCATATTGAATGAAATTTATGGATTGTCTCCCTTCAGGCTGCTGGTCTTGAGTGATCACCCGACGCCCATTAGTCTGAGGACCCATTCATCAGACCCGTCTCCCTTTGCGGTACTGTCTTCTGAAAACCATGAGAATTTGAGAAACGGGCTAACATTTAGCGAAAAATCGGCAATGCGAAACGGCGTGAAGATCTCTCCTGGTTACCTTCTGATGGATCACTTTATAAATAACTGGATGGCATTTATTGAAGAGAAATCACGTTAACATACGTGTCATTTACGCTGATACCGATGCCATGGGCATCGTCTATCATACCAATTATATTAAATGGTTCGAAATTGGGCGAACGGAACTCCTCAGAAGTGTGGGCATAGTCTACGCTGAGATGGAAGCACAGGGTTATAACCTGCCTTTGACGGAAGTGTATTGTAACTACCTTTTTCCAGCCAAATATGACCAAATCATAGTTGTCGAAACCGAATTGGAATATCTCAAGAGGGCGAGCATGAAATTTGTCTATACAATCTGGGATGAAGACAGGGAAAAGGCCCTGGTTGAAGGTTATACGATCCATGCTTGCATAAACAAGATGGGCAAAATAGTGAGGATTCCACCCTTCATCCTTGAAAAGGTAGAGGAGCAAATGCAAATAAAATTTTGATAGGAAACTTTTATATGGCAAAAAAGATCACAAAGAAGGAAATTGAAAAACCGGATTCCTTTCAAGCAGCTTTAAATAAGATCGCGACGTATATATCCACAAACAAGTCGAAGATCTATTTGGCATCTGGAATTGTAATTTCAATAGTCATAATTTCTTCCGGCTGGTACCTGTACAGGATGAATTATGAAGATAAAGCGCAGAGGCTTTACGCGATAGCCCATATTGGCAACATGAAAGCTGCCCAACAGGGGGTCAAGCCGGATCAAAACAATATAAAGATGTATAATGATGTTATAACGCAATTTCCGGGATCAAAGGCAGCCATGATGTCTTATTATCAATTGGGAAATATGTACTACAACCTTGGAGATGTGGATGCCTCGATAAAGGCATATACTGAGTTTCTCAAGGAAGTTCCAGCTGGAAACGACCTGAAAATCCTGGCTTACAATGGCATCGGTTACTGTTATGAAAAGAAGGCGGACTTCCCGCATGCCCTGGAATCATTTGAGAAAGCGGCAAATACAAAATCAGGAGGAGGCTTTGAAGGCATGACTTACAGAAACATGGCGCGAATTTGCGAAGAGATGAATAACAAAGAAAAAGCCTTGGAGTATTATCAAAAAGCACTTACCAATACTGTCGATCCTTCTATGGAACTTCTTTTGAAAAAAATAATTTCAACCATCAACTGAAGGCAAACATCGTTTAGGCTTCAGGCGATCTTTTCTGTTTAATGCCGCAGGGGTAAATAAGGTCTATGAAAGTATTGATGTCCGGAAATGAGAGTATTGCAAGGGGCGCATTCGAACATGGCGTTCGCTTCGCGGCTGGTTATCCGGGAACGCCGAGCACAGAAATTATCGAAACGTTTGCAAAGTATGACGGCGTTTATGCCGAATGGTCTCCCAACGAGAAAGTGGCCCTGGAGGTGGGCATAGGGGCGGCATTAGCTGGCGCAAAGGCCATGGTCGTCATGAAGCACGTCGGAGTAAATGTAGCTGCAGACCCGCTCTTCACTTTGAGTTATACGGGAACTAACGGAGCTCTCGTCATCATTACGGCAGACGACCCGTCATTGCACAGTTCACAAAACGAACAGGACAACCGCAATTATGCCAAATTCGCAAAGATACCAATGATTGAGCCTTCAGATAGCCAGGAGGCGAAAGAGTTCATTAAAATTGCATTCGATATTAGCGAAAGATTTGATACACCCGTTTTATTTCGGACAACGACACGAGTTTCCCATTCAAAATCCTTAGTAACTCTAGGGAACCTATCAACTACCAAGGATCGCACTGCGATACAAGTCAATGCAGCTAAATATGTCATGGTGCCCGCGTATGCGCGCACCAGAAGGGTAGAAGTGGAAAAGAGGCTCTATAGGCTCAGAGAATTTGCTGAAACTTTTTCCGGAAACAGGATAGAAATGAACGATCCTGAAATTGGCATTATTACAGCCGGTATGCCTTATAATTATGCAAAAGATGTTTTTCCCGATTTCTCATATCTGAAACTGGGCATGGTTTATCCGCTGCCTTCAGGTCTCATCCATGAATTTGCCTCGAAGGTTAAAAAAATTTATGTCATTGAGGAACTCGACCCGTTTATTGAAGAACAGGTTAAGGCAATGGGTATCAAGGTGATGGGAAAGGACATCTTTCCCTATACAAATGAATTTGATCCCGGCGTGATTGAAACCGCCGTAAGGGGTAAGAAAGCTGCGAGAGCTATCTTGCCGGACGTGCCGATTCCGCCCAGACCGCCAAATCTTTGTCCCGGTTGCCCTCACAGGGGATTGTTCTATGTCCTCGGAAAACTGAAGGCCTTTGTTGCAGGTGATATAGGTTGTTACACCTTGTCTTTCATGAAGCCTTTGGAAAGCCTGCATTCATGTATCAGCATGGGGGCGAGTATCGGCATGGCGCATGGCATGAGCAAGGCATTAACAGACAAAGGAAAGGGGAAGGTCGTCGGCGTTATCGGGGACTCTACATTTATTCATTCCGGCATAACACCGCTGTTAAACATGGCCTATAATAAGAGCGACGCCGTCATTGTCATATGCGATAACAGGACAACAGCCATGACAGGCATGCAGGACCACCCGGCTACGGGATTCACCCTGCAGGGGGAAAAGACAAAGGAGGTTGATTTTTCAAAGCTGGCCTCTGCACTCGGGATAGATCACGCCCGTGTAATTGATCCGTATGACATGAAAACAACACGGAGGGTGTTGAAAGAAGAATTGGCAAAACCCGGGGCATCCGTTATTATATCGCAAAGGGCATGCGTATTGTTCAAGCGTGGTATCAAGGATATTAGAAAAGCCTTTAATATTGATGCGGAAAAATGTGTCGGCTGTAAGGCCTGTATCGGTCTCGGATGTCCGCCGATCTCATGGATAAAGTTCGAAGATATGCCAAGCCAAAAAATCAAAAGGAATGCAAAAAAGCAGGAAGGTGTCGCATTCATCGATAGTGAACTTTGCAATGGCTGTACACTATGCGAGCAGGTATGCAATGTTGGTGCTGTGGTCGAGGTGATATGATTATATGAAAGGCAAGGGCGATGTTAAGAGTATCCTTTTCGCCGGAGTAGGCGGCCAGGGAATACTCCGGGCAAGTGATATCTTGTGTCATGTAATGATGGAAGCAGGCCTGGATGTCAAAAAAAGTGAGGTACACGGGATGGCTCAGAGGGGCGGGTGTGTAACCAGCCACGTTCGATACGGCAAGAAGGTCTATTCGCCCATTGCAAAAGAGGGAGATGTGGACGTCCTTGTCTCGTTTGAAAAATTGGAAACATTACGCTATCTCAATTTTTTGAAGCAGGGTGGCCGCGTGATCATAAGTGAAAGAGAAATCTATCCTCCATCCGTTAACCTCGGTGACGCCACTTATCCTCGCAATATTATTGAAACGGTAAAGAAAACATGCAAGATTGTCAAAGTCGTCAATGCCAATAGTATCGCGCTAGAGGCGGGAGACACGAGAACAGAAAACACGGCCCTCTTGGGAGTTTTGTCATCCTATTTACAGCAGCTTGATATTTCCCTCTGGGAGAAGGTCATCCGCGAATCCTTTCCCAAGAAAGCCATCGAAGTAAACCTCAAAGCCTTTCATAAGGGACGAGCGGTATAAAAGAGGAAGGCCTGAAATTCTCATTTCTGTGGTTTTCAGTCTTTCCTTTTGCCGTTCCTGTTAAACACGAACCTATAAATTAGTTTCTCATGAGATTTTCTGATTGCATACATACCTGGCTGATCGTTTGTCTGATGCTAATTACGGCTGTTTTGCTTTCTCCGAGCAGGGCTGGGGCAGCGGACGCTAAAGGCAATGAAGCTGAGAGACAATTTTCTTTTGCTGAAACACTCTTTGCCGAGGGGGATTATTACAGGGCCATCAGCGAGTACAAAAGATTTGTCTTCTTTTTTCCTGAAAACAAGCTTGTCCAGAGATGCGCTTATAGAATCGCCGAAAGCTATTACAAAGCAAAGAGGTGGCAGGAAGCCCTGCAAACCTTCACTTCTTTCATCATGAAATATCCCGACAGCCTTATGATGCCGGGAGCCATGTACCATAAGGGTATGGCAGAAAAGCAACTGAAGCTGTATACAGATGCCCTCAAGACATTTGAAGAACTCAGCAAATCAAAATCTAATGAATTTGCCCATAAGGCCGTTTACCAGAGTGCCACTGTTCTCATGGAAATGGAGGAATGGCAGCAGGCGATAAAAACATTTTCCATAGTTCCTAAAAACAGCCCCTTATCGAGATCTGCAAGTATCATTGCGTCAGAGCTTCAGCGTATGGATGATCTGCCCAAAAAATCGCCTGCCACTGCAGGCACTCTTGCGGCGATTCTTCCAGGCGCGGGTCATCTTTACACAGAAAGACCAAGGGATGCCCTGGTGGCCTTTCTTTTGAACGGTGCATTCATATGGGGTGCCGTAGAACTTTTTCGTCACGATAATTACGTTGCCGCGGGCATAGTGACGTTCTTCGAGATCGGGTGGTATACCGGCAACATCTATAGTGCCGTCAGCAGTGCTCACAAATACAATAATAAAACAAGGGAGGACTTCATAGAGCATCTCAAAGAGATAAGCTCCGTATCTTTCCAGCATGATCGCAATACCTCTTCAAATTATCTAATTTTTAGCTTTAAATTTTAATTGTAAGGCTTTATTAATAATAGTCTTTAGTCATTCATTTCTGTTTATAATAATACGGCGTCTCTTTCCAAATTCCGAATGGCCTGGGCCGCTCTTAGACGACGAATGCCGTGGCTTGTAGGGAAATTGTTGATTATGGCGCTTGATGACACTCCTTGACAATTCGAAAGAAATGGGTAAGTTACAAAAAAGCTAAAAATTTGTCATGTTTTTCAAGGTATTACAGTAGCAATCAGAAAGGTAGCTTATGGCAGAAGACTATTACAAGTTATTAGGTCTGGATAAGAAGGCGGCCACCGAAGACATAAAGAAGGCTTACAGAAAGCTCGCCCTGAAATGGCATCCTGACAAAAACCCAAATAATAAGGCAGCCGAGGAGAGATTCAAGAAGATAAGCGAGGCCTACGCTGTCCTCAGTGATCCTAAGAAAAGAGAAGAATATGATACGTTTGGATCCGCCGATCAATTCAGACAGCGATATACGCAGGAGGATATTTTCAGAGGGTTCGATCTCAATGATATACTCCGGAGTTTCGGTTTTGGAGATGCAGGCGGCCAAGGGTCGAGAACTTTCAGAACAAACAGGGGAGGGGGCTTTACCTTTACCCAAGGCGGTTCATTCTCCGATATCTTCGAGGGGGAGCGCCAGAGATTCTCCCACGTGCCACAAAAGGGACAGGACTTCGAGTATAACCTTTCAATAACATTAGAAGATAGCGTGTTCGGCGCAGAGAAGAAATTGGCCCTGCAGAAAGACGATCACGTTGACGAGATCAACTTCAAAATACCACCGGGCATTAATTCAGGCAAGAAATTGAGGTTGGCTGGCAAGGGAGGAACCGGCATTGATGGAGGCCTTCCGGGTGATCTATACATAAACATCACCATTCTCCCGCACCCAATTTTTGCAAGAGATGGCAATGACATCTATATCGACAAGATAATCAATTTCTCACAGGCAGTTCTCGGAACAAGCATCGACGTTCCCACAATAGAAGGCACGGTGAAACGAATAAAGATTTTACCGGGAACCCAGAACAATACGAAGATCAGAATGAAAGGCTTCGGAGTGCCACGACTGAAAGGTTTGGGAAAGGGAGACCAGTTTGTGAAGATCATTGTGGAGATCCCAAAGAAGCTTTCGGAGAGGCAGATGGAATTGGTTAGAAAGTTGGCTGAAGAAGGCTTTTAGTTGTCGTTTATGTCTTATAAGATATATTATGTAAACTTATAACATCACACTCAGCTCAAACTATGCGGGTTATCAATCCCCGTTTGTTTCTAGCCCCTATCATACTAAATCAACTCTATGTCCCCGATTGCACCAAACTGATCACCGATAATAATCAGGGCGCCTAAAACGCCCTCTATTTCTATTCCCTTTTCCAGGCCAGTCCGAATATCTTCTTTACCTTTGACAAGATTTCCGATTGCAGTGGCAGCAGCATCAGCCATGGTCGATGATTTGGAAATGACGCAGACTGCATCTGCATTTCCGAAACTCAGCGAGTGACCGACAGTTCCGGAAGATGTGCAGACGCCTACGGGCATCTGCGCCGGTTTCAACAATAGATTGATCTTGTACGTTAAGGGTGAATTGCCGGCAAATATCCCGACCCTCACCTCTCTATTTGTTTTTAGAGAAATATCGCCGCCGTTTTCGACGATAACATTTTGCGACATCTTAAGAAGGTCATTAGCAACATATTCCGCAATCGCGCCGGCCACAGAGGCCATTGGTCCCACGTTTGCTGCAAGGGCTGCCTTGATCATGTCCCTTATGATAGGAGGGGCAAAATCATCGTCTCTCAAAGGTGACAATGATGTCAGAAAATCGGGGTGATTCTTGATGTAGGACTCAATGAACCCACGATAGATATAAACAGATTCAAGGGCTTTCTGAGAAAGGTCCGTATCGCAGTATATGAAAAGGTCTGTTTCACGGACGCATATATGAAACGATGTGAGGTCATTGCTGGAAACGCGGCTCCTGTAGGTCCTTTCTTGATTGCTCATGGTGAGATATACTTATTATCTGGCAGGTCTTCTCTCTGGTCTATTCTGTGTCAGTGGTTCTATGACTGAAACTGGTAGCGCCGGCACCGAGAAGTCGGTCAGTTTCTTCCTTTAATTTATCTGTCAGTTCAAGTTGGAAATCTCTGCCCAAGTAAACAATAACTTCGCTATTGCCATTGACGATGCGGATAAATCCGTCACACTTACCCTTGTGATTAGTGAGTAATTTATGCAAAGACTCGATGTCTGTTGCTGATGATTTTGAAACGTCAACACTGAAGTGCACCACATCATAAGGCTGTTCGACTGCATCGCCGAGGGGGATAATTTCGGAGGCAATCACCTTGATCCCCTCCTCGCCTGCATCTATTGCTCCTTTGATTAAAACGGGCTCTTCAGAGTGAACAAGCCCGAATGCCTTACTGTATAGATCGGCAAAGCATATTACCGTGACAGAGCCCCTGAGGTCCTCGATGGTTACATAGGCCATGACCTCTTTCTTCTTCGTAGTTACCTCTCGAATATTGCTCACAACACCGCCAAAGGCAACGGTGTCACGATCCTTTTTGTCATTGATGCTCGCAGTGTCGACGTTAGCTAATGTATCGAGCTTTTCTACAAATCTGAGAAGCGGATGTCCCGTAATATAGAATCCGAGGGTTTCCTTCTCATGGGCAAGTAATTCCTTGTGATCCCATTCGGCCATATCAGAAAGCGCACATTCCTGCATGATGTTGAGGTGCGCAAACTTTTCACTTTCCATTTGATCAAAGAAACTGGTCTGACCGCTCGATTTTTCCTTCTGACGCCTCTGAGCCGTATCGACGATTCCTTCATGGTATTTCATCAGCTGGCTTCTTCGATAACCAAGGGAATCAAAAACCCCGCATTTGATGACACTTTCAATCATCCTCTTATTAATTTTCCTGAGATCTACACGGTTGCAGAAATCGTCGAAACTCGCAAATTTGCCCTCATTTTCCCTTACAGATATAATTGAGTCAATCGCTCCTATCCCAACGTTCTTGACGGCAGCGAGACCGAAGCGAATATGCTCGCCGGTGATACTGAAATCGCTTTGAGATTCATTGATATCGGGGGGAAGCACGTTTATGCCCATATCCTTGCAACTGTTTATGTACTTGATGATCTTATCCCTGTTGTCCTTTTCGCTCGTGAGCAGAGCTGCCATAAATTCAACTGGATAATTGGCTTTCAGATAGGCAGTTTGATAGGATATCATGGCATAAGCTGTGCTGTGGGACTTGTTGAATCCGTATTCTGCAAATGTCTCCATCTGCTGCCAGATTTTTCTGGCTTTTTTTTCAGGTATATTTCTCCGTCTCGCACCTTCGAGAAATTTAGGTCTTTCTTTCTCCATCTCTGAAGGTTTTTTCTTGCTCATAACCTTGCGCAGTATATCTGCTTCCGCCATAGTATAGCCGCCGATGGCGCTGGCTATTTGCATTACCTGTTCCTGATATACGATAACGCCATATGTCTCTTTCAATATTTCTTTCAGCTCCGGGATTTCGTAAACAATCTTTGTCTTACCCTGTTTACGCGATATGAATTCCGGAACCATATTCATAGGGCCGGGTCTGTACAGGGCAATCAGAGTCATTATTTCCTCAATGCAGTCGGGCTTCATATTTACGAGGATATCCTTCATGCCGGCACTTTCCAGTTGAAATATGCCGTCTGCATTTCCTTTCATCAACAATTGAAATGTTTCTTGATCATTGAGGGCAATTTTATCAATGTCGATTTCCTCCCCCCTGCCCTCCTTTATAAACTGCAGCGTGTTCTTAATGACTGTAAGTGTCTTCAGCCCCAGAAAATCAAATTTTGTCAGTCCCACCGCCTTGAGATCATTCATTGAGAACTGCGTCACAATTTCGTCCCTGGGGCTTTTGCAGAGGGGCACACGCTCGACAAGGGGCACATCGGATATAACAACACCTGCTGCATGGGTTGACGAATGACGATTTAAACCTTCGAGGGCTCGTGACAGGGACAGGAGTCTTCTCACTTTCTCATTTCTTTTCTCCTCTTCCTGAAGACGCGGCTCACTTTGGATAGCCATATCGAGAGAAATGTTCAGGATATTGGGTATCAACTTTGCTATACGATCCACTTCAGCGTAGGATATGTTCAATGCCCTTCCCACATCCCTGATGACGGCTTTGGCCTGCATTTTGCCAAATGTGATAATCTGGGCAACCCTATCGCTTCCGTATTTATCCGTTACGTACCTGATGATTTCATCGCGGCCGTCCTGGCAAAAGTCTATATCTATATCAGGCATCTCTATCCGGTCTGGATTTAAGAACCTCTCAAAGAAAAGTCCATACCGTATAGGATCTATATTGGTAATACCAATTGCATAAGCAACGAGACTGCCGGCGGCAGAGCCTCTGCCGGGACCGACGGGGATGTTTCTTTGTTTTGCGTAGTTCACAAAATCTGAAACAATAAGAAAATATCCGGCGAATCCCATAGACTTGATCATATCGAGTTCTTCCTGCAGGCGCTTCGCATATTGCTCACGAATGCCTTTGTCCTCTTTACCCTTCATGATTACGGGCAGCAATTTTTCTAATCCATTTTTCGCGAGCCCTGCCAAATATTCATCAAGTGATTCTGATGTACTGACTTCAAACTTTGGCAGAGATATTCTGCCAAAATCAAAGGTCAAGTTACATCTCTCCGCAATAGCCGCCGTATTATTTATAGATTCCGGAATATCTTTAAAAAGGCGACTCATGGCCTCGGGTGAACGGAAGTAAAATTGGTCCGTCTTGAATCTCATTCGGTCCGTATCTTCCATGGTCTTGCCCGTCTGGATACACAGGAGGACTTCATGCGCCTCGGCATCTTCTCGATCTATATAATGGCAGTCGTTGGTCGCCACGAGCGGAATTGAAAGTTCCCTGCCTATTTCAATGAGACCGTTATTAACGATTTTTTGTTCAGGAAGACCGTTCTCCATAATCTCAAGATAGAAATTGCCCTCGCCAAACATCTCTCTATACTCATGGGCGACTGCTCTGGCCGTTTCTTTATTTCTTTTAAGCAGCAGACTTGCTATTTCTCCGTGGAGACATGCACTAAGTCCTATAAGCCCTTCGCTATGTGATGATAGAAGTTCTTTGTCTACGCGCGGACGGTAATAAAATCCCTCCAGGTACGCTTGGGTAACAAGCCGCATGAGATTCTTGTATCCCTGCCCGTCTTTGACAAGAACAAGTAAATGGTACGAGCCCTCCCCCGTCGTATGCGCATTCTTATCGAAGCGGCTCTTTGGGGCAACGTATAGCTCGCATCCGATAATTGGTTTAATGCCGTATTTCTGGGCGTGCTGATAAAAGTCAATGGCGCCAAAAATATTCCCATGATCAGTCATGGCCACCGCAGACATTTGGTATTCTTTTGCTTTCTTGAATAGATTGTCGAGACGAATAGTTCCGTCGAGAAGACTGTATTGCGTATGAACATGCAGGTGAACGAAATTGCCAGACTTCATTTAGCGCTTGCCTCGTGATAAATTGAAATAACAGGAAAATTGGAATGGCAACTAAGAAGCTCCACCAACAAGGCAGGGGATCCCTGGAAAATTAGGCGTATATTTGAAGATGCGTCACATGCAAAGGCTTACAGGCAACGCAGCATATGGAGTCTTAATATGCCGCTTCTTACTCAATCCAGCCAGTAGTTTGGCGCTTCTTTGGTGATAATTACATCGTGGACATGGCTTTCGCGAAGGCCAGCAGATGTGATGCGGATAAACCTCGTCTTTTCTCTGAGCTCCTTGATTGTCCTGCAACCTACATAGCCCATGCCAACCTTCAGTCCGCCCACAAGCTGGCCTACGCTTGCAGACAATGGCCCTCTGAACGGTACCCTGCCCTCTATGCCTTCCGGAACCGACTTCAGGCTGCTTTCTATATCATCCTGATAATACCTGTCCATGCTTCCCATTTTCATGGCCTCAAGGGAGCCCATTCCCCTATACGTCTTGTAACTTCTTCCCTGGAAAAGAATTGTTTCTCCCGGACTCTCTTCTGTTCCAGCAAACAGGCTGCCTATCATTACCGTGTGGGCGCCTGCGGCAAGTGCCTTTACAACATCGCCAGAGTACTTTATGCCTCCATCGGAAATGATGGGAATGTCGTATTTCTTTGCTACCTTGGCTGCATCTCTTATGGCACTCATTTGTGGAATGCCGACGCCTGCGATTATCCGCGTGGTGCATATTGATCCGGGGCCAACTCCCACTTTGATTGCGTCCGCTCCCGCTCTAATTAGAGCTTCTGCTCCCTCAGAGGTAGCCACATTACCGGCAATCAGTTCACAGGCTGGAAAGTTGATTTTTGTATCTTTAATGGCATCCAAAACACCTGCAGAGTGGCCATGAGAGGTATCTATAACAATTACATCAACACCAGCGGATAATAAGGCATCAACCCGCGCCTCCCTATCAATGATTCCTACAGCGGCACCGACTCGCAGCCTACCACGGGAATCTTTACAAGAATTGGGATATCTCCTTATCTTTTCTATATCCTTGATGGTAATCATTCCCTTTAAGTTATATGCATCGTCCACGACCAGCAATTTTTCTATCCTGTGCTTATGAAGCAGTTTCTTTGACTCTTCCAGACTTATATTTGATGAAACTGTAACGAGATTATCTTTCGTCATCACATCAGAGACCTTCTGATCAAGATTAGTCTCAAACCTAAGGTCCCTGTTTGTCAGAATTCCAACGAGCCTGCGGTTCTTCACTACAGGAACTCCCGATATTCTGTATTTGTTCATGAGTTCAAGAGCGTCATGAACCTTCTGCTCAGGTTCGATTGTAATCGGATCCACAATCATGCCACTCTCCGATTTTTTTACTTTGTCAACTTCTATCACCTGCTTCTCTATACTCATATTGCGGTGAATAATCCCTATGCCCCCCTCTTGGGCAAGACATATGGCAG
>Ga0031654_10000118_pt1 | contig 16260 bp, 15 predicted proteins | sample FrelakmetCRP12CR_FD_55268 | JGI IMG/M metagenome (GOLD analysis project Ga0031654, IMG submission 55268) | Freshwater lake sediment microbial communities from the University of Notre Dame, USA, for methane emissions studies - CRP12 CR | ecosystem: Environmental > Aquatic > Freshwater > Lake >...
TGTTTAAGGTTATTATCCGACGGTTGGTTGCCCGGGGTCCGGCCCCCCGGTCCGCCGGGACAGTTCGTCCACCCGGTCCCGTAGCAGGGCCACTTCCTGGGCCAAGATGCGTTTTTTGGTCTTATAGTCCGAAAGCTGGATGGAAAAATGAATTAAAATAAAAACGGTGACTACATTGAAGAAAAGGAACAGGGCGGTCGGGCCGTAGTCAATCCCCAGCCAGTAGGCCACCCGGTCGATCAGCGGATGAAAAAACGACAACCCTAAAAACACTCCGGCGATCACAATCCACAAAAAAGAATATTCCTCCATCAGCCTCCTCCGCCGGATCAGGGAAAAGATCCAAAAAAACAGAAACAGGGAAAGCAGNAGAGTGCTGATCTTCAACAGAACAAAATTCATGGGTTACCTCGGCCGCCGTTTTTTAAAGGATAGGATGGAGATCAAGACCCGAACCATGTAATAGATACTTTTAAGAGGCGTGATGGAAGAAGACCCGGCCGAGCGACGGCGCATCTTGACCGGTATCTCCACCAGCCNGCAGCCGCTGGCATCCAGGTAACTGATCGACTCCGGTTCCGGATATTCACCCAGATAATTTTGGGCCAGGATTGCTATGGCGCGTTCCGAATAGGCCCGGAATCCGGAAGTATTGTCCACGATCCGCTGTCCCACGATTAAGGCATTGGCCCCTTGAAAAATAAGGTTGCCCAGGCGGCGTAGCCAGGACCCCCGGTAACCGGTAGAGGCAATGAAACGGGAACCGATCACCAGGTCCGCTTTTTCATCCTCCAGGGTCTTTAAGAGCCGGGGAGCCTCTTCGGCCGGATGTTGATAATCGGCGTCGATCTGGATGGCGGCCGTGTACTGGTGGGCCGCGGCATATTGAAACCCGGTCTGCACCGCCGCGCCGATCCCCAGGTTGAAGGGCAGGTCAATCACTTTGACCCCCGCCTGCCTGGCCCGGGCGGCGGTCCGATCGGTAGAGCCGTCATTGATGACCAGGATGTCCGACTCGGGGAGATGGGCGCGGATGTCTTCCAGCACCCGGGGGATATTGTCCTCCTCCTGATAGGCCGGAATGATAATGAGGACTTTGGCCAGCCGTTGGTTTTTCATCAGGCGATAACCAACCGGCGGATTAACCGGCTCCCCAGCCATTGGGTCCAGGACAAGGGAAGCCGAGGCCAGATCGTTGCAGCCAGGCGGTAGGTGAGGGACTGCCGGGCTTGCCCCACCGAGCAGACCCCCCCGCTGTTTTTAACCCGGGGGTAGAGGTAGCGCAAGGGACGGGGCTGGGCTTTCCACTGGCGTTTGAATTGATAGGTCCCCGAACCCGACTGGCTGCGGCAAAAATTGAAATAAGGCGCCCCCGCCTCCCAGGTTTCCCGGAGGGCGGTCTGGTACAACAACTGGTTCGGATGTTCGTTTTGATAGGCCGTCAAACTGGCCACATAAGGGGCGCTGACGCTGTCCCGATAATGGAAAAGAAGCATCCCGGCCACCGGAACCCTGTCTTTATAGACCAATAGCAGCCGACAGCGGTTAGGAAACACCTGCAGGATTTCTTGAAAAAACCGCAACGGATAAACCGGAAAAAACAGTTCCCGCATCCTCATGGAAAAAACCCGATAAAAATCCTCGAGCAGCTCTTTTTCCACCCCCTGGCGCACCACCAGGCCCGACTGCCGGGCTTTCCTGGCCTGGCGCAGACGGGGGCTGACCTGTTTTTCAAAAGCCCTCCAGTCACCGGGCAATTCCAGGATCATTTCCACGTGCTCCTGATTGGCCGGGATCTCGGGGTCCTGGAGACCCTCCAATTCCCGCAATTCCACGGTTTCGGCCTTCAAGGCTTCCGCCTGGGCGCTGACGGCCGCCAGCATCCCCTCCCGAAGCGCCGGGTCGAGGGTCCATAAACCGGCCCGGGTCTGAAAAGGCAGGGAAATGAGATGCCGGCCGCCACCGAACCAGGGGCTCTTCATCAGGACCAAAGGGCAGAGGCCCCGAACCTGGCCCCGGTCTTCGGCCAGGAGATAATAGGTTTTGAGACCCAGGGATTCCTCATAGACCCGGCGCCAGCCGTAGAGCAGGGAATAAGGGGCGTCCGCAAACAGCTCCAGCCCTTGATCCCAGGCCGTTCCCCCCTCCTTTGCCGGCAGCCACTTCCAATCCACCGGCTAATCCTCGTCGCCGTTATCCCGGAACTGAATCTCATAAATCCTCCGGTATTCCCCGCCCGATTGCCAGAGTTCCTCGTGTCTCCCCTGCTCCACGATCCGGCCGTCGGCGATGACGATAATCCGATCGGCCTTACGGATGGTGGAAAAGCGATGAGCGATGACCAGGGTCGTCCGCCCGGTCATCAGATTTTCCAGGGCCCGCTGAACCTCGGCCTCCGAATCGGAATCCAGGGCCGAAGTGGCTTCATCCAGGATCAGGATGGGGGCGTCCTTCAGCAGCGCCCGGGCAATGGAAATCCGCTGGCGCTCCCCGCCGGACAAGCGGATCCCCTGTTCGCCGATGAGGGTTTCCATTTTATCCGGGAGCCGATCGATGAAATCATAGGCGTAAGCGGCCCGGGCCGCCTGGATAATCTCCTCCTCGCTTTTTTGGGATGATCCATAACGGATATTGTTACGAACCGTATCGTTGAAGAGGATGGTTTGCTGGGTCACGATGCCGATCTGCCGGCGCAGGGAGGCCAGGGTAAACGACTGGATCGGTCGGCCGTCTATCAGGATCTCCCCTTCCGTCCTCTCGTAAAAACGCGGGATGAGGTTGACCAGGGTCGTTTTACCGCCGCCGCTGGTCCCGACCACGGCGATNACCTCTCCGGCCCGGACCTCCAGATTGAGGTGACGGAGAACCCAATCCCGGTCGTAACGGAAGGAAACGTCTTTAAAGACGATGCCCTGCCGTACTTCCTTAAGCGGCCTGGCCCCGGCCTGATCCTGAATCTCCGGTTCCAGATCCAGAACCTCAAAAACCCGAACGGCGGCCGCCATTCCCTGCTGGATGGTATTGTTGACCCCGCTTAGATGTTTAATGGGTTCGTAGAGCATCAACAGGGCCGTTAAAAAGGAAAAAAAAGTCCCGGGAGTGGAGGTTCCCCGGATCACGTTATAGCCGCCATACCAGATGATGGCGGCAATCCCGATGCCCCCTAAGAATTCCATGATGGGNGAAGACATGGATTTGACCGAAACGTCTTTCATGGTCAAATCAAAATACCTTTGATTCCTCTCCCGGAAGCGTTCTACCTCCCGGTCCTCCATTCCAAAGGCCTTGACGATCCGGTTTCCGGACAAGGTTTCGTGCAGGTGGATGGAAATCGCCGCCATGGTTTTTTGACTCTGGGTGCTGATCTTCCGGAGCTTGCGCCCGAATTTTACGATCGGCAGCACCGCGATCGGCAGCACCAGAATGGCTAAGCCGGCCAGTTGCCAGTCCCGGTAAAAAATGACGGCCACCAGACCGATGATGGTAAACAGGTCTTTCAATATTCCGGTGACGGCGCTGGAAACCGCCCCCTGAATCAGGTTGACATCGTTGATGATCCGGGACATCAACAACCCGGTGGAAGTCCGATCAAAGTAGGAGAGGGACAACCGCTGAAGGTGGCGGTAGAGGTGTTCCCGGAGGTTGGCCACGATCCGCTGGCCCACGTAGCTCATCAGGTAGGACTGGCCGTAACCGAATCCCCCTTTAACGACATACAGTAGGACAATAAAGGGCGGCAGCAGGGAAAGGGTAGCCATATTTTTCTGGAAAAAAATATCGTCCAGCACCGGTTTGACCAGATAGGCCATGAGGGCGGTGACCCCGGCCACCACGGCCATGCAGACCATGGCCAGGGCCAGGCGGAACCAATAGGGTTTGACTAAGGAGAGGAGCCGTTCCGTCTTCATCCGCCCAGCATCTCCAGGGCCATACGGGCTACCCGGCGCGAGGCCCCCGGACCTCCCAATTTTTGTCTGACCAGGGCCATTTTCGTCCGAAGTTCCTCCCGTTGAACCGGGTCGTTCAGCAATTTCAAGGCCGCTTCGGTCAGGGCCTTCGGGTGGGCCTGATTCTGGACATACTCGGAAATAATTTTTTCTCCGGCAATCCAATTCACCAGGCCGATGTAAGGCACTTGGATCAACCGTTTGGCAATCCAATAGTTGACCGCTGAAACTTTATAGACAATGATCATCGGGACCCCTAAAATAGCCGCTTCCAGGGTGGCAGTCCCCGAAGCCACCAAGGCCAGATCACATCGTTTCAGGGCCGCCGGAGAACCCCCGGAGAACAGCCGCAGGGAAAGCCCCCGCTCCTGATAGGGAGCGGCCTTTTCCCGGATGACCAAGGGATCGAGCGAAGGGGCTATGGGCAGCCAAAAAACCAACGGCCCCGAAAATCGTTGCTTCAAGGCCCAGGCGGTGTCCAGCAGGATCGGCAGGATTTGATTGACTTCCGTCGGCCGGCTTCCCGGCAACAATCCGATTACGGTACTTTCCGGTCCGGCCCCGGGAAGCTCGGGGTCTTCTTTTAGCGAGAGGGTCTCTTCCAGGACATCCCCCAGGGGATGACCCACAAATTCCACCGTCATCCCCCGAGCCCGGTAAAATTCCTCTTCAAAGGGCAGGATGACGGCCATTCGGTCCACTACCCGGGCAATCGTTTTGACCCGGCCGGCGCGCCAGGCCCAAACTTGGGGACTGATATAAAAAAGGACGGGAATGTTCCGTCGGTGGGCGAAACGGGCCAGGCGCAAATTGAGTTCGGGATAGTCGATCAACACCAGCAGATCGGCGGACCGATCCACCAAAGTTTGCTTTACCTTTTGAAAGGCCCGGAAAAGTTGAGCGATCTTGGCCACCGCCTCGGTAAAGCCGACCACGTTCAGCGGAGGGGGATAGACCATCTCCACCCCGGCCTCCCTCAATCGCGGTCCCCCCAGTCCAAAAAAAACAAGGGGTCCCCCGGATTCCCTTAAGGCCTTTACCAGGGAGGCCCCGTGCAGATCACCGGAGGCCTCGCCCGCGATAATACAAATTTGCTTATTCGGTTTCACCAGGCCTAAGGTTGGAAGCCGTTCGTTCCCGAACCGAGCCAGGATTGGAAGGCCTCTAANTCCGGCAGCTTTTCCAGAATCCCGGAGGCACCGCCGGGGGAACAATTCTTTTCTATTTCCCGGTTGATTTCCAACGCCAGGGCCAGGGCCTTCCGGCCGTCTTCTCCGGAGACCAGGGGCGGGGTTCCTTCCCGAATGGACCGGATAAACGATCGAAGTTCCAGTTCCAGGGCGTCCTGCTCGCTGAATGACCCTTCTTCAAAAACAAAGGGCATTCCGGGCGGCTCTTTCTCAGGACCTTTCTCCAGCCGCACCAACCGGTAGGCCTTGGCCCCCAGGTCCAGGGAGAGGTAGGCCCCCGGCTGAAATATCCGCAGCTTGCGCATGGCCTTAATGGATATCCGACTGGCCGTGATATTGGCCACGCCGCCGTTCTGAAATTGAATACGGGCGTTAGCGATATCCACCTGGTTGGAAACCACGGGCACTCCCACGGCCTGCACATTTACCGGAGGGGAGTCGGTTAGCTGAAGGATCAAATCCAAATCATGGATCATCAGGTCCAGGATCACATTCACATCGATCCCCCGTTCTTTAAAGGGCGACAGGCGGTGGGTCTCAATAAATAAGGGATGGTGGATGAGGTGCCGGACTTTCAAATAGGCCGGATTAAACCGCTCCAAATGGCCGACCTGGATCAGGCCGCCCTTTCGCTCGGCTAAGGCAATCAGTTCCTCGGCCTCAGCCAAGGTAGAGGTAATGGGTTTCTCAATCAGTATCGGAACCCCGGCTTCCAGACAGTCCCTGGCAATGGAACCATGGTCTTGGGTGGGTACGACAATACTGATCGCCTCCACCTGAGGAATCAGGTCCCGGTAATCCAGGTAACCGGGGATCTGAAATCGATCGGTGATTTCCTTTAAACGGTCCGGCCGGACTTCCGCGACACCGCCGATCTCCACCTCCGCCATCCGGGCGTATTTTTCCAGGTGAAACCGCCCCAGGTACCCCACTCCGATAATGCCCACCTTTGTTTTTTTCAACCGGGAAAATTCCTTTTCATTATAATAACCATCATCGCCTCTCCATCCAACGGGTTTTCATCCTTCCCCGCCTCTTTTTCTCTGGAAGGGCGGGGAAGAGTGATCTATACCGGAGAAGGCCAGGGGGATGGGGTTTGGACAAAAGAAGCGCGGGTTTATCTCGAAACGATAACCATCCGGTGACGGTCGGCCAACCGGATGGTGGCCTCCTGATCGAAGATCAAGGTCTTCCGGGCCTCAATGGCCAACACCGAGGCCTTCACCTCCTGCATGGTGCGGATGGTCTGCTCCCCAATAGCCGGCAAATCAAATCGCAGATCCTGAATCGGCTTGGTCACCTTGATCACCACCGCTTTTTCCTTGGCCAACCGACCCCCTCGCCGGATGGTTTCGTCGGTTCCCTCTATGGCCTCTACCGCCACCACCGCTCCCTTCCTTACCACCAGGCATTGTCCGATATCCAATTTTCCCAATTCCTTGGCCAGGGGCCAGCCAAAATCGATATCCCTTTGCTCCTCTTCCGTGGGCCGGCGGCGGGTTAATATTCCGGACGGGGCCAACAGGGAGGGCAGGAGCGTGGTGGACGGCAGCACTTCCAGGCCTTCTTTGGCCAGTTCCCGAGCCAAGGTCCTAAGGATCAGGTCGTCCTTNCGCTGCCCCATCTTGGCCATCANCAAGAGCCCTTTCAAGTCGGGGCGGACCCTGGAAAACATCTTTTTCTTGTCGATTCCGCCGGCCAGGATGACCTGGCNGACCGCTTCCTTTTGAAAGATTTTGACCAGCTTGCCGAATTCCCCCAACCGAATCCAGTGAATGCTTTCCACCCAGGNTTCCAGCTCCGGCTGCGTTTCCCCCAAGTGGGCCACGGCGATCATTCTTTTTCCCGCCTGCCGGGCGGCCTGAGCGATAAGAATCGGGAACNTCCCATTCCCCGCAATGAGGCCGATGGACAGGGCCTCCTTCATCGACGTGGGATNCCCCGCTTGGAATTACGCACGAANTCCAGGAATTGTTGTACTTCGGGANAAACCGGAACTTCTTTTTCCACCCGGATCATCGCCTCCTGAATGGTCAAATGGGAACGAATCACCAGTTGATAGGTCTTTTTTAAGGCCAGGATGGCCTCATTGGAAAAATTATACCGCTTGAGCCCCACGATATTCAGGCCGAATAACTTCGCCCGATCGCCGGAGGCGATGACAAAGGGAGGGATATCTTGAATCACCCCGGTCATACCGCCCACATAGGCGTAGGCCCCCACCCGAGCGAATTGATGGATGGCGGCCAGGCCGCCGATCGTGGAAAAATCCTCCAAAACCACATGACCGGCTAAGGTGGCTACATTGGCCATGACGATCCCGTTTCCCAGGCGGCAGTCATGGGCCACATGGGTATAGGCCATTAAAAGATTTTGCCGGCCCAGGGAGGTGATCCCGCCGCCTCCCGGAGTGCCCCGATTGATGGTGACATATTCCCGGATGACATTTTCATCCCCGATATGCACCTCCGTTCTTTCCCCCCTGAACTTCTTATCCTGAGGAGCCGTCCCGATGGAGGTAAATGGAAAAATCTGACAGTCTTTGCCGATCCGGGTGTATTGGTCAATAAACACGTGGGACCCGATCTGCGTCCCGGAATCAATAACTACACTGCCCTCAATGATGCTGTAGGGACCGACCGAGACGGTCTCATGCAGTTCGGCTGTGGGGTGAATAATGGCCGTGGGGTGAATAGTGGACATAAAACGTTAAGCCTCCTCCAGGACGATATTTTCATTTTCATCGGCAATGGCCGCTGTCAATTCGGCTTCGGCCACCAGCAGGTCTTTGACCAGGGCTTTCCCCTGCATTTTCCAAACCCGCTGCCCGCTGCGCAAGGCCGTTAATTCTAAAATCAATTGATCCCCCGGCACTACCGGTCGGCGGAATTTCACCTTGTCCATGGCCATAAAAAAAATTAATTTTCCCTTCAGTCGAGGGAGCGATTTGTAGGCCAGCAGGCCGCCCACCTGGGCCATGGATTCGATAATCAGCACCCCGGGCATGACGGGTTTCCCCGGGAAATGGCCCGGGAAAAAAGGTTCGTTAAAGGTTACGTTCTTCAACCCGATAATTCTTTCATTGGCCACCCAATCCAGGATCCGGTCGACCAATAAAAACGGGTAGCGGTGAGGCAGGAGGGTTAAAATTTCTTCATGACTGATCTCCATGAGGGGCACTCCTTCCTTTATCAATTACGGCTTCCAGGCTTCGAATCCGATCTTCCATGGCCCGGATTTGCTGCTGCATTTCCGGCAGTCGCTGGATCAGCATTCGGGTGCGCAAGTAGGTTTGATGGGGCATGGTGGGGTTGCCGGAAACGACCTGGCCGGCGGGAATGGATTTGGCCACCCCCGACTTGCCGCCCACCATGACGCCGTCTCCCACGGTGATATGGCCGGCCACTCCCGCCTGTCCGGCCAGGATCACATTTCGACCGATGACGGCGCTGCCGGAAATCCCCACCTGGGCGATCAGCAGGGAATTTTCCCCCACCACCACATTATGGGCGATGTGCACCTGGTCGTCGGTCTTAACCCCGGACTGAATCCAGGTTCTTCCCAAGGCTGCCCGGTCAATGGTATTGTTGGCCCCGATTTCGCAATCGTCATCAATCTGGACCGTCCCGACCTGAGGAATTTTAATATGGCGTTCCCCATCCCGGGCAAACCCGTAGCCGTCGCTGCCGATGACCGTTCCGCTGTGAATGATCGCCCGGGCGCCGATCACCGTCCCGGACAAAACCGAAACATTGGGATAAATGATCGAATCCGGACCGATCCGGACCTGATCCCCCAGGTAAACCCCCGGATAAAGACAAACACCCTCCGCCAACGTTACCCGATTACCGATATACACGAAGGGATAGACGGTTACGCCCTCGCCCAATTGACAATCTTCCCCCACCTGGGCCAAGGCGCTGACCCCCCCCGGATGATCCGGCGGGGGGGCGAAAAAGGCCGCGACCCGGGCGTAGGCCAGATAGGGATTGGCGGTAATCAGGACGGGTTTTGAAGTCTCCGGGGCCTGGGGCCCCACAATAACGGCCGAAGCACGGGTCTTTTCTAATTCCGAGGCGTAACGGGGATTCACCAGAAAGGTGATCTCTCCCGGACCGGCCTCCCGGAGGCCGTTGATGCCCGAGATTAATCCCTCGAAGGAGCCTCTGATTTCTCCCCCCACGATCTCGGCTAAACGGGAAAGCGGGACCCCCGGGCTTTTGGCGGACGGCGGCTTCATGAACTTATTTTTTTTCTTTCTTGATTTTACCTTCGTTAAAAAGCTTGATAACCTTATCAGTCACTTCGATGGTTTTATTAAAGTAGACCACCCCGCTTTTGGCCTCCAGGATTAAGGTAAACCCCTCATCCTTGGCCACCTTGGTGGTCACTTCAAATAAATCGTTCAGCAGGGGCTGCATGGAATTGTACTCATCCTTGCGCATTTCCTCTTCTTTCTCCTGGACCTGGTCACGGAAATCCTCCTCCTTCCGAACCATCTCCTTTTCCTTCTCCCGCCGGACCTCCGCGTTCAGGACGCTGCTCTTCTTGGCAAACTCTTCCCGGACTTTTTTTAACTCATCCCTTTTAAGACTCAGGTCTTTTTTGATGCGCTCCGACTTGTCCTGAAGAATCTTTTTGGCCTTCTTCCCGGACTCGGATTGGTCCAGGCATTTTTGAAGATCCAAAATGCCGATTTTTACCGGTTCACTGGCCAGGACCGGACCAGTCCCTAAAAACCCGAAAACCAACAATCCCGTTAACATCCCCTTCCATAAACCCTTGATCATGAAATCCCTCCTGCTGTGTTATTAAAAAAAGGTTCCGATACTGAATTCCCAGTTGTTGCTGGGGTCCCCGGGTTGGGGATTAATGTTCCAGCCCCATTCCAGACGCAGGGGCCCCATGGGGGAGTACCAGCGCACCCCCAGGCCCACGGATTTTTTGAAACCTCCGGCGTCAATGGGGTCGCCTTGGTTATAGACATTCCCCGCATCAAAAAAGAGCACCCCTTTAACCCCGGCCGCGGGGAAGAGCGGAAAAATGTATTCCAGGTTGAATTGGACCATTTGATCCCCGCCCTCAATTTGACCGGTCTTCGGATCGATTACCCCGATGGTATTATATTTAAAACCGCGGATGGAATTGATGCCGCCCAGGTAAAATTTTTCATAGTCCGGCACTTTGCCGTTTTCCACAATGTACCCGGCCTTCCCGTTGATAAAACCAGTAGTCCCCCAGAAAAGGGGGAAATACCAGCCGGAACTGGCCAGATAGCGGGTAAATTGACTGGTGCCTCCCAGCGGACCGCCGGCATACTCCACCGAGGCGCTGTTCGAGGACCCCTTGTTGGTATTAAACAGCACATCCCGGGAATCCCGGCGCAAGGTCAACCGGACGCTGCTGGTGGTATTGATTCCGGCGCTGTTCTGGATCTGACTGGGCGCGTTGGCCTGAACGGCCGTCACATTGGCATTGTCATAGGTATAGGTGACATATCCCCGGGTATATTCCCCCCAGAGCAGGTAGCCGAGATCGACGGAACCGCCCAGGCTGTCCTTGTTGTAAGAGTCATATTGGCGGATCCAGTCGTACAGGGTGGCCCCAAACGAGAGGGGTATATCGAACAACCAGGGCTCAGTAAAATTCAGGCTGTAGCGATTGGTGTTGCCGCTCAGATAGGCATCTAAACTTAAGCGCTGTCCCCGCCCGAAGAGATTCCGTTGGGCGATCGACCCCATCACGGTAAATTGATCCGCGGCGCTGTAACCCGCTCCCACGGAAAAGGTTCCCGTCATCTTCTCCTTCACCTCCACCTTCAGGTTCATCCGGTCTTCCTGGCTGCCGGGGGTGGTGGAGATATTGACTTCCTCAAAGTAGTCCAATCGGTTTATATTCTCATTGCTTCGCCGCAGGGCGGTAGCGTCGAACAAGCCCTGTTCGGCCACCTTGAATTCCCGGCGGATCACCTTGTCCCGTGTTTTGGTGTTGCCGACAATGTCGATCCGTTCGAAATACACCTTGGGCCCTTTCTTCATATCAAACACCAGATCCACTTTAGGCACCGTCGGGTCTTCCTTGATTTGGGGAGCAATCTCGGCGAAAGCGTATCCCTCCAGGGAATACTGCTCCGACAGCTTCAGAACATCCTGGCGGATCACTTCCCGGTTATAGAATTTCTCTTTTCTGATGGCCAAGTCGGCGATAATTTTCTCCTTGGGTTGTAGAAACTCTCCCTGGATATCCACCTCTCCCATCCGATACTGGAGCCCTTCCTCAATCGGGATGGTGATATATAACCAGTCTCCCTCGTGTTTGACCTCCGGGTCCCCTACCTTGGCCTTCAGATAGCCGCGGTTGTAATAAAAGGCGGAAATCTTCTCCACATCTTTTTCCAGCAGTTCTTTTTTATATAGCCCCGAAGAGGTGACCCAATAGAGAAAATCCTTCTCGTTGGTTTCCATGATGCCCTTCAGTTGCTTCTCCTTGAAGGCCTTCAGGCCTTGAAAGGCAACGGTTTTGATATAAACCTTTTTTCCCTCGGTGATGTTGAAGGTAACCGCCACCGACTGGGGATCCTCCGTTTGGATGGTATAGTTGATCTGGGCGTTGTAATAGCCCTTGGACTGGTAGAAGGTGTTCAGTTTTTCCAGGCTGTCGTTGACGGTGTTCAGATTCATGATGGCAAAGGGCTTGAGGGTCAACTGGTCCTTGAGTTCCTCTTCCTTCAGTTCTTTGTTGCCTTTGAGTTCGATTTTCTTAACGAAGGGGCGTTCGGTCACCACGAAAACCACCTGCCGGCCTTCCGGAAGCGATTCCGTTTCCATACGGACATCGGAAAAATAGCCCATTTTAAAAATGGCTCGGAGGTCCTGGTCCAGGGCCTCTGCCTGGTAAGCGTCACCGGGTTTGGATTTCAACTCCCGTTCTATGGCTTGGCCTTCAATGCGTTGATTTCCTTTAATCTGGAGGGAGACGATCTTTTGCAGGCCCGAGAGTTTCAAAGTCAATTCCTTGGAAAACCGCTCCGTCAGCTTTAAAATATTTTCCAGCCCTTCTTCGGAAAGCGAGAAGGTTAGCGGCGGTCGATCGTTGCGGACCTCCAGGAGATTTCCGGAGAGGGTCAGCCGCTGCCCAATCTTGGTTAGACTCCCGAAAATGATTTTATCGGCCCCCAGGTCTTTTCCCACGGACCGGAGTTCCTCCCAGGCGGAGGGGATCGGTTTGTTCAGCCAGGGCTCCACCTCAGCCAACGGTACCAGAGATATCTTCTGCCGGCTGAGATCTCCGTGCAGGGTTTCCAGCACGTTTTTCTTTAAATAGGCCAGATCTTCCTGGCTGTAAATGACCAGCGGCAATACGGCTACCCGTTCGGCGGCGGCCACCTGGGTTGTTGCTCCTGCCAACAGGAAACCGAAGACCACCCCAANNATCGTTCCCCAGCTCTTCCCCTTCATAACGCCTTCCCCCTAAAAAAAGTTTTTTCAGTTGGCTGATTCCCTGACCTGACCGTCCCTGATTTCAATCACCCGCTGAAATTGTCCGGCCAGTTCCAGATTATGGGTAACCATGATCAGGGTGATCCCCTGCTCCCGGTTCAGATCCATAAAGAGCCTCAGGATCTGCTCGCCGGTTTTTCGGTCCAGGTTCCCCGTAGGTTCGTCGGCCAGCACCAGCTTCGGCGCTTGGACTAACGCCCGGGCGATGGCCACCCGCTGTTGTTCTCCCCCGGAGAGTTCTCCGATCCGATGGGTCAATCGATCCTGAAGCCCCAGTCGAGTCAGGATCTCCTCGGCCCGGGTCCGGGCCTCGACCTTCCCTCCCCGGTCGATCAGGACCGGCATCATGGTGTTTTCCAGCGCATTAAATTCGGGCAACAGGTGATGGAACTGAAAAACAAAGCCGACCTTCCGGTTGCGAAACCGGGCCAACTCCNAAGGGCTCAGTTGAAAAATATNCCGGCCCTCGAAAAGTACTTCGCCCCGGGTAGGATGATCCAGTGTCCCGAGGATATGCAACAAGGTCGACTTCCCCACNCCGGAGGCGCCCACCACGGCGATGGTATTCTGTTTGGAAACCGATAATTCCAGCCCCTTCAGCACTTCTATCCGGTGGCCGCCGATTTCGTAGCTCCGGTCCAGGTTTTTTACGGCCAACAGGGGTTGATCGGCCAAATCGGGTTCCCGGCCCCCGTTATTCATAACGGAGGGCCTCAACCGGGTCGAGCCGGGAAGCCTGCCAGGCCGGGTACAAGGTGGCCACAAAGGTAATTCCGATGGCGGCGACCACAATCAGCACAATATCCAACCCTTTCATCAATACCGGCAGGGAGGAAATGTAATATACATCGCTGGGCAAATGGATAAACTGATATTTCCTAAGNATTTCACATAACCCGACCCCTCCGATGAGGCCTAAGGTCGTACCCACCACCCCGATGATCAGGCCTTCCAGAACGAATATCTTCATAATGCTGCCGGCCGTGGCCCCCATGGATTTCAGGACGGCGATATCCTTGGTCTTTTCCATGACCACCATGATGAGCGATGATACGATGTTGAAGGCGGCTACCAAAATGATCAAGGTTAAAATAATAAACATGACCAGTTTTTCGAGCTTCAAGGCCGAAAAGAGGTTCTTGTTCATGCGCATCCAGTCCTTGGTCCAGTAAGGGAACCCCAAACGGGTCTTGATATCTATGGCGATCCGATCCGCTTCGTAGATATCCCGGGTCTTAACCTCCAGGCCGGTGACGCGCCCGGGCATGGCTAAAAAAGACTGGGCCTGGGCCAGGGAAATAAAGGCGATAGTGGAATCATACTCAAACATGCCGGATTCAAAGGTCCCGGCCAGCCGGAAGGGCCTCGTTTTGGGAACCCGGCCCAGCGGCGAGACCTCACCCAGGGGGGAGACCACCGAAACCGGATCTCCTAAAGACAGCCCCAACTGTTTGGCTAATTCCTGCCCCAGAATGATCCCCGGCATAGACGCGCCGGCATCCGGTTGATCCCCGACCGGGGCCTCCAGGGCCTTCCAGGAGCCGGTCCGGATGATCCGGTCCAGGATGATCACCCGCCGGGCGCTGTTGACCTCCAACCCTCTGAGGACGGCCCCGGTTACCTTCTGCGGGGTATTCAAAAGAACTTGCGTCAGGATGAAGGGTGTCGCCCCCGTAACCCCGGGCACTTTTTCCACCTGGCCGGCGAGTTGCGCATAATGCTCTATCTGGTTGTCCCAGCTCAAGACCAGCACGTGGGCGTTGAGGCCTAAGATTTTATTCTTTAAATCATTTTCAAAACCGCTCATAACGGCCAGGACAACAATCAAGGCCGTAACGCCCAGAGCCACCCCGCCGATGGAAATAAACGTGATGATGGAAATAAAGGTCTGCTTCCGTTTGGCTTTCAAATAACGAAGGCTGACGAAAAACTCAAAGGACATTGAGTTAAAAATTCCCTATACCCCTTAACTTTCAGGACGAAGTTGGGGGAATAAAATCACCTCCCGGATAGAGGGGGCATCGGTAAAGAGCATGACCAGCCGGTCGATCCCTATCCCTTCGCCGGCCGTGGGAGGCATGCCGTACTCCAGGGCCTGGATAAAATCCTTATCCATGGCCTGAGCCTCCTCATCGCCGGCTTCCTTGGCCTTCATCTGGTCCAGAAAACGATCCCGCTGGTCCTGGGGGTCATTCAGTTCGGTGAATCCGTTCGCCAACTCCCGGCCGCAAATAAAAAGTTCAAAGCGGTCGGTGAGCTCCGGATTGTCCGGGCTTCGCTTGGCCAAAGGCGACACTTCCACCGGATAGCCGGTGATAAACGTGGGCTGACGCAACCGGGGCTCCACTACCTGCTCAAAAATCTTGGTCAGGGCCTTTCCCGGACCATCCCCGGCCTGAAGCTGGGCGCCCTGCTCCTTGGCCAAGGCCAAGGCCTTGGCGGGATTCGTCAGTACCTGGGGATCGACCCCCCCCAGGGTCCGGATGGCTTCCAGAAAGGGAATTCTTTTCCAGGGAGGGGTTAAATCGATAGACTCCCCCTGGTAGGTTAAGGTTAAGCCTCCTTTTATTTCCTTGGCCAGCAGGGCCACCAACTCCTCGGTAAAGGACATCAAATCCTGATAGGTGGCATAGGCCTGGTAAAATTCCATCATGGTAAATTCGGGATTATGTTGGATGGACAGGCCCTCGTTCCTGAAGTTGCGGTTGATCTCATACACCCTTTCCAACCCCCCGATGACCAGGCGCTTTAAATAGAGCTCCGGGGCGATCCTGAGGAAAAGAGGCAGGTTCAAGGCGTTATGAAAAGTGCGAAAGGGCTTGGCCGTCGCCCCGCCGGGAATCGGCTGCATCATGGGGGTTTCCACTTCCAGGAAGCCGCGCTGGTCCATAATGGTCCGGATCATGGAGATCAAGCGGGAGCGGATTTCAAATATTGTCCGGGCTTGTGGGTTAACCAGCAGATCCAGATAACGCTGCCGATAACGCTGCTCCACATCGGTCAGTCCATGAAATTTCTCCGGCAGGGGCAGCAGGGCCTTGGCCAACAGGCTGCACTTTCGGACCAGCAAGGTCAATTCCCCGGTTTTAGTCCGGAATAAGCTCCCTTCCAGGCTTAAAAAATCCCCCAGATCCACCTTTTTGAATAATCCGAAAGCCCCCGGACCGGCTATTTCCTTTTTCAGGTAGCCCTGCATTCGGCCAGTGCCGTCCTGAAAATGGAAAAAAACACTTTTACCGAAGTCCCGAATGGTCATTAATCTCCCGGCCGTCTGAATCATGGGCTCCCCGTCCTGAGGAAATTCAGTCTGGGATTCAAACCGGCTATGGATTTCAGCGATCTTATGGTTCACCTGATTGAAGCTGGGGTAGGGATCGATCCCGGCTTCCCGGAGTTCCTGAGTCTTTTTTAATCGCTGCTGCCGCAGGAGATTGCTGTCTTCCATTGACGAAAACCTTTTCCCCTCTTATAGTCCTGAAATGACCCGGCAGGGCCTTCTGGACCCAAAAGCCGGATACTGATCCGGCGGTGGCCCTTTTGAGGCTCTGGATTTGGCCGGAAATAATATAAACTATCTTTTGTAATAGATTATCAAATAATAGTCAAGGATAAAGCCTCAAGGGG
>Ga0031654_10000124_pt1 | contig 16162 bp, 17 predicted proteins | sample FrelakmetCRP12CR_FD_55268 | JGI IMG/M metagenome (GOLD analysis project Ga0031654, IMG submission 55268) | Freshwater lake sediment microbial communities from the University of Notre Dame, USA, for methane emissions studies - CRP12 CR | ecosystem: Environmental > Aquatic > Freshwater > Lake >...
CAAAACCATGCCAGGAGACATCGACCGATGACAGCGCCTCGGCTCCCATTGATTTGACGGGATAGCGCCATAACCCGACTACGCGACCAACATGCCTGCCGTTCTGTGATGCATGCATAAAGCAACCTCTCAGGAGGCGCCCTTGCCATAAGGCCAGCGTCGAGCGTGACGGACAGGAATCCGCTGCAGCGCCTCTCGACGGAGGGTGTGCCACCGCCTTTGGCGGCACTTAGTGTTGGCGTAATAGATCAAAAATCGATGCGGCTGTAAATCCTCCTAAGCGCACCCACTTACCCGCGGGTGGCTTGATCGAGTGACCGCCTTATCTCCGTCGGCTGCCCAACGGTCAAGTGCCGAGGGCGGGTTCAGGACCGTCGCACGGCAGCATCACGACACCGTGTTCCGGGAACCCGACTTGGTTTGTAAAGGCTCGCGCCTCGTCTATCGACGTTACCCTGCGAAAGGCGAAGTTCGCGTCCGTAGACACGTCAAGCCCGATGAGTTCGAAATCACTGCCTCGGTCCCGAAACAGGACGGTCTCCGCACCTTGCGCAACGAACGGAATCTGTGGATGCGGGCCGAAGCTGCCTTCGGATGCGATCGCAAGTTCAGCCCCGGGCTCCAGTGCGAATGCGGCTGCAATCTTTGCGCGCGCGGCGTCGAGAACAGAGCCCGTTCGCGGGATGTCTCGTGTAAACGAGCCGAACTGGTCGGTGTCGAGTCTTGCACAGACTCGGGCGGACAAATTCCACCTCTGCTCGAGGATCGGCGCGATCACCTGGTCCTTGCCGTGCATCGTCGCAATAACGAGCGCGGACCCAGGCGTGGGAAACGGTGCGGCCCAGCCCATCAGAAGTATCCCTCGCGTTTCTGCCGTTCCAGCGAACCGACTGACGCCACATGCCGACCCTCACACCGCCTTGGCCAGCACAACGTGCTCGATTGCGATGGGCTCCCAATCCAGATCGCGACGGTAGCGTTTGGTGACCCGCCCCGTGTCGTCCATGGCCATCAGCTGCACCCAACCGTTGTCGCACAGGGCCTTCACCATTGCGTGTTTGTGTAGAACCCCGTTCATCGCCTCGATGGGGGCCTCAATCACAACGGAGAGGCGCAGCGGTTCGTGCTGATAACGCTGTCCGTCGTGCACCGCCTGCCATGGCAAGCCCACCCTCAGATCGCCGGCATTGCCTTCATAGACGCCAACCCGCCCGACCACGTTGTGCAGAGTCTTGTTGCCGGCGCCGAAGATCTTGTTGTCCACGGTGGATGCGTAGTACTGCAGGCTGATCCAGCTCGCCACCACCATTGGTGCGGTCATGATCAGCTCGAGCACGCCGAAGCTCTCATCCTTACGCCAGACGTAGGAGTGCAGGAACGAGCGTCCGCCCAGGTCCAGCCCAGAGCTATGTTCGCGCGGCGCGACCACGAACGCGGAACAGCCCGCGAGACCCCATTCCGGGCGCAGCTCGGCCCAGTCCTTGCTCCGCCAGACGATGGCGTCGTCGATATTGCCTTCCTCTGCGCCGGGGAGTCGGCGGGCGCGCTCAGCGCGTGTCAGTTTCCCGGCTTGGGCAAGCTGGCGTTCCAGCGACTGAAGCACGCCCTCGGACGCACCTGCGACATCCTCACGGTTGAAGATGGTAATTCGATCCGTCGTCGTGTCGTGCTGGCAGGCCAGGAACACGGTGTCCTGCGGGATCACGATGCCGCGCTCCGCAAGTCCCTTTCGCACCGCGGGATCATTGAAAACGGCCGCCGCCACGCGCGCGTTCGCTTCTCCCGTGTGGCCGCCGCACGCACCGCAATCCAATCCCGTCCAATGGGCGTTGTTGACGACGGTCGAGCCATGGCCGACGATCAATACGAACGGCGCGAAATTCTCCGTCAAAAACATCGCCCGGAGCGCGAACTCAGCGGAATTGATCCGATCAGCAAGAGGAATGCCCTCGGCGTGGCCCCCATGCTGTCCTGGGTCCAGGACTGGGCGCTTGCGGCTATGCTCCCACTGGCCCATCGCATCGCGCTCCGGATGGGGCACCGGGCGGGTCCAGCCAAACGAGTCGGAGAACAATTTTGGCAGATAGATGAGCCCGACAGGCCCCACGAAACTGAAGCAGGAGATGGCGCCCATTTTGAACCACCACCAGGCGCGGCGCACATGCTTGACGAGCCGCCGGTGGGCCAGGAGCTTATCGTTGTCCGCGGGATTCGGTAGTGTCTCGCAAACACGGTTCGTAGAGGTGAGCAGCACGGGGAACTGCGCGTTCCCGCTCTCCGTGCCGACCGGGACATAAGTGACGAAGAACGCAAAGAACCCGGCAAAGCCGATGGTCTCAATCTGCGGCGCGCATGCCTCGAGATGGCGCCGGAACACTTCGGAACGCACATCGATGCAGAAAGCCGCCTGCGCGATCGGCCGCGCGGCCTGCTTACGCGTGGATGCCGGCCTCGTGTTGAAGGCCTCAGCGACGCGCCGTTGCGCGGCGCGATCGAGCGCTTCCTGAAGGATGAGCGTGTCGGTGTCGGCGCGGCCAAGGACCGGTTCCACGGTCAAGCGCTTCAGCTGATCGACCGCGATTTGCCAAGCTTGATTAATGCCGCGATGGGCCGTCGTCTCGTAGATGGCAAGTTCCCAGCCGAGCAGCACGCAAAGAAACTCAATCAACGTGTCGTTGGGCCGCTGGTGCAGCCCATCTTCCCATACCAGCCGGGCCGCATAGGCCGACCAGCCGCCCACACGCATCAGCAGTCGGTGCAAATAGAGTTCGCGTGCGGCAGTGGGGATGCCGAGCCGCTTCAGCGCCAGACGGGCGGTCTCCAGCGGCTCCCGTGGCAGGGCCTCGACGGCGCGGCGGAAGCCGGTCAGCCCGGATACCTCGGGCGTGCGGTCCCAGCTGGCTTCCTCACGCCACGAAGCATACACCCCGTGCGTCTTCTCGATCGAAGACCACATCAACTGGCCCTCGTCGAAGTAGCAAGCCGCCCAGGACGACACCCTGTCAATCACCAGCCAGTTCCAGTCCTGCCCCCATAACCGGCTGGCGACATCGGCCACGGTCGGCACCGGCGTCGGTTGCGTCTCGAATTGACTGAGCTCGCGCATCTCTCGGAGGAACGCCTCGACACCGGTCCGCGCGCGCGCCGGATGCGCGGCGAGCGCGGTCAAGAGGTCCTCCCGTGTGAACCGGCCCTGCTCCAGCGCCTCAAGATAGTAGGCGATCGGCATGGCGGTCCGTGCCCCGGCCACCTTTGCCATCCGGTCCGCCGCATCCTCCAGGGAATAGTCGGCGAAATGATGATACGGATTGACCGCAACGAAGTTCTCGAGAGGCCACAGCGGGGCAACCTTGGAGCACACCAGTGCTAAAGTCTGCCGCAGGTCCGCTTCGTTGCTCGACACAACGGACTTGAGTATTGCGTGAGAGCTAGACATTTTGGTTTCCTGAGGTGACGTGGATGGATCAGGTAATGGGATGACAGCGTCAGATTTTTGCCGGCTTTTGTCGCAGCGCGCCGATCAGCCGATCGAACCCTGCGTTGGCATAAAGACCGTTACGCAGGTGCAGGGAAAGCCGGCGCTGCCAGGGCGCCGGCGTGTAGGCCGGACGAAAAATCTGAAACAGCGTGGCGATCCCGAACATTGTCACCACCGACCAGATCGCAATCAGGACCGGCAGCGTAGGCCGAATGACGAGCGGCAGCTCAGAGCGCAGGACATGGGCAAACGAGTGCTCGAGCACGAAGAAGGCGAGCGCCACGGATACGCCCAGGACCAGGGTGCGACCGACCGCGGCGAGATTGCCATCCGAGTCGAGGGCGGGCGCGATGATCTGCGCGATACCCATGATCAGAATGATCCCGACGGGCAACGTCCCTTCCGCCAGTTGGAGCACCTGAGAGGAGCCCGCAAAAATGCCGACCGCGGCGGCGACGCTGAGCGCCACCCGCACTGGATTGCCGAGGCGCTTCGGCAGCTTGACGTTGGCCGCGCGTGCGCTGTCGATGACGCTGCCGGACGAAAGGAAGGCGTGGGCCTTGTAGAAGGAGTGGGCAACCAGGTGCAGGATGGCGGCGGAATAGACGCCAAGCCCGCAGATCATGAGCATGAAGCCCATGTGAGAGGCGCTCGAATAGCCGAGCCCGCCCTTGATGCTGGGCTGGGTGAGCAGCGACGTCGACGCAAACAGCGCCGTGAAACCGCCGAAAAGGATCAGCACGGTCGGCGCGAAGGTGGCGCCGTCCAGGACCGCGGACATGCGCACCATCAGGAACGGTCCGGCGTTCAGGATCCCGGCGTGCAGCAGCGCCGATACGGGTGTCGGTGTCTCCATGACCTCGACGACCCAGCTATGGGTGGGGAACTGCGCCGATTTCAGCAGAGCGGCGACCGCGATCAGCAGAGCCGCACCTTGCACGGCTGACGGAAGCGCCGCGCCCTCAGGCCGGCTGCGCAACGCGGTGAACAGGTCGTCAAAGCTCCCGGTGCCGAAATGCAGGTAAAGGAGCGCCGCGCCACCGATCAGGCAAATATCGCCCACGCGCGCCGCGACGAATTTTTTGTGCGCCGCCACCAAGCCCCGGCGCCGGTCGCGGTAGAACACCAGAAGCTGATGTAGTGAGTAGCTGGTCAGGATCCAGGTAACGACGAGTTGTCCCAGATTGCCGGACAGCACTAGGAGCTGGACCGAAGCGATCGTGGCGGTCAACCAGCCGAGAAAAACCCCCTGGCGAGAGTCCCCGTCCATGTAGGTGCGGCTGAAGCGCACGATGTTAAAGCCGAGCAGCGCGATCATTCCGAACATCAAGGCGCTCAACGGGTCGAGTCGGATGGCGAAACCGATCCTGGCGAATCCCAGAGTCGGGCTTTGCAGAGACCCATGGCTCACGACCAACCAAACAACGATCGCGGCGACCGCGATCGCAAAGCCTGCTGCGGCGACACTCAGGCGCTCCACCAGTCGGGGACGCGGCCCCCGTTGGCCGAGCGCGCATAGGCTCACGATTACAAACGCCGCTGGTGAGGCAAGTGCTACGAAGGCAGTTGGATCCGTTGTCATTGTCGATGTCTCCCCGTTGCCGCGATGACGCAGGTGGGAGATTGAGGGCTGGCCAACCAAAATAAAAATGAATTATAATTGGCCTCGTAATAACCTTTTAGTTATAGTTGGAGCTCTCAATGTCAGGCCTGCGAATCACCTTGGGACAACTGAAGGCGTTCGAGGCGGTCGCCCGACTGGGGAGCTTTTCCCGGGCAGCTGAGGAACTGCATGTGACGCAGCCGGCCGTGTCGAAAAAGATCCGGATGCTCCAGGAGGAGGTGGGCCTGCCGATTCTCGAGCACGTTGGTAAGCGTCTTCATCTCACCGATGCAGGACGCGAACTGCTGTCTACCTGCGGCGACTGGCTCGAGACCTGGGGCCGCTTCGAGCAGTCCATCGCCGATATGAAAGGGCTCAAGCAGGGCCGCCTGCGTCTTGCGGTAGTGACCACGAGCAAATACTTCATGCCGAGGGTCCTCGGGCCCTTCTGTGATCTCTACCCCGGGATCGACATCGCCATGCAGGTCGTCAACCGCGATCGGGTGCTCGAGCGGCTCGCCCGCAACAGTGACGACCTCTACGTCATGGGGGTGCCACCGGAACGCGCGGAGATCGAGAGCGAACGGCTCATGGAGAACCCGCTGGTGGTGCTGGCGCCGGCGTTTCATCCATGGGCAAGCCGCCGCAGGATTCCTTTTGCGGACCTCGCCAATGCTGCGTTTGTCATGCGCGAGCAGGGATCCGGCACACGCATGACCGTCGAGCGCGAATTTGAGGAGCGCGCCACTCCTCTGCGGATCAAACTGGAACTTGGCAGCAACGAGGCCATCAAGCAGGCCGTGGCCGGCGGCTTAGGGCTAGCGATCCTGTCGCGCAGTACAGTTCGCCTGGACACCGCGCAGTCGGAATTGGTGGAACTCGACGTCGAGGGCTTTCCGATACGCCGCGCCTGGTATGTGGTGTGGCCCCGAGGCAAGCAATTATCCGTGGTTGCGAAGACCTTCCTCGTGTTCCTGCACGAACACACGGAGTTGCTAACGGCAGTAACCGGAGTTCAGAGCCGATCTTCTACAGAAAAGGCTTGCAAACCCCCAACCCGACGGTCACGTCCCGCCCGGCGCAGTTGAATCTATTCAGGTGCTCAGGTTCACACAGATCTTCTTCAAGCCTTTGCCATCCAGCATGTGAACCGGCCCGAGTATTCCGGAGAGCGCCGCGGTTGAATCACACCCCGAGACGGGTTACTGCCAGTTTCCCCCCAAGATCCCCCGATGCGCTGGCGACCACCTTGTGGGAACCTGACCGCCATGACGCCAGATCAGTTCAGTATCAGCGCGCAAGGCGAAAACCTCCACAATTCCCGAAGCCGGGCGATGCGCAATGCCTGCGATGCCTTTATTTGCAGCGTCTTTCGCTATCTGGCAGATCAATTGACGGTATTTCTTGGACCTGGAATCGCGGGAAATTTTCTACCGTCAGATTTACCGTCAAACAAATTCGCTTGAGCGCGATAGACGGCGATAGATGCCGAAACCACTGTAACGTTCGGCACTTCCGCTACGCGACGCCGCTTGGTGTGCAATCCGCCCGGCGGTTCATCGCAGTCATGTTCCGTCGGGCTCGACGGCGACACCGAGCCGTGTCGCAGCCTGGCGCACGCGATCATCGAGACTCAGCAGTCGGAGGCCGACGACCGCGGAACGCGCAACGAGCAGCGATGCGAGGTGGATGGCATCGAGTGTCCTAATCGGATCACCTAGAAACGGCTGACGCGCGCGATCGACTATCTCTACCGCGATCCGCAGGACTTGCCAATGAGCAGCAGCCGCGATGAGGTGCGCTCGACGGTCAGCGGCTTCGGCCTCCGTCAGTTCCTTGAGCGCCACCGCCCGCAGCAAAACGCGATCACACTCAATCAGCGTCAGGTCGGACGTGACGATGACTTCGGCATCGACGAGCAGGCGGCGCACCGCGGGTGCGGTCGGCTCGTCAAGGAGCCATGCCAGCACCGCACTGGACTCCGCGTAGAGATTCACCGAATGCCGCGCTCCTCGTCGAGCAGTTGGGCGACGCTCCGTCGACGTTCGCCTGGCTTGCGCAGCAGCGCAGGATAGAGGCCCGCTACCGCCGGAGCACCCAGGGTCAGGAGGCCCCGTCTGGCCAGCGACTGAAGTCCTGCCGGCACCGACGGATCGTCTCGCCCTTGCCCGGGTGGCAGAAGCTCAGCCACGACTTCTCCCCGATCGGTGACCAGGACGCTCTCACCCAGCCGCACTCGGCGAAGGTATTCGCTGAGCTTGTTCTTGAGGTCACGGACGCCGACGGTTCTCATAGGAAGTATTGTAGCCACTTGTGGCTACATCGTCAACGAAATGCCGCTGCCCGCACTGCGGGTCCGACGCTCGGACGGGATGGCTGAATGCGGCGTCCATCAACCGCTCGCCTCGGCTAGTCGGCAACCCGGCGCCATCCGCCCTTGATCCTTCTGCACGGTGGGCCCGGTTTCACCGAGATGCGTCTCTTCCGTCACTTCAATGCACCGCTGGAGAAGCATTTCACGGTCGTCAACTGGGACCAGCGCGGCGCCGGAAAGTCGTTCGACCGTACAATCCCCAAATCAACCATGACGGTCGAACAGTTCATCGCCGATCGGGACGAGTTAGTCGATACGCTCAGGAAACGTCTTGGACAACTCAAGGTCACGATCTTTGGGCACTCGTGGGGTTCCGCACTGGGCGTGCTCTATGCCACACGTTTTCCAGACAAAGTCGCGGCCTATGTGGGGAGCGGACAGATTGGCGACTGGCCGGCGGGCGAGTTGTCATCCTATGCGTTCGTGCTGGCCGAACTGGATCGCCGCAACAATCGCAAGGCCATAAAGGAGCTTCGTGCAATTGGCGCGCCGCCCCACACCGCCAAACAACTGTGGGTGCAGCGAACCTGGCTTGATCGTGTCACGGGGCACCGTGGGGATCTGTCCATGTGGGAGTTCGGGCGAATCGTGCTTGGGGGTCCGGAATCGTCGATCTTCGATCTACGCAACATCCGGCGCGGCTTTCGATTTACTCTAGACGCCATGTGGACTGAAGCGTCAGCGCTGAATCTCATGAAGGTCGTGCCCGCGCTGCAGATTCCCGTGTTCTTCTTTCTCGGACGCCGCGATCATCAGGTTCCCGCCGATACCAGCGCGGCCTACTTCAATGTACTGACTGCCCCCTCGAAGAGACTTGTCTGGTTTGAGGAATCCGGTCACGAGCCGTTCGTTGATGAGCCCGACAAGTTCAACGCAGCGATGGTCGAATTGGTGCGGCCGGCCTCCGTGTAATGAGATCCGCAATGCGGGTCGAGCAACGCGCGTTTACGCCTTGCCATAAGATAAAGGTCACGATGCCCACACTCAGGTCCTGTGCAGTCAGTTCCGAGTTATTGCCACCTTTCCCCAGAAACTCAGGGTTCATCGCCTCGTCCAACCATGCCACACTGGGGAAGCGCCCTGCTCACTCCCACTCAATCGTCTCCGAGATCGCCAAGCTATTGATTCCGTTTATGGAAGACTTCCGCTCACCACGAATTACCGTCAGATTTACCAACAAAGAATGTCGCTTAGAGACGATAGGAGCCGATAGATCACGAACGCAATCGGCCGGTAGACAATGCGGCGGGCCGCCCCCCTTCTCGGCTTAGCTCACGCCTCTGACTGGCCCAAACGCTGCAGAAACTGCGCTGGCGTGAGAATGGGAATGCCTTCATGGGTAACCAACTCCAGCAGATCACCATCACCACTGATGATCGCATCGGCCTGTCCAGTCACTGCCAGCGCGAGAAACTTGTCGTCATCCACATCACGGGAGATGCCGGTCGCTGTTCCGGCATCCTCATGCCAGATCGCCAGTTCAACCAGTTCGGACAGGAACAGGTTCCAGGCCACCGGGTCACGGTACCTTTCGAACTTGGGTCGATCCAGACGTGACACCAGTTCACTGAACGTCGATTCCGACATCAGTATGTCGATGTCGTGATCCAGAACAGCATCCACCAGTTTGCGTGCCGTTCCGGTGGGCGAGATCAACGCAGCAATCCAGACATTGCTGTCAATGACCAGCCGTTCAACTTTCATCCGCGAGCATCATGCCCAGCGCATCCTCGTTCATGCCATGAGCGGCTGCGTATTCGCCAGCGCGCTGCATGGCCTGACGCAGGCGCTCGCGCGCGACGCGCTGCCGACGGGCGTAGCTCTCGGCAGAAATTATCACCACAGAGGGGCGGCCATTTCGGGTGATGCTGACGGGCTGCCGCTGTGCGGCTTCCATCACCTCGCCAAACCGATTCTTGGCTTCTAGTGCGGTCATGCTTTTCATAACAGCCATAATAGCTGTTATGGACGGAACAGGCAAAGACGAATAAGAATATGTTAAATTCGACCAGGTCGTCTTCGAACCACGTCTAGCCTGTAAACCGGCGTCCGCTTTGGACGCCGCCCGGCGCCGCAACATGTTGATTCGCCTCGCACGACCCGCGATATTACTGGTCAGCCTTCCGTGCCGTTTCACAGACCAGGGGCGCGACCAGAGCTTTCCGGTGCGCACTCGATTGGCGACGACCAGCGCCGACTCGGCCATCGGCGCCGCGTGTGCCGGCGTGGGCCTTACGCAGACCACCTGTTACCAGGCTGAGCAGGGAGTGCGCGAGAAGCACTTGAAAATCTTACTTGCCAATTACCAATGTGCCCCTACGCCCGTTAGTCTGGTCTACGCCAGCACCCACCTGGTCCCGCTGAAATTACGCGCATTCATCGATTTCGCCGCTCCGCGACTGACCGAGCGTCTACGCAACATTGCCACAGCGGTTGATACGAGGCCGCCAGAAACTGCGGCAACTCGCCGGCCTTCCACGCGTCGCGCAAGTCCTTACAAGTGAGTGCGCAATGCACCCCTGATTCTACTGACGGAAGGCACACTCCCTTGCCCAGGAACAACCGGCAGGCCGCGGCGTGCGCATAAGCGGCACGGGCATTGACTTCGACAGATCACGCCATGAGTGCCCGCACTCGTCGCCGCAGCTGCGGCACTACCTCGTCGGTGAACCAGGGATTGCGCCTCAGCCAGATGTTGTTGCGGGGGCTGGGATGCGGAAGCGGCAAGTGATCGGGTCCATATTGACGCCAAGCCTGTACGGTTTCGGTAAGCGTTCGCTTCTGCCTATTCCCCAGATGCCAGACCAACGCGTATTGCCCGATGACGAGAGTCAGCTTCACATTGACGAGCGCCGCGATGAGTTTCGCCCGCCATGCCAGCGCGCATTCAGGGCGTGGCGGCAGGTCGCCGGACGCGCCAGTTCCGGGATAACAAAACCCCATGGGCAAGAGCGCAATGCGCGTCGCATCGTAGAACGTCGCCGCATCGATGCCCATCCAGTCGCGCAATCGATCACCGCTTGCGTCCTGAAAGGGAACACCACTCTCGTGGACTTTGCGTCCGGGTGCTTGCCCGGCAATCAGGATCGTTGCATCCGGATGCAGTTGCAGGACGGGGCGCGGTCCGAGCGGAAGGTGCTGCGTGCACAGAGCGCAAGCGCGGACCTCCTTGAGTAATCGACTGGTCGCCGACGACACGACAGATTTCTTCATTGCCTGGATCGTGGCGCCGGATGGGATCGCTGAGATAGTCGTTGATGTTTCGACTGGACGGGCGCAGGCGTTCCGATCGAAGAAACCGGTTCAGCAAACGCTTTGTTAAACCATGATACAAACGCCAGTACCCTGGCACTCGGCAGTCGCCCGCGCGGAACCACTGCCCAAAGATGTGAAAAGGCGCTGCATGTGGTCGCCGATCGGTGTTGCAATACATTGATCCGTTCGGGGACGCACCCTTTATTCCCGGTCATTTTTCCGCGCGTGTTCACAGGATGACCCTTTCGGTGTCGTGGGCCGAGCGAAAGTCCGTGCCTGGCGGGACGAAGGCATTGGCGACGCTGACGGCCAGAGCCAGAGCCCCGCCCAGTCGGCAGGAGTGGAGCGAGCTAGCCACCGGGCAACCCGGCCGCTTTGGCTGCACTAGCCTTCGGGCGGCGCATCACGCGGCTTCCAATTCGGCGACAAGGTCAGATTGCGCAGTGGCCATCGATCGCTGACGGCGGGCAGTCGACCGCGCTTGCCGGTGATCACCTCGGCTGTAATGGCGAATACGATGGTCGCGCTCATCCTGGGGAAGGAGTCCTGCTCACGGCCCCAGGAATCCGGTGGGGCATATTTGGCCATGAACGAAGTGAAGAATCGACGCTGTTCGTCCTCATTCTCGACAATTCGGATCCTCCCGAACACGACGGCCGAAGTATATGCCACCGAGGTGTCGCACTCGACATGTCCGTAGGGGAATACCTCTGCGGGCGAGTCCGTTTCAAAGCAGACCCGGTCCGAATGCCGAATATTCGCAAGGAAGTGCCCGGCTCGGCGCGCCGTTTGTTGATAGACCTGACCGTCAATCCACGTAAATAGATTTGGTAATACGTACGGGTAGCCCTGCCGGTCGACGCTCGCGGTACGACCGCAGAACGCGGATTGGAGAAACGCCTCTATCTCGTCTGGCTGCATGATCTTATCGGCACGCAGTAGCCGCCCACGGTGGTCTTCGCCGGTCTGGGTCGAATCAGCCGCAAGCGACGGATCCGCTATATCTGACGAACCATTTGGTGCACGAGGATCGCTCACGCGCCCTCCACTCGGCTTAACGCTCGGCCAAGATCCGCGATCAGGTCCTCCGGATGTTCCAGGCCCACGGACAGTCGCACCAGCCCCGGGCGGATGCCCGCCTCGATTGCCTTGGCATCGCCTATGGAACCCTGCCACATGCCGGACGGCTGGGTCGCGAGTGACTCAAAGCCGCCGAAGCTAACCGCGCGACTCGGCAGGTTCATCCCGGTCATGAACCGTTCAGTCGCCGCAAATCCCCCACGCAACTCGAAACTCATCAACCCCCCAAACCCGCCAGGCATCTGCCGTCGCGCCAGCTCATGTTGGGGATGCGAAGCAAGACCCGGGTAATGAACGGTTATGACTGCAGGGTGATCCGCCAGGAATTGGGCCACCCGCATCGCTGTCCGATTGTGACGCTCGATCCTCAAAGGAAGGGTTCGGATTCCGCGCAGCAGAAGCCAGGCGGCAAACGGGTCCGGTACCGGGCCCAACAAGACCTGCGAATGCCAGATCTTCTCGATTACGCTCGCCTGCCCCGCCACCACCCCGGCCATCAGGTCGTGATGACCCCCAAGGAACTTCGTTGCGCTATGCACGACAAGATCGATTCCGAAACTCAGTGGACGCTGGTTGATCGGGGTAGCGATAGTGGCATCGCACAAGGTCAGAATCCGATGAGCACGGGCCAGATCGGCGACCGCGCCCAGGTCAGTCAAAGCGAGCAAGGGATTGGAGGGCGACTCGACCACAATCAGTTTTGTTGTCGAGGTAATCGCCCCAGCGAATGCCGAGGCGTCCGTCTGGTCGACGAGCGTGACGTCGACCCCGAACCTCGGCAGGAACGTCGACAGCAACTGTGCCGTGCCCATGTAGTGCGTCTTTTGGGCGATGATATGATCGCCGCTGGAAACCAGCGTCAGAATCGCAGCGCTGATCGCACCCATACCGGAGGCCGTCAGTAGCGCGGCTTCTGCGCCCTCCAGGCCCGCGATGATCCGCTCCACTCGGGTGAAGGTTGGATTTCCATCCCGGGTGTAGTTGCGGTCGTGTCGCGGCATCCCGGACATCGCCGCGAACTCGTCACTGGAGGCTGCCCGAAACGACGTGGTCTGATATATCGGCGACGCGACCGCCGAATCCGCGTCAGTGTCCCGGTCGCCATGCCCCACGAGGGTCTCGGGGTGCCAATCTGCGTGATTCATTGAGTCCTGTCTCCGCTGCAGCTGCGACGCTTCAGACCGTAAGCCCCGCTTGCCAGGCTCGTATAGGAGAAACTTGCGATCGGGCCGCGACCTGAGAGCTAGAATCAACGACATATGCAACAGCGCGCCGATACGACCAGGATGTGGAGAGTCCCCGAATTTGGCGGGGTCGACTTCCTATGCGCAAGCTACGCGACTCACGCCTTCGCCCCCCACAGCCACGAGGAGTACATGGTGGGGGTCGTCGTGGCCGGTGTGGAAGGTGTCCGATACCGGGGCGAGACGGTCTACGCACCAGCCGGAAACCTGATGATGGTTAATCCCGGCGAGGTTCACACCGGATTCCCGGCCGCACAATCACCGTGGATATACCGCGGTCTGTATCCCAGCGTGGCGGCGGTCGAAGAGATCTCGCGGGATTGCGGACTGGGCAATCGACGACCGATGTTCCTGGGAGCGACAGGCGCCGATCCCGAACTGGCCACGCTGATCTTATCGATGCACATCGCCATCGAATCCGGTGCCTCGGCGCTCGAGCGAGAGTCTACGATGATCCTTACACTATCGGCCATGCTGCGTCGGCATGCGGTTCCGGGGCCCGACCGGCCTTCCCCCGGCAGCGATCATCGGGCCGTGGCCAGAGTGCGCGAGATGCTTCACGACAATTTCGCAAGTGACAACAGCCTTCAGGATCTGGCGCAGCAAGCGGGCATCAGCCGGTACCATCTGATCCGACTTTTCAGGACGCGCACCGGCATGTCGCCTCACCAGCTACAGACGCTGTTGCGCGTACAGCATGCCCGCCGCCTGCTGATCGGCGGCGCGTCGCCCGGTCAGGCCGCCATTGAGGTTGGCTTCTGCGATCAGAGCCACCTGAACCGCCACTTCAAGAGCGTCTTCGGCGTCACCCCCGGGGATTACCGGGCAGCCACGCGCCGTCCATCGCATGCAACGCGCCCTCCCGAGACGTCGGAACGAATCGGAACCCGGGGGGCCGGTGGCACTGCAATTCGAGTCAACCTATGCACATCGGATTGATCGTCGGCATTGGCCCCGCCGCAACCGACTACTATTATCGCTACCTGATTTCCGCCCTGGCGCGAGCGGGTCGGGATCTGACCTTGACGATGGCGCATGCGGATACCAGGACGTTGCTCCGCAACCAGTCGGAGGGGAATGTCGATGCCCAGGTCGATATCTACCGCCAATTGACCCACAGGCTGCAACGAGCCGGTGTCGAGCGTGTCGCCATCACGTCGATTGCCGGCCATTTCTGCATCGACGCATTCCAGTGCCTGTCGCCGGTTCCGGTGATCAATCTGCTCGAGGTGACGAAGCTCGAGGCCAAGCGCCGTGGATTGAAACGAATCGGAATACTGGGAACACGGTTGGTGATGGAAACCCGCTTCTATGGTGTCCTCGACGGCGTGGACGTCATCGCTCCGGTGGACAACTTGCTTGAAGTCCACGAAGCCTATGTTTCGATGGCGGCTGCTGGGGTCGCGACTTCAAACGATCGTGAGATATTTCTGCATGCTGGAAGAACCCTGACCGGGACCCAGGGATGTGAATCAATCATGCTGGCGGGCACTGACCTGGCCCTAGTGTTCCAAAAAGACATCAACGTCGGTTTCGATACCTTCGACTGCGCAGAAGCCCATGCCTCCGCCATTGCGAATGCAGCGCTGCAGGCCTGAACAGCCGCGATAAGCCACGCAACCCGCCCACCTTGGCCCCGGGCCACATTCAAGCCCCAGCGCCCTGAATCAGTAGTCCTGAGAACCGCTATCTGTAACGATCAGGGATCCGCTCATTCGCCGGCGTTCTTGGGAAGCATTTCATCAAGTCCTGCAAGATCGCCCAATACCCAAAGTTCGCCAATGCGCCCTTGCACGATTCGAAAGAGCGCGGCCCCGTGCCAGTGCACCGGCAAACCCGAGGGTCGATGACCCCGAAAGTCTCCAACGTGCCTGCCACCGATCCGCATTTTGGCGAAAGCGAGCGGCGCCTCTGAAACACACTCAAGAATTTCGCAGCGATAACCATCCAGAGCACCACGAACTTCACATACATAATTCCAGAAGCGCGCGTGTCCCTGCATCTTGGCACCTAGCGAGCCCCGAAACACGAAATCCTCGGCGAGCAAATCGCTGACAGCCGACTCAGTACCCGTATTCCAGATTCTTTCGTAGAAGTCGGCAACGAGGTTCGGGGTAGTCATGGGGTGGCGGTACTGTGCGCGTGCTTTGTGCTCTATTTACACGGCGTCATAGGCAAAACGTCGAGAGCGTCAATCATCCACCCCCCGCGCCGTTCTTCGATCCGCGCGCACCTGTAGGTGGCGGACGTAAAAATGCACACTTCCGGCGGACCAAGATTGCGCACTCGTTGACGACGCTGCAAGCGTCGTCCCGTGTTGAGTGAATTCGCGCGCACGGCACGCCGAGTTATTGCCAGTTTCACCCTACTTTCCGAGGTTACGGATAGATAGCGAACAGTGCCAAACTCTGTAGGCAGCCCCCTCACTCCCACTCAATTGTCTCCGGCACCTATAAGTAGCTGAAATCCCGAGTTTTCTTCTCAGGGGATACTCAACTTACCGTCAGATCTACCGCNAAAACATTCCGCTTAGAGGCGATAGACGGCGATAGATGCCGAAAGAGTCGAAGCCACTGAAGCCACAAGACTAAACAACGCTTAAGAGATCAGTTGCCGCCGAGAAGTCCGGGCACGTTTCGGGCGCCATGAAGCACTCGCAGGATGAGTACACCGTCGTCGAAAGGCTCGAAGAGGATCAGGTAATTTCCGTGTGCACAAATTCTTATCGCATCGCCCAAGTCTGGACGCGCGACGTAGTGATGCGGTCCGTCGGCAATTTTCTCGCAGTGTTGCCGTATCTCGCGAATGAACGAAACGGCGCGTAAAGGATTGTCGAGCGCGATGTAGTCGCCGACCTCTTCCAAGTCCATCTCGGCTTGCGGCGTGAAGTGCGTGCGCACTTACTTCGCGCGGTCTTTGGCGATCTTGGTGTACTTGTGCTCCAGACGGTCAAGAACTTCGGCGGCGGGTTTTGGTTTGCCGCTGCGGCGACCCTTTTCGATTTCGCCACGTAGACCGTCTATTACCGCCTGGCGACGCTGCTGTTCTTCTTCCAGAAGTCGCAGCCCATCGCGGATGACTTCGCTGGCGGAAGCATAACGCCCACCGTCCAATTGCTCCTTTACGAA
>Ga0031654_10000125_pt1 | contig 16106 bp, 12 predicted proteins | sample FrelakmetCRP12CR_FD_55268 | JGI IMG/M metagenome (GOLD analysis project Ga0031654, IMG submission 55268) | Freshwater lake sediment microbial communities from the University of Notre Dame, USA, for methane emissions studies - CRP12 CR | ecosystem: Environmental > Aquatic > Freshwater > Lake >...
GACCACCGCCCGATCGGCCTCTGCGGTCCGTCCGCCGGGTTCTGCCCGCGGGCCATGACGGGGCTACTCGACGGCGAGCGGAATCCCGGCGAACTTCCCGCGCCAGGCCTTGGGTCCTGCCTCGTGCACAGAAATGCCCTCCGAACTCACGGCCACCGTGACCGGCATGTCGCGCACCTCGAACTCGTACACGGCCTCCATGCCCAATTCCGCAAATGCCACCACGCGGCTGGCGCGGATCGCCTGCGACACCAAGAACGCGGCGCCGCCCACCGCGATCAGATAGGCGCAACGATGCTTGGCGATCGAGGCTAAGGTTTCCGGGCCGCGTTCTGCCTTGCCGATCATGGCCAGAAGGCCGGCCTTGCCGAGCATGGTCTCGGTGAAGCGGTCCATCCGGTTGGCGGTGGTCGGACCGGCCGGGCCGACGGCTTCGGCGCCGACCGGATCCACCGGACCTACGTAATAAATGACGCGGTTTCTGAAATCGAGGCCCTCCGGCAACGATTCGCCGGCGTCGAGCAGCGCGCAGATGCGCTTGTGCGCGGCGTCGCGTCCGGTCAGGAGCTTGCCCGACAACAGCAGCCGCTCGCCCGGCTTCCAGCTTGCGATCTCGGCGCGGGTCAAACCGTCGAGCGACACGCGCCTCGCCTCGGCATCCGCATGCCATGTGACCTTTGGCCACAAATCGAGATTCGGCGGATCGAGCACCGCGGGGCCTGCGCCGTCCAGAGTGAAATGAATGTGGCGGGTGGCGGCGCAATTTGGAATGACCGCGACGGGGAGCGACGCCGCGTGCGTCGGGTAGTCCAGCACCTTGACGTCGAGCACCGTGGTAAGGCCGCCGAGGCCCTGCGCACCCAAGCCGAGATCGTTGACGCGCCGGTAAATGTCAAGCCGCAGCTCTTCGAGCGCGCTGCGCGCGCCGCGCTTAAGCAGGGCGGAGATATCGATGGGTTCCATCAGCGATTTTTTTGCCAGCAGCATCGCCTTCTCGGCGCTGCCGCCGATGCCCACGCCGAGCATGCCCGGCGGACACCACCCGGCGCCCATGGCAGGCACCCTTTCCACCACCCAGTCGGCAACCGAATCGGACGGGTTCAGCATCGCGAACATCGCCTTATTCTCGGATCCTCCGCCTTTGGCGGAAACCGTGATTCCGACCCTGTCGCCGGGCACTAACTCGGTATGGATCACCGCCGGGGTGTTATCGCGGGTGTTGGCGCGCTTGAAGGCCGGATCGGAGACGATGGAGGCGCGCAGCTTGTTGTCGGGATTCAGATAGGCGCGCCGCACCCCTTCGTTGATCATCGCCTCCAAATCGCGCACCGCATCGAAGCGCACGCCCATGCCGACCTCGACGAACACCACCACAATACCCGTGTCCTGGCATATCGGCCGGTGGCCCTCGGCGCACAGACGCGAATTGGTGAGTATCTGGGCGATGGCATCGCGCGCCGCGCGGCTCTGCTCCATGGCGTAGGCGCGGCCCATCGCGCGGATGAAATCCGGGGCGTGATAGTAGGAAATGTATTGCAAGGCGTCGGCCACGCTCGCAATGACGTCATCTTCGCGTATCACCGACATGGCCTCGCCTCGTGCGCCTTGGGATTCTGCAGCCTCAAAGACGAACTGTGCCGCAAATCCACCAAGTCGGGGGCGGTTTCGGACGGCGAATCGCTACACTAGGCTGAACAGTGGGCCAAAGTATCCGCCAAGGAATCGAAAATATCCCATGCAGCTTGTACGAACCGCTTGCATAGCGTGCTTCTTGTGTCTCTGCGGGCTGCCGGTCACCGCGCAGGCGGCGATGACCTTGCACGAGTGCCGGCTCGAACATCCGCTCAAGATCGCCTCGGCGGCCGCGCGCTGTGGGGTACTCACCGTGGCCGAGAACCCGTTGCAACCCGCCGGCCGCGCCATCGAACTGCGCGTCGCCGTCATCCCGGCGCTCAATCGCCGCGCGAATGCGGCGCCGCTGTTCTTGCTCGCAGGGGGGCCCGGCCAAGCCGCCACCGACCTGTACGTGAGCACTGCCGGCGCATTCGCACGCATCAACCGCAATCACGACATCGTGCTGGTGGATCAGCGCGGCACGGGCAGGTCCGCGCCGTTGTTCTGCAGCTACCCGGAAGACTGGCGGGATGTGGACGAAGCGATGCCCGCGCTGCGCCAGGCGACCCGCGCTTGTTTGAACCAGTTCGGCGATTCCGTCCGCTATTACACCAGCAGCGTCGCGGTGCGGGATCTCGATGCGGTGCGCAGCGCGCTAGGGCTGCGACAGATCGACCTGTACGCCGCCTCGTACGGCACGCGGGTGGCGGAGCTTTACATGCGGCGCTATCCGGCCGCCGTCCACGCGGTCATATTGGATGGTGTGACCTATCCCGAACAGTCGATTGGACCGGACACTCCCAGGGACGGCGAACGCGCACTCGACCTGATCGTGACGCGCTGCCTCACGGCGCCGGATTGCGCGGCCGCATATCCCGACCTCAAGCGGAATATCGACGAGTTGCGCCGCAGGTTCGGCCCCGAGAAAATCGCCTTGACGTTGAGCGACCCATCGAGCGGCCGGCCGCTCGAGATCGAATTCAGCCGCGCTGTGCTCGGCGCATCGCTGCGTTTCTTGTCGTACAGCTCGACCGAAGCATCGCTTTTGCCCGACTTGATTCACCGGGCGGCGAACGGCGACTTGGCGCCGCTCGCCGCCCAGGCCCTCATGGCATCACGGCTGATTCGCGGTCAGCTCGCAAGCGGGATGCAAAACAGCGTGGTCTGCAGCGAGGACCTGCCCTTCTACTCCGCCGACGCCATCGACAGGGCAAAGCTTGCGCAAACCTACCAAGGGGCGGATCAACTGGACGCGTTTGCTGAAGTCTGCAAGCTGTGGCCCCGGGGCCCGGTGGACGCGGACCTGCACGATGCATTGCAAAGCGATGTGCCGACCCTGCTGTTATCGGGCGAAGCGGATCCGGTCACGCCGCCGACGGACGCCGAACGCCTGGCGCGGGGACTCACCCGCCATCGGCATTTGCTGCTCCGCGGCGAGGGGCACGGCCAGTTGGCGACCGGCTGTATGCCGAAGCTGATGGCGGAGTTTCTGGACAATCCGGATCCGCAGGCGCTCGATGCGGCCTGTCTGGAGCGGCATCGTTCGGCACCTTTTTTCGTGGACTCGACTGGACCCGCGCCGTGATCGAGGCCGAGATACTGGCCAAGCGGTTCGGAGCCGTCGAGGCCGTGCGCGAGGTGTCCTTCACGGCTCGCGACGGCGAAATTACCGGCCTTCTGGGACCGAACGGCGCCGGCAAATCCACCACACTTCGGATGGTTTACGGCGTTCTCGCGCCCGATCGCGGCAGCGTACGCATCGACGGCATCGACATTCGCGGCGAGACCTCGCGTGCACGGGCCCATCTCGGCGTGCTGCCGCACGCCTCCGGGCTATATGGCAATTTGACCGCTCGCGAGAACATCGCCTATTTCGGTTCACTCCAGGGCATTGACGCAAAGCAGCTGCGCGCGCGCACTGCGGAACTGGTTGCGAGTCTCGCCATGGAGAGTTTCATCGAACGCCCCGCCAAGGGTCTGTCGCAGGGGCAGCGGATCAAAGTGGCGCTGGCCCGCGCGTTGGTGCACGACCCCGCGAATTTGGTGCTCGACGAGCCGACCAACGGGCTCGATGTGATGGCGATTCGCAGCCTGCGCGAGATGCTGAAGCATTTGAAATCCCTGGGCCGGTGCATTTTGTTCTCCTCGCACGTGATGCAGGAAGTCGCCGCACTGTGCGATCAGGTGGTGATCATCGGCCGGGGTCGGGTGCTGGCGCAGGGATCCCTGCAGTCGATTCGCGAGCGCGCCGGCACGGCCTCCTTGGAGGAGGCTTTTCTGCGGGTACTGGGGCCGACCGAGGGGTGTGAATGATGCGCGCGCTGTTGACGGTGTTCCGCAAGGAATTCCTGGAGAATTTGCGCGATCGCCGTACGCTGGTGTCGGCGCTGCTGTTCGGCCCGCTGTTCGGCCCGCTGCTGTTCGGCGCAATGGTCTCGCGGATGCTCGATCAGAGCGTGGCCGAATCGGACGAGCCGCTGCAGATCACCCTATCCGGGGCCGAACAGGCGCCGAACCTGCGCCGCTACCTCGAGTCGCAGGGTGTGACGCTGGCCTTGCGCTCGCTGTCCGAGGACGCCGGCCGGACCGCGGTGCAGAGCCGCGCCGCAAAGGTCGTGGTCATCGTGCCAGGCGATTACGCATCGCGATTCGCCGCGGCGATGCCCGCTCCCTTGCTGTTGGTGGCCGACAGTTCGGATTCGCAGGCGCGCAAGAGTGCGGACCGGGTACGCCAGCTGTTGGCGAACTACGGCAGCGGCATCGCACAGTTGCGCCTGAAGGCGCGCGGGGTGAGTCCGCTGCTCGCCCTGCCGGTGGCGGTCAACGAGATCGACGTGACCACTCCGACAGGGCGCGCCGTGGCCATTCTCGGTTTCATGACGTATTTCGTGCTGTTTGCGGTGCTGATGGGGGGGTTGTACCTCGCCATCGATTCAACCGCCGGGGAGCGAGAACGCGGATCCCTGGAAGCCCTTCTCAGCCTGCCGGTGGGCCGCGCCAGTATCGTGGGCGGGAAGCTTCTGGCCACCTGCGCCTACATGTGCCTGTCGCTCGCCATCAGCCTCGCAGCCTTCGTGGTCGTGTTTCGCTTCGTGCCGCTCGAACGGCTCGGCATGAGCGCCAATCTTGGGGCGGGCACCGCACTCAAGTTTTTCGCCATCTGCCTGCCGTTCGTGCCCTTGGGTGCCGCGCTGATGACCCTGGTCGCCTCGTTCACGCGCAGCTACCGCGAGGCGCAAACCTACCTGACCAGCGTGTTGCTGGTGCCGACCCTGCCCATTGCATTCGCGAGCATCTATTCCCTGAAAACCAGCAGCTCGCTGATGCTCATACCGTCTCTGAGCCAGCACCTGCTCATGACCAGCGTGCTCAAGGACGAACCGATCGCGCCGCTCGACGTCGCACTGTCCGCCGGATCGGCCTTAGGCGTTTCGCTGCTGCTGACCGTCCTCATCGCCCGGCATTGGCGCCGGGAATCGATGCTGGGCTAGGGTGAGCCCAGACTGGCAAAGGCCGACCTCGTTTAAGGTTTTTGCCCATAGGCGTTTCGTTATCGAGCATGTATAAAGGAAAACAGGGGAACCGAAAAAAAATATCTCGAGGAGTAGCTGGCATGGCGAGCTCGTCGAATCCGCGGGCGAAGGTCCTGGTTTTTGTGGCTATTTTGGCGCTTTCCGCGCTCACCATGATTTTGCTGTTCTGGCGTTATCCGCTCGGCACAGCCATCGCCGCGCTCGCGGTCCTGGCCGCGCTCTGGATATCGGCGCGGCTCGCACGCTCCGTCGAGAGCGATGGCGACCCCGCCAAGGACGAAGGCGAGCAGGGCACCTGATTCCGAAGCCGATGGCCCGATTAAGGGGCAGCCCGACCTNGAGACCTCAGGCGCCGGGTTACTTGCCGATGCAGAAGCTGCCGAAAATGGCGCCGAGCAGATCTTCGCTGGTGAACTCGCCGGTGATTTCGCCCAGCGCGCGCTGCGCGAGCCGCAGCTCTTCGGCGAACAATTCAAATGTTTGCGCCCGTTGCAGCACCTCGGCGGCACTTCGTACCAGAGCCTGGGCGCGCTTCAGAGCATCGAGATGCCGGCGGCGCGCCGCGAACGCTCCAGACTCCGAATCGCGGTATCCCGCGCTCTCCTTCAGGTGGGTTCGCAGCAGATCGAGTCCCGCGCCGGTCTTGGCGCTGAGGAAAATTTCGGTGCGGGCGCCGTGGGTCGCGTGCGCGGCTGCGCCGGTCAGATCGATCTTGTTGAACAGCAGCGTCACCGGCACATCCGGCGGTAATTCCAAGAGTTCCGCCGCGAGCTCCGCCGCCGATCGCTCGCCGACGCAAGTGGCGTCCTCTACGTACAGCACGCGGTCCGCGCGCCGCATCTCGGTTCTGGCGCGGCGTACGCCCTCCTCTTCCGCCGCATCGGTCGCGGCCCGCAAGCCCGCGGTATCGATGAGATGCAGCGGCAATCCGTCGAGCGCCAGATGCTGGCGCAGCACGTCGCGCGTAGTCCCCGGCGCGGCCGTGACTATGGCGACCTCGTCGCCGACCAACCGGTTGAGCAAGCTCGACTTTCCCGCATTCGGCTTGCCGGCGATCACCACCGTCAGCCCCTCGCGCAGCAGGCTGCCTTGGCGGGCCGCGGCGATGATCGAATCGAAGCCGCCGAACACTTGGTCGAGCCGCGCGGCAAGGGCCGCGCCCGATGGGAAATCGATCTCTTCGTCGGGAAAATCGATCGCAGCCTCGACATGGACGCGCAATTCGGTGAGTTGCGCCTGAAGCAGGGCGATGCGCGCCGAGAATTCTCCGCGCATCGAGCGCACTGCCGCCTTGGCCGCCGCCGCGGTGCCCGCGTCAATCAAGTCGGCGACTGCTTCAGCCTGCGCGACATCGATTTTGCCGTTGCAAAAGGCCCGTTCGCTGAACTCGCCCGGTCGGGCCATCCGGCATCCGAGCGCCAGAACTCGCTGCAGCAGCAGATCCGTCACCAGCGGTCCGCCATGGCCCTGCAGCTCCAAAACGTGTTCGCCGGTGAACGAAGCGGGGGCCGGGAAATAAAAGGCGAGGCCCCGGTCCAGGCAATGCCCCTCGGCGTCGAGAAAACTTGCCAGTTGCGCATGCCGCGGCGCCGGCATGGACCCCAGTATCGCGCAGGCGACCCGCGGCACCTCGGCGCCGGATACCCGTAGCATCGCCACCGGGCCACGCCCGGGCGGGCTGGCAACGGCGACTATGGTGTCGGGCGGGCCCACCGCAGCCGTCTCAGGAACGCGCCTTATTGGCCTCGGCCTGCACCACTTGGTTCACACGCCATTGCTGCGCGATCGACAGCACCGTATTGGTCAACCAATAGAGCACCAATCCGGAGGGAAACCAGGCCATCATTCCAGTCATCACCAGCGGCATGAACTGCATGATTTTGGCCTGCATGGGATCCGGCGGCGCCGGATTCAGTTTGAACTGGCCGAACATCGCAGCGCCCATCAACAGCGGCAGCACGAAATACGGGTCGCGCGCCGACAGATCGTTGATCCACAGCAGGAATGGCGCCTGGCGCATTTCCACGCTCTCGAGCAGCACCCAATAAAACGAGATGAAAACCGGGATCTGGACCACCATCGGCAGACAGCCGGCGAGCGGATTGATTTTTTCGCGCTTGTACAGGTCCATCATTGCGCGACCGAGCTTTTCGCGATCGTCCTTGAACGACTCCTGGATCTGTTTCATACGCGGCGCGACCGCGCGCATCTTCGCCATGGAGCGCCCGCTCGCCTGGCTCAAGGGGTAGAACATCAGCTTGATCAAGGCGGTGACGATGATGATCGCCCAGCCCCAATTGCCGATGCGCGCGTGAATCCAGTTGAGCGCCGCAAACAGCGGCTGCGCGATCACGGTGAGCAGGCCGTAGTCGGCGGTGCGCTCGAGGCGCGGGCCCGTAATCGCCAGCTGCGCCTGCAGCTTCGGTCCGATGAACAGCTTCTCGTGGAATTGTGCCTGGGCGCCGGCGGCAATCTGGGTGGCGGGCCCGGTCGCGCTCAGCAGGTATTCGCGGTCCCGCACCCGCAGCTGATACCGGTAGGGCTGATTCGCCGACGGCACCACCGCGGAGACGAAATGATGCTGCAGCGACGCGAGCCAGCCGTTGGTGATGACTTCGGAGAACTTGCTGTCCGCTTCGTTCTCCACTTTGAGATCGCGGGCCTTGGTGCCGTCGAAGATGGCCGGCCCCTTGAAGGAGTAGGTCTCGACGTCGAAGTAAGAGCGGGAGGGATGTTCCCAGCGGCGCAGGATTTGCGCGTAGGAAGCGATGCTGCGCGGCTCCGTGCCGGCATTCTGGACCGCATAGTCGAGGTCGATGGCATACCAGCCGCGGGTGAATACGAAGGTCTTCGTGACGGTCAAACCCTGCCCGTCCGTCCAGGTCATCGGAACGCGCAGTTCCTTGGCGTCCGCGGGCAGCACGTAGGAGGTCTGAGCAGCCGTCCACGTGGCCAGATGCGTGGGCGCGGCCTCGCCCGCCTTGCCGATGAGCCCGCTCTGCAGCAAATAGAGCGTATCGGCGTCGCGGTTTTGGAGCCGCACCGGGATGTTGGGCGCCTCCTTATGCAGCGGATGTTGCAAAAGGTCGGCCCGGTCGATCTCGCCGCCCTTCAAATTGATGGAGACATCGAGTACGTCGGTGACCACGTGCAGCAGCTGCGATGCGGAATTCGGCGCCTCTGTTTCGCTGATCGGTACGGCTGCCGGCGCCGCTGTGGCGGCAGGCGCGGGAGCTTGCGTCGCGCCGCCCGGACTCGCGGTCTCGGCCTTCGGCAACGTGTCGCCGAGCTGGTTCGAAGCGCCGTTTGCGGCAGGGGCGGAATGCGGCGCGCCCGCCTCGGGCTCGCGATAGTCATGCATCCACGCCTCGTAATTGAGGTACAGGATCGCCGCGAATGCGACCATGAGCATGACGCGGGTATTAGGCATTGATGGATCTCTTGTCCGGGACAGGTCTCTGGTCCGGCACCGGGTCGTAACCACCCTCGGAAAACGGATGGCAGCGAAGCAGGCGCTTTGTACCGAGCCAGCTGCCGCGCAGCGCTCCGTGGCGTTCGATCGCCGTGAGGGCGTAACAGGAACAGCTTGGATGGAAACGGCAGCGTGGCCCCAACAGCGGGCTCACGGCAAGCTGGTAAATCCGAATGATTCCCATCAAGAGGTGGCGCATGGCTACCATTTTTGCGCAATGCTGTGCCAATGCTTGACGAGGCTGTCGCGCAGATCGCCGGGCGGCGCGAGCCTGGCACTTTCGCGCACCGCGACGGTGACATCGACGGGCGGCAGGATATGTTGGTTCATTCGAAACGATTCCCTGGTCAGGCGCTTGATGCGGTTGCGGGCGACGGCGGTGGCGCAGGAGCGCGTCGCGATAGCCAGCCCGAGCCGAGGGTACGTTTCATGATTGGGCAGAACTGACAAGCTAAAATACGCGTCGGAAAGCCGTCGGCCGCGCAGCCTGACTAGACGAAATTCGGCCGGCTGGTGCAGACGCTTGCGCGGCTCGAACTTCAGTTTACGGATGGCTGGACAGCCTGAGGGCAAAAGCCTCAGGGGCAGAGGCGCTTGCGGCCCTTCGCACGGCGCCGAGCAAGCAACCGCCGCCCGCTCTTGGTGGCCATGCGCGCGCGAAACCCGTGGGTACGGGCACGATGCAAGTTACTTGGATTGAAGGTACGTTTCATAACACAACTTGAACAAAGGCCAAGGGGGCAAATCCACGGGTTGGGGGATATGCGAAAGGCGGCAAGGGTACTCAAGCAGGCGGGGATGTGTCAATAGACGCACCGGCGAGTTGGAGCTAGACTCCCTGCCCTTTCGTGGATTTGCCCCGTTGCCGCATGCTAGGAGAGCGCTCTTGTCGGAGTCGCTATGGAATCGTTGTCTGCGCATCCTGGAGAGCGAGCTCCCGATGCAGCAATTCAATACCTGGGTGCGGCCCCTGCAAGCCATCGAAAGCGCGGGTGAACTGAAACTGCTGGCTCCGAATCGCTATGTAATCGATTGGTTGGGCGACAACTCGCTGCCCCGGATCAAGGAATTGATCCGCGAATTCACTGACGGCGCGGTGCAGGATGTGGTGCTCGACGTCGGCACGCGAGCCGGACCACCGGGCGCAGGGCCTGCGCCCGGCGCGGCACCGGTCAACGGTGCTGGGGATGCGTGGACTCAGGCGGCCGCGAAGGCGCGCCGTTTGGCCCCGACCGTGCTCGGCAGCCGGATCAATGCCGATTTCACCTTTGATACCTTCGTAGAGGGCAAGAGCAACCAGCTCGCCAAGGCGGCCGCCATTCAAGTGGCCGGCAATCCCGGCAAGGCGTACAACCCGTTGTTCATCTATGGCGGCGTGGGATTGGGCAAGACGCATTTGATGCACGCCGTGGCCAATAAGCTCAAGGAGCGCAATCCCGACGCGCGCCTCGCGTACGTTCACAGCGAGCGTTTCGTGAGCGACATGGTGAAGGCCTTGCAGCACAACACCATCAACGATTTCAAGTCGGCTTACCGGTCGCTCGATGCGCTGATGATCGACGATATTCAGTTTTTTGCGGGAAAAGACCGGTCGCAGGAGGAGTTCTTCCACACCTTCAATGCGCTGTTGGAGAGCCAGCAGCAAGTGATTCTGACCTGCGATCGATATCCGAAAGAGGTCGACGGTCTCGAGGAGAGATTGAAGTCGCGTTTCGGCTGGGGGCTGACCGTGGCGATAGAGCCGCCGGAGCTCGAGACCTGCGTCGCGATTCTGATGAGCAAGGCGGCGATATCGAACGTGGATTTGCCGGAGGAAGTCGCTTTCTTCATCGCCAAGAGGATTCGCTCCAACGTTCGAGAATTGGAGGGTGCCTTGCGCCGTGTGGTGGCGACCTCGCATTTCACCGGCCGGCCGATCACTCTCGAGTTCACCAAGGAGGCGCTGCGCGACTTGTTGGCGCTCCAGGAAAAATTGGTGACGGTGGAAAATATCCAAAAAACCGTCGCCGAATACTACAAAATTCGCATCGCGGATTTACTGTCGAAGCGGCGCAGCCGTTCGATCGCGCGGCCACGGCAGGTGGCCATGGCATTGGCCAAGGAATTGACCAATCACAGCTTGCCGGAAATTGGCGACGCGTTCGGCGGCCGGGATCATACGACGGTGCTGCACGCTTGCCGCCGGGTGAAAGCATTGCGGGAGTCCGAAAGGCGTATCGGCGAGGACTATATGAACCTGTTGAGAACCCTGGCAGGTTGACCTGGAACAAGCTGTGTAAATAATTGTGGATAAGGTTATCCACAGGTCGATGACAGTTTTGAAGTGCGGTATCGACAAATTTCGAGCATGGTTTTTAGGTTTTTATCTATATGATTATAAAGGGGAATTTTTCGTTATCCACAAGACGGTCGATGCTTCATAATCATAGTAATAATCTCTTTTAAGAATCTAAATCTAAGATAGCTGGACGGGAAAGCGCATGAAATTGACGGCGGAACGCGAAAAATTATTGGCGCCCTTGCAGGCGGTCATGGGCGTGGTGGAACGCCGGCAGACCATGCCCGTGTTGGCAAATGTGCTGCTCGGTGTGGGCCAGGGGAAGCTGTCGATCACGGCCACTGATCTTGAAGTGGAACTCGTGGCAACCACCGAGGTTACCGTGCAGCAGGGCGGAGACATCACCGTTCCGGGCCGAAAATTCTTGGATATTTTGCGGGCGCTGCCTGAAAAAGCGGCGGTCACCATCACGGTCGAGGGCGAAAAACTGGTGATCAGAGCGGGGCGCAGTCGCTTCAGCCTATCGACCTTGCCGGCCACGGAATTTCCGGTCATCGAGGACATCAATTCGCAGCAAACGGTGCAGATAACCCGCAAGGATTTGCTGCGTCTGCTGGAAAAGACGCATTTTTCGATGGCCCAACAGGACGTTCGCTATTACTTGAACGGAATGCTTCTGGAGATCGACGGCCAGACATTGCGGGCGGTCGCCACCGACGGCCATCGGTTGGCGTTGTGCGAAGCCACCCTTTCCAACAAGGCAAAATCCTCACAACAGGTGATCGTACCGCGCAAAGGAGTATTGGAATTGCAGCGGATCTTGACCGAGGACGGATCCGCCGACATCGCCATCGGTACAAATCATGTTCGGGCCCAGATCGGCGACGTTCGCTTCACTTCAAAGTTAATTGATGGGCGTTTCCCAGAATATTCTCGAGTTATTCCGGCTGCCGCAGCGACTGGCATTCGTGCGGATCGCGACGTGCTTCGGCAGGCGCTGCAGCGCACGGCGATCTTGTCCAATGAGAAATATCGGGGCATCCGGGTTACGGTCAAGAAAAACGTGATGACGGTTCAGGCGCATAATCCTGAGCAAGAGGAGGCGGAGGAAGAGATCGAGGTCGCCTATTCGGGGGCGGATCTTGAGGTTGGATTCAATGTCAATTATCTGCTCGACGCGCTGGCTGCCATCGACGGACAAGAGGTTGAGTTGGGCCTTACGGACTCTAACAGCAGCTGTTTGATTCGATCGCCGGGCAATGCCAGTGCGCGCTATGTCGTCATGCCCATGAGGCTTTGAACGAATGGCCTTGCGACGGATGCAAGTAACGGATTTCCGCTGCTTGCATCAGAGCGAGTTCGATCTCGACCCGGAATTCACTTTAATTAGCGGTCCCAACGCTTCCGGCAAGACCAGCTTGCTGGAGGCCATGTATGTTCTGGGCCGCGGCCGATCTTTTCGCACCCGGCGTCTCGACCACTTAATTCGCACGGGTTGCGAGCGCCTCATCGTCGTCGGGGAAGTGGAGGCTCCCGGGCGAATGATTCTTGGGATCGAGGGCTCCAAGAGTGGAATGCGTGCCAAGATTGCCGGAGACAGGGCGAGTTCGCTGTCAGAACTTGCGGCGGCATTTCCGGTTCAGATCATCGATCCGGAGGTGCACCGTCTGATTGAAGAGGGCCCAAGCCGACGGCGGCGATTTTTGGATTGGGGTGTGTTCCACGTGGAACCAAATTTCGTGATGCACTGGCAGAATTACCACCAGGCGCTGAAGCAGCGAAACGCGGCCCTGAAGAGCCGGGCGCCTCGGCCGGTCGTTTCTGCCTGGGATGGCGACCTGATCCGCTATGGCGAGCTGTTGAGCGAAGCTCGATCTGGCTATGTCGCACAATTGTTGAGCGAAGCCCAGGCGGTGAGCCGCACGCTTTTAGGGATGGATCTCGCTTTGGGTTATCGGATCGGTTGGGACGCCAGCCTGGGCTTGCGGGAAGCGTTGGATCGCAGTTGGGCTGCCGATCAGGAATTTGGTTCCACGCAAGTGGGTCCGCAGCGCGCAGAACTTTCCATTCGGCTAAATGGACTCGCGGTCAAGGATCGCATTTCACGAGGTCAACAGAAGCTGCTGGCTGCCGCCTTGCTGATCGCTCAAATCAAGCTCTTCCCGGAGGACTCGCCGGTTCGGCCAACCCTGCTGCTGGATGACCCTGCGGCCGAATTGGACAACGAACATTTGGCCGAATTGATACGCGAAGTGAGAGAACAGTCAGTGCAGCTGATTGTAACCACCCTGCATGCCGAGTTCGCGGCCTTCGGGACACCGCGCCGTCGTCTGAGGGTGGAACACGGAATCCTCAGCACACAATAACGTCAAATGAGCCTCCNCAGGTTCCACGTGGAACATTGAGTTCCCGCGGCCGNTCCGGGCCAATGTGTTCTTATAACCCGTTGATTTTAATGACGTATTTTACCAACCCAAATTCGTTTTTGGAGGCGAAAACTGTTAAACTGGCAAATCGCCAATTAGGATCCGTTATGACTGAGACCGACGTTTACGATTCCAGCAAAATCAAAGTCTTAAGGGGATTGGACGCCGTTCGCAAGCGGCCGGGAATGTATATCGGAGACACGGACGACGGCAGCGGCTTGCATCACATGGTTTTCGAGGTGGTGGACAACGCCATTGACGAGGCTCTGGCAGGGCACTGCGACCGAGTGGTGGTCATTATCCATGCCGATGAATCCGTGACCGTGACGGACAACGGGCGCGGAATCCCGGTCGACATTCACAGCGAGGAGGGCGTTTCAGCCGCCGAGGTCATCATGACCGTGCTGCATTCGGGCGGAAAGTTCGATGACAGCTCCTACAAGGTTTCGGGCGGCCTGCACGGCGTGGGCGTGTCGGTGGTGAATGCGCTATCCGATTTTCTGGAGTTGAACATCCGCCGCGACGGCAAACTGCACCGTCAGGAATATCGGCTCGGCGAACCCCAAGCGCCGCTGACGGTCGTCGGCGATACGCAGGAGCGCGGCACCATGCTGCGCTTCAAACCGAGCTCGAAGATATTCACCAACATCTCGTTCAATTACGAGACGCTGGCGAAACGGCTGCGCGAATTGTCCTTCCTCAATTCCGGCGTGCGCATCGAACTGGTGGACGAGCGCGACGAGAAGTCCGAAGTGTTTCAGCACGAGGGCGGCCTGTCCGCCTTCGTCACTTATTTGAATCGCAGCAAAACACCGGTGCACGATTCGGTCCTGTGGTTCCAAACGCGTGAAGGCAACACCCAAGTCGAAGTCGCGATGCAATGGAACGATTCGTATCAGGAAAGCATGTACTGTTACACCAACAACATTCCGCAGAAGGATGGCGGCACCCATCTCGCCGGATATCGAGCGGCGCTGACGCGCACGCTCAACAATTACATCGAGAAAGAGCTCGCCGCCAAAAAGGAAAAGATCGCCACCACCGGCGATGATTCGCGCGAAGGGCTGACCGCGATATTGTCGGTCAAGCTGCCGGACCCGAAGTTCTCTTCGCAAACCAAGGACAAGCTGGTCTCCTCCGAAGTGAAGGGCGTGGTCGAATCGGTGGTCGCGCAACGTTTGGAGGAGTTCCTGCTGGAGCATCCGCAGGANGCGCGGGCCATCGTCAACAAGATTCTGGAAGCCGCCTATGCCCGGGAGGCCGCGCGCAAGGCTCGCGNNNTNNCCCGCCGCAAGGGCGCTCTGGACATAGCCGGCCTGCCCGGCAAACTCGCCGATTGCCAGGAAAAGGACCCCGCGCTCTCCGAGATGTTCCTGGTCGAGGGAGATTCCGCCGGCGGCTCGGCCAAACAAGGACGCGACCGCCGTACTCAAGCGATTCTTCCGCTCAAAGGCAAGATTCTCAACGTGGAAAAGGCGCGCTTCGACAAGATGCTGGCGTCNGCCGAAGTGGGCACCCTGATCACGGCATTGGGCTGCGGCATCGGCCGCGACGACTTCAATGTCGATAAATTGCGTTACCACCGCATCATCATCATGACCGACGCAGACGTCGACGGATCGCACATCCGCACGCTTTTGCTCACATTCTTCTATCGCCAAATGCCCATCTTGATTGAGCGCGGACACATCTACATCGCGCAGCCGCCGCTTTACAAGATCAAGAAGGGCAAACAGGAGCACTACGTCAAAGACGACATCGAGTTGAATGCCCTGCTGCTCAGCACCGCCATCGACGGCGCGGCGCTTCACGTCAACGCCGCCGCGCCGCCCCTGTCCGGTCTCGGCCTCGAAACTCTGGCAAGGCAGTACGTCGAGGTACAGAGCATCGTGCGCCGTTGGGCGCGCCGTTACGACGATCGATTCCTGGAGCAGCTGCTGTATGTGCCCAAGCTCACCACCGATTCGTTCGATCGCATCGACGCGCTCAAGGATTGGTGCCGACATTTGGAAACGAAGCTGAACACGCTCGACGATGTTTCGCGCCGATACCGCATCGCCGTGCACACGCTGGCCGGCGGCGGCCATCGCATCGATTTGCAGCGCTTCGAGCACGGCCTGACTTCCGAGAAGCACGTCCCGCGCGAATTCTTCGATTCGGCGGAATACCTGCGGATTGCCGAACTCGCGCAAACGTTGAGCGATTTGATGGGGCAGGGCGCCTACGTCCGGCGAGGCGAGGACCGCCAAGAAGTGGCGAGCTTCAAGGTCGCGATGACCTGGCTGTTTGAGCAGGCGAAGAAGGGACAAACCATCCAGCGCTACAAAGGCCTGGGCGAAATGAACGCGGACCAGCTATGGGAAACGACCATCAATCCCGAATCGCGGCGGCTGTTGCAGGTGCGCATCGAGGATGTGGTGGCGGCCGACGACATCTTCACCACGCTGATGGGAGACGCGGTCGAACCGCGGCGCGAGTTCATCGAGAAGAACGCGCTTCAGGTATCGAATCTGGATATCTAGCCTGAACAATTCATGAACATCTGAAACGCTGGAGGGAGGCGGGATCGGACGGCCATCTTCGGGACCGCCGCGAACCCCTTTTCGCTACGCAGTCCCTGCTGCGCGCAGGCCCTGGGTGGCCCTCCATGGCCACCCGTGCGCCGCATGCGCCGCACCCCTGGGGGCTGCGGGAAAAACTTGCGACGCGATGCAATCCTGCATCGCTGCAAGCCAGGGTTCGCCGTCCCTGGCGAACCCGCTCGGCGCGTGCGCCGAGCCCTG